>FTBA01000248.1_pt1 | contig 16694 bp, 9 predicted proteins | sample 1639221 | NCBI WGS metagenome assembly FTBA01 (sample SAMEA3914864, study PRJEB12502) | metagenome | biome: forest; material: soil | place: USA | collected 2012-03-12 | depth 0.3 m | reverse complement strand
TTCGGCAAAAAAAAGCTGCCGCCATTGGAAAACCTCTTCTAGGAGCTTGGGAATTCCTTCCCAGCGCTTTTCATTTTCCTGTTTCAAAACAAAGACGTGACCTTGCAGAATTAGAAATGCTCTCTAAATGGCACGATTGGCAAATGCCGATTTCATTAAAACGAGTACTTCAAAACGGCAAAACACTTCTTATCACGGACGGGGAACAGCGCATTGAATTTGTGAGCGCGCAATTTGAGCACATGACAGGGTATTCGGCAGAAGAAGCAAGAGGGAAGAAACCTTCTTTCTTGCAAGGCAAAGAAACAGCATCCGCTACCTTGGTAGATATACGACTGGCGGTCGAAAAAAAACAAGGCATCAAGACCGAATTGATCAATTACAAAAAAAATGGCGATCCCTACCTTTGCGAAATCGAAATCCTACCTCTTTTTACTTCCAAAGGAATGTTTAGCCATTTTTTAGCCCTCGAACAGGAGAAATCATTTCCTTTTTTTCGTAGCCGAACAAGTTAAGGTCCAATTTCGCCAGCTTTAAGATTCTTCTTATTTTTGACTCTCCTTATCTTTGGAAGATGAATACAAAGCAGCTTTTTTTCTTCATTGCATTCGGCTTGCAATTTGCTTGCAACAAGGTGTCAAGCGAAAAGGAATCTACATTTTACGTGCGAGGCAATTGCGACATGTGCAAAGAACGCATCGAACAGGGTGTCAAGACCCTTCCTGGGATTTCGAACGCCGTCTGGAATTCCGGAACAAGTACGTTGATCGTCTCTTTCGACAGCACCAAGGTGCAAGAGCTGGCCCTACACCAAGCGGTTGCAGCCACTGGCCATGGAACTAAACTGGTGGAAATGGACCCCAAAGCACATGCACAGCTTCCCGCTTGCTGCCAAGTCGGAGGACATTGACCGTTCCCTATTTACAATAGCGTGCCAAATATACTTGGGCGGATTCTGCCTTCAGTTTTACTGCATTTTCCAAGTCTTCGCACGCCCCACTTTGGTTAAGCTTGGATTTACAGAGCCCCCTGTGCTTATAACTTTCTTTGAGCATCTCGCTTCCCGCCTCTTTTTCCAATGCGACAGCCTTGTCGTAGTCGGCGATGGCTTTGTCATATTGCTTTAATTCCTCTTCTATGCCCGCCCTATTGTGGTACGCTTCCATAAACTTATCGCTGATCTGGATTGCTTTGTCGTAATCTTTCAACGCACTGTCAAAGTTCTTTTGTTCGTGGTACAATGTTCCTCGGTTAAAATAGATCTTTGGGTTATTGGGTGATAATTGGATGGCCTTGGCGTAATCGTTGAGGGATCCGGGAATATCCTTGATATCTTCTTTGGCACTCGCACGTAAATAATAGGCCTGTGCATTGGTATCATTGACAGCAATCGCCTCATCAAAATCTTTGATAGACTCTTTGTATTTGCCCATTTTACATTTGGCGCTGGCTCTTTTCACTAAGGCCGACGATTGCCTTTGCACGTCTTTTTGCTTTTCTCCTCTACGTCCTACCTTTTTGGTAAATCCGATCGTAATGGCTTTATTAAAATCTTCGATGGCTCCTTGCTCGTCTCCCGATTCTGTTTTGGCCGAGGCACGGTTTACTAACGCATCCGAGAAGGTCGTATCTACTTCATAAGCATTGGAAAAATCGGCGATGGACCCTTCATAATCGACTAACTTTAGTTTGATCAAGCCTCTGTTATTGTATGATTCAGCCACCATTTTATCCTTGTCTATGGCCTTTGTATAATCCGACATTGCCCCATCAAAATCTGCCATCTGAGCTTTCACTACCGCCCTTTCGTAATACACGGCCCCATTGGCCGCTTCTATGGCCAGCGAGGAATTGAAATCGGCAAGGGCTTCTTTCAGCTTTCCTTGTTTGGTGTAGCATTTTCCCCGTTCAAAATAGGCAAGGGCATCCAAGGCACTTTCTTGGCTCGCGTCTTCGTATTTTTTTACGTGGATGGCCAAAGTGAAATCCAGAATGGCACTGTCAAGGTCATTGATCTCCACTTTTGCAATTCCCCTGTTCAGGTAGGCCTCGGAAAATACGCTGTCATTTTGGATGGCTTTGTCAAAATCTTTGATCGCACCGTGCACATCGACCAATTGGAATTTGATAAGCCCCCTGCCGTGGTAGGCTTCCGGATCTTTTTCCAATTCGATGGAACGTGAGTAATCTTGCATGGCCCCTTCGATGTCATTGGTTTCTGTTTTCAACTCGGCCCTTTTGTAATAAAAGTATCCGTTTGTCGGAGCCAGGTTGATGGCCCGGTTGATGTATTCCAAAGCCTCTTGAGGTTTGTGCTCTTCCATTTCTTCCGAGGCGTAATTGTAGTTGGCCAATGCTTCCACCAATTTTTTGGAGGCCGTGTCCACATCGCTTCCATATACTTCTTCTTCTTTTGCCATAAGGAGGTCTTCATATGCTCCGGAGAAGTCTTTGCCCCAGAGCTTTGCCTTCGCACGGCTGGCCAAAAAATCCTTGCGCTTGGCATCATAGGAAATAGCCGCATCAAAATCACGGATGGCCCCGTTGTAATCCTTCATTTTCAGTTTTATGTTCCCCCTTTTATGGTACGAATCGTCCAAATCGTAGCCATGTACGATGGATTGCGTATAGTCGCTGATAGCACCTTTGAAATCGTTCGTCCTCTCCCTGGACTCGGCCCGATGATAATAGGCGATGAAGAAGGCGCTGTCTTTCACCAAACTAGTATCGAAATAGGCGATCGCTTGTGCATGATGGCCTTGTCTTGCCAATTCTACCCCTTTTTTAAAGTAAGAAGATCCTTTGGCGAACGCTTTCTTGTCGCTTATTTCAACCCATTTCTTCGCCTTTTTTATTTCCTTCCTCGCTTCACTTTTCTTTTCCTGCTCAGGTTCCGAGATTTTTTGATCCTCCGGTTGCGCTTTCCCCTTTTTGGCGGAAAGGACATCTTGCCCATTATCGCGTGGCATATGGGTTTGGCAAGAAGGGAAAAATAGGAACGAAATAGCTATGCCCGCAGCGATACGATACAAATATTTCATAGATTAAATTTTGATAGGCGTTACCAACAGGGGGAATATACGTAGAACGTCCAAAAAGGATTGCACAAAAAATGGGTGTAATGTACCATTTGAATGAAATCCGAAAGACACGGATCCGGGCTCGACAAAACACCTTTGCCAAAAAACTCCCTGCTTTGCCATAACCTTATCTTTTTGACCACGTGCAACATATTGTTCTCTCAACTTGCCATGTAGATGAGGACAAGGAAGGAGGTCAAAAATAAAAATAGCGATGTACAAAAAAGAAGAGAAAATTGGGTTCGAATAGATGGAAGGAGAAATAGATCCCTATCCTTATCGATCTAGCTCTTCCGATTATTTTCTCTCCCTTCCGTATTCCAAGATAGCGTCTATAAACTCATAGGGTTTGTACCCACTCAATGCACTTTGATGAAAGATACAGGTTGCCGGTGTCATACCCGGCAAGGAATTGACTTCTATGATCGTCGTTTCCGCGGTATCGTCTTCATAAATATGGACAAACGCGTCGATACGGCAATACCCTTCGATGTTCAATATTTCTGCCGTCTTTTTTAGGTCGGCCTTTACTCTGTCGCTGATCTTTTGCCTTTTGGCCTTGTCCCGCGCATACCGTGCCGGGGTAATATTCTGTCCCTCGCCAGCCAAAAACTTCTCTTCCAAAGACAAAATCCCACCAGAAGCCAACGTTTCCGAAGCTTCGAACATCTCATACACACGTCCACCTGAAGGATTGTGTTTGGTGAGCAGACCTCCTGTAATCTCCAGAAAATGTTCTGCGTTGCTCTGTTCAATCAAGGTTTCCACCAAAAAAGCCTCTTTCTGAGGAAACTCTTCGTTTGGTTTCAATTGCAGGATATCGGACCATCCAATTTCCTTTTCCTCTGTATTGCGGAACATCAAATGGCTAAATGCTTCCAATTCTTCCCGATTCTTGAGCTTTTTCACGGCGGAACTGCATCCGTCATCGGCAGGTTTCACGATAAACGGATATTTAAAATTACGCTCCAATTCGGCATAAAAATCTTCTTCGTGCTTTTTCCAATCTTCCTTGTACGCCATGGCATGACGAGCCACTTTTATCCCATGCTGCGCCAAGATCTCGTTCGTCTCGTATTTGTTGATCGTGATTCGGGAGCTTGCGATACTGGATCCATTGTACGTGAGCCCTACTTTCTCCAGCTCCTTCTGCAGAGACCCGTCTTCTCCCGGCCTTCCGTGCAACGCGATAAATACTTGCTCTGCTTTTTTGGCTAATTGTGCAAAACTGAGCTTTTCAGGTTGAAATGAAACATCTCCAGCATAGGTGCCGGTAATGCTGCTGGCTTCCTGAATAATGCGGGCAAGAATCGGATGTTTTTTCCCTTCCAAGGCTCGGAGGACATTTTCCTTTATATCGTCCGCGTTGTCTTTGAGCATGATGTTGACCGGAATCTCATAAAGCTCCATGTGTTGGTCTGAACCAGTGAGAAAAACCGGGATGGGCTTATATTTCGTGGAAGAAGCCAATTTTTCGAAAACATTCCGCCCGCTTTCTACCGATATGTGCCGTTCGGAAGAATAGCCTCCCATAATGACGGCCACCCTTATTTTGTCTGCCGCCGTTTCCTTGTGTCTTTCAATTTCCTTGTCCAATGCGTCCAACAAGCGGGAAATGGCATGGCTGTTTTTCCCCGAGCGAAGGCGTTCGGCCAACGAGGTCCGTACCATATAGGTGAGGAACTGCGAAGGATTTAAACCAATTTCCGCCGCTTGGTGAAAGAAAAAAGAGGACGGCATCATCCCGGAAGTAGTGTTGGGGTCGTTCAAGAATATTTCCCCGCCTTCTGTCATAAAGCCATCGATTCTGGCATATACATTGAACAATAGCTCTTTATACAAGCGGCTACAAGCGGACCTGATTTCCTCGATCTTTTGCTCCGGAAGGTCGATAGGCGTGACCTTGTGGCTCATCCCCGGCAGGTATTTGGAACGGTAATCGTACAACTCGCTTTTTTTGACGATCTCGGTAGGAGGAAGCGCGATCGGCTCCCCTTTCGGATCCTGGATGACAATGCAAGAAAATTCTTTCCCGGAAAGTTTGCTTTCGATCAATACCTCATATTCTCCATCCGGGTTTTCTAACAACGCATCTTCCGGATGGGAAATGAAATATTCGTTGAGGTAGCTGAACAAATCTTCCGGATGGAAAATCTTTTTCTCGCCATGGTACACGGGCAATCCGATCCCGGTTTTGATATCGGTAAGTTCCCTTATCCATGCCGTCTTTTGATCGTAAAGAAGCGAAGTCCACTGTGCCTTCGTCACACGTTCGATAAAGAAACTCTTGAGCATCGCTGCTTCCAACTTCTCTACTGTGGGGGAAGTCATAAGCGTGATTCCGATAGAAGAACCTTGATTGGGTGCTTTCACGACAAACTCCTTTCCTACCTTCGACTGGATGTCCTCCAATAATTTGCTTTTATTTTCTGTGTCAAACCAATCTTTCCGATTCAACACCAGACTTCGGTAAGCCTTGGTATCGTTCAAGGAAATCAATTTTTTTTGTGCTGTTTTGCTTATTCCGATCCCAGAAGGCAAAATACCCGAGCCGGAATAGGGAATCCCATGCCATTCCAAGATTCCTTGTATGGTCCCGTCCTCTCCGTAAGGACCATGTAATGCCAAGAAGGCGAAGTCAAAATAGTGCTTGAAATTCTGTGGATAGATGTGCACTCCTACCAAAGAAGCGATCTCAGCTATCCTTTCCTGGCTGAGATCACCCAAAGATTCGATGTAGATCTGAAACCCATTCGGACTTTCAGGCAGCGTTTGTATGGGTGGATAAAAATCGCGGATCGTGCCTTTGTACACATATTGCCAATCGAGCAGGATGAAGTTGCCCAGGCTATCTACAAAAATAGGAACAGGCTCAAAAAGGGTTTTATCCAAATTGTCATATACTGTCCGCCCTCCTGCAAAAGAAATTTCACGCTCTCTGGAGACTCCGCCAAAAAAAATTCCAATTTTCATTTTACTCGTACTAAGGCGGCAAAGTTAACCGTAATTCATCATTATTTTTATGAGGCGGAGAGAAGATTTTTGACTTTTACAAAAAACATATTTTGATAAAAATGACTTTTACAAAAAACATATTTTGATAAAAATGACTTTTATATAAAACATATTTTATTTACCTTTGAGCCAATAGCGAGGGCAATAATGGCAAACGAAATAGAATATGGCGAATTAAACGTGAGGTTCTTGAATAAACTTAAGAACTTAAAAATCAGCCATGAGCGTATTACGATACGCCCTATTGATTGGCATGACCGTATGATTTGCCTGCTTGGTGCCAGAGGCTGCGGAAAAACAACGTTATTGCTTTCTTATATAAAAAATCACCTCCCCTTAAATGGTACTGTACTTTATGTGAGCATGGACGACCTTTTCTTTTCGACTCATAACCTTCTTAGCTTCGCGGAAGATTTTGTCGCCAAGGGAGGAAAATACCTTTTTTTAGATGAGGTACACAAATACCCCAACTGGTCGTTGGAACTAAAGAACATCTATGACACACTTCCTGAATTAAAAGTGGTATTGACAGGGTCTTCCATCTTGGAAATCCATAAGGGAGAAGCAGATTTAAGCAGACGTGTGGTCAAATATGACTTGGCAGGGCTGTCGTTTCGTGAATTTTTTGTGCTGGAAACCGGCCTTACTCTTGCCCCTCTCACATTGGAAGACATCCTGTACAAGCATTCCGAAATAAGCCTCTACATTTCGGAACACAGCAAGCCTTTGGCCTTGTTCGCCGATTACCTCAAGTTTGGCTATTACCCTTTTTTCTTGGAAAACAAACGCACCTACCACGAGAAGTTGGCCAATACAGTAAATCTCACATTGGAAACAGACTTGCCGGCAGTGCACCCGATTGAATTTGCGAACACGATCAAGCTCAAAAAGTTGCTCTGGTTCTTATGCACCACTGGACCTTACAAACCGGATATTGTGAAATTAAGTGGGCAAATAGAAGTATCGCGCAACACAATGCTCCATTTTCTTACCTACTTGAAAGAAGCGGGCCTTGTCCATCTGCTACGCGACGCGGACAAAGGAGAAAGCATCTTTACAAAACCGGAAAAAGTGTACTTGCACAATACCAATCTGGCCTATGCCTTGGGTGCCAATACAGCCGACACCGGAATGCTGCGAGAAGTATTTTTCTTGAACCAAGTAAGCAGCCTGTATCCCGTGCATCACGCCAAAGTGGGAGACTTTAAGGTAGCGGGAAAGTACCTTTTCGAGATCGGGGGGAAGAACAAAACCTTTGACCAAATCAAGCACGAGGAAAATAGCTTTTTGGCCGTTGACGGGATAGAACATGGATTCAAGAACAGGATCCCTCTTTGGATGTTTGGGCTGCTTTACTGACTTTCCTTATTTGAACCAAGAAGCGTATTTCACATAGTTGTCGGCAATGCGCTCATTGATGTTTTGGAAATGCTCCGGACTGAGTTCTTTTACCTTTTTGGCTGGAACGCCGGCATAAATACTCCCGCTTTCCACCCGGGTGTTTTCCAATACTACAGAGCCTGCCGCTATTAAACTGTTCTTCTCCACATAGGCATGGTCCATGACAATGGCTCCCATGCCTATCAGTACATTGTCTTCAATGGTACACCCATGCACGATGGCCCTGTGTCCTATGGAGACGCGGTTGCCAATGGTCAAAGGTGCTTTTTCATAGGTGCAATGCAGTATGGCTCCATCCTGCACGTTCACATAATGGCCCATTTTGATAAAATGGACATCTCCCCGCACCACGCACTGGAACCAAAAGGTGCAATAGTCACCCGTTTGGACATTGCCGATGATGGTCGCATTTTCGGCGAAATAACATTCTGCGCCAAAAGCGGGCGTGTGTCCATTGACTGTTTTGATAAGTGCCATAAGAAATATGCGGATTTAGTTGACCCCTATCATGATGAAAGAGCCCCAATAAATAGAAGAAGGGTGCTGTGCCTTGATTTCCTTTTTGGCTTCAATAAACGCTTTGCGCTTATCCCCTATTTTGATCCATTTTTCATAAAAGGTCAACATCAATTTTTCTGTAATCTCATCGTTGACCTTGAACAAGCTCATCACCACATTGTCGGCTCCGGCCACCAAAAAAGAACGCTGCAATCCTGCCACCCCTTCCCCGATTTGTACATCTCCTAAACCCGTTTCGCAGGCACTCAGCGTCACCAATTCCGTTCCTTCCAAATTCATGTTCATGGCTTCATAGGCGGTCAAAATCCCGTTTTGGCTATTGACGTTGGCAACAGTGAAATTATTGTCCAATAGATCGCCGGCCCCTGCGAGCAATATTCCGGAACGGAAAAGGGGGTTGATCCCGTTTTTCTTCAAGACGGCATTCTCATCGTTTAACTTTGAGCTGAAATCAGGTTGGAAATACCCGTGCGTCGCGACATGCAGGATACGGGGACTTTCCAATACTTTTACTTTTTCTTCGTCAGCTTGAACGTTGATCAATAGGCTATTTTTCCATTTATTGGTCGAATAGAGTTCGGAAATTTCCTTTGCCTCCACTTCTGCTCCTTGCAATTGCGGGATCGAATGTTGGCCTCCTGCATTGGTCAGGTAAAATTCTGGATTGCCCACCAGCGCGATCGTATTGGCACCTGTTCGCTTAATGTTTTTCTTTTCGTAAAGCCTTGCCAAGGCCAAATCTTTGGTATTGCTCAATAAGATGATGTTATACTTGTCGATCAGGTATGTTCCATTGGGATCCTTCAATGTCTCCACGTTTATTTGGTTGTACACTCCTTCGCATGAAAGGTAAACCGTCGTGTAGTTTTTCAGCTTGGCATCGATCGGTTTCCAAAAAATATCGTAAGACAATTCGTCTTCGTTCATGAATTTGATCGTGTTGCGGTAATACTTGATGTATTTTTTCTCCATTTCCTTCCCATTTCCCAACACGACCAATTCCGGATTACCGCTTGTTTCGCCCGATACGATCAAAGCAGCATAAATAATAGAATCGGTAAAGGCATTGGTGTAATACCTGAAACGTAGGATCTCTATGGCGGCTTCTTTCTCTTTCAAGGCTTTACGGACATCTTTCCACCTGAAAGACTTGTTTTCAAAGCTTTTGGCAAATTCTTCCGAGGAAGCGCTGAGCTCCTTCTCCAACTGCTCGATTTCGCCTTCCAACTTTTTTTGGTCGATATTTTCCAGCTTTAATTGCTCGTTGGAATAAGAAAGCGACTTGGTATACAATTCTTTTTTATCGTTCCAAGCATTGAATTGTTCTACCAATTTTGGATTTCCGCTCGTCAAGATCCGCTGTCTTACCTTGATGGAGTTGCTCAAAAGCAAGGCTTTCGTGGCGAGTTCGTAATCGTACATCTGTCCTATCAAATCCCCGTTCTGATCCTTCATCCGTAAGGCAAGAGAATTAAAAAACTCAAAGTCCCCCTTTATCAAGTCCCAGAATTTGCTTTTCTCCCCAAAACTCAAGACAGGGAAGTAATTGGCGATAAATTCATAATATCCCTGCGTGGTGGTATTGATGGTAGACAGGGCATTTTTGAGGTCTCCTTTTACATAATAGGTCTTTGCCATTTTGGAGAGCGTATTGATATAATTGGGGTGTTTGGTACTGAATGTCTTTTTATACAAGTCCAAGGCATCCTCATAATTGGTCAGGGCCGCGTCATATTTGCCTTGCTTGCGAAGCAGGTCGCCCCGCATGACGTCAAATTCGGCAGCATACACATTTTGTTTCCCCAATTTGGTTTCCCAATATTTTTCGGCAATGCCGATCAGGCTATCGGCAGAAGAAAGCCGATTTGTTTCCATTTGAAAAAATGCCAAGTTCTTCAGTCCATTTATGTAGAATGGATTATCTGCTCCCAATTGCGACTTGATGATCGCATTGGATTCCAGCAGCATTTTCCTGGATTGGTCCACACTCCCTCCTTGATTATAGCGGATGATGGCCAAATCGGCCAGGGCGTCTGCCATGTTCACATTGTGCCTTCCTAGGATCCTTTCGGTAATCGCAATTTGTTTTTTACATGCTTGTTCCGCTTTTTCATAATCGCCATAGGCCTCATTTAACTTGTGGATCGTTTTTAAGCTTTCTGCGTATTTCAGGGAAGAATCGCCCAAAACGGCAGCACTGATCGTCGCAGCCTTGTTCAGGTAAATCTCCGACTGGCCGTAATCTCCTGTTGTATAGTACAATTTTCCGATCAAATTGAGCGGCTTGATCAACTCCCTTGCCTGCTTCCCTCTTGCTTTTTCCTTTTCAGCGATGGATTGCTTCAGGATCTTTTCTGCTTGGCTGTACTTTCCTGTTAAAATGTAAAAGGAAGCCAAGTCATCCAGACTCGAATTTTCTGCCGGATCATATCCTTCCTTTTGGTTGCGGTCCATGATGTTTTCTGCTTTACCCAGGCATTTTTGCGCCTTGTCATACACACCGAAGGTGGAATAAGCTTCTGCAAGGTTCTGGTAGGCCACCGCATAGGCCGGAGTGAATTCGTTCCGATCGCCTTTGTTCAGGAGGGTTTCCGACAAATCCATCAACTCTTTTGCTTGTTTGTATTTTCCTAGGCTTAAGTACACACTTGTCAAATTGCTCATGACAATCGCACATTTCGGACTTTCGGCCCCAAAATTCACTTTGGCTTGCTTTTCTGCTATTTTGAGCTTTTCGGAAGCCAGATCCAGATTCTCACTCAAGGAATACAAGCTCCCAAGGTCATTGTAGTACCATACATACTTCAAATGCCGAGGCGACATTTCCTTTACCACCACTTTCTCTAAGCTCTCCTCGTAAATATCCTCCGCCTTTTTCCAATAGTTTGTCCTTTTGAAATAGAACTCGGCCAAATCGAGTTTTTTCCGGTGATACGCTGGGGTATTTTCTCCATACAATTCTCTCATTTGATCCAATGTCGACAAAAGCGTGTCTTCCATCGACTTTACTTTTTTAGCCCTTCTATCCAAGATGAGATAGGTCTCGTGTGCTTTGATCCTGCTTGGATGATATTTGGGCAAATAACGCGTCCCTATCATAAGTTTATCCAATCGGTCCTCCACTTGGTTGTTCGTATATTTTTTTGCCGTGAACCATTCTTCCAAGATCTCTTTGTCCACATGGAACGTATTCGCTTTATTGTCGTACAGTTTGGTTTTCCTGTCCAACAATGTCAAGCTTTTCCGTGGCGTGGATCTAAACTCATCTTTGATCATTTTGCCATAGACCATGTTTTCGAATGTCGAAAAGAAATAGTCGTCCTGCCTGCTCTTCATGGCGTTGTAAGCCTTCATGTACAGATTGCTGGCCTCTCTTATTTCCCCATTGTCTTCCGCCATTTTGGCTCGAATAGTGAGATTCTGGGCGTAACTAGGGCTTTTTGATCCAATTTGGGACAAGATCCATTTGTCGCTCACTTTAAAAAGCGAATCCGCCTTGTCCGTCCTCCCAAAATCATAGGCAATATACGCTTTGGTAAAGGTGGCCTGGGCATAGCGTTCTTTTCTGACTGTTACTTCTTGCCTAGGCAGCTTGATCTGTTTTTGCCGTCCTTTGGCATCCACTCCTGGCTCCGTGCTTACAATTTGTTTTGCCAGCAATGGCAAAGCAAGGTTTATGGCACTGTCAGCTTTTGCCAGATAACCCAACATTGCATTTGCACGGGCCCAATCCAACAAATAGGTAGCCCAGATCGCTTCCTGCTTCCGTTTTGTTTTGGCATACGCTGCTTGTGCAAGGGAGAACATCTGTGCTGCTTTTCTGTAGTTTCCATACTGGAAATACGTCTCACCCGCACGCAAATAGGTTTGACTGAGTATCTTCCCCGTATCTCCATATAGCTTCCTGGCTATTGCCAAGGCATCCACCAAGTCTTTTTCATAGGCAAAATGCCTGCCCGTGGCTACTTCAAGTTTGGCGATCGTCAAGAGTCCATTGACAGCATCGTCATTTTCTTTGGAGCCTCGCGACAAAATGGAATTGAGCACTTTCGTACTTTTCTTATAGGCTCTTTTTGTTTTGCCCCTTTGAGACAATTCATCGATTTTTGCAAACTTTTTCTCCAACCCTTTTTGTGAATAGCTTAGGTTTGTGAAAAAAAGTGAAATAAGGAAAAGGTGGAGGTAGTGTGCCTTCATTGTAGGAATCCAAAATATCAGCAAAGTAGGAACTTAGACCTCAAAAAGCAAAAAAAACAATCTCCGCAGCATTTCCCGCATGCCGCCCATGTTGCGACAACCTTACTACATGAAACTCATTCAGTACCTTATTTTGGCCATTTTTATTGTCTCCGGTGTGCTCGGCTTTTTGCTATATCAACAAAAAGCCGGAAGGATCAGGGAGCAATTGGCGAAAAAAGAACTTGGCTGGGAACCCGTCGCCATCAAGAAAATGTGCATCGTGAAAGGCTCGGATACACTTTGGCTTGTCAAACAAGATGGCCTATGGAAAAGCAACCGTCATTTTGACGCGATGGGAATTGCGCAGCAATTGCTTATCTATCTCTCCACCATGCAAATCCAACCTGTAAAACCAAGCGAAATAGATTCCGCGGCTCTTTTCCGGGAACCCATTTTTTTACAGAGCTTCGATAAGGCGGGAACACAGACCAACCGTATCGTGGTGGGTGCGGAACTTGCCTCAGGGAAAAGTTATGCACAATTGAATGGGAATCCTACGCCGCTTGTCCTGAGCAGTTCCAACAACAAGCTGTCATTAAGAACATTATTGGAAACTTTCCTTTCGAGAGACTAGTGCCTTACGTCATTTTCTTTAACTGAAAATTGGAAAATCGGGCTAGGATAGTTTTTAATTATTCGTTAATTTTGCCAGTTACACACATACTCCAAAAACAAGAAATCTGATGCGGTTTATTATCTCTTCCAGCGCACTTTTAAAGCAACTCTCCAGCATAGGCGGTGTGATTGCTTCAAATCCCATTGTGCCTATTTTGGAAAACTTTTTGTTTGAGGCAAAGGACAATGTCCTTACCATCACGGCTTCCGATATGCAGACGTCCATGATTACAGAAATGGATGTAGAAGCCAAAAAGGGTGGCAGTATTTGTGTTCCAGCCAAAATCCTTATTGAAACCCTCAAAAATCTTCCTGAACAACCTCTTACCTTTACCATAGACGAAGAGACCTACAGCATTGAAATAAGCTCCGATCGCGGGAAATACAAACTTTCGGGCGAAAATGCCACTGATTTCCCTAAAGCACCTGTTATCAAAGGAGGGGACGCCCTTGAAATCCCTTCGGACATCCTGCTCCGCGCGATCAATATGACATTGTTTGCCGCAAGCAATGATGAATTGCGCCCGGCCATGACAGGAGTATATATCAATATGACCGATACGAATGTGACTTTTGTCGCAACGGATGGACACCGCTTGGTAAGGTACCGCAGAGTAGACATCGCGTCCGACGCGAACACTTCCATTTTGATTCCCAAAAAAGCTTTGACTCTTTTGAAGGCTTCCGTCCCTTCGGACAATACCCTCGTAAAACTGGAATTCAATGCTTCCAATGCCTATTTCAGCTTTAATACCACGAAAATGATCTGCCGTTTATTGGATGAGCGCTTCCCTGATTATGAGAACGCGATCCCAGTGAACAATCCCAACAAATTGGTCATTGAACGTTCTGAATTTTTGAACTCCCTGAAAATAACCTCTATTTACGCCAACAAAACGACACATCAAGTCCGTTTAAAATTGGCAGGGAGCGAACTGCAAATCTCTGCCGAAGACATTGATTTCAGCAACGAAGCAAACGAACGCCTCGCCTGTGATTTTACCGGGGAAGACATGGAAATTGGATTCAATGCCAAGTTCCTATTGGAAGTTTTGAACACGCTGGATTCTAAAAATATTACGGTCAACTTGTCTGCTCCTAATAGGGCAGGGATTATCAATCCTACAGATCAAAACAAGAACGAAGACCTGCTCATGCTCGTCATGCCGGTGATGCTCAACAGCTACGCATAGTCTAAAAATCTATCCTATTTTCAAAATGCTGCTTCCTATTTCGAGGCGGCATTTTTTATTTCCGCTTGATTCCTTTAAAAATGCGGAATTGACCGATCCCCCAAACTTGAAGGCGGTAACTGAAAGAGACGCGTAAAACTCCTAGGCCATACGTGACACTCCGCTTGAAATTGATGCTGCTCGCCTCTGGAAAATACTTCGTAGGACATGAAACTTCCCCAATCCGGAAGCCTGCGTAGGCAACTTGGCCTAGCATTTCGTTATCGAATACAAAATCGTCGTTATTACCGGCAAGAGGCAAATTTCGCAACACCTCGCTCGAAAAGGCCCTATACCCAGTATGGTATTCCGATAATTTTTGTCCCATTAAGATATTTTGGGCCAGTGTAAGAAAACGATTGGAGATATACTTGTACAATGGCATGCCTCCCTTCAACGCGCCAGTTCCTAAAATACGGGAACCGAGCATGACATCGAATAATCCATGTGCGATAGGAAACACCATTGCCTCTAAAAGGAGCGGAGTATACTGATAATCGGGGTGGAGCATAACCACAATGTCCGCCCCTTTCTGGAGAGACGCTTCATAACACGTTTTTTGATTGCCTCCATATCCCTTGTTTTTTTCATGCCGGATCACTGTTTCAATTCCGAGCTCCTTGGCTTTTTGGTACGTCTGATCTCTTGAGAAATCATCTACAAGCACTACTTCATCCACGATCTGAAAAGGAATTTCGTTATAGGTGCGTTCCAAGGTAGGCTCCGCGTTGTAAGCGGGCATAACGACAACAATCTTTTTTCCGTTTATCATCTTTTAAAAAACAAGGGGCGCAAAGTTAAGTACCCTAATTGGAATTCCCTTAAAAAGTTTAGAATTAGTCAATTCCATCAACATGTTTCGCCCTTTTGCCGTACTAGACAGAAATACGATGACAAGAATCAACATGCGAGTTCTTCTGAAAACAAGCTTTTTATTTGTTCTTTGGACTTCCTTTGTCCTGCTTATCGCATGTCAACCTAAAACTCGTCCCATGAACCTCGAAATTCATGTCCATGCGCACAAACTCTCTGTTTCTTGGAATGGCGTAAAACGCCTGACAGGTGGAATGCCTGTCTTCGAAAACGCGGATCTTAAATTCCATGAATTAGTCAACAGGCGAGAAGACATGCCTGACTCTGTTCATGTGTTTGAGTTCATGCACAATTTCAAGGATCATGTTGAAATTCGAACCGTCATTTCCCCACAACATAACACGATAGTATTTTGGCTCAGTCCTAACCATTCCCATACCAAAAAGGCAAAAGACTTTATCGGCATTCTTTTTGACAGCTTGCCGAACTTTCAAGCAGGCGCTGTTTTTCATAAATATGGCCCTGTAGGCACTTGGACACACCCTCAAATGGTACGCACACCTGACGAGATGGAAGAAAATGATTCGCAATTCTTCCTTTGGAAATACGACGACGGCATGTACGCGGCCATGTTGCCCTTATTAGGCAAAGGATATGTTGCTTCCATCGGCAGGGACCATACCATGATTGGGGCAAAAGCATACCATTCCTTGGATGGACACGACGAGCGGGACATCCCAATGCTGGCGATCGCATTCGGCAATTCGTATACAGAAGTCATCAATCAAGTATATGAAGCCGCATTTGGGATGAACAACCAATTAGACTCACTAAAAAACACGAAGAATTATCCCTTGCTTTTCAAACAACTGGGTTGGTGCAGTTGGAATTCCAAAGGGCACGACATCTCCCACGATACGTTGATCGAGGCAGCAAAAAGCTTTCAACAGCAACAGATCCAAGTGAAATGGATGCTGATCGACGATGGGTGGTCTACAGTGACGGGGAAAAATGGGAAATTATCCCATTTTGGAGCTGACAAAGAAAAATTTCCATTCGGGCTGCAAACGACCATTCGCACATTGAAAAATGATTTCGGAATCGAACACGTGGGCGTATGGCACACGCTCAATGGATATTGGGCGGGGGTCGATCCAGATTCGGAACTTGGCATTCATTACCGATCTCATCTGCATGGATATGTAGACAAAGTCATTTGGACGGAAGACGAACCTTCCGTCTTTTTTTTGCCTTTTTCATCTCTTGGCCAGCGAAATCCGTTTTTCGAAGATTGGTATGCCTATCTCCGGAACGAAGGGGTCGATTTCATCAAGGTAGACAATCAAGGCATCGCCCAAAAGGCAGCCCAAGGGACGCTTCCTTTTGCCGATACGGCAGCTCAGTTGCGCGAACAATTCCTAGTACCTGCACAGCATTTTTTTGCAGGACAAGTCTTAAACTGCATGTGCCTAGGAAATGACACCCTTCATCATCTAAAGAACGCTGCGATAGCTAGAAGTTCGGAAGATTATTTCCCTGAAAACACACAATTCAATTTAAAAGCAGGCAATGAGGCGGTGCATGTGTATAACAATATCTTTAACAATGTTTGGTTACATCCCTTGGTTTGGACAGATTTTGACATGTTCCAGTCGCACCGGAAACATGCGCGCTATCACGCTTTGGCCAGGGTATTGAACAATGGCCCCATTTACCTTACCGATTATGCCTGGCAGCACGATGCCCCGCTCATCCGATCTATGTGCCTTCACGACGGTAC
>FTBA01000049.1_pt1 | contig 16897 bp, 17 predicted proteins | sample 1639221 | NCBI WGS metagenome assembly FTBA01 (sample SAMEA3914864, study PRJEB12502) | metagenome | biome: forest; material: soil | place: USA | collected 2012-03-12 | depth 0.3 m | reverse complement strand
GGTATATTGAATGTTATAAACTTCTTATTAGAAGAAATCACGGATAGCTTCGTAACATTTTGGTAACATAAAATTAATTTTAATATAACAAACACATTACCTTACTTGCACATTCAATTGTAAATCCATGGGAAACAAGAAATTAAAGCAAGATTTGACAGACAAGGTGTCGGCAAAAATTGCAGAAGCACTCAAAGAATTCAGTCCTGAAACGGGCAAAAAAGTAGAAAAAGCGATCAAAAACAGTGCGAAAAAACTGTCGGGAAAATTGCTTAAAAAAATTAAAAAAACGGAGAAGGAGAAAAAAGTAAAAACAGAATCCGCTCCAAAAGCCAAAGCGGCAAAGGCAGAAAAAAGTGCCCCTGCTTCCGACGCGAAGAAGAAATAAGGAAAACTTCCTTCTGAAACGCAAGCTTGGTCAAACCAAAGGCTTGCGTTTTTCATTTTTTGCAAGCGGCACATGTGTTATATTTGTAGGCACGAGCCCATGCTTACCTCTCCTCCCTTCCGCATCACCTCCACTGCCCTGACAGAAATCCGGCAAATCGTCGATCGTAAAAAAATACCGGAAGAATACGGACTGCGCCTGGCCATGAAAGGCAGCGGGTGTTCAGGTACTTCCTTTGTCATCGGATTCGACAAAAAAAAGGCCCAAGACGACGTGTTCACGCTAGAGGGAATCGACGTGTATATCGAGAAAAAACATCTCATGTACCTCTTCGGCGTGGAAGTGGACTTTATAGAGAACGAGATGGAAAGAGGATTTGTGTTCAATGTGTGACGTCTTTCCCGCTTTGCGAAAAGCTCCGCGCTCTTTGCAATTATAGATGAAACAAAAGGGAATTTATATTAGTGTGTGCCATCTCTGCATCTTTGCGAAAAAGCTTCGCGATCTTTGCGGTTTATAATGGAGGATACGTTTCTAACCTCTACTTAGAAATAAAAAAATGAAGGATTATCTGAGCGAATTGAATGAACCACAGCAGGGCGCGGTATTGCAGACCGAAGGACCTGTGATGATTTTGGCCGGGGCCGGCTCCGGCAAAACACGGGTGCTCACCTACCGTATCGCCCATTTGATGGAAAAAGGCGTGGAACCTTACCAAATCCTGTCCCTGACCTTCACCAACAAGGCGGCCAAGGAAATGCGCACCCGGATCGAGAAAATCGTGGGGCAGGAGGCGCGCAACATCTGGATGGGGACCTTTCACTCGGTCTTCTCCCGGATCCTCCGTGCCGAATGCGAAAAAATAGGCTATCCGCACAATTTTACCATTTACGACACCGACGACAGCAAGTCCCTGATCAAGCAGATCTTGGACGAACTCAACCTGGACGAAAAAATCTACAAACCTTCCGGCGTCCTTTCCCGCATCTCCGGGGCCAAAAACCGCCTCGTCTCGGTCAACGAATATTTGAACGACCCCTTCATCAAAGCCGACGACGAAAGTGCCATGCGGCCTATGATGGGCAAGATTTACAGCCTGTACCAACAACGGTGCTTCAAAGCTGGCGCGATGGACTTTGACGACCTCTTGTACAATACCCATGTATTGTTCAAAAACCATGCGGATGTCCTGCACAAATACCAGCACCGCTTCCGTTATGTGATGGTGGATGAGTTTCAGGACACCAACATTTCCCAATATGTGATCACCCAAAAACTGGCGGCCGTCAACGAAAACATTTGCGTGGTGGGAGACGATGCGCAAAGCATTTATGGTTTCCGTGGGGCCGACATCCAAAACATCCTGAATTTCGAAAAAGACTATCCCGACCTGAAGGTCTTCAAACTGGAACAAAATTATAGGAGTACGAAAGTCATCGTCCATGCCGCGAACAGCGTGATTGTCAAAAACAGGGCCCAATTGCGCAAAGACGTATGGACGAGCAACGAAGAAGGCAATTTGATCGAAGTCATCAAAGCCAATTCGGATGCCGAAGAAGGCCGTTTGGTGGCCTCGTCCCTTTTCCAGGAAAAGATGCACCATCAGTTGAAAAACAGTGACTTCTGTATTTTGTACCGTACCAACTCCCAGTCTAGGTCCATCGAGGAGGCCCTTCGGCGCATGAGCATCCCTTACCGCATTTATGGTGGCTTGTCGTTCTACCAACGGAAGGAAATCAAAGATCTATTGGCCTATCTACGCTACACTGTCAACCACAATGACGAACAGGCCCTGAAACGCATCATCAATTATCCCAAGCGGGGGATCGGTGAAACCACCTTCGCCAAAATCGTCGTTTTTGCCAACGAACAGGGTGTTCCCCTTTGGGACGTATTGTGCAATTTCAACAAAGTGTCGCCGGGCAAAGGGGCCGAAACGGTGATGAACTTTGCCACGCTCATCAAAAGTTTCGAAATCCAGATGCAATCCAAGGACGCATTTGAAGTGGCCACCCACATTGCCAAAGGTTCTACTATTTTAAAAGAACTGTATGACGACAAAAGCGTGGAAGGCGTGGCCCGTTATGAAAACTTGCAGGAATTGCTGAACGCGATCAAAGAATTTACGGTAGATCCGGAACGAGAAGACAAAAGCCTCCCCGCCTTTTTGCAGGAAGTGGCTTTGCTCACCGATGCCGACAACGACAAAGACGACAATGACAAAGTAAGCTTGATGACCATTCACCAGGCCAAGGGGTTGGAATACCGCAATGTGTATTTAGTAGGCTTGGAAGAAGAACTCTTCCCTTCCCAAATGAGCATGGAAACCCGTGCCGATTTGGAAGAAGAGCGCCGCCTTTTCTACGTCGCCATCACCCGGGCAGAAAAGAAACTTACCTTCAGCTTTGCTACCTCCCGCTACCGCTTCGGCAAATTGAAAACTTGCGAGCAAAGCCGTTTCTTGGACGAGGTGGACAAGCGGTACTTGAGCATTGACCGCAAATACAGCCAATCTCCCCAAATGAGCCTTACGGAAAGCATTTTGGTGGAACGGCCCACGCCTGCCCATTTCCTGAAGTCAAAACCGAAACCTTTGGCACCCAAACCTGCCGCCTATGTACCTTCTGCCAATTTCAAAGCGAGCGACCCTGCCACCCTGCGGGCAGGCCAGCGTGTGGAGCACCCTAAATTCGGCTTGGGTACCGTGGTACAATTGGATTTAGGGGGGGCCGACAAAAAAGCAAAAATTAATTTCGATTCAGAAGGAGAAAAGACGCTTCTGCTTAGCTTTGCTAAATTGATGATTGTAAACTAGCAAACTTGAAAGCAAGGCTTGTCATCCTTTTCTTCCTTTTGCCATGTGTCGCTCCGCCACTTTTGCACGGCCAGATCGTGCAACGGAAATCCAATACGGTAGAAGTGTATTATGGCATCCCGGATTGGTGGCATTCCTGGCTTCGGTATGACCTTAATTCGAACGTCTACAGCCTCAACATCCAATCTACCGGTCCTTGGGGTGCCCGCTACGAGCATATGCTGAACAGGAGGGTCGGATTGGGGGCCGACATTTGGTATGTGTCCACTTCTTTTACCGGCCTCTATAACCAAACTTCCACTTCAGGAACTTCTCCTAACTCTTCCATCGTGAGTTTCAATGGGAAACTTTCCAGGTTAAATGCCTTACTCCGGATGACCTTGCATCTCTCGTCTCATGAGAAATTGGATCCTTATGTCCATTTTGGCTTCGGGTACTTGTACTCCAATTACCATTTCCAATCGACCAATAAATCGGTCTACGACCAATCCAACGCCCTGCCTCCTGTCACTATTCGGTTTGGGATGGGGCTGAAATATTATTTCAGTCAAGATTTTGGCACTTTTATCGATGTCGGCATCGGAGGCCCTTTGGTCAGCATTGGCATTTTCACCAGATGGCGTAAAAAATGGGAAGAATAGCCATACTACTCGGATTCTTTTTTCTCTTGGGAAGCAGCAGCGTTTCCTACACGCAACCTTTGTTTCAAAAGGGGCCGCTGATAAGCGTCTACGGCGGGACGGACAACTATAAATTTTTATGGAAACTGGATTATCCGGACACCCTTCAACCAGACAGCATCCGGTTGCACATCAACCACCTTTCTTCCTCAGGGCTTTGGGGAGTAAAGGTGGAACAACTTCTTACCCGGAAGTTTGGGGTGACGCTTGATTTTTGGTACGGACAAACCAATGTGACTGGAACATGTTTCAAACTGGTGGAGAACCAGCCCTACATCGATCCAGTATCCGGCAACACGATCTATCCATCGCAGCCTTACACGATGGAAGAAGTCTATTTCAGCAAAAGGCTTTCGCGCCTGAATGCCACACTGCGCTTCGACCTGCATTTTAGTAAAAGTAAAATCGTGGACCCTTATGTGTTTGCCGCGATGGGAGGATCGCTTTACAACCTGACCTTTTCCACTTCCAACCGGGACATCTACGACGAAGACAGGTTTTATTTGCCGATCTCTTTCAAATTGGGGGGAGGGTTCCGCTTTTTCCCCCATCCACGCTTCGGGATCTTCTCCGAATTCAGCCTCGGAGGGCCCTTGATTTCGTTAGGGGTGTCGTATAAATTCTACAAACGACAGGATACGTGGTGATCACCTCCACACGTTTTCCCCATCCAAAAAATATTCTTTCTTCCAAATAGGTGTTTCACTTTTGATCCGGTCAATGATATATTGACTGGCCTCGTATGCTTCCTTCCGGTGGGCTGCGGCCGTAACGACCACGACGGCACTTTCTGAAATGGCGACCTTTCCTATACGGTGCTGCGCCACGGCCACTTTCAACGGCCATTTTTCTTCGGCGTCTTTTAAAATGGCCTTGATGGAACTCAAGGCCATTTCCTCTTGGGCTTCGTACTCTAAAAACAATACTTCCCTTCCTTCATGATGGTTTCGGACTTCCCCCGAGAACAGGACCACGGCTCCTGCTTGCGCATGATGTGCCGAAGCCAGCAAAGCCCCAAGATCAATGGGAACAGAGGTAATAGGGCAAAAAGAAATTTCGTTCACGCCCTATTCCGTCACGGACATTTGGGTGGCCATTTCGGACAGATAGGCTGGGCTTAATTTTGCCACTTCGCCTATTACAATGATAGAAGGTGAAGCCAAGGCCGCTTGCCTTGCCCTAACGGCAATTCCGCTGATGATTCCCGCGACTACTTTCCGTTCCGGCAAAGAACCGCTTTGGATGACGGCAGCAGGCACTTCGCCTTTTCCTGCTTCTTCGAACAATTGGGCAATCTGTTCCAATTTGTGCAATCCCATCAAAATAATCACCGTGGAATTGGATTTAGCGGCCAAATAGATATCCGGTGAGATCTCTCCTGTCTTCAACGTTCCTGTCGTCACCCAGAAACCTTCGCTTGCTCCCCGGTGCGTGACAGGGATTCCTGCATCGGCGGGAACAGAGATGCAACTTGAAATACCGGGAACCACTTCGACTGGAATCCCATTTTTCACCGCGTGCTGCCATTCTTCATAGCCTCTTCCGAACACAAACGGATCCCCGCCTTTCAAACGTACGACATGACCGTATTTTTGGGCGCAATGAACGATCAAGTCATGGATCGCTTCTTGCTTGGCACTTTTGCATCCGTGCCGCTTTCCTACATAGAGCAACTTACATCCTTCCTTGGCAAATTTCAATAACTCCTCATTCGCCAACGAATCGTACAAAATGGCGTCCGCTACCTGCAATGCCTTGATTCCTTTCCATGTGATCAGCTCCGGATCGCCTGGTCCTGCCCCTACCAGCGTTAATTTCATGCTCATCTTGAATTCCTTATGACTACTCAATTTTTCTACGAACAAAAATTGAGTAATTGTACTGTTCCATCATTGCAAAGATAGGAATTAATAAGATACAAAGTCTTCTAAATTAGGCATATTTTATTTTAAAAGTGCAAGAATATGCCAAGAGCGCACAAAATTGAACAAAAAACAGATTTTGTATTACTTAATATATTTTTGAGTAAAAATACTCAATTTTATTTGGAACTCCTGAGACTATGCAATACTTTTACCCTCAGGTTTACACAATCTTCCTACAAATTTCATCTTTCTTAACTGCAACACCATGAGCAAACAAACGATCGTCGTCATCGGAAATGGAATGGTAGGCTACAAATTCTGTGAAAAATTTGTAGCGAAGCAGGGCAGTGCGGATTTCCAACTCATCGTATTTGGGGAAGAACCTCGCCCGGCCTACGACAGGGTACACTTGAGCGAATACTTTAGTACGAAAGATGAACACCTGCTTCAGATGGCTCCTTTGGAATGGTATTCCGAAAAAGGAATTGTACTGTATACAAGCGATCCAGTCATCGCCATCGAACGCGAAAACAAAAAGGTCTTTTCTTTTAAAGGAAGGGAAATTACCTACGATAAATTAGTGCTGGCGACAGGCTCTTCAGCATTTGTCCCCAAATTAGACGGCGTGGACCAAGACGGGGTATTTGTATACCGCACCATCGAAGACTTGGACATGATCATCGAATATGCCAAAAAATGCACGTCCGGTGCTGTCATTGGCGGCGGTTTGTTGGGTCTGGAAGCGGCCAAAGCCCTGCTGGATCTCCACTTAAAAACCCATGTGGTAGAATTCGCCCCCCGGCTCATGCCCCGGCAACTCGACGAAGAGGGTGGCGAGATCCTGAAATCGAAAATGGAATCCTTGGGCATCGACATCCATCTCAGCAAAAGCACTTCGATGATCGAAGGAGACGGCAATGGCGGAATCAAAGCGATGAAATTTGCAGACGGAAGCGAATTGCCCGTCGACATGGTCGTGGTGTCCGCGGGCATCAAACCGCGTGACGAACTCGCCATACAAGCCGGTTTGGCCGTTGGGCCCAGAGGAGGCATCTTGGTAGACAATCACCTTCAGACGGGAGACCCTCACGTATATGCCATCGGGGAGTGCGCTCTCCATGACGGCATGATTTACGGCTTGGTAGCCCCCGGATACGAAATGGCGGAGGTCGTCTGTGACCATATCCTCCAAGTGTCCGAAAAGGAATTCACTTCTTTTGACATGAGCACCAAGCTCAAATTGATCGGAATAGACGTGGCCAGTTACGGAGACGCTTTCTGTACCCATGTAGAACATGAAACCATCGTGTTCAAGGACAGGACCAAAGGGATTTACAAACGGATCAACATCAGCAAGGATGGGAAGTTCTTGTTAGGCGGAGTGCTGGTCGGAGAAGCCAACGACTACAACATGCACCTGCAGATGGTGAAAAACAAGATGATCTGCCCTCCTAATGCGGAAGACTTAATCCTTGGGGCCAGATCGGCTTCCGGAGAAGGGGCCGGGGGAGCCGGTGTCATGGCCCTTCCTGACGAGGCCAGCATCTGTTCCTGCGAAAACATCAGCAAAGGACAAATATGCCAGGCCATCGAAGCAAACAACTTCGAGAAAGTGGAGGATGTAATGAAATGCACCAAAGCCGGAACAGGTTGCGGCGGCTGCAAGCCGATGGTGGTAGACCTCTTGAAAGGCACCATGAAAAAAATGGGCAAAACAGTCCGGAACCATGTCTGTGAACATTTTGCCTACTCGAGGCAAGAACTGTACGACTTGGTAAAAATACATGGCATCAAGACGTATGGAGAATTATTGGCCGACTATGGGAAAGGGCATGGTTGCGAAATCTGCAAACCTGTGGTGGCCTCTATCTTGGCTTCTACCTGGAACGAAATGATCCTGAAAAAAGAGCATGCGACACTACAAGATTCAAACGACCGATTTTTAGCCAACATTCAACGTGGCGGCACCTATTCCGTAGTACCCCGCATACCCGGCGGGGAGATCACGCCCGACAAACTGATCGTACTCGGCCAAGTGGCAAAGAAGTACAAACTGTATACCAAGATTACGGGTGGACAACGCATCGACTTGTTCGGCGCCCGCGTAGATCAACTTCCTGACATCTGGGAAGAATTGATGGAGGCAGGGTTTGAAAGTGGCCATGCCTACGCCAAAGCCCTGCGAACGGTGAAAAGTTGCGTGGGAAGCACATGGTGCCGCTATGGTGTCCAGGATTCTGTTTCCTTCGCCGTGGAAGTAGAGGAACGCTACAAAGGAGTGCGGGCTCCGCATAAAATCAAATCGGCGGTAAGCGGCTGCACACGCGAATGTGCGGAAGCCCAGTCGAAAGACTTCGGGATCATCGCCACAGAAAAAGGATGGAATTTGTATGTGTGCGGGAACGGCGGAGCCAAGCCTCAACATGCCTTATTGCTCGCCAACGACATCGACAAGGCAACCTGTATCCAATACATCGACCGCTTCCTCATGTTCTATATCAAAACTGCAGATCCTCTGACGCGTACGGCTACCTGGCTAAACAAAATGGAAGGAGGCATCGACTATCTGAAACGCGTGATCGTGAAAGACAGCTTAGGGATAGGGGCGCAATTGGAAGAAGAAATGCAATTTATGGTGGACACTTTCCAATGCGAATGGAAATCGGTCGTGAACAATCCAGAACTGCGAAAGAAATTCAAAGCCTTCGTCAACAGCGACGCAACGTCGGAAAAAGAATTGGCTTGGTCGGATTTACGGGGACAAAAATATCCCAACGGCTGGGGAACTCGAAAAGCCCTCGCGCACAACATTCATTAAATTTCACAATTAACACTTTATTTCAACGAATTATCTTCTCAACCTCCATTTACCTCCAATCCTCCTACCATGGGAACATTGACAGAAACTGCCACTTGGATAAAAGCATGCAAAAAATCGGATATCCCGGAAAATGGCGGGGCGGCCGTGCTTATCAACGGCGAACAGATTGCCATCTTCAATTTTGCCCTACGCGGGGAATGGTACGCCACGCAGAATCTATGCCCACACAAAATGCAGGACGTATTGTCTCGTGGGATGGTCGGTTCCCAAGGAGAGGACTGCGAGCCCAAAGTGGCCTGTCCATTCCATAAAAAAACATTCTCGCTCAAAACCGGGCAATGCTTAAGCGGCGACGCATACCATATTACCACATACCCCATCAAAATAGAGGATGACACGATCTATCTTCTGGTCTAAGCCCTCCTATCGGGACCCGATCCAATTCTTTTCCTATATTAGTAAGTTGTTACCGGAGGCCCCATAGTAAATATGCCCACACCTCATCTTCCACCGGAGAAACGAGACCCCTCCTCCAGGCTCACCATCCTCTACATCGTAGCCCTTTCCGCGATTGCGCTCTTGACTATTTTTGGGCAAGTACTGGTACAAAGGGCGATCGGCAACCAACATCACGACGCCAAAATTGTCAATCTTTCCGGCAGACAACGCTTTCAGAGCCAGGGAATCGTGAAAATGATCCTCATCTTGACCGATACTTCCCAGAAACTCTCCCCCGAAAGAAGGGAATATTACAGAACAAGGCTGGAGGTCTTTTTATCGAATTGGCACAAACATCACATGGGACTGAAACAAGGCTTCATGCCAGAATACGACTACGACGTCCGCAACAGCAGCCAAATCGATTCCTTATTCGACCTCATCGAACCTCATTTCCAGGCCGTATATTCCAGCGCGGTGGCCATACAAGGACTTTTAAACTCACATAGCAACCTGGTCGCGCAACAGGCGACATATAAAGCCTTGAAAGACAGCATTCTTCAACATGAGTTTGTTTTCTTGGACATCGCGGACGAAATCGTGTATACATTTGACGAAGAGGCAACCGCAAAAGTGAACGAGACCCGCCGTGTGGAAGTGATCATCATGTTCGTAACAATTTTTGTATTGATGCTAGAAGGGATCTTTATCTTCCGACCCGCTGTTTTACATATTGAAAATACGTTCTTGCAGTTGATCGACTCTGAAAACAACATCAAACGGGTCAACCAGCAGTTGATGGAAGCCAATGATAAGCTGGAGAATGCCCAAGGAGAGCTCGTGCTGGCCGAAGAAGAAAAATACCGTCACAAACTCAGCGAGCAAAAGATCCGGGCGGCTTCCCTCATTCAGGGACAAGACGCTGAGAGACGGCGCATTTCGCTGGAGCTCCATGATGGAATCGGTCAAATGTTGACTGCCCTTAAACTGACGATGGATAATTTGGCCGTATCCCACCTCCTTCCCGAAAAAGAGAAGAAACATGCCCTCGAAATAAAAAATCTTGTGAGCGATGTGCTAAAAGAAGTCAAAAGCATTTCTTTTAACCTCATGCCTTCGGTATTGAACGATTTTGGGCTCGTGTCAGCACTCAGCATGCTGGCCGAAAAAGCAAACGGGAATTCCCAGGCACACGTGGTATTTGAGCACAATCTAGATCCCAGAAGGCGATTAGACAAGAAGATCGAGGTAGGACTTTACCGGATTGCCCAAGAGGCAATGAACAATGCCCTAAAGTATTCTGAATCCTCGGAAATAAAAATCAGCCTTAGCGAGGTAGGGAGCAATTTGGCATTGAACATCTCAGACAACGGCAAAGGATTCAACATCAAGAAGTTAAATCAGAAAATACGGGAAGAGAAAAAATTCTCCATCGGCCTGAACAGCATGGAAGAAAGAGCCAACCAGTTGGACGGTGAATTTAGAATCATCTCTTCCATTGGAAAAGGTACCAAAATTTACGTAAAATTGCTGGGTACCATGAATCAATAGCGTATGTCTCCTCCTATCAAAATCATTCTTGTAGACGACCATTACGTGGTTCGAAACGGTATCCGGGCCTTATTTGACGATGTGGATGAGATCCATGTGATCGGGGAAGCATCCAATGGAGTAGAAGCCATCAGCAAGGTAAAAGAACTTCAACCTGATATTGCCATTTTGGATATTTCGATGCCGCAAATGAACGGATTGGATGCTGCGGACATCATCCATAAACAGTATCCGAATACCAAAACCCTGATCATGTCCATGCACGACAATAAGGATTACATCTTACGGTCGTTGGAAATGGGAGCAGACGGGTATCTATTGAAAGATTCCTCCAAAGAGGAGATCGTAAAGGCCATCAAGACAGTCGCGCTGGGCGAAAAATATTACAGCGGTTCCGTTTCTGGAATTATCGTAAACGGGTATTTGAACGTGGTCACCAATCCGGTAGGAAGTGAATTTGACCGCAAAAAGACCAAAATCTCCAAGCAAGAAAAGAGCATTTTAGCGCATTTGGTGCAGGGAAGGAATAGCCGTGAAATCGCGGAAGAACTCACACTCAGCGTACGGACAGTGGACAACCACCGTGCCCGAATGATGAAAAAGCTGGGCGTGAAAAACGCCGTGGAGCTTGTCAAACTCGCCATCGAAGAAAAACTGTTGGAAGATTGATCAGGTATGCGTAATGACCCTGCCCTCTTCGTCCATCTCCAAGAACGGGTTGAAGGCAATTTCCCACAAGTTGTGTTCCACATCTTCCACATATCCTGCGTAGCCTCCCCAAAATACTTTTTTAGGCCTTTTTAAAATCGGTACGTCCTTTTCCGACAATCCTTCGAATGTTTCATCTACTTCCTTTATAGAAGGCAAGCAAAGCGAAAACGTCATGCGCCGGAAGTCCCTTTCATCTGAAAGGAAAACACCTGCATCTTCTGCCAGTTCCGGATTGGGAAATAGGCTCAAAATAATGCCGTTCAACTTGAAAAACACCAGGCCTTCTTCTTCCTTCAACGGCACCCAGCCAAATTTTTCTGTATAGAACCTTTTCATGACCTCTAGATCATCCACCCCTAGGGTAATAAACGTCACAGATTGTTTCATGTCTCTTTTATCCTACTGAAAATTACCATTTTTAGGGCAATTTTTGTATCTTCCCTTACAAAATATATACCATGAAAGCAGATGCCATCGCCTCCCTGATCCTGGCCTTACGCCGTACTGCAGAGAAGCTGCAGAAAGGGGCCACCTACCACTGGGGCCATATGGGCGCTTGCAATTGCGGCAATTTGGCCCAAGAACTAGTTGAAGTGAGCAAAGCGGAAATCCATGCATGGGCACTGGAAAGCAGGGAAGGAGATTGGAGCGAGCAAACAGCGGAATATTGCCCTACCAGCCAGCTCCCCTTGGATCTGTTGATCCGAAAAATGCTCGAAAAAGGGCTGCAACTTGAAAATTTGAAACACTTGGAAAAGCTATCCGATCCTTGGGTGCTGGCCCAATTGCCACAAGGAGACCGGGAGCTTCATTACCACCGCAAGGCAGATGTGATCCGGTATTTGAATGCTTGGGCCAATGCATTGGAACAAAAATGGGCCGAAAAGACACCCTTGCCTCCATTCTTTGGCCAAAAAGAAAGGTTGACTTATTGATACAACGAAATCAAGGTCGGTTCCGCGTTCTCCCACGTCAGTTCCAAAGCCGCAGTCCGGCAATTTGCCTGGTAAGAAAGGTACCTTCCTTCGTCTTGGCTCATGCTTGTCACGACTTTTGCTAGAGCATGTGCGGTTCTTTCCTTTAAAATCTCCCCGATGACATATCCTTCTACAATAGCGCGCATTTCCGGCAAATCGGAACAGATGATAGGTACCTGGCTCTGTACATAATCAAAGATTTTGTTTGGTAAGGCATAGCGGTAATTCAATCCGATGTCTTCCTCCAAACTTAGGCCGATCATGGCTTGGCTTGTCAAGGGTTTTAATTCATGAAAAGGCAATTTTCCCCAAAATTTGACGTTCGGTGTCGTCCTTGCTTCTTCTTTCAGCCGTTTCCACAAAGGTCCGTCCCCAATGATCCACAAGGTAAATTCCGGCAACAATGCCATCGTCTCCATCATCAGCTCAATGCCCCTGCCCATATTGACCGCCCCTTGGTAAATGAGTATTTTTTCTTTCAAACCCACCTCCTTGTTCAATTCCCATTTGCTGGGCATATTCCGCACCACGACCACGGGAACGCCATATTTCTGGCTGTAGGCATTTGCAATGGAATTTCCCACTGTGCTTACACGTTCGAGTTGGGGGAAAATCCATCTTTCCAATAAGGTCCAAAGTTTCTTTTCAAAAGGCCGATGGGCAAGTTCGGGCACTTCTGTGTAATACTCATGCGAATCGTACACCAATTTGCTGCCTTTTAGCCTGGACACCAAAAAACAGGGCAGGAGAGTGTCCAAGTCGTTGGCCGTGATAATGTCGGCCCGATGCATCAGCAAATAAAAAAAAAGCCGTAGGTTCAATTCCAAATAGAAAAGCTTGCCTTCTTCAAACCACATGGGCAAGCGTTCGGTGGCATAGGATCGCTTTTCCAAAGCCAAAGAATTCTTTTTCTTTCGGCCAACCAGAAGGGGGGAAAACCCAGCCTTCTCCAGTGAGGTGCATACTTTGTGCAGCCGTTGGTCCGTGGCAATGTCGTTCGAGACGGTAAGGATTACGCGCTGCTTCATTCAAAAAATTATGTAACCCAGTTGAAACGAGAAAGGCAGGTTTCCCTGCCTTTCCTTCTCACATTCCTTTGAGATTATTTTTTGGCTACTTCCAAGACGACGGAGTCCACATCTGCGAGGATACGGCCGCAATGTTCGCACACGATGATTTTCTTTTTTTCTTTAATATCTGCCTGACGTTGGGGGGGAACGGTGTTAAAACATCCGCCACAAGCATCCCTCTTGACGATCACGACTGCCAATCCGTTTTTCAAATTGCTACGCAAGCGGTGATACGACTGGTAAAGTCTTTCTTCGAGAAGCTTTTGTACTTTTTCCCGTTCTTTTAAAAGCTTCTGCTCCTCTTCATGGCTCTCTGCCACTAAAACGTCCAATTCCGCCTTTTTGCCTTCCAAATCTTTCTTCCGATCTGCCAAAGCTGCTTTGATCGTTTCAATTTCCAGTTTTCGGCTGTCTATTTTAGCAAGGGCTTCTTTTATTTTCTTTTCGGCCAATTGGATTTCCAACTGTTGCAATTCCACTTCTTTTGAAATGGCATCGAACTCGCGGTTGTTACGGACGTTGGATTGTTGGTCTTGGTATTTCTTGATGAGTTTCTCACACTCTTTGATCACATTTTTGCGGTTGGCAATTTCCTCATTGTAAGAGGTAATATCCCCTTCAAACTTTCCGACACGCGTTTCAAAACCGATCAAATCATCTTCCAAATCCCGGATTTCCTCGGGAAGGTCTCCCCGCATCCTGACTATATCGTCAAGTTTTGAATCAATGGACTGAAGTTTTAAGAGTATGTCAAGTTTCTGTGATACAGTAGTTTCCATGCAATTATCTAGGATGGTGTTAGGGGTTGATAAACACTCTATTCAAAAGGAGTGCAATATTAGGAATTTTTTTCGTCAAAATCTCAAAAAATTCACCAATTTCCACAGCAGCAACTCCGTGACCATTTCCTGTCGACCACGCTTTTTCTTATACATGGTACCGAATGGGGTTGGTATTTGCCGTGCTTATAAACACCTCGATCTCTTGTCCCTGAGCTTTCAACAACTCAAGAAGGAGTTCTTTTGTATAAAACTCGCTTTCATAATGGCCGATATCGGCGATCATCACCCTTCCTTCTGCCTCGAAAAATTCGTGGTATTTGAAATCTGCAGAAACAAATGCGTCCGCCCCGCGCGAAATCGCCTTTTTTAACAAGAAACTTCCCGCTCCTCCGCATACTGCTACCCGATGGATTTTTTTTGTCCAAGGAGTAAACCTGACTACTTCTACAGGTAAGACCGACTTGAGATGGGCCAAAAAATCGCCTGCATTCAGGCTTGTTTCCAATTCCCCGATCGCCCCAGCCCCTGCTTCTTGATTTAGATTGGAAATGTCCTGGATATAATAGGCCACTTCCTCATAAGGATGTGCTTCCCGCATTTTCGTCACGATTTGGTCGCTCAAGTAATGAGGGAAAAATACCTCTATCCTGTTTTCTTTTACTTCTTCCTGCCTATGCAATTGTCCAATGAAAGGGGCCGCTCCTTCTGCAGGGGTGAAAGCTCCTGTTCCTTCCACACGGAAACTGCAATTTTTATAATTCCCCAATTGTCCGGCCCCTGCTTTGTACAAGGCATCCAGCACGTGTTCGGTACTCTCCAAAGGCACGAACACCACTAACTTGGAAAGGCTCTCCCGCATGGGCTCCAACACCTGCACATTCCGCAGGCCTAGTTTTTGTGCCAGTTTGAAATTCACTCCCCCATGGCTATTGTCCAAATTGGTATGCGCCGCATACAAGGCCACGTTGTGCCGAACTGCTTTTAACAAGCATCTTTCCACATATGACTGTCCGACCAATCGTTTGATCGGCTTGAAAAGGATGGGATGATGGGCCACGATAAGCTGACACTCCAATTTGATCGCTTCGTCGATGACTTCTTCCGTGATATCCAAGGTGGTCAGTATCCGGTGTACGGAAGTGGACAAATCTCCGCAATAGAGGCCTGCATTGTCGTAATTTTCCTGATACGCCAAGGGGGCTACCCGTTCTAGGCCCGCAATTACTGTGGAAAGTTGCATGTGCGCTGGATTTGTTTGGCAAAATAAGCGCAATTGGACGGAATCTTGGATTTTATGGAAAGAATTTGGGCGAATGGGGTGCTATTGCTTTTTTTTCATTTTCTTCATGTTCCCATTTTATGGTAATATTGCAGCTATGAGGCGAACAGCGAGCTACTTTGTTTTCATTTTTAGCGTACTGGCATTTTTTCCTTCCTCTTCTTGGGCGCAATCGCGGGAGGGCGAAATAGAAAACCAGCAAGTCATCATCGAAAAAAACAAAAAGATAGAGCTGCCTGAAGCCCAGCGGGATTACGAAAAAATTACCATTCAAAAGAAAACCACCGAAGCGGTAAAACAGGAATATCCTTACAATGACTACGCGCTTCCCCTGCCCTTTGTGGATGCCAAGCTCAAAATCCTTTCTATCAAGGAGGAACCTCTTGCCAAATTGTATGCTAACTATGTAAAAGCAGGCTTAGGGAATTACGCCACTTCTTACCTGGAGGCCTTTCTCTATAACAAGCGATCGGAAAAACTGGTATACGGACTGAATACGCGCTATTTTTCCAGCTTGAAAGGCCCTTTGAAAAATTCCAGCATGAACGACTTCCACATCCTCTTATATGGGAAGTATCTCATGAAAAAGAATATTGTGGAATCGGAGTTGGGGTATTTTAGGACGGGGAGGTATTTTTATGGTTACGACCAACGCTTTGATCCGCCCAAGGATTCCACCAAACAAGTATTCAACAATTTTGTCTGGAATATCGGGCTCAAAAACATCGATACCTTGGCCGATTTTACCTATTCGGGAAACTTGGAACTGTCCCAATTCCAGGACCGTTATTTTGCCAAGGAAACAGAGGGTCTTCTTCGATACCGGACACAGATGAAATTGGATGCGAATACCATGACGGGTGCCCGTGGGCTCATTTCCGTCTCGAACCGTTCAGACCAAACCAGTATGATCCGTAACTTGGTCGTAGTTCAGCCGTATTATCAAAAGAAATTGGAACGATTGACCTTGGTTGGGGGAATTAATTTTGCCTATGAAAATGACACAGTACTGTCAAAGAAAAACTTTCACCTCTACCCCTCGGTGAAGGCAGATTATAAGGTAGTGGAAGGAAAACTCACCGCTTTCGCCAGTTTGGACGGGAACATGGAACGGAACACGTTGAGGACTACCGTGAAAGACAATCCTTGGATGGCCCCTCGATTTGCCTTGACACATGCCAACAAACTGTTGGAATTTACTGTCGGAGGTCACGGGAGCATCTTGAGCAAATTGACTTACATGGTTTCTGCGTCTTATTTAAGTTACCGCAACCTTCCTTTCATGATCAACAAACCCACGGACTCTCTACGCTTCATTTTGGTCTATGATTCTTCGAAAATTCAGATGATGCGGTACAAAGTGGACCTTACGTACAACATCAATACGAATCTTTTGGTGGGAGCCTCCGTCAATTACCAGTCTTTCCACCTGCACACCCTGAAAGACCATTGGCATATGCCGAATATGCAAACGAATTATTATGTTTTGTTTTACTATAAGGAGAAAATTATATCTGTCT
>FTBA01000196.1_pt1 | contig 17189 bp, 16 predicted proteins | sample 1639221 | NCBI WGS metagenome assembly FTBA01 (sample SAMEA3914864, study PRJEB12502) | metagenome | biome: forest; material: soil | place: USA | collected 2012-03-12 | depth 0.3 m | reverse complement strand
ATGGAAAAGGACAGCACCTTGCAAAAAGAAATACGTTCCTTAGTTTTTGATGATTTTGAGCGTGCGACTTTCCGAACCGCTTTGGATAGACAAAATATACACACCAAGCGGAAGGTCATTCCCGACCGATTTTTGCGAAGTTCCTGTTCCGCTTTCTACCAGTTTGCCATCCATGGAAGAAATAGAATAGCGAAAGTCTCCGGCTGCTTTGATCACTGTTTCCTGCCAGAAAGGATTGGGTTCGGCTGCAATTCCGGCCAATGTGCTGGCGGGTTCTTCCTCTATGTCCGTCACGACGGTTTTAGGGTTGGAAAGAAAGACAGCACCTTGGTTGGGCACCACGTCAAACTGGATATAGCTTGTGCCGCCCGACGAAACAATAGAAGACGTGATCACTTTTCCCCCGCTGTATACTTTGGGATTCTTCCACCCGCTCGGCATCGTTCTTCGAACAGTAATGGCAACATTGTACATTGTCTTGTCCAAATTGTGGGTCACAGTAGCCTGCAAGGAGTCGTTGGTAATTTTTGTCTCGGTAATCGAGGCGGCGTTTCGCTCCTTGATGTATTTGACCACATTGACAAAAGTACCGATCCAATAGTCTGCAATATTGGTATTCATATAGCTCAAGTGAGAGCTGATGATAGACGACTGTGTGGGAGAATATCCTCCGTCAGAGTTGCCTTTGGAATCTATGATACCATGGGTAAGGAATACGCACCATCCTTTTGAATTTTTAGCTGAACTTACTTTGTCGTTAAGGCTCTGGGCCGTAGTTAAAGTACCGGTATTGCCCGTGATGTTGGAACTCAAATCGTAAAAATTAGAAGGAGTACTTGACATGATCTGTCCACTACATGTCCTCCCTGCTATGTAGTATTTTTGTATGGTAGGGACGTCTCCAATATTACAGTTTGGATATGCGACAGTTTGGCACTTCGTCGTAGGTACATTTGCAATAATAGTGCTTTGGGAGTTTTTTAATTCAGCATCTTGATCTGTGACGCTCAAACCATTCAAACTTCTGTGTGTGACAGTATGGCTCGCCACTTCATGGCCGTTTGTGCTCACCGTTTTAAGCGAATTCCAGTTGGGGGCAAAACCGGCACCGGAAGTGGTGACAGCAAATATGGTCACTTTAAATCCATAGTTGTCAAACAATGGAATGGCAACAGGGATCTGATTGCTGCAATTGTCGTCAAATGTGTAAGTAACAGCGGCCGTTTTAAATTGGTACCAAGTGCCCACACTATAGTTTTGGGCAATCTGGGCTTGTGCAGTGCTCATCAGGGTGCATAACACAGGAAATAGGGTGTAAAGAGATCTCATAAGAGCAGGGGTTTCTTTTTATAGGAGCTAGTTTTTCTTTTCTCTGTCAAGTAGCAATACAACTAGGATCTAAAAAGGTTACAACCTGATATTAAAAGATTCCTATTTGTATAAATGGAAAGAACGAAAGGCCGTTGGCATGGTAATTTATTTTTGGAAAGAAAAACAATTCAACACCATGGACATCAAATTTCTTTCGGGTCTGGCCTTTGGGATAGGCGCAGCCCTGTTTATAAAATCGGCGTACTCGCAGAAAATAGTCGAAAAAGCGGGCGAAAATGTGGCACGTGGGTTATTGACGGCAGAAGATGCCCTTCATTCGGTCATAGAGCAATCCGAAAATTTACGGATGAAGGTAATCGATACGACCCATCGAGGGTAGGTGTAAGAAAAATAAAGACCAACCCCTTGGCGGGTTGGTCGCCCAAGCTCGAAGTTTACAATAAGAACTCCACCTCTGTTGCTTTTAAAATGGCAACAGAACCATCGATCACTTCATGGCTCAACAGGCCTATTTCCACGTCACTGTCGGCAGGCAACCTTTTTACCGCTTCGTCAAATCCATTGGCGACATACCCATCGGTGTATTCTGCTAAGGAAGCACTATCCGAAGGGACGATGACCACGTCTTGTACGACATAGTCCTGCTCAAGGTAACGGACTGTTTTGCCGACGAGGTCTTCGTAATTGAGGCGTGCGCTTTTTGCTTCTTGGACGTTCATCTTCTTGGGTTTATTCTCGTTCCTTCAAAAAAATCGTGCAACGAAAAAACGTGCGGAGTTCAGGGAAGAGAATGTTCCTAGTAGGTGCAATAGAACGTCAAGTGATGCTAAAAAGAAAGAAATCGTACTCTTATTTCCAATCTAAATAACAAACTCCGTCACTGTTGTTGAACTGACTACCGTAAGTGGGATTGGCATAATAATAACTTGTGTTCTGTGCCGCCAATTGATAATTTCCAACGTTGGAATTATAATCGAATCCTACTATGATTCCAAGGTCTGGGCGATAGACAGGGGAATACATAGAGACAGAATAGGTAGAATAATTGGTGGAAGTAGGGTCTGGGTATACTTGAATACTGGAGCTTAGAGGAGAATTGCCTGAAGTTGACGGAACGCTAAGGTTCACAGTAGTGGATGCAGGGGCAAAATCCACTTCATACTGATAGATGCCAGTGGAACCGTAGTAGGAGGAATAACTGTATGTAAAGAATACGTTTTCTGTGGAAGCAATTCCTCCCGTATTCTTTTTGTAAGAAGCATAATAATTGTAATAATAATACCCATAATAGCTATCGTACGTGTACGTATAATAGCAATAGGCAACATCTCCCTGCGCAGAGACAGAAAAAGAAATGATCGTAGGTGTACCTGAACCGGAGAAAGAAAGCAAAGGGATATTCAACGCAGGACCATGAAAATAAATAGAGTTGTTTGCCAAAATGCAGAGCGTCTTGTCGTCCCCGCTCCATTCTACTTTTTTGACGTTGCTATAATCGGTAATCGTAGTGCTTAGCTTGGTGGCGACATCTATGATCACTGGATTGTTGTTCGCATCCAAATACGCCACTTTGGTGCCGTCGTGACTTACCTTCACCTTGGTCTTCGTGCTAAAGGCACTGGATGTAAGTTGAACAGGCGATGCGTTGAAATCAGATAAATAATACACATCGTTGTCATAGATGACGGCGATATTTTTAAAAGTAGGGTGAAGCTGGGCATTGAATTGAGCTTTTAATTGCTCGTTGATATCGTTCTTCGTGTGCTTGCATTGTACAAAAAGAAGGACGAGGCCGATAAAAAGGAAGATGTTTGTTTTCATTTTGGTTGTGCTTTTTTGAAAAAATGAGAAGTGATTAAAACAACAGCCATCCTACCCCTACATGCAAATCGAACAAGGAATTTTGGCCTACCCGTTTCACCATGTCCCGTTCCATGGGGACTTTAAAGTCATTGGCAGTGGCACTATTGGAGGAGGTTTCGTCTCCGTCGAATGCTTCATCTCCTAATAGGATGCCGGGCATCAAGAAATTAGAGTCGTTCAAGTCGATGACAAGGCACATTTGAAGGCGCACATCCACGAGGAGACGATCAAAATAAATCCATTTTTTGCCTATGAAATAGGTTAATCCGGCAGCATTGGAAACTTGTGCCGGATCTGTCAACGTATAGCCATGATCCTGTGCGAATTTCGCCAACTCTCCGCGAGTGTCTTTTTCCGTAATGGAAATATATTTGGCACCAAAACCTTGGTACCTGCCATAGGGTGCCAAGGCACGTTCTCTGTTATAGAGCGTGTACGTGATCCCATAGGTTTGTACCTGGCATCCCAAGGTCACAGCAGAATAGCTTAAATAAGAATTGTTATACCCATAATCGTAGTTATAAATCGCATAGGAGGGAAGATAGGGCAAATCGGTCGAAAAACCTGTCCTGAATTGTTGGTATTCAAAACCGATCGAAGAATACCGGGTGAGTACATATTCGACCCCAACCCCCAATTTCAGGTTGATGGGCGGAGCCGGATCTTTGGCAGCAGGTTTGATCCGGAGGAAGGTTTCTAAATTCCCATTTAAAATCCACTGACGGCCGAGGTACCCAGCCAAATGCTGAGAATGAAGGGAAACAAGACCAGCCAATTGAAAAGCTAGGCAGAAGAGTACTTTTTTCATTTTTTACGAGAGCTTTTCATTTGGACCAACGAATTGTAAATATTGGATTTGATGACGTAATCTTTGTCGTTCATTCTGATCCGATTGATTTCTTCCATTTCCAATTCCCCTGTTTTGACGTTGAACACCAAGCAATAATAATACGTAGTATGGGCAGGGGTAAGGGCGTAGGCAATGGCAAAAGGCGTGAAAACCGGAAAGGTCAAAGACATGGCGATGATGCCTACTTTTCCTCTCTTTTTCTCGGTATAGGAAATAGCGCCCATCCAAGAGAAATGTTCGGTGCGGTTCTTGGTCGCCAATTCGGTGATCGCCCTGTCGTATACGCTTACATAGTCAAAATCGTGTTTGAAACGCTCGTTGATCCATCCATTGAGCAGCGCATGGTCGTTGAACCTGTCAATTTCCGTGCTGGCCAAGGCCATGGGAGAAAGGACGTCGACGTTAAAGCCTACCTGTTGTTTCATCTCTTCTATATCTGCCTTGAAATCCAACTGGGATTCCTCTGAATCCAAATACCGGACGGAATTCTTTTTCCTTTCGTCCACACGGGTAAAGTCAGGGTCTACAGCCACTACTTTGTCCACGCCCAAGGCGTATCCTTTTCGTTCGATTTTCTTTCTTTCCTTCCGCTTGGCTCTTTTCACCATGTCGGAGCTTTCTTCGGCTTCTTCCTGCTTCTTGTCGTTTACGGCCGTGTTGAAATACAGAAGAAAGTCTTTGTCTTTGTAGAATTCGGCAAAAGCATAGCGCGTGATGTTTGCGGTATCGCGTACTTCTTCCGCAATGGCATTGGAAGCATTGCTCAGTTTGATCTTTTCGTATTTTGACATGTTGTCGGTATTGATCGCCTTCAGCGAGTCGAGCGATTTTTTCCGTTTGTCTTTGTTCAAATCGGCCATATTGCCGATGTAATAGCTTTCGGGGGTCAGATTGTTGCGCGTTACCAATTCTTTGAAGAGGTCTTTGCAGAGTTTATCCGCCACCACGTCACTTTTTGATTCGTTGCGCCATTTCCAACCATAGACCAAGGCCATTGTATTCAGTTCCTCCGACGATAATTTGGAAAGCAGGTGGTATAGCCCTTGCGACTTTCCTTGAATTTCTGCATGGTCGGGAAGTACTTCGGAAAGGCTGTTCCGGTTCTTGTATTTGGTCATGAAATACAAGGCGTATAAAATTTGTTCTTTGGCATAGGTGCTTTTGGGATCTTCTTTCAAAAGCAGATACGAATTGTAGAGCGAAGCCCCGTAGTTGCGTTGTTCCAAGTAGAGTTTGGATAGTTCATAACGGGCCAACTGGCGATTTTTGACAAATAAGCTCTCACTTACCACAAATTTCTTGGCTTTCGGGTCTTTCTTGGCCTCGCTTATCCTGTCCCCGATCAAGACTCTCCTTTTCTGGATGCTAGGGTGGGTGCTGGTCGCGGTATCCTCTGTTTCGTCGGATGAGATAGCTTGATATTCTTTTAAGATGTCTTCCTTGCGGAACTTGAAATTTTCTGTTTCGAACATTTTGTAACTGAAATCTACTTCGTCATAAGGAAGGTGTCCATATTCCAACACATCGAACACACCGTCCAGTACAGCCGTAGAGTACTCTGTTTTCATGAAAAGGTCCAAGCCTTCCATGTCTGCCTGTGTTTCATTTTCTTTCGAATAGGCGGCCTTCGACAAGAGCTGCTGCTCGTAGGACATTTTCCTGACTTCTCCTCTTTTGGATTCGAGCCGGATGTATTTGTTGAGCGAATGTTTCCGCTTGAAGTGCACGATTTCGTGGCAGAGGACAAATGCAAGTTGTGCTTCGTTCTCTAATTGGGCCAATAAACCCAAATTGATCATAATATATCCCTGGTTGGTACTCAAGGCATTGACCACTGGCGATTTGATCACATAAAATTTTAGACTGTCCTTGAGGCTTTTGTCCTTTGACGTGATTTTGTCGGCTACTTGTGCGACATATTGGCTAATGGGATCGTTGAAGAGCACTTTCCCGCTGACGAGCAGGCGATCGATGAGAAAATTGCTCTCGATTAGGAACTGTTGTTTCGTCTTTTTGATCCGGGCCTTTTCCGATTTTTGGATGATGCTTGACTGTGCCTGGTATTTTTTTGACGAAAGGGTCCTGAAATCGACCGGGATGGGACCTTTCGATTTCAGCGTTTCCCCCTTGTTGTAATCTTGCGAATAGCATTCAGACAAAACACCGAAGGTGGAAAGGAAAAAAAGTGCAAGATATGTCTTCACTAGGGGCTTAAGGTTAGTATGGAACATGCAAAACTAAAATCGGGATGATCCATATACAAGCCCATGTATGAAATTCGCGCGTTTTTATGAGGATACAACCCTACTTTAAAACTTGGGGATGCTGGTTGCTCCCGTATGGAGCTATCTATTTGGGCGGAATAACAAGGAATTTGGCTCTCATGGCCGTTCCCTTTTTTTAAAAGTAGATTTTTTAAATGTAACGAGGAGAGATAAAACGGCTAAAACAAAAAATCAATCGATGTCAAAATCAAAATCCAAAGGACTGTCTTCGGATTCCGGAACGTGTCCTCCTATATCTGCAGGGTCACTTTTATCCACATATTTATTGGCCAGAAAGGTCGTGTCGTCCATTTCCACCATCGGAGGTTCTTCCTCCTTTTTCTGAGGCTGGTTTGGCTCTTTGAGGCCCAATAATTTTCTCCACCAAGTCATACGGAAAGGTACGCATTTTTTACGTGCATGCGTACCTTTTTCCATCACATGCCGGCGGCTTTCTTTAAAACACTCAATTTGGAGCCCAAATTGCTCATCGAAGTTTGGGCAGAAGTGTAGCTTTTCGACTTGAGCGCACTCTCCAATTGCACTAAATCATTTTTCATTCCCGTGTAATCGGCTGTAGTAAGCGCGCTGGAGCTTGGATGGGCCACTAAATCAGCAAAAAGGGTTTTTGCTCCTGATACATATTTGGAAGCTGTTGTGTGGTCCTTTTTGGTAAGGGCGGCTTTCGCTTTGGTGATGTCGTTTTCAAAAGCCGTGATCTTGTTTTGAAAATCGGTAGGGGTGCTGGAAGTAGTGGTGGTAGTGGTCGTCGTCGTACTACTGGAAGAGGTGCTCGTAGTAGAGGTGGCAGCAGGAGCCGGAGCTGGCAGCGTATTGCTACTTTTTTCTTGTTCCAGTTCAGTTTCTATTTCTTTGAGTTTATTGCCGAGTGTTTGGCCGAAAACACTTAGATGAAGGCAAAGTAAAGGTGTCGCAAGCAAGATTGTTTTCATTGGATTTCTTTTAAGGACCCAAAAATACAAAGTCCTATCGAGTAAAGAATTAAAATAATGTGATCGAATGATGTAAAGAACCTGCTTGATAAATGTTGACATTGGGTAAATGACGAAAAAGGGAGTATATTTGATAGAAACCAATTGAATACATCTATGAGAAAAGTAGTACCCCTTTTAAGTTTTGTCTCCCTTTTGAGTGTGGCACAGGCCCAAGATGTCCCGAATGGCGATTTTGAAAATTGGGTTTCCCAAGAAGCACCCATTACCCATGTCATGTACGAAGATCCGGCGGAGTGGACGACCTTCAACGACCTGTTGGCATTTTTCAATTATCCCATTACTGCTACCAAGTATGAAGTCAGCGCAAAGGGAAACTTCAGTTTGCAATTGATGACTGCTGCCTATGATAAAGTAGGAGGTGGTTTGGATACTACGGCCGGTTTTGCGACCATTAGTTTTGCTGTAAATAAGAAGCCTCTGCTCTTGAATGGGTTTTACATGTCGTATCTCAAAGGAGAAAAGGATACGGTGGGCATTTTATTTTCTGCGACCAAAAAGAATAATTCCGGAACCTCGGACGTAGTTGGATTCGGTGCTGTCATCGTGACAAGCACGCAGTCTACATTTACTGATTTCTCGGTTCCATTTAATTACGCGACGTTGGATGCCATGCCCGATTCTGTGCACATTGTCATGAGTTCAGGTGGGAAAAAGATCAATCAGACCAGTGGGACCACTTTTTGGGTAGATGGACTTAGCATTACTTATAAAGACATCGCGTTGGGTTTGGGTGATGTCTTGGACCCCGCTTCTGCTATTTCGGTCTATCCCAATCCGGTCAAAGGAACCCTTTTTATGTCCAATCTTCCGAAGGAGGTACACTCTTACCGTATTCTTACTGTGCAAGGACAAGAAATTTCTTCTGGACCTATTTCCAGTGCCTTGCCTCAGCTCTCGACAGAAGGCATGCCCAAGGGAATGCATATCTTGGAGCTTTATCAGGCAGACAATGCGTTGGTGGGCAAAAAGAAAGTAGTGTTGGAAGGCAATTGATCGAAAAGGGGTTTGGCAAATAAGATTGCCAAACCCCTTTTCGATTGCTTCTAGGCAGAAGCAAGTTCTAAGACTTCTGATTCTGGATATGTGACTTCGAAAGGAACAACATTCATTGCATCCTGTTCGGAACCTTTTGGGGCATTATCCGCCACTATGCGACGTTCTATTTCTTGGAAACCATCAAGGAAGTTTGCTATCATCTTTTTCGAAACGATTTTATTTCGCAGTGTAAAGAGATGCAACGTATGAAGAGTGTCGGAACTGAGTTTTTGGAGTTCCAAGTATCTTTTTATTCTGGCCTCTGGATTTTCTTTTAAAGTGGCATCCAACAAATTTTTGGTTTGTTGATGTCTTTTTTGGATTTCTTCCGTCCATTTCAAATGCTGGGCTTCTAAAGAAACTGAAGTGTCAGCACCAGAAAAGGACAAATTTTTAACCATTTTCAGGAAATGGTGCGCAACAGGCGGTAATTCTGCAACTAGTTGTTGTAAGCTATTAGTATGTAGGTAAGCAATCATCTGAGTAACATTTTGGAATACCAAATAAAATTACCGTGCCATTTTACGCATTTTCCGAAAAGGGCATAAAAATACGGTTTTAATGCGATTAATACGCGGCAGAACCGAATAGGCAGACATCCACGTCGACAGAGATTGAAACCTTGGCGAACGTTATCCAATCAAAATATAAGTAGATTGCTATGTTGAGGAACGAAGCATCTCTTCCTGCAGAATGTGGACGCTTTTAGTGTTATGAATGAGAAATACGACCAAGCAGAAAATTATGGTAGGATATTCTAGGAATTTGATCCTGCCTAGTTAGTTTGCACGATAATCGGAATAAAATGCGTATTCCTCCTATCGCAATTATTGGAACTGGCAACTTGGCCATTCATCTTTCCAAAGCCTTGGAACAAGGAGGTTTGAGTGTGGTGTCGGTTACAGGACGAAATGTGTCCAAAGCCCAAGCGGTTGCCTCTCAATTGTACACTGCAGAAGTGCACAAAGGGCTTGATTTTTCTACCAGCGAGGCACGCCTGTTTTTTCTCTGCGTGGCCGATTCGGCTATCGAAGAACTGGCCTCGCAACTCATGCTTCCGAAACATGCCTTGCTTGTACATTGTGCCGGGGCTGTACCGCTGTCCATATTCGAAGGACTTGAAAGCGAATATGGTGTATTTTATCCCGCACAAACCTTTAGTGCCAAACGCAAAGTAACTTTTCAGGAGGTGCCTGTTTGCTTGGAAGCCAGTTCGGAAAATGCCGAACGTTTGTTGGAACAAGTAGTAGAAAAGATAGGGGCGGCTCCTTTCTTCCTAAATTCGGAACAACGCCTGACCTTGCACCTTTCGGCTGTCTTTGCCTGTAACTTTACCAATCATTTTTTCGCGATTGCCCAAGAACTGCTGCAAGAACAGGGCCTCCCTTTTGAATTGCTCGACACCTTGATTCGGGAAACAGTGGCAAAGGCTTTGGAATTGGGACCCTTGCAGTCGCAAACCGGGCCTGCCATCCGACGCGATTATGCTACCATAGAAAAGCATGAAACCCTTTTAAAGGAGCATCCAGAATGGCTGGATTTGTACCAAGCGATTTCCAGAAGGATACTGAAAAGTCATTAGCTGAATTCCATGTAACATTTCAAACGGCAAAGAATGCAAAGGGCCTTTTTTACGCTTTACGCGTCCTCTCTTTTGCGTCTTTGCGGCAAAAGTTTAAAGATATGCTAGCAGAGACTGGAATGGCTTTGAAAAAAAGATGTCTTGAGCTAATGCCCAAGACACCCAATAAAAAGTACAATTGAGAACAAAGGTTTACTTCACTGTAAATTTGGTGTTTCCAATCTCATAGCCTCCGCTATAAAAGCCGACTTTGTATTCCCCTGGATTGTACGTAAAGCCTTTGGGAATGACGAACGATACGGTTTCATTGGAATTAGTGAAATTGATCGTTTGCTTGAACGTGTATTTTTTGGTTTCCCCTTCTGCCGTTGAGAAAGTACCACCCCCATTGATGGAATCAGAGAAAACTTCGCCTGATGGAGGGGTAATGGAAATAAAGAAATCTTTGTTGCCTTGTTTGGCCGCTTTGTTGTCAGCCAAGCTGAAGGTAAATTTCATCTGGGAAATTTTGCTGTGCTTGTATTCTGTATCCGTATATTCTTTGCCATTTTCCTTGAGGGCAGATACTTTCACATTTTCAGCCTTCAAGATAGACGCATAGGCCAATTGGTTTTCCAAGTCTTTTTTCACATTCGAGACCCCGCTTAATGAGTCGCCCAATTGGGTGCTTTTGTTGCTGAGATCCGATACTTTTCCTTCTAAGTCTTGGTTGGTAGCCTTCAACTGTGCAATTTCTTGGTCTTTGATCACCAGATCTTTTTTCAAATTGGCGATCATTTCCTCTAAGGCACGTTTTTCGCGGGCATTAATTTTGCCCGTTGCCAAAGCCTGTGCCTTGAATTTTTTCAATTCGGCGATTTGGGCATCCAAGGAGTCATTGCTCAGCCCCAACGCCTCACGCTCTTGTTTTACCCTTTCCATTTCCACCCCTAAACTGTCCAATTGCTGGATTTTGGAGGTGATCTCTTCACTTTTTGTATCTATCGTGGTCGTCAGTTCTTCGATCTGGGTTTTTTTCTCGCTGTTGGAGTAGATCAAATAGCCAATAATACCCAACTGAACTACGATGACCCCGATAAGTGCGTAAAGTGTTGTGGAAGATTTTTTGGGCGTTTCCATGGATAAAATTTAATTGTTTATTAGTTTTAAATACTGAAAATACATAGCTAAGTAAACGAATATTTTTTGGCTATGAAATATTACATCTCCTTTTTTTGCATCTGTACTGGTCTGAATGTCTTGGCACAAACGATGGCATTGCCAGACCCTGAGTCCCTTATTGCCAATTTATACCGGCAACAACAGACGGATAATTTGTCGTATGCCGACTTTTATGAATCGCTCTATCAATTCTATCTGCAACGGCTCGACCTGAATTCGGCCAGCGTAGAAGAATTTCAGAGCCTCTATTTGTTGTCCGATAAACAAATACAAGACCTGGAGGCACATATTCGGCAGTATGGGAAATTGCTGTCGGTATATGAATTGCAGAGCATCGAAAGTTTTGATGTGGAGACCATCCGTAAGCTTTTCCCCTTTGTGACGGTGAGAACGGATGAAAATACCTGGCGCAGCCTTCAAACAGCACTGAAAAAACCGGATGCGCATTACCTGATTTTCCGTCAGGCGCGGGATATGGAAAAGTCTGACGGTTATGAACGACGGCCGGATGGCACAGTTCCTTATCTCGGAGATCCCAACTCTCTCTATGTGCGCTATCGTTTTCAGAAGTTCAGAAAGCTGAGTATCGGGATCACGGCAGAGAAAGATCCTGGCGAGCGTTTGAGTTGGAGCCCTTCTTCCCGCACGTATGGGGCGGATTATGTTTCCTTTCATGCCATGGCCTATCAAATAGGCATCGTGAAAAGGCTCGTCCTAGGCGATTACCAAGTACAGTTTGGACAAGGATTGGTGCTTTCTGGAGGGTTTTTCTTGGGAAAAGGAGCGGAAACCATTCTCTCGGTACGAAGGAATTCGACTGGGATCCGGCCTTATACTTCTTTGTTGGAAACCAATTACCTGAGAGGGGCTGCCATTACATTGGGAGTGAAACAGTGGGAATTTACCCCTTTTGTTTCCCACAAATACATAGACGGTACCATTCAAAACACGGATACGCTGTGGGACGAAGATTTGGCTGTGCTTCGCTATACAGGTTTGCACCGCACTACTTCCGAATTGGCCTCTCGGTTGAACGTGGAAGAAACCTTGTTTGGTGCGAACACACAGTACAACTCCACAAACAAGCGTTTGCAAATCGGGGCCAATGTGATGCAAATCCAATATGATAAAAGTATTCAAGCGAGCGCGCGGGTCTACAACTTGTATGAATTTAAAGGAACGACAAACTCCAATGGCAGTCTCTATTATTCCTATTTATGGCGGAACGTGAGTGTATTTGGGGAGCTGGCGATGAGCAGTGGAGGAGGGGTTGGAGGAATACAGGGCATGATGGTTTCATTAGGGAAAAAATTGGACGTGTCCATGGTCTACCGAAATTATTCCCCTGATTTGCACACCCCTTATGGGAATGCCTTCGGTGAAAACTACAAAAACGCCAACGAGAGGGGCATATATTGGGGAATAAAAATGCGTTTTTCTACCAAAACAGAAATGACCGCTTATTATGATACCTATTATTTTCCTTGGCTAAAATACAAAGTATCGGCCCCGTCGGAAGGGCACGAATACATGCTGAACCTCACCCATAAATTCAATAAGAAAACGGTGGCCACAGTCCAATATCGGCACGAAAGCAAGGAAAAGGACACCTATATCGAAACTACGGAACCCTATTTGTCCTTTCACACACGGGAAAACATCATGGTCCAATTGGAAAACAAGGCAGATAAGCACTGGTACCTACGTTCTCGGGTGCAGGCAAGCCGCTATCGGCAAGTAGATTCCCTCACGCAAGGATTTTTAGTGGAACAGGACTTGGGATATGACGGCAAGAAGGTGGACATAAGTCTTCGAGCCGCCCTCTTCGATACCGATGATTTTAACAATCGGCAATATACCTACGAAAAAGATGTGCTGTATTCGTTCAGCTTTCCCTTTTTCTCTGGCCAAGGGTTGCGGAACTATGTATTGGTACGCTTTAACATTACCAAAAGCCTTACCCTATGGCTTAAATATGGGCGGACGACCTATTTCGATCAACAAACAGTGGGGAATGGGTATGACGAAACACAAGGCAATATCCGATCGGAATGGAAATGGCAATGTCGGTACAATTTTAAGTAAAGGATTCCCTGCCAAGAAGCACGTGTGTTCGTCATTTGATTCAATCATTTCGAAACACTTATCTTTGCCCGATGCGATGGAGGATGCGTTCAAAAGCCATTTCCAGAAACGAATGGCAATTATACGTCCTAGCCGGACTTTTCTTGGCGGTAGAAAGTTTCTTTTTAGGAAAATACGGTGTTAGGTCTAGCTGGGACACCACGGAATATGTCCTGAATGCGCACCAACTTCTACAAGGAGAAGGCGTCGAGCCGTTCTATCTTCCTTACGTCGGGTATGTCGCGTATTTGGCCTTGCATTTTTTGTTCGGGGGAAACGAATGGAGCATTGTGTTGGGCCAAATCGGAGTAGCAGGGATTTCGGTGTGGGCTTTTTACCGCCTGTGTCAAAAAGAGATGGCACCTGGTTTTGCCTTTTGTGCAAGCATGTTCTATGCCGTATGGCCGTCTTTGCGCTATTGGGATGCCTACTTATATACAGACAGCCTCTATGTCAGCCTCATGGTCATCAGTCTCTACTGCATTGCCTCAGAAAATAAAACAGGGGCTTTCAAAATTGGGCAGGCAGTGTTGTTGGGTGCTGTGCTTTTGATAAGACCCAGTGCTTGGCTATTCTTAGTCGCATTGCTGGGAGCCCGTTGGATAAAAACAGGCACCCAAAAAGGCTTTGGAACACGTGAAAGCATGTATTGGGCCAGTGGACTGGGAATCGCCTCCGCCTGCCTGCTCTTCCTTTTCTTCCGCTACCACGCTCTGTTGCTTCTGGAAAGCTATGCAAAAGGGGAAGTTATTTATCCTGATGTGTGCATTCCCGTTCCCGGGACGGTAGAAGAACGGAAGGATCTTTTCTCTTGGATATGCCGGCACCCTGCATGGTTTGTGAAAATGGCAGGGATAAAAATGGGGTATTTTTTGTCGGGCATCAAACCGTTTTATTCATCGCTTCACAATGCTTTTGCCTTGGTGACGAACGGATTCCTGTTCTTTTTTTCAGGCGTTGCTTGCCTCAAGAAGATCTTTACAAGCGAATACAGGGGATTTTTTCTATTATTTTGTGGATTGCACTTGGCGATGGTGGGTATCATGGCGGAAAATTGGGACGGAAGATTTCTGCTTCCCTTGCTGCCCGCGGCGATCTTTTTCTGCTTTGGAGGAATGCAGGCTGTTTTTGTTCCCAGGAAAAAGATCGCGTAGATTATCGCCTGGATGACGGAACTTATCTTGGAGGAAATTACTTTTGCACCTAGAACAGTATAGACTTTCATGCGTACTTATTTTCTTGCTTTTTTTTGCTTTTTCCTCTTAGTGGCGAAAGCGCAGATTGCGCTTCCCGACCTAGGCGGCCAAACCGTCGCAGAACCTAAACATAAAGTCAAACAACATGCTTCCTGGACCGTGGAAGTTGTCCCTGCCGAAGTAGCGATAGGGAAAGAGGCCGAACTGGTCATAAAGGCCGACATCGAAGAAGGTTGGTACCTGTATTCTTCCGATTTTGACCCCAATCTGGGGCCTATCGTCACTTCCTTGAAATTCAACCCATCGTCAGATTATTCGCCCGTTGGGAAACTGATGGCCGTACATCCCAAGCGGGAGTTTGACGATATTTGGGGAGGAGAGATTTCCAAATTCATCGGCAAAGGAGAGTTTCGCCAAAAGATCAAGATTTTAAAAGAAAATCCGTCCGTTTCCGGTACTATCGAGTACCAGACCTGTACTATTAAAGATGGGGCTTGTGTGTCGGGGGAATATGACCTTGCCATACAGGTAAAAACAGCGAGGAAAAAACCAGAAGAAGGAGGAAAAATCGTTCCCAACGGTGATTCGATGGCTACGAGAAAGGCTTCTCTTAACAGCTCTGTGGAACACCTTTCTGTGCCTAAAAAGGATACAGATGGGATAGCATCCGTTGAGAATAAAGTACCGACACAACTCAACACAACAAAGGCGGAAAAAGCACCATTAAATCCCACGAAAAAAGGCGCACTATGGATGTTCTTCTTGCAAGCATTCCTGTTTGGCTTGGCTGGCCTCGTTACTCCTTGCGTCTTTCCCATGATCCCCATGACGGTGTCTTTTTTTACCAAAAGCAGCAAGTCACATGCCGAAGCGATCAACAAGGGCTTGTTTTATGGGGGCTCGATCGTGTTCATCTATACCGTGGTGGGCACGTTGGTAGCACTTTTTTTCGGGGCCGATGCGGCCAATTTCATCAGTACCCATTGGCTTCCCAACCTTTTTTTCTTTGCTGTGTTCGTCCTCTTTGCGTCTTCCTTTTTGGGATTGTTTGAGATCACGCTTCCGCACTGGTTGGTGAATAAAGCGGATCAGCAGTCTGATCAAGGTGGCTGGATCGGCATCTTTTTCATGGCTTCAACCATCGTATTGGTCTCCTTTTCCTGTACAGGCCCTCTCGTGGGGACTATTTTGATAGAATCGGCAGGAGGAAAATTCTTGAAACCTATTGTAGGAATGCTAGGTTTTTCTGCCGGATTTGCCATCCCGTTTACCTTATTTGCCTTGTTTCCCAGTTGGCTAAAAGCCCTTCCCAAGTCAGGTGGGTGGTTAAATACTGTTAAAGTCTTTTTGGGCTTTTTAGAACTGGCATTGGCTTTCAAATTCCTGAGCCAGGCGGACCAAGTATATCACTGGCGGATTTTGGATAGGGAAGTGTTCCTTGCCATATGGATCGTGATTTTTACCCTTTTAGGCGCCTATCTGGTACGTAAAATCAAACTTTCCCACGATGACGAGGATTACATGCAGCAACCTGTGGGCGTTCCCCGCTTGTTGGTGGCCATTTGTTCTTTTTCGTTCGTCGTGTATCTCATCCCGGGCATGTTTGGGGCACCGCTCAAACTACTTTCAGGTTATCTTCCCCCGCTCTCTACGTCCGATTTTGTATTGAATTCTGAGGCAACATCTCATGCCATAACTCCGGCTGCACATGTTCTATGTGATACACCCAAGTACGCTGAGCTATTTCATCTTCCACACGGATTGCAAGGTTATTTTGATTTAAAACAGGCTCAAGCCTGCGCGAAACAGCAACAAAAACCTTTATTCATTGATTTTACAGGACATGGATGCGCCAACTGTCGAGAAATGGAAGCCAATGTGTGGAGTGATCCGGAAGTATTGAAACGTTTGCAAGAAGACTTTGTGATCGTATCCTTATATGTAGACGAACGCCAAGAACTTCCAAAAGAAGAATGGTACACCTCTCCGTACGACCACAAAGAAAAGACCACCATCGGCAAGCAGAACGCCGATTTGGAAATCCGGTTATTTCAGAACAATGCCCAACCCTTGTATGTGATCGCCGATGCGGAATTGAAAACATGGCTAGAACCGAGGGCTTTCAACCGCGATGTCAAGGCATTTGTGGATTTTTTGGAAGAAGGGAAAATGAAGTTTTAGTGTGAATAGTGAATAGTTTTTGGATCTCTGAAACATTTTTGAGATGGCACGTTGTCAACGGTCATAGACCTTGACAAACGTGAATTGAGAGGTTTTTGTCTCAGCAGGGTCTCCGAAGGGACCCTGCGTCTAGGAGTCATTTTCAAACAAGCATCAGCTATTAAAAAACGCTTCGTGCTTCATGTAGGTGTTCATATCCTTGTCCCCGCGACCCGATAGGTTCACGACCACAATGTCTTCTTTTTTGAAAGGATGTTTTTCGAGCACGGCCAAGGCGTGGGCCGACTCCAAAGCTGGGATAATGCCTTCCAATCGGCTGAGGGTTTTGACACCCGCCAAGGCTTCGTCGTCCGTGACCGCGTAGAATTTAGCCCTTCCTGTCTCAAAAAGATGGGAATGGATAGGGCCGATACCCGGATAATCCAACCCAGCCGAAATAGAATAGGGTTCTATCACTTGCCCATCGTCTGTCTGCATCAACAGCGTGCGACTGCCGTGCAACACCCCTGGTTTGCCCAATACCGTCGTGGCAGCAGAGTGGCCGGACAAAATGCCTAAGCCGGCTGCTTCGGCTGCCAACAAGGT
>FTBA01000067.1_pt1 | contig 17670 bp, 10 predicted proteins | sample 1639221 | NCBI WGS metagenome assembly FTBA01 (sample SAMEA3914864, study PRJEB12502) | metagenome | biome: forest; material: soil | place: USA | collected 2012-03-12 | depth 0.3 m | reverse complement strand
GAACACAACCTCCCTCCTATCACCTTCTTTGGATTTTTCCGCTCTGTCTTTGCCTTCTTTTATTTTATTTCCGGCTGTATTTCACTTACCCTGGTAGGTTTTATCCTCTTCAAAGTACTCCGTCTACAGAATGAAAGAGTCCGATATTTTTATCATGTTCAATTGATGTTGTGTGCCAAGTCAATGATGTACATCATGTACATGGTAAAAAAACGCGTCATCCATACTTCTCGCGAAGATTTCCAGAAACCTGCCATTATCGTGGCCAACCACCAGTCCTTCTTGGATATTTTGAGCATTTTGATGCTTCATCCGAAATTGATTTTTTTCACGAACAATTGGGTATGGAATTCGCCTTTCTTTGGCAAAGCTGTTCAAATGGCAGAATTCTATTCTGTAGACGACGGGGTGGAAAACAGTTTGGAGCTGATCAAGCGGAAGGTGGCGGAGGGCTATTCAGTCGTGATTTTCCCGGAAGGAGCGCGAAGCAAGGACGGCAGCATCAAACGTTTCCACAAAGGCGCCTTTTATTTGGCAGAGCAATTAGGGATAGATATCCTTCCCATCGTGTTGCACGGGACCGGCCATTGCATGGCAAAAAATGACTTCTTGCTCAACAAGGGGATTATTACGATCAAGATTTTGCCCCGCATCGCCGCAGACGGGGCAAGCTATCAGGAAAGAGCAAAAGAAACCTCCAAACTTATCCGTCAAGAATATCAAAAACTCGACAGTCCTGAATTTTTCAGTTACCGGCTTACCCAAAATTACATTTTCAAAGGACCCATTTTGGAGTGGTACATGCGTATAAAAGTAGCACTTGAAAAAAATTATGTACTGTTTGATGCTCATCTCCCAAAGGAAGGGTTGATCTACGATCTTGGCTGCGGGTATGGATTCATGAGTCATCTGCTAAGCTGGACATCTCCTAAAAGAACCCTCATCGGGATGGATTACGATGAAGAGAAGGTGGCTACGGCAGCGCATGTCATGAAATACGGAGAAAATCCTCCGGCCTTCTTTTGCGACGACGTAGGCCGCTTTGCATTGTCCCCTTGTGCCGGAATCGTATTAGCAGATGTCCTTCATTATTTAGACAGGGAGACCCAATGGAAAGTATTGGACAAATGCCTCGACGCATTAGAAACTGGCGGTATATTTTTGCTCCGCGACGGAGACCGGAACAATCAAGCCAAACATGAACGGACCAAATGGACAGAAATCTTCTCCACGAAACTCTTGGCCTTCAACAAAACAAACATCTCAAAGTTGGAGTTTGTATCCTTAATGGAAATTTCGGAGTATATTAGTTCTAAGAAACATTTTGATATCGAGATCATCGAAAAATCGGAGCGTACCTCCAATACGGTAATGAAGATCAAACGGAAATAAAGACCTTATTCATTGGGATGGAAGCAGAAATATACGATGTAGTGGTAATCGGAAGCGGGCTTGGTGGACTACTTTGCGCTCAAACGATGAGCGAAGAAGGCTACAAAGTGTGTGTATTGGAAAAAAACCGACAAATCGGCGGCAGTCTTCAAACGTTTATCCGTGACAAGGTCGTATTTGACACAGGAGTGCATTACATCGGGGGCTTGGACGAAGGGCAGCCTCTTTATAAGTTCTTCAAATATTATGGGCTCATAGGGACCATTAAATTAGAAAGGATGGAAGAAGACCGTTTCGAAGAGATCACCATCGGAGGGGAAACAGAACCCTATTATTACGGGATGGGCTATGAAAACTTCAAGCGTATCCTGAAACTCCGTTTTCCGGAAGAATCTGCTGCCATTGACTCCTATTGTGACACCATCATTGCCATATGCCACGCTTTCCCGATGTACAATGCGGAAGTTGGAGATGATATTTTGATGGCTGAAAAGTTTCTTTACATCAACGCCAAACGCTATTTTGAAGAGCTCACCCCTAATGTACGGCTTCGCAATGTATTGGCAGCCACCAATGTGTTGTATGCCGGAGAAGGAAGCACGACTCCTTTGTATGTGCATGCGTTGGTCGTCAATTCCTATATCGAAAGCTCCTATCGTCCTATAGATGGGAGTTCCCAAATTGCCAGCAGACTGACAAGCACCGTACGGCGTCATGGAGGGAAGGTGCTCAACAAAGCAGAGGTAGTAAAAGTGGTCATGGACGATCTGGACGAAAAAGTAAGCCACGTAGAACTCCGGGATGGCCGTAAGATCTATGGGAAGAATTTTATTTCCGATATCCATCCCGCACTGCTCATGTCTTATCTTGAAACAGATAAAATAAGAAAGGCATATCGAAACCGATTGAATTCCTTAAAAAATACCAGTTCTATCCTCATTGTGAATGTGGTCATGAAAAAGGACACGTTTCCTTATTTCAGCCGCAACATCTACCATTATGAAACGGAAGATGTATGGGACACTGCCCAATATGATGAACATAGCTGGCCACTGTCTTTTGCCCTTTACATGGGAGCCTCTTCGCATTCGCCAGCGTATGCTGAAGGTGTCACACTGATGACCTACATGAAAATGGACGATGTAAAAGAATGGGAAAACACATTCAATATCGTATCCAAGGAAGAAGACAGAGGGCCGGGATACGATCAGTTCAAAAAAGAAAAGGCTGAAAAACTTTTTGACTTGGTGGAGAAAAGAATACCCGGTTTCAAAAAAGCCATCCATAGCTACAGCGCAGCCACCCCCCTCACCTATCGGGATTATATCGGAACGGTGGACGGTTCTATCTATGGCGTCGCGAAAGATTCGCACGACCCCATCAAAACGTTTATTTCCCCAAGAACCAAAATACCGAATCTATTCTTGACAGGACAAAACCTGCACATGCACGGCGTATATGGGGTGACAGTAGGAGCAATCAAAACATGTTCTGAATTATTGGGCCAAAAATACTTGATGGACAAAGTGATTGCGAGTTGCGAAGAAGCCGAAAGTATGAAATGAAATTTTTAACTTCGTTCCTTTAATCAAATCATCCAAATTCCTCAACGCAATGACTATGAAAACGCATTTTTCACGCCTCCTATTCACAACAGGGCTTTTTTTTGCCGTTGCTACATTTGCCCATGCCCAAACCGCAGCAGGGAAAGAAGAAACAGAAAGTGAATATGAACTAGGGCACGTAAAAAATAGAAGCGAAAAAGCCCATAAAAAATCTGATGAGGCGAACAAAAAGAACTTAAAAGCACAAGAAAAAGTAAATAAAGAAGCGGAACGCAACCGTAAAGACAAACTGAACAAGAAGAAAAAGAAAGAAGACTCCCACGAATTCAAATTTTAAGATCGTGAAAGTCTTCTACTAGGAAGGTATCCGTTTCCGCCTTCCTAGATCAACTATTTAAGATCGTACTAGGGACGTCCTTTCCCAAGAAATGCAAAAAGGTATCTCCGCGTAGGCCAAGACGGATGGTTTCTAATGGGATGGCTTCATTAGGAGAAATATTGCCCAAGTTTACATTGGCACCCAATAATTTCACAAACCAAACTTGCTGTTCTTTTTTGGGCGCTTCCCAGATGATTTTTTCAAATGGGATTTGTGTCAAAATCTCTTCTACCAAGCCAGAACGCACCTCTCCAGTAGATCGGAAGAGGCCCACATTGCCCCCTTCTCTCGCCTCTCCAATTACTTTCCAAGAGCCTGCTTCCAATTCAGCTTTCATGAGCGTGATCCACTTATACGGAGGGATGATTTTCTGATCATCTTTGGAACCTACTTCCGAGAGAACTGTATAATTCTTTGCCAGTTCGTAAATATATTCGCATTTTTTACCGTGAGGCAATTCAATGGAGCCATCCGATACTTCTACATGTTCAATCCCGAACTCATCCATGGTACGGACATAGTCGTCAAACTGGTTGCGGATGATAAAGGCTTCAAATAAGGTCCCTCCAAAATAAACGGGCAATCCCGCGTCTTTGTACAATTTGATCTTTTCTTTCAGCTTAGGAGTCAAATAGGATGTGCTCCAACCCAGTTTTACCACGTCCACATACCCACAGCTGATGTCCAAGAAATCCTCTACTTGCCTCAAACTCAACCCTTTGTCCATCGCCATAGTAAGACCAGACTGTCTTGGCTTAGAGGTCCGCTCCGGCAAATCCTTTAAGAAAAAATTCATCCCTTTTGGTTGTATTGCTCTATAATCTTGTACAATCCCTTTTGAACTTCCAAGTTGGTGAAAAACTCGAACAAAATGGTGTGCATATCGAAGTTCAAAATTAAAGCATTTTGCAAAAAATCTAAGGCTTCACGGTATTTTCCTTGATGAATTAGATAGACAGTTGCATGGTAATACAATTCGGCACTGTCCGGATTGTCCACGATTCCTTGATTTGCTATCGAAAATGCTTTTTCATATTCCCCTTGTTCATGATATGCCAAAGACCAGTTCAGCCATCCTTCCGGGTTGTTCGGTGACAACGTGGTCGCTTTGTCGTATGCTTCCATTGCATAGGTCATATTGCCTATCTTTTCCTCCACGTCTGCCAAAGCCAACCAATAATCCCCGTTTTCTATGTCAAGGTCGACTGCCTTTCGGATATATTTGTAGGCTTCGATCCATTTATTGTTCTTGTCTAGACACAAAGAAGCCCCGTACAACGCTTCCGCAAAATTGGGATCCAACTTTAACGCTTCTTTGTAGTTTTCGTACGCGGCTTCATTCTGGTCTAATTTCTCATAACAATTGCCTAGATAACAATAGGTTTCCGCACTCGGATCTTCATGCTCCAATACTTTTTTATAGCTCTCGATCGCATCGGCGTAGCGTTGCAAACTATAAAAGGTATTTCCCAAATTAAACCAAGCAGAAGGAAACTCTTCCTTTATGAGTGTCGCATAATCGTAGGCCGTCATAGCCTCTTCATACTTCTCTAGTTTGCTATATACAAGACCCAAATTGTACCACGCATAATGGGAGTATGGATCTTGGTCGATAAACTTCTGATAATAGGAGATGCTTTCTTCCAACTTCCCCGACATATCGAAACAAAAAGCCAATTCAAAAAAAACCTCTTCGTTCTCGATATCCTGCTCCAATGCTTTTTGGTGAAATAGGATGGCTTGGTCAAAATCTCCTACCGCCTGATATCCCAACCCTAAATGAAAATAAATCACCTCTGGTTCAGTGCTTATTTCGATGGCATATTTCAAATAATCGATGTTCTTTTCCAGCTCACCTTTCTGGATGAACAACTGACTTCTGGCAATGATAATATCTACATCATTGGGTTGCAGGTTTTCCGCATAGTCAAGCAGTTCATGGGCCTCCGCATAATTCTTTTTTTGTGCTAGCACGGAAGCTTTGTCAAGGAGGAAAAGGATAGAATAGGGATATTGACTGATGGCCATGTCACAGGCCTTTACAGCGTATTTCCAATGGCTTTTTTCTATGTAGTGGGCAATGATGTACTCATATTCGTGCGATTCGAAGAAAATACTGGCATCGTGTTTCAGCATCAATTCGAATTTTTGTACTGCTTCTTTCCTTTCTTTGGCGTTGTCGTGCTGCTTAGCCATCCAGTGGATTTATTTGCTCTAAGTTATGCTTTTTATTCTTACGAGAAAAGCATTGGATAGGTACATAAAAAGCAAAAGCGGGCCGAAAAGTTCAGCCCGCTTAAGAAAATATGTTCTTGACTACTACTTATTGTATGAAGTGAAATTCCCTTTGCGGATTGCTTGCAACCCGTTGGCCAGATATGCCAGAGGTGCATTCCAGTTGATAGCAATCTCGTTCGATGCATAGCTACATCTCTTGTCGATATACGATTTGGCTGGCAAACTAGAAGGATAGGCTTTCGATCCACAACTTCCTTTGTCTTGTTGCCCTGGATTAGGCCCGCCCGCTAAGAAACCAGGGATTGGATCTTCGATTCCATCCGATTCAGATGGTCTGTGGTGTGGGTCACGAGTAGATTTTTCTCCAAATCCAGTCATGAAGCTAAATGTGGTAGCATTTCGTCCCAACAAATAATCCAAACTTGCGTTGGCGCATTCTACATACGATTTGTCTCCGGTCAATAAGAACGCCTGCAACAATAAAAAGCCCTCGTTCGCAGCAATCGCGTTGCTTCCCCAAGCAAAATCACCATATTCATTGCCCATAGGAACTCCGTAGGCAGATTCTCCTACGTGGGTTTTATACATTTTGGCAATTTTTAAGATCTTCTTTGTGACAGCATCAAAGTTGATATCCTCATATTTAGGATCGTCGCGGAATTTGTAGGCATTTTTTGCCAACGTGTAAAGTCCTAATTCCGCTACGTCTTGCCAGTTGGATACAATGATGTTGGAATTGATCAATACATCCAAACCGGATTCCTCGAAATATTCCAATTTCCCTGTGGTGACAAAAAGCTCTGCAGAAGCCCATAACATTTCATCCGAAAATTTGAAGTCATCATATGCACCTGTTACGACCGTTGGATCGTTCAATTCGCTCTGAATATAAGGTACATTATTATTTTTCTTGCCCCACTCGTAGGCCTTAATGCTCGCTTTTAAGCACGAATCTGACAAACCCGGCAATTGCTTCCTGAATTTGGAAAAAATACGGGATGCCTGCGCCATCACTGCAGCAAAGTCCAAGGTGGCATTGGTGCTTTTCTTGACCACGTAACGAGGTTTGGTGGCATCTGCAGGTTGGATAGGCCCATCCCACCCGGCGTTGGTCAATTTATGGTACACTCCCCCATCTTGCGGATCTTGCATCGTAAGCATCCAACGTAGATTCCACAAAATTTCATCCAATACGTCCGGGATCTTATTTTGGCTTTCGGGAATATTTAAGTTCAATGTATCGAAGTAGTAGGCATAGTCTTCATACATGGAAAACAACGTATACATCGTAATTCCAGAGTTCACAATGTATTTGTTGTAATCCCCTGCATCGTACCATCCCTTCGAAGATTTGATCAGATCGCCCGCTTTCCTCGTTCCAAAGGCGGCAGAATTGTGGATAATGACTTTGTCATCCGGGTGGCCTGCCTTTCTTGCAAATTTGCCCGCATACTTGCTCTCCAAGTCAATGGCTGTTCTCTGATAATAATAGGCTTTAAGGGCTCCCTTTGCCACGTCGCCCAATACATTTCCATTGATAGAAAAAGGATGCGAATACCCTACTTTAGGCATGTACAAGATATAATTGCCTTTGTCTCTAAAATCGGAAAAATCTGCTTTTCGTACATATTCTTCCGAATATTCCCATTGGGTAGCCTTCGACAATTTTCCTTTGTACACGGTATCTTTTGTCGCATCGTTCGTGAGGAGATAAAAATATTTTCCCCCCAAAGTATCTACCACAATCGCCACTTTTTCTCCATCAGGATAATAGCCAATTTGGTTCAACCTAATTTGATCGGAAGCTTCTTGTGCGCTTACGAAGGACATTCCCACGGACACCCAAGCAAAAAAAGATACTAGTAGCTTATTCATACCCTCAACGAAAATTAGATTACTTATAAATTAACGAAGCCTTCAACGTATCAACGGCCAATTCAAACTCTCCCGGCTCAATCACTGTTTTTAATTCCTGGTTCACAAAAGACAGGTCCGATTTGTCCAATACGAACTCCACTTTTTGCTCTTGACCTGGCTCTAATAAAACCTTCTGGAAACCTCTCAATCTTTTCACCTGGGGTGTAAGGGAAGCAAATAGGTCACGTGAGTAAAGATGTACCACTTCCTTTCCTGCAACTTTGCCTGTATTTTTTACGACCACGCTTACCGTCACTTTTTCATCTCCCGTAAATTCTCCTTTACTGAGCGTAAGACCAGAGTAACCGAACGTAGTATAGCTCAATCCGAAACCAAACGGATATTGTGGGTTATATCCAGTATTTGTTTCCACCCCAGGGATCAACTCTTGCCTGATATCAGTGAATTTGCAGTCGTATGGGATCAAATTGCCACTGAACCTAGGGTATGAGAAAGGAAGTTTTCCACTTGGATTTACATCTCCAAACAAAACATCGGCAATGGCGGGAGCGCCTTGCTCTCCTGGCCAATAGGCAATCAATGCACCTTTTGCTTGAGGTTCAATTCTTCTGAAGATCCGCGGTCTACCTTCTGTCAATACGAGGATGACAGGTTTTCCTGTGGCATAAAGTGCCTTTGCCAAGTCCAACTGCGCTTCAGGCAAATCAAGTTCATCGATGACACCTGGTTGTTCTGCATAAGCATCTTCCCCGATACACAAGACGACATAATCCACGCCTTTTGCTGCCTTTACAGCTGCCTGAATATCCTTAGGTTCATTGAAACCGCTGCCTTCCGCATACACAACATTCTTTTCCCCTATCTTGTCCGATATGGCCTGTACAATGGTTCTAGCATGCGAAGGATACCAATTAGACACATTGCCTTGCCACGTGTAGGACCAACATCCATTTAGCGTGGTTACAGAATTTGCCGCCGGACCAGTTACCAATACTTTCTTTCCCTTTGCGAGAGGAAGAATATTGTTTTCATTCTTTACCAACGTCATTGCTTCTCTTGCCGCCTCTAATGCTACCGCTTTGTATTCCGGCTTCCCGAAATTCTCTTTTGCCTCTTTTTCAGGATAAGGATTGTCAAACAAGCCCAATTCATATTTCAAACGTAAAATACGGGCCACTGATTCATTGATCCTTTGTTCCGTTATTTTTCCTTCTTTCACGAGTTCTACCAACAAGTAGAAGAACGAATAGTCGTGGGGAACCATGCTCATATCAATGCCTGCTTCCACTGCAATGCGCACGGCCTCTTTTAAGTTGGGCGCAATTTTATGACGTGTGTGCAAGCGAATCACATCTTCCCAGTCTGTCACCGCTACTCCTTTGAAGCCCAATTCTCCTCTAAGCACATCTGTCAATAAATATTTGCTTGAGTGAACAGGTACGCCGTTGATTTCACCAGAATTGATCATCACAGTTTTTACTCCGGCCTCTACCGCCGCGCGGAAAGGGGGCAAAAAGATTTCCCTTAAAACAGTTTCGGGAATAATGGAAGGACTTCTGTCTTTTCCGCTTTGAGGAGCTGAATAACCCAAATAGTGCTTCATACAAGCGGCTACTGTGGAAGGCGTATTCACATTGTCTCCTTGTTGTCCCTTAATGGTAGCCACGCCCATTACTTTTGTAATGAACACATCTTCCCCAAATGTTTCACCAAAACGTGACCAAAGAGGTTGGCGTCCTACGTCGACTACAGGGTCAAAATTCCAACGGATACCGGACGCACGAGTCTCTTTTGCCGTGATCGATTCTGCCTTTTGTACAAGTTCAGGATTTCTACCGGCAGCCAAAGCCAAATTATGTGGGAACAATGTGGCGTCGCGTGTGAATGTCACCCCATGAATCGCATCGATCCCGTAAATAACCGGGATTTTCAACCTGGTTTCTTTTGTCGCCACATCTTGGATCTTGGTGATGATCTCATGCCACTTTTCTACCGTATAGGCATGGTCGATGCAATTCAAGAAAGATCCGATGTTCTTTTCTTTCAACACCTTCCGCAAGGTATCCATTTGAATAGAATCCCCGGGAGGGCCATATCCGTTCGATAGGATCATGTTGAGGTTTACTTGGGTCATTTGGCCCACTTTCTCCTCAATTGTCATTTCAGAAAGCAATTTTTGTACTTTCTGTTCTAGGCCATCCGCCTGATCCGAAGATGCAGCTTTCTCCTTTTTTTTCTCTTCACAAGCAGTAAAAAACAGGACAGATGGAACTAATGCGCAGGCAGCAAAAGTTAAAAAACGGTTTTTCATAGTAACGGTTAAGACTATTTATTAAGGGCCTTTTGATATTCTTCAGGAGTCAGTGCCTTAATATCCTCTATATAAAATGTCGTTGAAATCTTGGGGCCTCCTGGGTTTACAAAGAAAATCATTTCTGAGATAATTGCAGGATTTACAGTCTGATTATCTGGGTATGTTTGAAGAAATTTTCCCCTAAAATCATAGAAGTAATCGCGAAACTTCCCATCACTTTGGAACGGGATGATGATGGGTTCCGCGTTTGCCACGTGACCGTCTGAATCTTTCACATCAAAGCGCACCAAGGGAGAAGGTTGTCCTTCTTCTACCATCCCACGGATGACCACGATCGGAGTCTTCGTGAAGTCGATAGTCTCAAATCCTCTTCCGAATGTTTCATAATCCGGTCCGACATCCTTGCCTGACACTTGCATGATTTTGTCTTTCAAGCTCGTTACGGTAAACTTGTCGCTTCCCAACCACCAACTGTCTACGCCTCCTTCGATATTGTCCATCACGATACCTGGCAATGTGGAAGGAGATTCCTGCACAATTTTGCCGCTGGCAGAAGTAGCTCCCTTGTCTTCCTCAGGAAGCGGCTCCATAGCTTCGATTTCTTTGATGTACAACTTTCCGGACCAAGGCGACTTTCCTGCATTGATCATAAATAACATTTCTTGGATCTGCGTGGGGTCTACCTTTTTATATACCGGCCACGTTTGGGTGAACTTCCCCTTATAAGGGAAATAATAATCAGTCCAAACATCTCCTTTGTCAAATTTGACAATATTCGGTCTTCCGTTCGTGGCATATCCATTGGGATCTTTCACATCCAAACGGACATTGGGAGCTTCTGCTGCTTCTACTTTCGCCCTTACACGGATCGTAGAAGCCACGTTAAAGTTGATAGGGTCAAACGAACGGCCAAAAGCATCGTAGGCAGGACCGACTTTATTGGCCACAATACGCATAGAATGACCATCGGGGCTATCTCCTTTTTCGTTTCCGCTCACCCACCATGTGATCATGCCGTCTTCAAAGCTCTCGATCATGCCTCCATTGGAACCCACTACCACTGGTTTTGTCACTTTTGGCACTTGAGACAATGGAATAGCGCGGACTTCGTCGATGTACAGTGTGCCTGTCCAAGGAGTACTTCCCGGATTCAAAAAATAGGTAAGCTGATTGATGGCTTTGGGATCCAATACTTTCTCTTCGGGCCATGCTTGTTTCAACTTGGCATCATATATAAAATAGTATTCGGTGTATTTGCTGTTGTCGATTGCGATCCTGTTTACGACAGGTTTCGCATTGGAAGTATAGCCATTTGCATCCCGTAAATCGATCCGCAAAACAGGTGCTTTTTCACTTTCAGCCCTTGCACGCACACGCAAAGCGACCCCACCCGAAAAATCCAAGTTAGGATAGGGGCTTCCAAAAGCATCGTAGCGAGGCCCCACTTTTTTGGCCTTCACTTTCAAGGCCCCACCAGACGTCTCCGTCACATAACGTCCTCCTTCGCCTGTCCACCAGTTGTTGATGTCTCCGTTGAACGATTCAATGACTCCGTCGTTGATTTTGGTTACATTGAAAGACTCTTCTGTTTCAGCCTCGTAGACTTTTCCATCAATGCTGACATTCAGATTTTCGGGCTCCACTACAAACTCAACCGGTTTGCGCGCTTCTTTCCCTTTGATTTGCCTGTTTCCGCTTTCCAAGCTTTCATTTGTGAGGCCGGAGCATGCAGCAAGTACCATTAGCACCGCAATGGACACCTGCGCCAAATATGTGTTGCGAAATTGTTTCATGATTGTGCCTTTAGTAAGTAAGAGGTCCACCTAATGTGATCGAAGGATAATCGATGATAAATTGGCCGGGACCTCCCTGATCTCTTGCCACCAAACTCCACTGCACTTGAATAATATTGGCTGGTTCCTTCACCCGATTGGAGAATTGACCAGGCGTGTTCACGATATTATTACATCCTAGACCGATGGGAGGTGCTTGATACTGAAAACTCGCACTGGCATAATTAAAACTAAACAATTTCCACCCTGTGAAACTCAAGGTAATTTGAGCTTGGTATTGTTCATCTTTTTTATCTTCGTATGTCGAATTTTTGTCATCGTCTTCTTTCACTGTCAGGTTCAATTTAGATCCATCGCCTGTACCGTATATAAAAAGATTGATATATACTTGATCTGCAGAAGCTGCGTTCATGGCCTTGATAAGATTTAATTGATTGTTGTACAAAACATAACTGTAATTAGTTTTACTGGCTGTTATTGCTTTTACTGCAATGGGTTGAGTGGCCAATCGTCCGATATAATAATTTGCTTTGTTGCATAATTGCGTTGTATCATGCCCTTTTACCATAAAATAATTTGGTCCGCGCATGGCTTGGCCTCCTTTGGCATATTGCAGAGGAAAATTAAAAATACTTTGCCAAGTTCCAGGCAATTGCGTCACAATTGCTTTGTCCATCTCCACCTGAGTGTCATAAATAGGAGGATTGCTAGTAGTATGCAATGAATTTTCATCATCATATCCTGCGACATATAAATATGAATAATCAATACCTGTATTAGGGCAAAGGTCTATCACATTGGAAGCTTTAGGTTTTGCCAACCCGCACAAATTGTTGGGATCGTTAGGGTTTGCAGGCGCAATTTGGATGGTGTCTCTAGACAATATGCTAGGTAATTCCTGTAACTCTCCCCTAGTCTTTAATTGTTTTGTTACATCATTGTCGTCTACATCTACCACGTTTCCGACCGTGATAAAACACCGTTCGCCTCCTCTAAAATAATACAATGAATCCTGCGATCCGTCCCATGTAGTATCAATGACAGAAGAAATTCCTTCAATTGCCTTTATTGCGTAAGAATTTTCACCTATAATAGTAATTCTCCAATGCGTCGATTCGTTAAACTTTGCTTGAAATCTTACTGTGTTCCCTGCCACAGTAAAATCCACTACCTTATTACTTAAAGATAAGGGCTGTACGAAACTAAGATTGGTCTGAATCTCAGGAGCTTCTACTTGTGACCTTTTGCACGCCACAAAAATAGCTATAGGCACTAGGAGAAACAATGTAAAAGGAATATATAAATTCTTCAATTTCATGGCTGATAAGGTTTACCAAATGTAATGATCACGTAATCGACTGCCGTGGCTACTTTCGCTCCATTGGGCTGAGAAAGAAGGTTGAAATTCGCGGTAAATGCCTTTCTGGGTTCCTGGATCCCATTTCCGTTCCCCCCATTGGCTTTGCTCACGCTCTTGGTAAGGTTGCTGTACCGCGCATACATCAATTTCCACCCCACGTGGTTCACCGGAAAGTCGGCCACATAGGTATCTTCTTTTGTCCCGTCAAACGCTTTATCCCCATTTTCGTCCTCCGATATACCAAATTCTATGGTCGTTGCTTTTGGCGTAAGGCCTGCCTCAGGGCCATATCCGTACACATACGCATTTATATAAATCTCATCCGGCGAATATTTGACAAATTGCACCGTATCCAATCCCGTCAAATCTAACTGAAAGCCTCCTATAAAATAATCCCCATTGCTGTCGTTTCCAGCCATGGCCAAGCAGTTCTTCCCTTGTTCAGCCGGAATGGCACTCGTGATGGCAGGATCGGGATAATAAATGGGATCGTTCTTATCCCCAAACGTGATCGGGTTCCCTAAACTTCCTTCAAAATCATTCAACAGCACAGCATCGTAAGCAGCATACGCCCTTCCATTGTGAAGATATACATTTGTAGTATCAGAAAGGGAGCTGCCGGAAATTGTTAAGATAGCTCGTGCCCATTCGCCTCCAGAAAAGAGCGGCAATGCATCTGAACTTCCATCCCATGAGGCGTTCGTAGAATCCAAGAAAGAAGAGATCCCAGACAAATTTTTGAAAGCTTGGGAAGTCAAGCCCGTAATAGCGATTTGCCACCTTACCTCCTCATTAAACTTTATCTTAAAAAATGTATTTCTTGGGATATTCACCGATTTGGCATATGTAATTTTTCTCCCGCCTGCTGTAACAGTGGTATCCTTTTTATCTATGGCAAAACTAATCGTATCCTTCTTGGCTACATGGTAGCCATTGTGGTAATTGATCGAAAGCACATCCAAGAAGGCAAAATCTGAAGAGGCCGTTTTTTGATCGGGAGGCAACATCTCCTTTGAACTTCTGTGGCAACCCACCATCCATATCAGGGCTGTAATGAGTATGCCAATCCCTATTTTTCCTTTCATTTGATTGATATAATCTATGCTGTTCTGTATGAAGGATTAAAATACGAGTGTGTAATTAAAGAACAACTCATCCAAATTATAGTTCACGCCCTCTTGCCTGCGGTTTACATTCGCCAACATCTGGTAGTTCACTGTAAAGAACGATTTGTTTGTAAATCTGTAACGTGCACCAAGGCCCGCAATCCCCTCGCTTCTATCTACGTTGTAATCATAGAACGAAGTAATCGTACCATTGTACTGATCCCGGTTCGCCAAGTATTCGTTTCCTTTCGCATTGATGGCTTTATATCCACCGATCAAATCGAAGCTTTTGAATATTTCCACCGTAAGTCCTGCATCGATCAAGGTGCTGTTCAAGTCCACGCTCAACACACCACCCCGTGTAGTCTTTTCTTGACGGAAGCCTCCGGAAAGAACAAGCAACTTTTTGAATCCTAGCAATTTGTTCAAGTTTAATAAGGCTCCGCCACGTAGGCCGTTAAAGCTTCTTAAATCCGAAATCCCTACGCCCACGACCTCTTTTACCATTTCGGAAGTCACATCCAATTGCACGATTTTCTCTTTGTCTTTTAAGGTAAATTTAGCAGTGAAACCCTTTCTGTTAGGAGTGGCAGATCCATAAGGCGTAATGTTGTTGTATTCGGGAAGGTAAGGCATCAAAATCGGGCTAATGGCTTGATTGTACAAGCCCGTATTTGTATACCTGTCCAACAAGGTTTGAGGACGGTTGATGGTATTGTTGGCATATTGATTCAAGACCAATGGCTGCAATGCATTGGGATACAAATCATAGGTTCTCCTTGTCTGGGCAGAAGGGCTACTGAATTGTGCTCCCACTTCACGGTACGATCCTTCAATGCCAATGATCAGATTGCCAGGCTTGTAAGCAGCCCCAATTCCTCCATCATAAAAATAATCGTCGGCACTGTATGGAGTTTTATATCCTTTTGGACTTTTAAAGTTAAAGCTGGAATTTCCGAATTCACCGAATAGACGAAGGTCAAATTTGTCCATTTCGAAGTTCACTTTGGCATCTGCCGTAGTCACCATGTTGTTGAACTGGTACAACGTATCCCTTACTGTACCCGCCACGTCACTGATGCCCACCATATTTCCGGCAATTTCAAAGTATTTGCTTTGTACGACGTGCAGACGGCCACCATATAACAACCGATCAGGTTGTAGCGTAGCGAAATTGGCACGCTTACTCCTTGTACCAAAGGCAGAAATCTTTAATTTATCAATCCCTTTCGAAAATTTCAAGGTTGTTTTTGCTTCTCCCCCTTGCAACCTCCATTTGTTCCCAAAGTTGAAGTTTTCATACGAGGTGATGTCCCTTCTTACTTTGAAGATGTCGGATTCGTAATCGTGGTAAATTTCCTCAAAGTTATACAAGGTATAGGGTGTGTTCCCTAAGTCGATATCACCGATCTGATATTTTACTACCTTTCCCAACACGCCTTCCACTCTAAACTGACGGATATTTAAACTAGACCCATCTCCATAGAATCCACCGAAATTGTTTCTGGCACGTAGAATGACTGAGGCCTTCAACGCTTCACTCGGTGATACATTGATCCCCAAATCGAATAAAGTGTAACCATTGGTAGCACGTTTAGCAGAAGCCGTGTCATTTTTGACTCCATCCCCGCCTAACTTATCATTGGTGATATACACCCTTCCCAACCCTGTAAAATTGAGCAAGTCTGACTGTGCGTAAACCCCGGTAGCTGAAACAGCCACTCCGATATATACTGCTAAAAGTTTCGTAATCTTCATTCCCGTGTACTTTATTCTTAGATTTTAGAAAAAGATTTTTAATTCAACTGATGATTCTTGGCCTTGGAATTCGTCCTTCGTAAAGTTTTTGTCTTTATGATGGAAGATGCGGTGTCTAAAGTAGAGACCTGCTTTCTCTGAAAAATCGTAATCTACGCCGAGGCCATATCCTGTACCGAATTGATCGCGTGCTTTCCCTCCAACAGGGTTCGCAGCAAAAGATCCGTCTGCATTTTTTATGAAGTTGCCGTCGCTGTCGACCATGGATGTTCTGTCGCCAGCTTTCATGGTTTCTACTCCTGCATAGCCTACCAAGGTCACTTTTTTATGGAGCGGGTAGAAGGCAGTAAGTTCATGGAATTGGTAACGTACAAATGCCGACTTATCCATTGTGGGCAACGCAGAAAGCTTATCTTGTGCGGTACTGTAGGTACCATAGTAGACAAGTATAAATTCTCTTTTGAATAAGTTGAATTTGTATTTCGCGGTCAAATCAAACGCATTGTAAGACTTTAAGTAGTTAGGGTTGACATCCGTAATCTGCACTTGTTCAAACGTCCTTCTATATATGTTCGTGATAGAACCATAAGGGCCATTTGAATTATTGAAATAGGCAAATCGAGAGCGGGTAAACGCATTTAGGCGGTGCTGGAAATTAATGACATTATAACGGGGATCGGAACTGTATTTGTTTTCCAATTCTTGATTGATCGAATACCCGAATGCGATTTTCAAATTTCCAATGTTGGTATTCCCTTTCACATTTAAGCCCTTTCTGTTGTTGGTCATCTGCCCTACTTCGGTCATAACGCCTGGGAACGTGGTAATGTCTGAGGTTCCGAAAAGGTCATTTTTTGTTCCTTGAATAGGATAACTAGGTTGTACATACGGAATGGACGAGTTCAACACGTCGCTGTTGATGTTGACGACACTGGATCCTACTTCATACAATTGAACAGAGAATGGGAAACCGATCACCTTTTTATCCACTTGCACATTCAAGTTCGCTGTGGGAGTCCATTTTTCTTTGTAGTCGGGACTTTTGTAACTGCCCGCTCCTACTTCCAAATAGATATTCAAGTTTTTAGGCTTGAATTTAAAGTCGAGAGTAAGGATTTTTTGACTTTCAGCTTTTAACTGTTGGGCATTGGTGTACCCAAACTGGCTGAAGTAATTGACACCGATTTCATGTCCAAAATAGTTGTTGTAAAGGCGTCCGGCCAAAAAGTTCTTGATAGGTGAGCTACTGGTCTGTACATAACTTCTAAAACCACCGCTATTATCTGTCTTTCCATATAAGGCCATGAACCCAAACCCTGCCGGCAAACCGGAGCCCTCCAACAAGAACCCTTGCGTCCCAGCTCTTGACCAGCGGGTATCCACGGTTACGTTCTCGTCTGTGTAATTGCTTGAGTATCTGGCTGCAGAACTTCCATAATATTGCCATGGAAGCCTCTCAAACATGTCTTGACGATAATATTGAATATTGTTTCCCAGTGTAAAAGGAGACATTCTGGCCCAGTTTACCCCGCCACCGGCTGTAAGGCTGAATGTACCGACATTGGAATAGATGTTTCCTTTGAAATTAAACAAACGATATAATAAAGCTTGTCTTCCGGAATCATTCCGTTGGCCAGTCATCTGGTTATCCAAGTAATATTGTACGGTTACGGATGTCTTGGCAGTGGGATTGGCGTCTGCTTGCAACATTAAGAATGGCTCGGGATATCCATTTTGTAGGTTGTTTCCTATGTTGTTGACTCCGTTCACAGTAATGTTGTTCATCCCTCCGTACATGTCCTGATAGGCTTTGGTCATGTCCCTATACTGGAAGAATCCCCGGACGTATCCGGAAAAGCGGATGGGAATAGAAGGTGTGGCGGGGTT
>FTBA01000192.1_pt1 | contig 17967 bp, 13 predicted proteins | sample 1639221 | NCBI WGS metagenome assembly FTBA01 (sample SAMEA3914864, study PRJEB12502) | metagenome | biome: forest; material: soil | place: USA | collected 2012-03-12 | depth 0.3 m | reverse complement strand
CATTAACAGGCAAACACAAGCTGTTTATCTTTTAATTTTTGTCACTCTGTTTGTTTTGAATAAAAAGGCGTGTCAACTCAATCTTCTTTCTTGTTCCTTGGATAAATAGCGAGAGGGCTAAACTAGAGATGGGAAGAAGAGCGATTACAGAGAACTGGATGGAATGTAAAAAGGTCTTTCAATCGCCAAAAGAATGTGCAGTTCCTAAAACATCGCTTTGTGCCTTCTTGCCTAATAGCACGGCATAAGAAATCAACTGATTGCCTTTTGGTAGGCATTGAGCCATTTTTGGACAAGGGGCAGCTTTCGCAGGAAGAAATCAAACGTAACTAAGCCGACCAAGGCTACTAAGATGCCTGCTACTACATCCCACACATAATGGTGGTACGTGTATATGGCAGCGAACCATATGCCTATCACAATGGTCGCGAAAAGAACATTGATCCGGCCCAATCTATTTTTTAATCCAAAATATAGGACAATCAGCGGATAAGCAGAGTGTAAAGAAGGCATAGCGGCAAATACGTTGGAGCTTTTCGTGTACATGGATTGGAACAGATGGATGCCGAAAAAATCGTCAAAACGAAGGAGGCCTGCCGCGCTGCCGGGCGTATGCATCAACAAGTGAAAGCCAAATTTTTGCACGTACCAAGGAGGAGCTGCAGGGAGTGTGTAGTAGACCGCAAACCCTATCAGATTGACAAGAAAGAACGCAAAGTAGAAATGAAGGAATTCGCGCTTCTTGTAAAAGAAAAGGTAGATGCCAAAGACCAAAGGAAGTGGCAACCAACACAAATAAAAGAGGCCGCTGGCCACGTCCAGAAAAGCCGTGGTGTGTAAATTTAAGTATTCATTCGGGGTCAGCACGACCCCATTTTGCCAAATGCCAAAGCAGGCTTTTTCCCATTCGTACAGATCTTGGATATGCACAGGACTGACCCAATAGTTGGGAAATGCCTTCATGCTGTCGAATAGAATCAGGTAGGCAATGAAAAGAAAATGACCTAAAATCAATCTTTTTGTAAAAGGGGAAATAAAGTACACCAAGTTAAGTGCCAGCACAGTGTACACATGTTCAGGTCGTAAGCCGATAAGCAGGTAATTGAGTCCAAAATAGGCCAAAGAAAGAAATATGGCCCATCCTACTTCGTGGAATCGAGATTCTTTTTGCTTGTTCTTTTCTTTTGGGGCGACTTCCAACATAAGAAGATAGACTGCACGGATTATTTTTTGAAATCAGTTTTGAATACGATGTCCCATAATTTGGAGCTTACCCCAAACCCTACCTTGTCGTCTTGGTAGTGATGCAGCATATGGTGCCGCTTTAGCTGGAACCAGAATTTATTCCGGAAGTTGAAATGATGAATGGCGTAATGGGAAATGTCATAAAACAAGTAACCCAACACAAACCCTACAAAATAGAGGGAAACAAGTGCAGGCCCCAATAGGAAATAGAACGTGAAGTAGAACAAGAAAGCAAGGGGAATGCTTACGGCAGGAGGCATGACCAAGCGTAAGACATCGTTTGGATAATCGTGGTGAACACCGTGGAAAATGAAATGGATGCGTTTGGCCAATTTTCCTGTTGGATGAAAATGAAACAAGAACCGGTGCAAGATATATTCTGTAAACGTCCATGAAAGGATCCCCCCTAGTAAGAGACCTAGTCCGAGCAAAGGAGGAATCTTTTGGACAAAAAATCCCACATAGGAAAAATAAAGGATGACTGGGACATACAGGAACAAGGGAATGGTAAAATGAACTTTGGAAAACAGCTCTAGAAAATCGCTTTTAAACATCCTGACGGATTCTGTCCCATTGGACACATATTTTTTGCTCATACGATGAGATTAAGGGTGGATCTTTTCTTTGACATATTGGCCAGTCGCGGCATCTCTCCCTTGTACTTCTATGTAGGGTACTTTGGGGAGCCAGAAACTGCCCCCTTCAATTTGGACGTAGATTCTCGACAGTTCAATATTCTTATGTCCTATTTGTAAGTAAGCATGGTAGCGCTTGTCATGGCTGGAACGGGCCAAATGGATGTCTTTCTTGCCATACGAAACAAAGTTCAATTTGTACGTATGCTTTGTTTCGTCGAGCAATTTGTGATGTAGTCCATAAGCAAATGTGCGTTGAACATAATTGAGTTCGACTTTTTCCCCACCTTCTGTATACCGGATCCAATAGATATGGATAGGATTGTCTTTTTTAGGCGTGCCGTCTTTTTCAGTGTTCAATTCGTAGACGATGGTATTGGTATTGGGAGTACGCTGTACGTAAAACAAGAGCTTATCCGAAGGAGGGGGCGCAGGATACACTAATGAGTCGGAAGAAATGGGGGTAGAACTTGCTCGGCGCTTTGCATGATCGGAAAGTGCAGTGAATCCCGACGACAGGGCGACCAAGACCAAAAAGACCGCCCAAACAAAAAAAGAACCCGATTGTTTCATTGAATTCATATCTCTGCCAACATTTTTTCTCTTAAAAAAGTTACATTCTTACGATTCATTCAGTGCTTTTTTACAATGCTGTAAGCGATTAAAAGCAGTGACATTGGCCAATACGGCCACGATGGTGATAGGAATGGTAAAAATAGACATCGTTTCAAACAAATGGAATGGCAGTCCGTCCAAGTGGAGCTTGTAATCGCCGCCGATAAAACGGGACGCTACTCCGCAGGCAATGGCTGAGAGGCCGATGGTCAAAATGCGCTCTGGTCGTTGCATGAATCCTTCCTTGCATTCGATGCCTAGGCCTTCTGCCCGTGCTCTGGTATAGCTTACCATCATGGAACCGATCAAGGCTATAAATGCAAAGAGAGAACTTAAGAAATAGTGATGGGCTACCAAATAATAGCAGATGCCCAGAAACATGACCAACTCGCTATACCGATCCAGCACGGAGTCGAATAAAGCACCATAACGGGAACTCATATTGCCGATGCGGGCCACTTGTCCGTCGATCATATCAAAAAGGCCGGCAAAAAGAATCATAAAGCCTCCCCAGCCCACATAGGACAAATCTCCCCGTGTGCCTTCTTCTGCACCGGCAATGAAAATGATCGCCACTACGACGTTCAATAAGAATCCTGTCATGGTGACGATGTTGGGCGTGACCCCAATGCGGATCAGGAATCTGACAAAAGGTTCAATAATCTTATACACAAGGAGTTGCCCAAGGTCACGGAGTGCTTTGTAGGAATCTGTAGGTTCTGTTTTTGTTTGCATGGGTTAGAAATCAAATTTAACACGCACACGTACCCCATATTCGGCCACATGTGGATGGTTTAAGTATGTAAATCGTCGGATCAAATCTACGCGGATAACTTTGAAAATATTGCCTACTCCGACACTTCCTTCCACATACGGAACATCGGAGAGGGTATACGCGATGGGTGTCCCGTCTGCTTGGGTAGGCTGTTTGTATAAATTGTCGTGGACTCCGGGATTGTTTTGCTCGCTTACCGATCCCCACAAAGATTTTAAACTGAGCAGTTCTCTCCATTTCAGCCGTTTGAATAGGGGCACCTTGTTGAAGAAGAATCCATTGAAATGGTGGTCGATGGAAATGCTTTCATATTCGTCGCTCACAAATTCAAGGAAGTTCATCAGGTTGTACGAATCCAATTGGTAGGCATACGTTTGATTCGCCCGATGGATAAAAAGCAACGGATAGGGGACTTGGCCGAATATTTTCCCCGCCTCACCTGAAAAATCGGTATATCCCAATTGGGATAGGTAGAATCTTTTGGAAATGCGGAGCGCCACGTTTTGGTAGTTATATTCTGTTCCCAAGAAATCTTTGATACTGGTCAGCATGCGCAAGGTGAAAATAGGGTATTTTGTCACGAGTGGGACCCGGTACAATTTTCCTTGGTAGAAAATTTCCCTTGGAGCATAGCGCAAGGTAAGGCTTGCTTCAGTAGTGGGCAGATATTCGATGTCGGCAGCCCGGTTAGAATAGTCTATTTTATTGAAATGCAGGCTGCCGGCAGCACTTTGCTGCCAATATTTGAAACCTACGGCAAAAGAAAAATGACTCCGGAATTCGTTGAGGTATTCTGCATAAAAAATGTTGTTGTACAACCATTTGTCATTCACTCCGCGTTTGAAAGAAAGGAGGAAATTGTCCTCTTGTACAAATTGTAGTTCTTGGCCTGGAATCTTCGTGTCGTATTGATAAAATGCCTTGATCGATTTCACAGGAAATTCCCAGATGGTGCGTTTTGTGAACGAATACGTCGTGCCAAGGTAATATTTGTATTTCTCGTCTTTAAAGCCATACGCAATGTATGTCTCGAAATTGAGACGTTTGCTGAAAGCAGGTGTAGTACGGCCTCCGAAGCGAAGCCGGAAACCTTCCACGGGGTTGAAACTGTAAAACGTATTGACAGGCCCTATTTCGATAGGTCCCAGGCCTTTGTATCCTGCGATCAAGACCATGAGCAGGTCCATGTTCCGTTTGAAGGCGGGCAATTTTTTCACACTGTCTACCGCAGTGTAAATCCCTTTCTCGGTAGCGGTAAGTTCCAGATGGCGTTTCTGGGTCCAAAAAGAATCAGGCTTCTGTTGGGCGTCTTCGGCTACTTCCACAGGCAAACCTTTGTACGCTTTGTCTTCCAAAGGTTTGTTTAGCACAAAATCTTTGTAAGACGTATTCCGCTGCCCAAAGACACCCCTGCCCCCTTTCTTTAAAGGACCGAAGTCGGCCATGAGTTCGTCTCTCACCAATGTAAATCCTTGTTGGTTTTTGTTCTCGAATTCCTGGACGATTTGGAGCTCTTTTACCCAGTTGAGGTTGATTTGAGGGCTGACGGTCATTTCCACTTTTTTGACTGCGTAATTGCTGTCTTTGGTAATGTACAGATCTCCCTGGAAGAGGAAATCGTTTTTGTTCCGGGGCAGAAAATTCAATTTGATACAAGCGGTTCCGTCCAAGTCCAGCGTATCGTCGATCCTGTACATGTAGAAAGTAGGAGATACATTGGCAATCGGACTAAGAAAACGGTTCGTAAACAACATAATGTCGTTGTCATAAATGTCGATGTCCTGGTACAGGTAATTTAAATAAGCAGCGAGTCCATTGTTGTCGAGGTATCCTTCAAATGTGGTCATTTTGGAACCTTTCACGACTTCTTTTTGCTGTTTCGGATTTTTGCGGTAATGGACATCCGACAAGGTTTCTTTAATGTACAGAGGTAAAATCGCTTTGCCTTTTAGCTTGGAAGAATCCATGTTATTGAACACATACTGCAGCTTTCGGAATTCCCGTTTGTTTTTAAACTGTTCCGTGACATTGCTGATCGCAAATTGCAGCTTTTCATATTTCTCGAATTCGTAATAATCAAATCCCTCCTTTCTATTCTGGTCACGGTGTTCGATTACTTTTTGGATCAATTCTACAGCCGGATTGCCTTTGTTCCGGTAACGCCCTTTTTTTCCCGTTATGACAATTTCTTTTGTTTCGGTTGTGCTTTCATGCAACCGGAAATGAACTGTTTGCTCCTTCCCTGCCTCAATAGGTTTTGCAAGTGGTTTGTAGCCCACATAGATAGCCTTCAGTTCGGTGACATTTCCTTCTATTTCCAAGGAAAAGCGGCCATCCACATCCGTAATAGTGGCAAAATTGGTTCCTTCCGCTTTGATGACTACGGAAGGCAAAGGTTCATTGGTTTTGGCGTCCGATACTTTTCCTCGCACGATCGTTTTTTGGGCGAACAACGTGTATGAAACCAGTCCTAGGAGGCAAGTGAACCATATGTTCATGCGCCAAGCCATCATATCGATTTAAACACGATTCTTTTTTGTAAGGAATAGTTGTAGAAAATGCCGACGGCAGCCGATGTCCCGATCTTGGAAACAATATAGGGTGCCCCCACAAGGTCCGTCAAAAGATACATTCCCAAGGCGTTTAATCCCAAACTTCCTAGCCAGACGAGGAAATAGAGGGTCAGTTGTGAGGTTGTTTTGCCGGCTTGTGCTTGGAATACCCAATTCCTGCCAAGCAGGAAATTGGTGGCTGCCCCGCAACAGGCGCCTATCACTGTTGCTTCTACGTATCCAAGGCAAAAGATCTCCACCGCTAGCACTGTAATGCTAAAATCCACGAGGGTGGAAAGCAGGGCAGAGAGTTGTGATTTAACGAAGAGAAGCATTTGGTCGTATTTTTTTCGCAAACAAAAAGAAAGAGCTGAAGTACAAGATTTGAATAGATTCCGGCTAAGACGTCATCTGCCATCACTCCTACACCGCCTTTCAGTTTTTCCATTTGACGGATAAACAAGGGTTTCCAGATGTCGAAGAGGCGGAAGAGGACGAAGGCAGCTGCATAGTATTCCCAACGAAAAGGAATCCACAGCAAGGAGATGCCCATGCCCAACACTTCATCCACGACGACTTTCCCGTTGTCCTTTCCCCATTCCTTTTCTACTTTGGTGGCAGAATAGGAACCAAGAAAAAAGAGCAGAACCAAGAAGAGCAAGAGCCAGTGATCTTTTATACCTAACCAATAAAGAAAAGTGAAGAGAAGGATTCCCACCAAAGCACCTAGGGTACCAGATGCTTTGGGGGCATATCCCAATCCAAAGAAGGTCGCAATGAGTTTATGCACCTCAATGAAGGGATTCTACCAATTCTTCATAATAGTCCAGTCCCAAGTGCGTGATCAAATCTTCTCCCATCAAATAACGGAGAGTATTCTGTAATTTAATCAATTGTTTGAATATATCGTGTTCTGGTCGTAATCCGGGAGCAGTTTGAGGGGATTTCAAATAGAAGGAAAGCCATTCTTGGATCCCGCTCATGTTGGAACGCTTCGCTAAATCGATGAAGAGGGCCAAATCTAACACCACTGGGGCGGCCAAGATAGAATCCCGGCAAAGGAAATTGATCTTGATCTGCATCGGATACCCCAACCAGCCGAAAATATCGATGTTGTCCCAGCTCTCTTTGTTGTCGCCATGGGGAGGATAATAATTGATCCGGACTTTGTGGTAAAGTTCTCCATAGAGAGTTTCATTCTGCTCGGGTTGCAAAATATCTTCCAGTACGCTTAGTTTCGAAACTTCTTTGGTTTTGAAATTCTCAGGATCGTCCAATACTTTTCCGTCTCTATTGCCCAGAATGTTGGTCGAGAACCATCCTTTGATTCCCAATGCCCTTGCATGAAGACCAGGTGCCACAATGGTTTTCATCAACGTTTGCCCCGTTTTGAAGTCTTTTCCGGCAATGGGAGTATTGGTTTCTTTGGCCAATTCTACCAAGGCAGGGATGTCGCAAGTAAGGTTGGGAGCTCCATTTACATAAGGAACGCCAATTTTGAGTGCTGCATAGGCATAGATCATGCTGGGCGAAATAAGCGGATGGTTTTCTTCCATGGCTTTCTCGAAAGAGGCCACGGTTTGGTGTACCTCATGTTCTTCCACATATTTTTCCGTCGATCCGCACCACACGATAACGATCCGCTCACATCCATTTTGCCTTTGGAAAGTTTCGATATCTTGGATGACGGCCAAGGCCAAATCCATTTTCGTTTTACCCGTTTTGACATTCGGCCCTTCTATGTTTTTTATGTAAGAAGGATCGAAAACGGCCTTCATGGGCTTGATTCTTTCCAGTTCGGACTTGACGGAATTTAATAAGGGCAGTTCGAGCACTTTGGCGGTTACCGCGGCTTCGTATACATTGTCTTCGTAAATATCCCAGCCACCGAACACGATTTCGTCGAGAGAGGCCAAAGGAACAAAGTCTTTTATTTTCGGATTCCGATTTTCAGTCCGTTTGCCTAGACGAATGCTGCTCATTTGCGTGAGGGAGCCGATGGGTTCAGCCAGTCCTTTTTTCACTGCTTCCACCCCTGCGATAAAGGTGGTGGCAACGGCGCCAAGGCCAGGAATGAGTATTCCCAGTTTTCCATTGGGGGCTACGGGCTGATGGTGGTTGTTTTCCATATTCTATTTGCTTAATTGATCCACTTGTGTTGCTTGTACCAGTTGATAGTTTCGTTTAATCCTTTTTCGAGGTCATATTTTGGAAGAAAGCCAAGGTCTTTTTGTGCGGCTTGAATATCACAGGTATAATTGCTTCCTGTGAGCTCTTTCACACGGTCTCCGTTTAAAATAGGCGTTCCTTTTCCCAATAGTTTGTAGGTAGTTTCCATAGCGCTGGCAATAAGCTGAACAGCAGGAATGGGAACATGAAGTTTGACGGTCTTCTTCTGAAGGATGCGTTTCGCCGTCAAAGCCAATTGATATTGGTCGTAACTTTTGCCGTCGGAGACCATATAGCCTTTTCCGATGACGCTCTTTTCCAAAGAAGAGAGAATTAATTCCGCCAAATCAGAGACATAGACAAAACTTTGAAGTTGGGGAGCCGAGCCCATGTAGGTCTCCAATCCTTTGTTCACATTTTGAAATACGACCAAGAGGTCTTTTTCCCGAGGTCCGTAGACGGCCGTTGGGCGGAAGATGAGATAGGGTAGCCCCACAATTTCGGCCAAATAACGTTCGGCTTGCAATTTGCTTTTTCCATATCCGGTCACAGGATTGGGCGTGTCTGTTTCACGGATAAAGCCCGCATCGACGGAATTTTTAGGGCCATAGGCTGCCATGCTGCTCATGAACACGAATTTTTTGATCGGCGTGGCACATTCCATGGCTGCCTCTGCCAGATTTTTCGTGCTTTGGGCGTTTGCCTTCAAAAACGAGGCATCGGAATCGGCCCGTGTGGCTCCCGCATTGTGTACGATGTAGTCAAAGGCGCCTTTTTCGAGTACTGTTTTAAGGGAAAGTTTATTTTGGAGATCCAACGAAACGATCGGCACGCCGAGTGCTTGCAAATGAGCCGTCTGGCTATTGCTTCTTACTGCGGCTGTCACCTCAAATCCCATGTTGAAGGCTACCTCTACAAGATGAGACCCCACAAATCCGCTCGCCCCCGTTATGAGTACTTTCTTGCTCATGCCGCCTTTTCGTAAATCCTGTACTTTTTATACAGTTTCCCGTTTATGTTCTTCACCGCTTGGTTCATCATGTCGTTGTTTTCCAACACCCAGGATGCTTCTGCCGAAGTAAATCCTTTTTGTAGTCCACTGTTGATGATTTTTCCGTAAAAACATGCTTCAATGCCCAATTTCCGGTATCCCTCTACAACGCCCAGTGCAATTATCCTCAAGCGTTTTATTTTCTTTCTTTCAAAAAGGAGCCTGAAAATACCGAAGGGAAGCAAACGGCCTCTTTTGATTTTAATCAAGATTTCGTTGAGGTCCGGGATACAAAGTGCAAAGCCGATGGCTTTTCCCTCATGTTCTGCGATGAGGCAGAAATCGGGGTCCAGAATCATTTTCATGTCTTTGGCCATGTATTTGAACTCGTCGTCTGTCATGGGAACAAACCCTAAATTTTTGTCCCAAGCCGAATTGTAGATTTCTTCGATGCTTCTTACTTCTTTTTCAAATTGGCGGAGATCGACCTTGCGGATGGTGATGTTTTTCGATTTTAACCGCTCTTCGAATGCTTGGAGCAGACGAACCGATTTGTCTTTAAAATCATGGGATTCAATCAGGTAGGCCCAAAGGTCCACATGCTTGATATATCCATATTTTTCTAGGAATTCGGCATAATAAGGAGGGTTATAGGTCATCATCATGACTGGAGGGCTGTCAAATCCTTCGATCAGCAATCCGCATGTTTCGTTGGTAGAGAAATTGACAGGCCCCAATATGCGATCAAACCCTTTTTCCTTTAGCCAATCGTGCGCCGCATCCAGTAATAACTTGGCTACCTCGTAATCCTTGATCACATCGAAAAAGCCGAAGAACCCTTCATTGGTTTTGTTGAAGGTATTGTGATTCGTATTGTGGATGGCCGCAATCCTGCCCACTACCTTTTTTCCTTCATAGGCCAGAAACAGTTGGATTTTAGAGTGGTCGTGAAAAGGGTGTTTGCCTGGTGACAATAAATCCTTTTGGGCGATGAACAACTCAGGTACATACTGTTTGTCCAGTTCAAAAAGCGCATGAGGAAAATCCACAAAAGCTTTTAATTCTTTGGGGCTATTTACGGGGACTATGAATGCCATACTTTGCCGTTCACGCTTGTTATTTCGAGTTTTTTGGTAATCCGTGCGATTTTTTCTACCGCCTCTTCTATCTGGTCAAAACTATGGGAAGCCATGAGAGAGAATCGGATAAGGGAACCTTCCGGTGGTACTGCCGGTGAAACGACAGGATTTACGAAAATGCCTTCGTCCATGAGCATTTTGGTAAGGAGGAATGTTTTATGGTTGTCCCGAACGTAAATGGGGATAATAGGCGTCTCGGTATGACCCAAATCTAAGCCTACAGAATGAAGGGCTTTCATGGCAAAATGGGTATTGTCCCAAAGTTTTGCGATCCTTTCAGGTTCATTTTTTATGATGGTAAGGGCGGCCAACACACTGGCTGTAGAGGCAGGAGTCATACTGGCACTGAAAATAAGGGCCCTCGCATGGTGTTTCAAGTATTCGATTGTAGTTCTATTGCTGGCAATAAATCCGCCTAACGAAGCCAAAGACTTACTGAATGTGCCCATGATAAGGTCTACATCTTGTGTAAGGCCGAAATGAGAAGCTGTTCCGGCACCCGCCTCACCGATTACACCCAGCGAATGGGCATCGTCCACCATGATATTGGCCCCGTATTTTTCAGCTAGGGCGACAATTTCCGGAAGTTTGACGATGTCGCCTTCCATGCTGAATACCCCGTCCACTACGATAAGCTTGATCACTTCTTCGGGAAGATTACGGAGTTTGTGTTCCAAATCTTCCATGTTATTATGGCTGTATTTCAATACTTTGGAAAATGACAAACGGCTTCCGTCGATAATGGAGGCATGGTTGTATTCATCCAAAATAAGATAATCGTTCCTTCCTGTAATGCAGGAAATAGCCCCCAAGTTGGCTTGAAAACCAGTGCTGAATACCAAAGAAGCTTCTTTTCCCACATACTGGGCCAATTGTTCTTCCAATTGCAAATGAAGGTCAAGGGTGCCGTTTAAAAAGCGGGAGCCTGCACAACCTGTCCCATACTTATCTGTGGCTTGTTTGGCTGCTTCCTTTATTTTAGGATGGTTGGTAAGGCCTAAATAAGAGTTGGAACCAAACATGAGCACTTTCTTCCCATTCATGACCACCACAGTGTCTTGGTCTGAATGGATGGGCCTAAAATAAGGGTACAAACCTGCAGCCCTTGTCTCATCAGCTGCTTTGAACTCCGACAACTTGGCCTGTAATTTTTTATTCATACGCTAAAAGGTTCAAGAATTAGAATAAGTAGAGAAATTTAAGTTTGTGTTAAAATTAGCTCTTTTGTGTGAAAGGCGTATTAATTATTCATTAGTTCCATTTGCGGAACAAAACTAAGGAAACTTTTTGTACATCCAAAGTTTCTTGGGTTTTATACGTGTTAGATTTCAATGGAAAGATGTACAAAAGGATTCATTTGCGGAATGGGATGGAGTACAAATTTTATGAGATAAGGTCATTTTGTCCCCTTTTATTGGGTAGCGTGTTATAGATTGGTGGTTTTTCTCTCAAAAATCATACCCTCGTGCAGAGGGGAGCCAAAAACAAGGCAAATGGGGTAGAAGATTTCTGTTATTTTGGATAAGCAGGATATTTAACAGGTTCATTTTAACGGCAGCTTTGACAAAAGCCTAAAAAATACTTGATTTGCTGCCCAAATCCCGCAAGCCTTGCGACGAGGCGGCGGCCTGAAAAATTGTGAAAGTGAAAAGAATAAAAATAAAAGAGCTCCTTAAAAATGGGCAACCAGGTACGGATGTCCTGGTGAAAGGCTGGGTACGCACGAAACGGGAAAGCAAAGGAGTGGTATTTGTGGCGGTGAACGATGGTTCGATCATTTCCAACATGCAAGTAGTAGTGGATGTGCCCAATTTTGATGAGGAAAAGATAAAGCAAATAACCACAGGTGCCTGTGTCGCGATAGAAGGAAAATTGATCCAGTCGATGGGGAAAGGGCAATCTGTGGAGATTCAAGCTATGAAGATAGAGGTACTAGGAGGAGCGGATCCTGAAAAATATCCCTTGCAGCCCAAAGAACATTCGTTGGAATTTTTGAGGGAGATTGCACATTTGAGGATGCGGACCAATACGTTCAGCGCGATCACGCGGATGCGTCATGCTATGGCCTTTGCGGTGCATAAATTTTTCAATGACAAAGGCTTTGTGTACATCCATACGCCTATTATTACGGGGTCGGACGCGGAAGGGGCAGGAGAAATGTTCCGCGTCACTACGTTGGATGCACTCAAGCCGCCTTTGAACGAGGAAGGGAAAGTGGACTATCGGGAAGATTTTTTTGGTCGGGAGGTGAATCTTACCGTTTCAGGCCAACTGGAAGGGGAACTTGCAGCCACGGCATTGGGCGAGGTTTATACGTTCGGGCCTACTTTCCGAGCCGAAAATTCCAATACTGCCCGCCACTTGGCCGAATTCTGGATGATCGAACCAGAAGTGGCTTTCAACGAACTGGAAGACAACATGGCCTTGGCCGAAGAATTCCTCAAGTACTTGGTTCAATATGCCTTGGACAATTGCAAAGAAGACTTAGAGTTCCTGGATGCGCGCTTTAAAAGGGAGGAAGAAAAGAAACCGCAGGTCGAAAGGGCCGAAATGGGATTGTTGGAGAAATTACAATTTGTGGTAGCGGATCCGTTTGAAAAAGTAACATATACAGAAGCGGTTTCGATTTTGAAGGAAAGTAAACCCTTTAAAAAAGGACAGTTTAAATACCCTGTCGATTGGGGAACCGATCTTCAATCGGAGCACGAACGTTTTTTGGTAGAGAAACATTTCAAGAAACCCGTGATCCTGACGGATTATCCGAGGGAAATTAAGGCTTTCTATATGAAGCAGAGCGAAGACGGCAAGACAGTCCGTGCCATGGATGTGCTCTTCCCAGGCATTGGGGAAATAATCGGAGGATCGCAACGGGAGGATGATTTGGAAAAAATCGTAGGCAGGGCGAAGGAAGTGGGGATTCACGAAAGTGCTTTGTGGTGGTATTTGGATACCAGGCGTTTTGGGAATTGCCCACATGCCGGGTTCGGCCTAGGATTTGAACGGTTGATGTTGTTCGTTACCGGAATGGGGAATATCCGGGATGTCATTCCATTCCCTCGAACACCCAAAAATGCCGAATTTTAGTATGTAAGGAAAAAATGCAAATACGTAGAACCTCTCAATATATTTTACCGTAATTTTGTATATACGTTTTTTTAGATCATAAGCATGTCATTTGTAACTAAGTACATTTTATTACTTCTGCTTCTCACCTTAGGAATAGCAAACAAATTCAGTAAAAATACCAATTCCACTAAATCATTGACTCAATTAGACCCTACTCATAAGTCCGAATCCCGGCATTTCAATTCGGCCATCCTAGTGAATTTGGGGGAATAAACTGGCTGTAAGGGGATGGGGAGAGAAATGGAGAAGAAAATCCAAGCTCCTATAAGTAGTAAGGTTTTAGGCTTTTTTGAGGTTTTCTACGTTACAGATCGGTCTGTTCCTTGATGTTTTCAATTGTGGAGCCGTGCCATCTACGGAAGTGCGCCACATAAAAACTGCTCTTTCATCTCCTTTTGTTCCGACAGAAGTCTATCGATGCAGGAAATAACCGAGCCGCTTTTTAGATAGGATTTTCCCTTGGTCCTGAACTCAGCTTAGGCCAATACCGTACTGATTTTCAGTTTTTTCATGAGATCTTGGTACGACTTTTTGAATTTTCGGTCCGTTTCGATCAAATCATTGACACAATGAATCGCATGTATGACCGTGCTGTGATCTCTTTTGCCAAAATGCTGGCCGATTGTTTGGAGGGATAAATTGGTGTATTCTTTGGCGAAATACATGCCCAGCTGCCTAGCGAGAACGATTTCCTTCTTCCTTGATTTGTCTACCAATTGTTCCAAGCTCAGCTCGAAGTATTCAGCCACGCTTTTTTGAATATAGTCTATGTTCACTTCCGTATCGATAGGATGAACAAGGTTTTTCAAAATTTCCTTTGTGAGGTGCAAGTCGATTTCTTTTTTATTCAATGTCGACTGTGCGATAAGGGATACGAGTACGCCTTCCAAGTCCCGTACGTTGGTATCCACGCTGTACGCGAGGTATTCCACCACATTATCAGGCAATTTGACCCCTTCTTGCGACATTTTCGAGCGTATAATAGCCGTTTTTGTCTCAAAATCGGGTTGTTGAACGTCCGCGGACAATCCCCATTTGAATCGTGAATGCAAACGGTCCTGAAATCCTACCAAATCTTTGGGTGCCCTATCTGTCGTGAGGATGATCTGTTTTCCCGATTGGTGCAGGTGGTTAAATATGTGAAAAAACATTTCCTGTGTTTTGCCTTTGTTGGCGAAGAACTGTACATCGTCCAAAATCAAGACATCCAGATCAAGGTAAAAATTACCGAAATCCTGTAAGCCATTGCATTGTGTGGCGTCCATGAATTGGTTGACAAACCGTTCTGAAGAAATGTAGAATATCTTTTTGTCGGGAAAATTCTTTTGGATCCTATTTCCGATGGAATGGGCAAGGTGTGTTTTTCCTAAGCCTACTCCTCCATAAAATAAGAGTGGGTTAAAAGAGGTATAGCCAGGTTTATTGGCCACTGCCAACCCGGCCGATCTTGCCAATCTATTGCAATCGCCTTCTATCAAGTTTTCGAACTGATAGTTGGGATTGAGCTGCGCCTTGAATACATTTTTGGGAGCAGGTGTTTTTTCTGGAGCCGTAGAAGAAGGGAGCGCCGTTTGTTGGGTAGGAAGTACAAGCGTCTTAGGCTTATGCTCTTTGTTCCCTTTGTCTACGACTATGGAATATTCTAATTTCCCTTCCGGTCCCAAAACGGAAACAATCGCTTTGCGAAGCAAGCCAACGAACTTTCCTTCTAAATATTCATAGAAAAAAATGCTTGGTACCTGGACAACCAATGTTGCGCCATTTAACTGGCAAGGTACGATAGGTTCGAACCAAGTTTTATAACTTTGTTCCTCCACCTGTGCACGAATTACTTTCATGCACTGTACCCAAGCTTCTTTACTATTTTTGTTCATGTTTGCCCTTGTAACTGAGTAGAATTACTTGAAACTGCCCCTTTATACAGTTATCTCCTTTTCAAATATGTGTCAAAAAAAAAGAGAAAAAAATGTGCAAACACTCTTGATTTATTGATACAGTTTTCAGCATTAAAATTACACTGCTTCTGGGAAAAGAATCTTTAAAAAATTCAGTGCTTTTGTGGAAAAATGCAAAATGCAGGTATTTCCTTAACATAGACTTAACTTGTTGTTTAACTCTCTGATACCCAAATTTAATAGGTTATTAGAATATATAAATTGTTGATTTTCAATAATAAATGATCGATTTTATAAAGTATAACAAAAACTAAAGGGGCAGATTACCTTGATTTTAAGAAAATGTGAAAGCATGAATAAACATTACAACAGAGAAATAGTACATTTTTCTGTAACATTGAGTATCTTTTCCAATAAGGTCGAACGTATAAAATAAACATGGAATTAATCTTTTGCAAATATCAGGGTACTGGAAATGATTTTATTATCTTTGACAACTTGGATGGAAGTTTGCGCTTTACAAAGGAGCAAGTAGCCCACCTGTGTCATCGGAGATTTGGAGTCGGGGCAGATGGATTGATGCTGTTGGAAGCTCAGGAAGGCTTTGATTTCCGGATGGTATACTATAATTCGGACGGCAATGAAAGTTCGATGTGTGGCAACGGAGGGCGCTGTTTGGTAAAGTTTGCCTATGACATCGGCCGCATTCAATCTACGGCGCGCTTCATCGCTGTCGATGGCCCTCACACGGCCAAGGTCGAAGAGGGAAAGGTGCATTTGGAAATGAAAGATGTGAAGGAAGTGGAAAAGCAAAACGGCCATTATTATTTAAACACCGGTTCCCCACACTATGTGGAAACAAAAGAACACGTAAGGGATTTGGATGTTTTCAGTTTGGGAAGGGAAATCCGCTACAATGAACGGTTTAAAGCGGTAGGAACCAATGTCAATTTTATGGAGCTTTTACCACAAAATAAGATTTTGGTACGTACCTATGAGCGCGGGGTGGAAGATGAGACCTATTCATGTGGCACAGGCGTAACAGCATGTGCGCTCACAGCCTCGTACGAGGGGTATCAAAGCCCGGTGATGATCGAGACCTTGGGAGGAAATTTACAAGTCTCTTTTGAAAAGAAAAGCGCCGATGTGTTTGAAAATATTTATCTGATTGGTCCGGCAGAAAGGGTGTTTGAAGGACGTCTGGTCATGTAATGATGCCCTTGGCCCCATATCCCCTCTTGAGATGGGCCTTGGTATTGGCAGGGGGAATATGGGCTTGTTCCCATTTCTCCCTCTATTCGCTCCCGTCGGAGCCCATCCTTTTGATGCTGTTCCTTGTGTATGTTGGGGCTTTTTTCCTTTCCGTCCCGTTCAGGTCGGCTATCCTAAGTGGCTTGGCACACGTGTTGATGTTCTTGTTCGGCATTCAGTCGGCAAAGCAAGCACATGAAATTTCAAGAAAGGACCATTTTGACCACCTTGGTCGTATAGAGGCATACGTGGCAGTGGTCGAAGAAGAGTGGGTAGCCAAAACCAATTCTTATTCGACCAAACTAAAGATGAAAATGGCGAGGACCCCCACGGGCTGGCATCTCTGTGAGGGTAAAATCTTGGCCTATTTTCCACTCGGTACGTCTCCCATTTTAAATTACGGCGATTGGATTGTGGTGAGCGGGGAACCTAAGCCAACGGAAGGCCCCAAAAATCCACATGAATTTGATTACAAAGCCTTTTTGGCTTTTCAAAATATCTACCACGCCCACGTTGTTTCTTCTCAAGGATTTGCTTGGTTGAAATATGATCCTGAAAATAAAGGGTGGGCCTGGGCCTATCAGGCAAGACAACTGTTGTCGGAAATGTTGTGCCAATCCATAAAAGGAGAACAAGAATTTGCAGTGGCATCGATGTTGGTATTCGGCATCAAACAGCGTGTGGACGCCGATTTGGTGCAAGCCTATTCCGATGCAGGGGCCATGCATATATTGGCTGTTTCCGGGTTGCATGTAGGGCTCATCTTTAGTCTATTGGAGATACTTTTGGGCCACTATGCAGATAAATTTCGTATGCGGCCTTTGTTCTATCTTGTTGCGCTCTGTGTGATATGGATGTTTGGATTTGTCACGGCATTTTCGCCTTCCGTACTGCGTGCGGTAGTGATGTTTACCATCATTTTAGTAGGAAAATGGTGGGGAAAACAAGGAAACCTTTACAACACATTAGGAGTTGCGGCATTTGGGATCTTGGTATGCGCGCCTTTTATGCTATGGAATGTCGGTTTTCAATTGTCGTGCATGGCTGTATGGGGCATCGCCTATTTTTATCCCAAGATCCGTAAATGGGGGAAATGGAAACCCAAGTGGGCCAAATGGGTATGGGAATTGACTTGTGTTTCGATCGCTGCCCAGCTTGCCACATTTCCCCTATGCCTTTTGTATTTTGGGCAATATCCCTTCTATTCTCTTGTGTCGAATCTGTGGGTTGTGCCTGCAGGTTCCTGCATTCTATATGTAGGATTGGCGTTTTACTTGGGAAGTGTTTTCCCCTTCTGGAAATCTTATGTAGGATTTCTTCTCCATTATCTGGTAAAAGCCTTGAACAAGAGTATGCAGGAAGTAGCGGATTGGCCGCATGCCGTTTTTCGCATACTGCCCCTTTCCTGGTGGGAAGCCCTCTTTTTGTTTGCGCTTCTCCTTTTCGTTGTACTGCTTTTCAAACAAAGAGAGAAAAAGTATCTCTATGGGATAGTAGCAATAGCCCTAGTTTTCTCTTTTAGTAGGATATATAAGCAAGAAGTAATGTGGCAGAAAAATAGCCTTGTTATATAT
>FTBA01000111.1_pt1 | contig 17992 bp, 13 predicted proteins | sample 1639221 | NCBI WGS metagenome assembly FTBA01 (sample SAMEA3914864, study PRJEB12502) | metagenome | biome: forest; material: soil | place: USA | collected 2012-03-12 | depth 0.3 m | reverse complement strand
GCGTTGCCTTGCTATTTGATTTGAATCGGATGGCACAGGAGCAGGAAACGGCCCTTCAGAAAATCCTGAAAGCACAACATTCTTCCGGAGGTTTTGCCTGGTTTTCGGGAATGCCCGAAGATCCTTATATGACGCAGCACATTTTAGCCGGGTTTGGGCACTTGGATGCGCTAGGCATTACTTCGATCCGTTCCGAATCGAGGACGTGGCAATTGGTCAACCAGGCACTGTCCTATTTAGACCAGCAACTCCGCGACCGGTACGAACAAGTAAAGGCTGCCGCAAAACGGAAGGAACTCAAATTGGAAGAATACCGACCCACTTATTTGGACATCCATTCCCTCTACGTGCGAAGTTATTTCAATGATATCCCTCTTCCAAAGGACGCAAAGGAGGCACTAGACTTCTATCTCTCCCAAACGAAAAAGTATTGGCTTCAGGACAATGTGTATTTAGAAGGAATGGAGGCACTTGCCTTCTATCGTTTCGGCCAAAAAGACGCCACAGAAGCCATCATCCGCTCTCTGCGGGAACGTGCTTTGCATTCAGAAGAATTGGGCATGTATTACAAGCAAACTGGTGGCTATTATTGGTATCAAGCCCCTATTGAAACCCAGGCCCTTCTTATCGAAGTATTCGACGAAGTAGCAAGCGACGCAAAAGCTGTGGAAGAATTGAAAGTTTGGTTGCTCAAACAAAAACAAACCCAAGACTGGAAAACGACGAAGGCAACCTCCGAAGCCTGTTATGCCCTCTTACGGAGGGGAACAGATGCCCTGCTCCAAGCAGAACTTCCTGAAATAAGCGTTGGAGGGACCGCAGTACGGCCCGAAAAAGCAGATATGGAGGCGGGCACGGGCTATTTCAAAACAACATGGACAAAGGACCAAATCCAACCCAGCATGGGCGAGATCACCGTTCACAAAAAAGATGAGGGCGTAGCCTGGGGAGCTGTCTATTGGCAGTATTTTGAGCAGTTGGATAAAATTACTCCGGCCGCTACACCCTTGCAACTCAAAAAACAATTGTTTTTACAAAAAAATACAGACAGAGGCCCTGTGTTAGCTCCTATATCGGATCAAAATACTTTGAAAATCGGGGACATTGTGAAAGTCCGCATAGAACTTCGAAGTGACCGTAACGTGGAATACATACACTTGAAAGACATGCGGGCTTCCGGTTTTGAACCAATGGCGACGCTTTCAGAGTCCAAATACCAAGATGGAATGTGGTATTACGAAAGCCCGCGTGACATGAACACCAGCTTTTTCATCGGATATTTGCCCAAGGGTACCTATGTGTTCGAATACAGCCTGCGTGTTTCCCAACAAGGCGATTTCAGCAATGGGATTACTAGCATCCAGTGCCTATACGCACCCGAATTCAGCAGCCACTCGGAAGGGATTCGGGTAAAGGTGAAGTGAATGTAATTTTCTTATCCCTTCATGTGCATCCACAAAGTGTACACGCCGGTGATGATAAATTGCACGGCGATGGCTCCTACTACCAAGCCCAGCACCCGTGTCGTGATTTTCATCCCCGTCACGCCTAAACTGGCAGAAATATGTTTGGCATTTTTTAGGGTAATAAAAACGACCCAACAAGATATGATGACAGACAGCAGCAAGGTGATAATTTCCGCCCAAGACTGGCTTTTACTTTTGAACAAAATCAAGGTGGCGATGGCTCCAGGCCCAAAGAAAACAGGAATCCCCAACGGGATAATGGAAACATCCGATTTCTCGATCGCCTCTTTGGACTCCGCGGCCGAATGGTTGGTGCTGTAATTTCCCTCGATCATGTTCATGGACATCCGTAGAATGATCAGCCCGCCGATCACTTCAATGGAATAAGTATTGATGCCAAAAAAGTTAAAAAGCAGTTCTCCCAAGGCAACTGTGACAAGGCACGCCACAAAGACTGTCAAGGCAGTTTTCCGGGCAGACAAGGCGATTTCTTCTTGTGTCGGTTCAGCTCCCATGATCGACACCATGATCGCCGCCCCAGCGATGGGGTTAAAAATAGTGAGCAAGCCGATGCTCTGGCTCAAGAGTTGATGTATGCTTTCTACCACATCCATATGCGTGAAAAGGATTCTGCGAAGCTATGAATAAATTCATCAATCTATCAGGAAGGGAAAAAGCATCCCGACCTATTTCTTTCCATCGGAATATCCTCCTCGTCTGCCGACAGAAAACTCCCCTTCATCTACTCCTTCTTGCAATCGGGCCACACGTTCCTAATTTTATCGTCATAAATCAATTAACTCTTTCACCTTATGAAAAAGATTGTTTCCCTTTCTGCCCTCGCCCTCTCCTTGTCTTTGAGTGTCTTCGCACAAGGCCCCGAGCAGAGAACACCTGAACAAAGAGCAGAGAATAAAACCAAAAAACTTACTACAGAATTGGGCTTATCTGCCGACCAAGCTTCCAAAGTAAAAGCCACTATCCTCCAAAAGGCACAAGAGGCAGATGCAATTAAAGCCAAATATGCTGATGCTTCTGACAAGTCGGCCATGAAGCAAGAGTTAAAAACCGTAAAAGAAACGGAAGACAACCAGTTGAAAGGAATCTTGTCTGCGGACCAATATGCCAAATATCAAACAACAAAAGAAGAACACAGAGGCGGACACCAAGGGGGTGGACAAGGGCAACACCAGCACCACGGCAATAATTAATCTGCCGATAATTCTTAAAACAGGGAGAAGTCCGGTTTTCTCCCTGTTTTAGCTCAACGTGTGACCAAACAGTAAATTTTAGAATATTCGGCCATTGTCGCAACATTTTTTCCTAGCTTACTTATAAGACAAAAAAGGAAAGCATGGATTTTTCGTTGAATGAAGAGCACGCAGCCGTCCGAGAGACGGCTAGGGCGTTTGCAAAGACCGAGCTATTGCAAGGTGTCATCGAACGGGATGAACACCAAACGTTCGCCAAAGAACAGGTGAAAAAATTGGGCGAACTCGGCTTTATGGGTATGATGGTGGACCCTGCCTATGGGGGAAGCGGCATGGATGCCGTATCGTACGTCATCGCACTGGAAGAAATCGCAAAAATAGATGCCTCTGTTGCCGTGGTAATGTCCGTGAACAATTCTTTGGTCTGTTGGGGATTGGAAAAATTTGGTACTGAAGAACAAAAGCACAGCTACTTGACACCCTTAGCGAGAGGGCAAAAATTGGGTGCCTTTGCTTTATCCGAACCTGAAGCGGGTTCCGATGCTACCCAGCAACATACGAGTGCTATTTTACAAGGAGATCATTATGTGTTGAACGGCACTAAAAATTGGATCACAAATGGAGGCTCATGCGATCTTGCCATCGTCATTGCACAAACGTATTCAGAATTGGGGCATAAAGGCATCAATGCGTTCATCGTGGAAAAAGGGATGCCTGGGTTCACGATTGGCCCAAAAGAAAACAAGATGGGCATCCGTAGTTCCGACACCCATCAGCTCCTTTTCAACGAAGTGAAAATCCCCGTTGCCAATTTAATCCCGCCAGATAAAAACGGATTCAAGTTTGCGATGGAAACGCTGAACGGCGGACGTATCGGAATCGCGGCACAGGCCCTCGGCATTGCTTCGGGAGCCTATGAACTGGCACTGACCTATTCCAAAGAGAGGAAAACATTTGGCAAACCCATTTCGCAGCACCAAGCCATCCAGTTTAAGCTGGCAGAAATGGCCACTCAAATAGATGCTGCCAGGCTTTTGTGTTACAAAGCAGCGCACCAAAAAGACCAAGGCCAAGATTATACGACATCCAGCGCCATGGCCAAGCTCTTTGCTTCAAAGGTAGCGATGGATGTCACCATAGAAGCGGTACAAATCCACGGCGGCTATGGGTATGTAAAAGAATACCACGTAGAACGCCTAATGCGCGACGCCAAGATTACGCAGATCTACGAAGGAACTTCCGAGATCCAAAAGATGGTGATCAGCCGAGCACTGCTGAAGTAACGATCAAAAGACGTTTTTCACATCTTTCTCATACACGGACGCGACTCCTTCTTTCAATCCGATTTTGGCTTTCCATCCGATGTGCGCCAATTTCTCTACGTCCATCAATTTTCGTGGTGTGCCGTCCGGCTTTGTAGTATCAAAACGCAGCTCGCCTTCAAAACCTACGATTTCCTTTACCATCAGGGCCAATTCTTTGATGGAAAGGTCTTCGCCGAATCCGACATTGACCATTTCTAACCCGCTGTAATGTTGGAGGAGGTAGAAACAGGCATCGGCAAGATCATCTACATGAAGAAACTCGCGTTTGGGAGTTCCTGTTCCCCATATTTCCACAAATGGATTCCCTTCTTTTTTGGCTGTGTGGAATTTACGGATCAATGCAGGAAGCACATGGGAATTGTGTAAGTCGTAATTATCGTTTGGACCATACAAGTTAGTGGGCATTGCAGAAATGAAATCGCAGCCATATTGCAAACGATAGTTCTCACACAACTTGATCCCCGCAATTTTAGCGATCGCATAAGGTTCATTGGTATATTCTAACGTTCCGGTCAAGAGGGTGTTTTCTTTTAAAGGCTGAGGAGCCATTTTGGGATAGATGCACGAAGAACCCAAGAAAAGGAGTTTTTTCACTTTGTGCACATACGCTTGATGGATGATATTGGCTTCCATCATCAAGTTGTCATACAAGAATTCTGCCCGATAGGTATTATTGGCATAAATGCCGCCAACCCTTGCGGCAGCAAGGATGACATAATCAGGTTTTTCTTGAGCGAAAAATTGGGTAACTGCTTGCTGGTCTCTGAGATCCAGTTCCTTAGAGGTCCGATAGACCAGATTCGTAAAGCCTTCTTTTTCCAATTTTCGTACCAATGCAGAACCTACCATCCCACGATGGCCCGCTACATAGATTTTATCTGTCTTTTGCATTTGGATTCCATAAAGAAACGGAAGCGATCCGGTTTCATTTCTTTTATAGAAATGCAAACCAGACCGCTTCCCAAAGGATGTATTATTCGGCGTAGTTGAGGATCTTATGCCCTCCTTCTTTCAAATAGACGTCACGTTTAAACAAGGCTAGATCACTCTGCATCATGTCTTTGACAAGGTCTTTGAGTTCGTGTTTCGGCTCCCAACCAAGTTTGGTTTTTGCTTTCGTAGGGTCTCCGATCAACAGGTCCACTTCTGTAGGACGATAGTATTTTTCATCGACTGCGATCACTTCTTTTCCGATCGGCAATTGATATGCCGGATTGTGACAGGCTTTTACTTTTCCTATTTCCTTTTCGTCTGCGCCCACGAATTCCAATTCTATTCCTACTTCCGCAAAGGACATTTTTACAAATTCCCTCACTTCTGTTGTGACTCCAGTTGCGATGACATAGTCTTCCGCAACAGGTTGTTGAAGGATCCGCCACATGGCTTCTACATAGTCTTTCGCATGCCCCCAATCCCGTTTGGCATCTAAATTTCCCAAGAAAAGTTTGTCTTGTAGTCCTAAGGCGATACGGGCAGTGGCACGCGTGATTTTTCTGGTTACAAACGTTTCTCCACGAATAGGAGACTCATGGTTAAACAAGATGCCGTTGCAAGCAAACATATTGTAGGCTTCGCGGTAGTTGACTGTAATCCAAAAGCCATACATTTTCGCCACGGCATAAGGAGAACGTGGGTAGAAAGGTGTTGTTTCCTTTTGGGGTATCTCCTGCACTTTCCCATACAACTCCGACGTCGAAGCTTGATAAATCCGTACTTTTTCTGTCAATCCGAGCAGACGGACGGCTTCCAAGATACGCAAAGTACCTGTTCCATCTACATCAGCCACATATTCCGGCATGTCGAAGCTCACCTTCACGTGCGACATGGCCCCCAAATTGTAGATTTCGTCCGGCTGAACTTCCTGAATGATGCGGATGATATTGGTAGAATCGGTCAAATCCCCGTAATGTAACTTAAACCGTACATTTGATTCGTGAGGATCTTGATATAAATGGTCTATTCTTTCGGTGTTAATAAGCGATGTACGACGTTTTATTCCATGGACTTCATATCCCTTGCTTAACAAAAGCTCGGAGAGATATGCGCCATCCTGACCTGTTATGCCCGTAATAAGTGCTTTTTTCATCCTTTGTATCTAAGTGTTGTCTATAACACGCCAAAAATACATAAATTTATGAGTGTACCGTTATCCTTTTTAGCGCTTTGAACTAAACTAAATTTTTATTTCAGGTGTTTTGCCTAAATTGGCCGTAAGAAACTCGTCCATACATACATCTTATCTTAATCGCTTTATGCAACAGGATAAACGTGTGAAGTTCTTCAAGGTGCTATGCCTTGTCAACGTCATATTTCAGCTCTTTTTTGTCGTCTTTTATTTCGGGCTCCCTGTTTGGATACAGTTATTGCTTTCTCTCAATTTACCTTTTATAGCCCTCACTTTATTCGTCCTAAGGCAATACTCCAATTTCAAAGCGGCCGCTTTTATCTACACATTTACGAGCTTTTTCCAATATGCCTTCACCTTCTTCCTCTTTTCTCAAGATACGATGGTGGATTATGGCTCTTTTTCCATGATGGGATTAATCTGTGTGATGAGCTCCTTTTTATTGGGTCTGCGCTGGGGACTTTTATTTTCATTTTTCTCTACCTCCCTCCTGTATCTTGCTATCAATAAAGCGGTACCTGCCACCTTGTTTTTCGAATACAAACATCATATCCATTTCCAGAACATCCACATTTTTTTAAGTCTGTTGCAGCCGAGCATCGTAGCCAACTACTTGATGTATTATTCGTACCACGCCCTCCGCCAAGAAGAAAGGGACAAAAAAGAGATCAAATACCGGCTTGAAAAAGTGTTGGACTGTGCCATCCAATCGGTGGTATTGGTGGATAAAGACAAACGGGTGCTCTACGCCGACGTGAAAACGAAGGAAATGATCAAATCCTATTTGGGAATCGAGTTCAAGGAAGGGGAATTAGGAGAAACTTATATTCCCGATTCCTTGAAAGAAATGTATTCCATCAGCTTGGAAAAGGCGTTGCGAGGCGAAAAAGTCATGGTGGAGCGCAATGTGGACCTGATCGGTAAAAGCATGTGGTTCTATGTATTGTACAACCCCTTGTTCGATTCCCATGGAAACATCGATTCCGTCCTATTTTCCCTTATTGACATCACGGCGCAAAAAAACATCCAAGAGGAGCTCCAAAAAGCAGAGGAACGCTGGAAATATGCCTTATCAAGCAGTGAAGATGGCGTTTGGGACTGGAATCTTCAGGACGGCAAGGTGTACTATTCCAAAATGTGGAAAAAAATGATCGGGTACAACGAAGACGAGGTCGAAAATTCTTTTTCTGGCTGGGAGAAGCTCATGCACCCTGACGACAAGGAAAAAGCATTTGCCGAAATTGTGAAGCACGTAAAAAACCAAACGGAAAACTATGTCCTAGAGCACCGCTTGATGAGCAAAAGCGGCCAATACAAATGGATGCTCTCTAGGGGAAAAATTATTGAACGTGACCAAAACAACAATCCAATTCGGTTCATTGGCACCCTTACCGACATCGACCATATAAAACGGGTAGAACAAGAACTGAAAGCTGCACAATTGAAGGCGGAACAGGCTACTGAAGCGAAATCTCTCTTCTTGTCTACGATGAGCCACGAAATCCGTACCCCTCTGAATGCGGTGATCGGATTTAGCAATCTTCTATTACGCGAAAATCAACGTACCGAGAATTCCGAATATCTGGAAAATATCCAAACTTCTGCCAACCACCTCCTTTCTTTGATCAACAACGTACTGGACATTTCCAAAATAGAAAGCGGCAAACTGGAATTTGAGAAAAAAGAGTTCGACCTTGAAAAATTAGTGGAAGAAAACCTGTCGATGCTCTCTTTACGGGCCAAAGAAAAAAACATTGAGCTTTCGGTTGGCCATATTCCTTCTTATCCTTATTACCTCATCGGAGACCCGTTGCGTTTGACCCAAGTATTGAACAATCTATTGGGCAATTCTGTCAAATTTACAGACAAAGGATATGTGAGGTTAGATATCGAAACGATATTTGAACAAGGGAACACCATTGAGCTTAAATTTTCTATTAAGGACACGGGCACTGGAATTCCTGACAACAAAATAGACACGATTTTCGACAGCTTTTCGCAAGCGAGCAGCGATACGACACGAAAATATGGCGGTACAGGATTAGGCCTCACGATTTCCCGGCACATCATCAATCTACAAGGTGGAAATATTGGAGTAAGTAGCAAGTTACACGAAGGTTCCACCTTTTATTTTAACCTGAAGTTAGGCAAGGGAAAAACAATCAAAAAGAAAGTAGCCAAACCAGTGGACGAAAAAGAACCCCTCCTTGAAGGGCTCACCGTATTGGTGGCGGAAGACAACATATTCAACACCAAAGTATTGACCCGATTTTTAGAAATCTGGGGCATTACGTATGACGTGGCCGAAGATGGACAGGAAGCCTTGGAAAAAATCCGCCAGAAAGAGTTCGACATTGTGCTGATGGACTTGCATATGCCACGTATGGACGGCTATGAAGCCACCAAACGCATCCGGGAGCTAAACAAACAACCCATCATTGTCGCATTGACCGCCAGTGCCAGCCTAGGAAGTAAAGAGGAAATGGCAAAAATAGGATTCGACGACTATGCCGTGAAACCTATCAACCCAAAAGAGCTATACAAGAGGTTGAGCGAAATTCACCAAAGCTTGGCAAAAGTCAGGGATTAGCACAACGAAATCTCAAAAATAGCGCGTGTCTCTTCGCCGACGCAAAAATCTTGGGAAGGCCTATAGCCCAAAAGTCCTGCTATTTCGCCTCCGCTGCAAAGAACAAGTACTTTTTCCTTTTCAAACAAATGAAGTTTCTGATCGATCAAAAAATCGCTCACTTTTTTGTTTCCTTTCATTCCATAAGGCACAAACTTGTCTCCCAATTCCCAAGGACGCACCACTAAGGGAAAATGGAGCTTGTCGAAATCCAATGACAAGGTACTTGCCGAAACCAAAAAATCCTCTTTTTCCCGGATGGTTGTTTTAAGTACTCTCCCATCAGGCAGTCGCTTTTCTTGGTTCAGTCCTTCCAGAAAAACAGGATCGAGGTGTTTTTTTTCTACCGTATCTACGATCCAGTACTTCCTGTCTTTCACCACACGATGGGTAGGGGAATAAAAAACAGCCCCAGTCGTCGTAGATTGTAAGATTGCATCTACCACCGAATGACTAAATGTATATTCGGAAAGGATATAAAAAAGCAAAAGAGAGGGGGTTTCTTCTTCCATGACTTGGGCTGAGTCAATGCGTATATACCCCCCTTTTTGAGACACGAATGCCTGCTTTTTTTCTTCCCACTGATGAAGCAACGCTTTTTCTACTGTTTGGAGATGTTGCGTCATGTGAAACACTGACTCCTCTAGATTCGGGTTCAATTGTCTCAAAAGTGGGATTACTTGTCTCCTTATCAAATTGCGCGCATACTTGTCCGAACCATTGCTACTGTCTTCCCTCCATTCCAAATTTTCCTGTTCTGCATACTGTAGGATGTCCTCTTTTGTCAAGAAAAGAAGGGGCCGTACGATCCTCCCTCTCTTGGGAAGAATTCCATGCAATCCGGACAACCCTGTTCCCTTTGCCAGATTGAACAAGACGGTTTCTACCACGTCGTTTTGGTGATGCGCGGTCACGATGCAGGTAAAATGATGTTGGTCACACACTTCTTCAAACCACGCATACCGAAGCGAGCGGGCAGCCATTTGGATAGAGGCTCCCTCCTCTTCTGCCGTATCGAGTACATCAAACCGTTTGGAAAAAAAGGGCACGTTCAATCTTTGTGCCAATTGCGCCACAAATGCCGCGTCATTTTCTGACTCCTCGCCCCTTAATTGGAAATTGCAATGTGCTATCCCAAACGTATGCCCCAAAGAAGAAAGCAAATGAACCAGCACCATGGAGTCCACTCCCCCGCTTACGGCAAGCAATAGCTTGTCCGACGATCGGAACAAGCGATGTTGTCCGACGAAATCCTTCAAATGGGCCACTACATCCATTGCAAATAGGGGCAAGCAGGAGACAAACCTTATGCCTCTACCAAAGAGAGGCGTTTTTTCAATGTCCTGAGGCGCACGAATTGCTCCCCTTCAAAGTCGGCTACGGAAAACTGGTGTTCTTTGTATTTTGCGAACAGCTCTTCCATCCCCTTTTCCAAGGTATATTCCAGTTTAAAATCCGGCAAAAGAGCATTCAAAAAGTCGAAATTCACCTTGTAATCGCGGGAATCGGATCCTACTTCGCCCGTATACACGATCTTGGCCGTCGGCACCAGTTTTTGGACCAAGTTGCCGACGTCTTTTACTTGGTAATTTTCTTGATTTCCACCGATGTTCACGATCTGATTGTGGATCGTCTCTTTGGGTGCTTCTAGGAAAGCCACAAACGTCCGTGCAATGTCTTTGCAATGCACCAAAGGCCGCCATGGAGAACCATCGCTCATGATGCGTATGTCGCCTCTCGCTACCGCACAGGCAAGCAGATTATTCACGACCAAATCGATCCGCAACATGGCCGAATGGCCGTAGGCGGTGGCGTTGCGCAAAAAAGCAGGGCTAAAATGTTCGTCTGCCATCTTGCTTACTGCTTTCTCAGTCTCTATTTTGGAGATTGCATAGGCGGTGAGCGGCACGGTGGGATCTTCTTCCGTCATGAAAGGCTTGTCGCTCTTTCCATAAATGGAGCAACTGCTGGAAAAAAGAAACCTGGCCACCCCGGCTTTCTTGGCAATTTCAGCCAAGCGGATCGAACCTTCGCGGTTGATATCGTAGGTAATGTTGGGATTCAAGTCTCCCATGGGGTCATTGGAAATGGCAGCCAAGTGCATCACGCAGTCTACGCCTTCCAAATCCTTCGTCGTAAGCTGGCGAATGTCTTTTTTCCATTCGATGTCGGGCTTTGTCAGAGGTTCCCATTCGCAGCCTTCAAAAAGGTCCACATCTACTCCTATGACCACATGTCCCTTCGCCTTCAACAAAGGAACCAAATGGGCCCCGATATATCCATTATGTCCTGTGACAAGTACTTTCATCCTGTATTGATTAAAATTTGAGACAAAGAACGCCGATCAGGCGGCAAACTCCAAAAGTTTTGCCTCTATTGCTGCCCGCACCTTTTCCTTCACCTTTTCCACATCGTTTCGAGCTAAGCCTTTCGTATCTACCGGATCTAAAAAATAGGTTTTCACCAAGCCTGGCTGCAGGGTAAATTTCGGTTTCCTGGGCATCACTTTTTTAGTATGTACCATCACCATGGGCACAATCGGAGTTTGCGCTTCAATGGCCAATGTAAACGCCCCATTTTTAAATTCCTGAAGCGGCTGGTCCGTGAGGTTCATCGTACCTTCTGGAAACACCAGAATGGAAATGCCTTCTTTCAAATGCCTTTCCATTTCTTTCATGCTGCGTTGACGGCTTTCGGCACTCTTTCGGTCTACCAAAATCACCACATACCGGTACATCCAGCCAAAAATGGGGACTTTCGTCAATTCTATTTTGCCCAAAGGACGAAAATCATGGGGAATCGTTAGGCAGATCGTGATCCCATCTATGAACGAATTGTGATTGCCTGCATATACGTAGGTCTGCTTTTTATCGATATTGTCGGACACCTGGGTGACGTAAAAAATACCGGACAAGGTGCTGAACGAATATCCCCAACACCGGAGCCAAAAATAGGCCACTTTCCCTCCAAGCCGTTTGCTGGGAATCAATGCCAACGAAAAAAGGATCCAAAACGTGTATACGACCATGCACACACAGAAAACAGGAAGTCCCCAAAGGAAAAAATAAAGACGCTGAAAGAAAATTTTCATAGAAAACAGATTTCGTCCTTTCCGGTTACTCCAGAAGACAAAACCAAAAGAATTTGGATAGATTATTTAATGACGACTTCTTCTTTGTGATATACTCGGGAGAACGGCGGGATGCTCTCGATCAACCATACGTTCCCGCCTACGATACTTCCTTTCCCGATGATTGTTTCCCCTCCCAGAATGGTCGCATTGGAATAAATGACCACGTTGTCTTCCAAAGTGGGGTGGCGCTTGGTCTGTGCCATCGTTTTTTCCACGCTCAAGGCCCCTAAGGTTACGCCTTGGTATATTTTCACATTGTTTCCGATGGTAGTCGTCTCTCCTATCACGATGCCTGTGCCGTGGTCAATACAGAAATTTTCCCCAATGGTAGCACCAGGATTGATGTCCACTCCTGTCTTTCTATGGGCATATTCGGATAGGATGCGGGGAAAGTAAGGGACTTTATACGTATAAAATACGTGTGCCAAACGGTACACCGCAATAGCATAAAATCCTGGATATGTGAGTATTACCTCACTTTGACTATGGGCGGCAGGATCGCCTATATAAATGCATTCGGCATCTTTTTTGATCAATTCGTATACGCCGGGAAGCTGTTCCCAAAAAACGTCGGACACATTCTTTGCCTCCGTCTCGTTGTTGTCGAACGATACCATCAGGAGTTCATGCAAATTGCTTTTCAAACTGGCATACGCCCTGTCCAATTCAGAAACACTTTTATACCGGTCTTTCGAATGTTCCGGAAACAGGAAGCCCAAGATTTGGTCGATAAACTGGTAAGAAAAATCAATCGCCGGCAATTCGACAAATGCCCTATGGCTCTCGTGCAATTTTTGAATTAAGGTAGAAGACATTGCGCCTTATGTATATGGTAGGACAAAGCTAGCAAAAAGGACGATGTAAGACCAAATCCAACCTTGGAACCTATCGAGTGGGCACTCAATCCATTTATCAAAATATTATTCGTCCCGGTTTGATTTCTTTTTTGGGAAAGTCATTGCCAATACACGAACTTTGATCCTTGAATTTTGAAAAATAAAATGCCCACGCTACTCGATTTCGTAGGAAACACGCCTTTGGTGGAACTCAATCGCCTCCATCAAAAAAAAGGGATCCGGCTTTATGGCAAATTGGAAGGCCATAACCCCGGTGGAAGCGTCAAGGACCGACCCGCATACAACATGATCAAGTGTGCCATTGAACGCGGAGACATCCGCCCGGGCACCCAATTGATCGAAGCTACCAGTGGAAATACAGGTATTGCGTTGGCCATGATTGCCAATTTGTATGGAGTAGAAATCGAATTGGTGATGCCAGAGAATGCGACCCGCGAACGTGTCTTGACTATGCAGGCATTTGGGGCAAAAGTCACCCTTACTCCCAAAGAACGTTCGATGGAAGGAGCTATCGACTATGTTACTGAAAAAGCCAAGCAGGGAGGGTATTTTGTGTTGAACCAATTTGCCAACCCAGACAATTATATGGCCCATTATAAGACTACGGGGCCGGAAATCTGGAAAGATACTCAAGGGAAAATCACCCATTTTGTATCTGCCATGGGCACTACCGGCACGATCATGGGCACATCCCGATTCTTGAAAGAACAAAATCCGGCCATTCAAATTGTAGGAGCCCAACCCACGGACGGCTCCAGCATCCCTGGGATTCGGAAATGGCCAACAGAATATTTGCCTAAAATTTTCGACCCTGCCCGCGTAGACAAAATTATCGACGTGTCCCAAGCAGAAGCCACAGACATGACCCGCAAATTGGCAAAAACAGAGGGCATATTTGCTGGTATGAGCAGTGGCGGCGCAGTGGCGGTAGCCCTCAAATTAATGGAACAATTGGAAGAAGGGATCATCGTATGCATTATTTGCGATAAAGGCGACCGATATTTAACTTCCGACCTGTTCGGATAATACCGTAGCATTGCCTTATACTTCCCTGCATGACGGCTCCTCTATTCGTTGATTGTTACCTGCCTCTGGCACTTTCCGGTACCTTTACCTACCGGTTACCAGAAGGGTACGAAGAACCTTTGGAAATCGGCACGCTCGTCATTGTTCCTTTCAATGAACGGAATTTGTATACCGGGATCGTACGAAATGTACATGCCACTCCCCCGCTAGGATATGACGTCAAGAACGTCGTAGAAATCTTGGAGAGCACTCCCGTATTGACGGAAAAACAGCTCCAATTATTGGATTGGATCAGTGCTTATTACCTTGCCGAACCCGGGTTGGCCTACCATGCTGCATTGCCTGCAGGATTTAAAATCTCTACAGAATCAAAGATCCAGCTCAATCCTGCCTTTGAGCCTTCCCAGCATGCCTTGAATGCCAACGAGGAAAAACTGATCGAAGCACTCTCCACTGTTCCCGCCTTGGCCTATTCGGAAGCACTGAAAATCACACGGACCAAGACATTGTACCATATCCTGCAAAGCTTAAAGAAAAAACAGGCTATCATTCTTTTCGAAGAATACAAACATTTGTACAAACCGAAAATCGTTCAGAAAATCCGTCTCAGCGAGCGTTTCGCCCACGACAAAGAACTTTTAAAAACACTCTTGGACAGCCTTGGTGGACAAGAGAAACAAGAAAACATCCTCCTGAAATACCTTCAGGAAGTTCCTGTTTGGAAAGATCCGGCATCCAATTTGCGCGGATTGGCAAAATCCCAATTTCCCGCCAGCACCTTTTCGGCCTCCGCACTCAAGACACTTCTCAAAAAAGACGTATTCGAAGAGTTCAAGGAAATTACGCCACGGGAAATTGTGGCCCAAGAGACGCATCGGAATGCCTTCCCACTTTCCGATGCACAAGAAAAAGCCTATCAGGAAATAAAAAATCAATTCGAGACAAAAGACATTGTCCTTCTGCAAGGCGTGACAGGGAGCGGAAAAACAGAAATCTATATCCAACTTATCCAAGAACAATTGGCCGTTGGCAAACAGGTCCTTTATTTGATGCCGGAAATTGCCCTAACCGCCCATATGACAGGGAGGCTATCGGCCATCTTTGGCACCGAATTAGGGATCTACCATTCCCGGCTGTCGGAAAACGAACGAGTAGAAACATGGAAAAAAGTGCAAGAAGGTGAATTGAAGCTCGTCTTAGGGGCCCGCTCTTCCATCTTTCTTCCATTTCAAGACCTTGGGTGTATCGTGGTAGACGAAGAACACGATGCCTCCTTCAAGCAAAACGAAAAAACGCCACGGTACCAAGCCCGTGATTCTGCCTTGGTATTGGCCAAGCTTCACAAAGCAAAAACCATATTAGGTTCGGCCACCCCGTCTTTGGAAAGTTATCACTTGGCGCAAAAGAATACCTATGGTTATGTGACCCTCGAACATCGCCATGGGCAAGCCACCTTACCCGACATCCAATTTGTGGATTTAAAGAGCGAAAAGAAAAAACAGACAGGTCCCGGTCTGCCATCGGATTATTCATTGCCCTTGCTACAGGCCTTGGAAGAAAGTCTGCAGGCAAAAGAACAAGCGCTTATTTTCCAAAACAGGCGGGGATATGCCCCCTATCTATGTTGCGAAACATGCGGCTGGGTGGCCATGTGCCCGCAATGCGCCGTTTCGCTCACCTACCACCAGCGCGACCGACGGTTGAAATGCCATTACTGCGGATTTCAAAACAAACTGCCCGCCACATGTCCGGCTTGCAGCTCCGGAAAAATCAGTACCAAAGGATTGGGTACGGAAAAAATAGAAGAAGACTTGGCTCTTTTGTTGCCGCAAGCAAAAATCCAGCGCATGGACCAAGACACCACCCGGGCAAAAAATGCATTCAACACGATTTATCAAGGCCTAAAATCAGGTGAAATCGATATTTTGGTGGGCACCCAAATGTTGACCAAAGGCCTGGACTTTGACAATATAAATTTGGCCGGTGTCTTGAATGCCGACCAAATGATGTATTATCCCGATTTCAGGGCAAATGAGCGTACCTTCCAAGTGCTCACCCAAGTAGCAGGCAGAACAGGCAGAAGAGACAAAAAGGGGAAAGTGATTGCCCAATCGTACAACCCACAGCATTACCTTTTGCAATACTTGAAGCAAAATGACATTCATGGTTTTTATCAACGTGAATTAGCCGAAAGAAAGAAATTCCATTATCCTCCTTTTTCCCGATTGATCAAATTGACTTTCAAAGACAAAGACAAAACTGTCTGCGAGGCTTCTTCCGATTATTTGGCCACCTTTTTGACCACCCAGTTTGGAAAAGACCGTGTACTTGGCCCCGAGTGGCCGCCGATTGAACGAATAAACAATTTTTACCTCAAGGAAATATTGTTGAAATTCGAGCGCGAAAAGGTAGACATTGCCAAAGCGAAACAGGTCCTGAAATCCGCTGCCTTGGAGTGGGGAAGCAGAAAAGAGTTTCGAAGCACGCAGTTGATCCTTGATGTTGATCCTTATTAAACAGTATCCTATTTTGAGATTCTCTATCCCCTTCATCCTGTTTTTGTCCAGTATCTCTTTCTCTGTTTGGGCACAACATGCGCCTGTTGCCTTTAAAACGAAAACAGCCAATTTTGGCAAAATCAGAGAGCAGGCCAAACAAGTGTCGTATGAATTTGTATTCTACAACAAAGCCGACGACCCTATCCGGATCGACCGGGTGGAACCTACTTGTGGCTGCACGGCAACAGAATTCACACAATTGGCTGTTCCGAAAGACAGTGCTGGCAAAATAAAAGTGACCTACTCGACCACCAATCGGCCTGGGGAATTCCAAAAAACGATCGCGGTGTATTTTCGCGGGTACGACGAGCCTGAGATTATCACTATCAAGGGGATTGTCATCGGCATCCGACGTATGTACGAACGCGAATTGGTCTTTCCTATCGGCAATCTCCGCTTCCAATCCAGGGTGATCAGCCTTCGAACCATCCGGACAAAAGAACCCGAAAAAAGGGAATTCGAGTTCTACAATGCCGGGAAAAAGGACATCACGATCAAAAACATCATCTTGGATACTGCTTTTATGAAAGTGACGTTCAACAGGACAACCATTCCCCCAAAAGAAGCCGGCAAAGTCAAAATCACCTACGATGGCCTACATCGGAAAGATTGGGGCCTAGTGGTGGATACGCTTTGGCTATTGACGGATGACGATTCCATTCCTTCAAAACCCATTCCGCTCGCCGCCCATATCGAAGAATATTTCCCTGCGACCGATGCACAGGCCTTGGCATCGGCTCCAAAAATAAAATTTGAAAAGACCGACTACCCGTTTGGTACTGTCAAAGAAGGGAATATGGTGACGTACAATTTCAAATTTACCAATGAGGGCAAACAAGATCTCATCATCCGGAAAATAGTACCAGGATGCAGTTGCATCTCTTTTGAAGCGTCCAAGTACTTTTTCCTTCCAGGGGAATCCGGGAACATAAAAGTCACCCTGAATACCAGCTATCGGGAAGGAATCCAAAACAAAAATATCAACATTATCAGCAATTCTCCCCAATCTCCTTCTGTCAATCTCTGGTTGAGGGGAAATATCGTGGATTAAGAATGTGCACAGTTTTTTCTCAAAATAGTTGCTTAAGTGAATCAAAATACGAATTATTGCACCTATGAAAGCATTGATGGCAAAAAAAGGCTGGTGGCAACCCTCACATTTCCCAAGTGAGTAGCCCGCTATTTCTTTTTTGCTTAAAAAAGGCTTGCTGTTCACACAGTGAGCCTTTTTTGTTTACTTTGTCCTCATACCCTTATGAAACAATACAACCTTAAAACAGATTACAAATTACTGCTCGGCGACACGATTACCCCAGTCAGTATTTACCTGAAGCTTCGGGACCGATTTCCCAACAGCTTTTTATTGGAAAGCTCAGATTACCATGGCAATGAAGACATCTATTCCTACATCTGCTGCAAACCTATTGCCGGCATTAAAGTAGAAAACAACACGATCCACTCTTTCTACCCGGATGGACAATCGGTTTCACAAAAAATCGAGCAAGGGGTTTCGGTGGGGAACGAGATCGAAAAGTTTACCACCTGCTTCAAGGTCCAACACAACAACTTCCCTTTTATTACCAGCGGCGTATTTGGATACACCGCCTACGATGCCATCCGTTACTTTGAGGAAATCGACATTAAAACGTACGAAACCGATTT
>FTBA01000106.1_pt1 | contig 18075 bp, 20 predicted proteins | sample 1639221 | NCBI WGS metagenome assembly FTBA01 (sample SAMEA3914864, study PRJEB12502) | metagenome | biome: forest; material: soil | place: USA | collected 2012-03-12 | depth 0.3 m | reverse complement strand
GAAGTTAAGCCCCGCCGGGCCGATGGTACTGCAATAACATGCGGGAGAGTAGGTAGCCGCCAAACTTATTTATAACCGGAGCAGCGGGATGCTCGTTTTTGAATCAGGAGGAGGCAATTTCAAAATTGTCTCCTCCTTCTTTTTTATTAAGAATTCACTTTTCCGCTACAAAATCCATCAATAATCGTACTTTTGAGCACCAAAATAGGTTCTTGATGTCGTTGGCTTACCCTTCTTTTCTGTTTTTTATCTCTTTGATATCTCTTCCCATTATACTCCACCTATGGAGTATAAAACGCGCTAAACAGGAGTTTTTTAGTAATGTTTCCCTGCTAAAGCAGCTCAACATTATTTCAAATAAAACGAGCAAGATCAAACACCTTTTACTGCTTTTGGCACGCATTGGATTTGTAATTTTTCTCACCGTCGCATTTGCCAAATTATACCCGACCCAAAGTCCCTTCAATGCAATGAAAAGTAACCTTGACATCAAGGTTGATAACTCATGCAGTGTCATGGCCTCAAAAGAGGCTTGGAACAAAATCAATAGGCTATATGCTGGCTTATCTGCCAAAGGAACTGAAGAACCTCTACCAAACCAAGAAATTCCATCCGATTGCAACCTCAATACGTTCTCTTTGAGCGATTATCTAAAAAATGGTGTCCAAAATGCCACCGTCCAAAATGTTATCGTATCGGATTTCCAGAAGTCTTTTGTCGACGTTGATGAAATTAAAAAGCCTTCCAATATTCTGTACCTTGTGCCGTTGAATTCCCAAAACCTGCATCCAAATGTATCAATAGACAGTGTCTGGCTAACTGAAACATATTTGAAAAGGAAAGGAAGGTCAAATGAAATAATCGTACGCTTGTCTAATGCAGGCGAAAGGAAAGCAGAGAACATCGTGGTCGAATTAAGGGTTGAAAAGTCCACGATTGCAAGTCAATCAGTTTCGATAGAAGCCAAATCTAAACTGAACATCCGATTTCAGATCGTAAGTGAGGAGAAAAGAAACTTATTGTGTAAACTGACGATAAACGATGGATCTTGGGCATTTGACAATATTTTTGACTTCGTATTGACCAGGACAGAACAACTCCCCATTTTACTCATCACAGATCAAATACAAAATAATCCCATTAAAACTGCTTATGATCAAGAGGAAGAGTTTAAATGTCAGATCGTAAAAGAGGAAATGGGAGGTTCCAGCCTTTCCAGAGCGAGTCTAATGGTAATAGATAAGCAAGATAATTTAGATAAAACTTTTTTGGGCCATGTTTTTGAACAAGTAAGAAAAGGAAGTTCATTGGCATTATTTACTTCCGAAAAATGGGAAAAGGATGTCTTTGATTTCATCAACACAGAAATGGGCAAAGCAGTGGCCGAGAAAGCGATAAATCCTGGCACATCTGTTGAATTGGAACCCCCGGATATTAAAAATCCTTTTTTGTCCAACATGTTCGAAAATGCGTTGCAAGGAACGCATTTGCCTTCTATTTTTCTTTCTTGCGCATTAAAAGCGCCAAATTCCGCTATTCTAAAAACCAAAGCAGGCAATATTGCATTGGGTGAATATTGGATCGGGAAAGGAAAGGTGTTCATTTTTTCATTTGGTTTAGGTCAAAGAGAAACATTTAGCAGGAATGCCATTTTCCTACCTATCCTATTTAGAATCGCAGAAAGATCTGTTCGGAACTCGTTGCCTCCTTATCTACGGATAGGAGACAAATTTTTAGAGTTTCAATGTGATAGTTGTAGTGAGAAGGCTCTCTATTCGGTACAAAACGATTATGCGAAAATAATCCCTGAACAAAAAGCGATTTCAAATGGAGTCCAATTGTATATCCAAGACAAGCTAGCAACCGGATATTGGAAAGTATGCGACAAACAAGGTAAAGAAATTACTTCGTTTGGGCTGAACCCAAACAAACGGGAGTCGGAAATGGACTTTTACTCCATAGAGGAATTGAAAGAAAAATTCGAAAAAGAAGGCCAAGTAAAAGTAGTTCCCTACGAGGAATTTACGGAAAAAATAATGGGATTGGGAAGGAGCAAAGAGTCCCCGAAATTTTGGCGTTATGTGGTTGCAATTAGTTTTCTATTTTTGCTCGCAGAAATAGCCATTGCCAGATATTTTAAAAAGAAACAAACCATTCCTTCTCTGTAAATCCCCGTAGATGAAGATCCTTTTAAAAGATGTACGTATCGTAGCTCCTCTTTCTTCTTTCCATAATACCAAAAATGATGTTTTAATTGAAAACGGATACATTTCGGCAATTGGAAATATTCAAGCAGGAGAGGGAGACGAGGTAATAGGAGGGGAGAATTTACATCTTTCCGTAGGTTGGTTCGATGTTGGCACAAGACTCGGCGATCCCGGTCTTGAACACAAGGAAGACCTTATATCGGGATTAAAAGCAGCAACTTATGGAGGATTTACGGAAGTGGCCTGCCTGCCGAACACAAAGCCGGTTATACAAACAAAAGAAAATATCCATTATTTAATTTCCAAAGCACAAGCATTGCCAGTATGCTTACATGTAATTGCGGCAGCATCTGAAAATTTGGAAAACAAAGCTATGGCAGAAGTATATGACCTCCATCATGCGGGGGCAGTTGCATTTTCGGATGGAAATCATGCAATCACCAATCCGGGTTTGATTGTAAGGTTGCTTCAATACCTTGCTCAACTGGATGCTTTGTTGATCCTTCACTCGGAAGAAAAATCTTTGACAGAGGGTGGCGTCATGAACGAAGGCGAGGTAAGCGTCTATTTGGGACAAAAGGGAATGCCTTCCATTGCCGAAGAAATTGTGATCGTTCGAAATTTGACTTTGTTGCAATATGCGGGTGGGAAGTTACATTTCAGCAAGATTTCGACGCAAGGAGCTGTAGAGTTGCTTCGGCAAGCAAAAAAGAAAGGGTTACAAGTCAGCTGTGACGTTGCAGTCGCCAATCTTGTCTTTGACGAGGATTCTTTGACAACTTTCGATACAAATTTCAAAACGAATCCCCCATTGAGAACCAAGGAAGATCAAAAGGCACTTTGGGAGGGATTGGCGGATGGAACGATCGATTTGATTGTCACAGATCATGATCCGCAAGACGAGGAATCAAAGAAATTGGAATTTGATTTGGCCGAATTCGGTATGATCCAATTGGAAACTGCTTTTGCCGTATTGAATGGAACATATAAAAATTGGATTTCTTTGGACAAATTGATCGAGAAAATTACGACAGCTCCCAGAAAGTTATTTGGTCTCGATCTTCCTAAGGTCGAAATTGGGGCGGTTGCGAATTTGACGCTCTTCGATACGCATAAAGAATGGACCTATACAGAAAATGGTATCGCATCACGTTCCCGAAATTCGCCCCTCATAGGAAAACAAATGACAGGAAAAGCCATCGCGGTTTTTAACAAGGGGCAATTCATTGATTTAAGAAAATAAATTGACTAAATATCTCAAATATAGTGTGTTGGCAGGATGTGTTTCCGCATTCTGTTGCATTTTCTTTTTTTTAGGGGCTCTTATACTTGGTGTTAATCCCCTAGGAGGGACAAAAGTTATCAGCTATTTCATTATGCTGTGCCTGCTTTTTTTATCCTTATGGTATTTTAGGGAAAAAGTATTGGGCGGAGTGCTTCATTTTCACCAAGGGTTTGTTTTTGCCTTGTTAGTTCATTTGATTGCATGTACTGCGTTCGCGTTTTTTATTTGGGGTTACTTAAAAATAGATGTAGCATTGATCACGAGGCATAAACAAGAATCACAACAATTCATGAAATTCATGGAGAAGGAATTGGTGAAAACGATGGGACAAACGTCTTTTGACCAAGGAGTAAAAGACTTGAATGCCGTAATGCCTGTGGATATAGGGTTTGACGAGTTCAAAAAGAGGTTTTTTATCCTTTTGTTCTTTGTATTGGTGTCCGCATTTATCATGCGAAGGTCTCCCAATTGGTCATTGTCAAGGTAAAAAATGGAAAAAAAGGAAAAGAATTTGATGATTGTCAAATACGGGGCGTATACCTGCGGTATTTTATTTCTGTTCGCGTTCCTATTGCCAGTTTTGGGAGCAAGCATCGGTTTGACACAGAATATCTTATTTATTGTCCTTGGAGCGGAAATATTCTTTTGTTGCCAAGAATACAAACGGAAAGCAGGCACCAATTTGAATTTTAAAGATGCTTTTGCCATGGGTTGGCAAGTTTCCTTTTGTGCGGGGTTGATCAATGCACTTATTGTGGCAGCCATGGTGTATTTAGTGGGGCAGGAAGAATTATTGAAAAATGTTATGGCCTACAAAGGGCTCTTGATGGATCAAGGAAAAATGGACGAAGCGCAAGCTGATAAGATGATGGCACTCATTCTCAACCCTTGGTTTTTGTTTTTTGCCACCACTATGTTCTATTTAATCTCCGGCTTATTTTTAAGCATCATCGTCGCGTTTTTTGTTAAAACGACTTCTTCTTCAGCCTCCAATGAAAAGCAATTTTGATATTAGTATCGTAGTACCTCTGTACAATGAAGAAGAGTCTTTGCCCGAATTATGTGCTTGGGTGGAAAGGGTTATGGAAGCAAATTCCTTTTCGTACGAAATTCTCTTGGTAGACGACGGCAGCACGGATACTTCTTGGAGTGTCATCGAAAGATTGGCACTTCAAAACAATCGGATCAAAGGAATCCGCTTTAATTCAAATTGCGGGAAATCGGCGGCCCTGCACATGGGATTCCAGTTATGTGAAGGTAGCGTGGTGATTACGTTAGATGCGGACTTGCAAGATAGCCCGGATGAGATTCCTGAATTGTACAAGTTAATCAAGCAAGAAGGCTTTGACCTTGTATCGGGTTGGAAGAAAAAGAGGTATGATCCTATAAGTAAGACTTTGCCCACTAAATTATTCAATGCCGTTACACGGATGTTGTCCGGTATCCAGTTGCACGATTTTAATTGCGGGTTGAAAGCCTATAAATTGCGTGTGGTGAAAAGCATCGACGTGTATGGCGAGATGCACCGCTATATCCCAGTCATAGCCAAATGGAAAGGATTTAAAAAAATAGGAGAAAAGGTAGTGGTGCATCAAGCAAGAAAATACGGGGTAACCAAATATGGCGGCTGGGAAAGGTTTATTTATGGGTTCCTTGACCTGCTTTCCATTTCCTTTGTGACAAAGTTTGGGAAACGACCAATGCATTTTTTTGGCACGCTTGGCACTCTTTCCTTTTTAAGCGGGTTTTTTATTGCTACTTGGCTTATTGCCGAAAAGCTTTACCTGCTCAGCAACGGAATAAAACCTCGGGATGTCACGAGTCAACCTTTGTTCTTTTTGGCTATTGTGGCACTTATCGTAGGAGTGCAAATGTTTTTGACCGGTTTTTTAGGAGAATTGAACAATAATTATTCAGGCAAAAAGAATGATTATGTGGTAGCCGAAAAAATAGGGTTTTAAGTAGAATCTCCAACATGAAAATAAGCATCGGGACAAGGGTACGTCATTCCAAATACGGAGAAGGAGTAGTATGTTCCATCCGATTTTCACATCTAAACGTGAGTTTTATCGGGAAAGGAATGACAGAGATCGACAAGACAGACGCTGATCTTGAGATCATTGAATATGCGGAAGAAGACAGTAAAGTGGCAGTAGAAGATGTGAGGGACTTGTTGGGCGATTTTTTAGAAAAACTCAATATCCAACAGGATGTGAAAGGGCTAGGAGAGCGCTGGAGAAAAGGAACCGTGGTATTGAAACCCTTCAGCGATGATTTAGTCCCCAAAGAAATCCCTGTCGAATCCTTTTTTCATAAAATTGTGATGGTACGCGACAAACTGCGCGTATTGGAGCAGAAAATAAATGCACACCCAAAGCTGGAAGCGAGCGAAAAGATAGAAATGCAACAGCACATTACCCGCTGCTATGGGAGCTTGACAACATTCAACATATTGTTCAAATACAAAGAAGATCAGTTTGTAGGACAAAAAGGGGAATAATCACCTATTTTTTGAAGACAAGGGGCCATTTTGTCCCAGAATAGGCCTTCAAGTCCAAATCAACCGAACCAATGAACAAGAGGGCTTCCACTTTGATAGGAACGTGATTTTTGTCATCTGAGATCCAGAAACGGATGGAATGACCTCCTTTGAACATTTCATTTTCAGGCATAATGGGCGATAATTTGAGAGACCTGATTTTTCCGAATTTGGTATCGGTCACATCCTTCCCCAAGTATTTGACCATGAAATCGTACACCTTTCCTTCAAAATAGGCGTTCACGCGGATGGTATCCCCGACTTTTTTGGTGTCATAGTTGATGGTCCTCAAAAAATAATACCCGCTTACGATGTCGTGGATTTCGGGAGGGGTCACGGTGTTTTTTTCCGGATCGTTGTCCTGCTTGAGTTTTGCCGTATGATTTAATTGGTCAAAATAGACTGTCTCGTCCAGTTTATATTTCCCTTCCCTAATGATGCGGATAAACTTGTGGGGATACATGGCACCCGTATCCAAGTAAGAAGTAAATTGGTCTTTGATCCTCATAATGAGGTCAAAGCTTCCCGAACTTCGTCCGAGAATGTTTATTTTGTAACATACCCTATCGTTGACAGCATAATATTGGGGATCTACGGAAACCGTCGCCTCGCCTGCGTTCACAAATCCATAATGAAGCCTATATTCCAACACCTCGCCTGGAATAAAATTATCGTTCGTGATATGGCGGTATTTTTTAGGAGGTTGGAATGCCAAACATAAGAGAACACAAAAAAATAGTGCGGAAGCCCAAAGGGATCTTTTTTTTATGAATTCCATAAAAGCGAGAAGTAAATGGTAAACTTAAATGTTTGGATAGTGTGAAGCAAGCGTAAAAAAATGTGCCATTTCGAATATGAAAAATGAATGTTTTATCCAAATACGCTATCAGGCGGTAGATGTAAACATACAGAAAGAGGCAAAAAAAGAGGCGGTCCAATATTGGACCGCCTCTTTCTAGGAATTGAATAGTGCTTAGAGGGATTCGCCGTGTTGGCTGATATCCAAACCAAGTGATTCTTCTTCTTCGCTTACACGGAGTGGAGAAATGATATCTGTGATTTTAAGCAAAATAAAAGATCCACCAAATGCAAATGCCGATACTACGACCAATGCTTTCAAGTGTTGAATGAACAAAGTGGTTTCTCCGAAGAACAAACCTGTAGTAGCAAGTGAATTGATTGCAGGGGTAGCAAAAACACCCGTTAAGATCATCCCTACAATACCTCCTACACCGTGGCAAGGAAATACGTCCAAAGTATCGTCCAATGTCGTTTTTGCTCTCCAATCTACCAAGATGTTGCTGATTAAGCTGGCTACTACGCCAATTACGATCGAGTGGGGGATTGTCACAAATCCAGCACCTGGGGTGATGGCTACAAGTCCTACTACTGCACCGATACAAGCACCCAAGGCAGAAGGTTTTTTACCTTTAATAGAATCGAAGAATACCCAAGCCAAGGCAGCTGCAGCGGAAGCAGTGTTGGTAGTAGCAAAGGCAGATACTGCAAGACCACCGGCAGCCAAAGCAGAACCGGCATTGAATCCGAACCAACCGAACCAAAGTAGACCAGTACCTAATAACACGAAAGGAATATTGGCAGGTTTGTGTTCTGCATGTGAACGGCCTTTCAAATAGATAGCAGAAGCCAACGCAGCCCAACCGGCCGACATGTGTACTACGGTACCTCCAGCGAAGTCAAGGACGCCCCATTTGAAAAGGAAACCTTCAGAATGCCAAGTCCAGTGTGCCAAAGGAGCATAGATGAAAATGCTGAACAAGCAGATGAACAAAATATACGAAGTAAAACGGATTCTCTCAGCAAAAGCACCCGTGATAAGGGCTGGCGTGATGATGGCAAACTTTAATTGGAAGAAAGCAAACAATGCCAAAGGGATAGTACCCCATAGTGGACCGTCCAGTACACCTTTGAACATAAAGAATGTCATCGGGTTTCCGATAATCCCCATTCCGCCCCAATCTTCGCCAAAGGCAAGGCTAAATCCTACTACTACCCAAAGTACGCTGATCACTGCCATACAAATGACACTTTGAAGCATGGTAGACACAATGTTCTTCGAATTTACCATTCCGCCATAGAAATACGCCAACCCTGGGGTCATAAGAAGTACAAAAGCGGCGGCGGTGATTACCCAAGCAGTATCTGCTCCGTTCATGTTCTTCAAATTTTCGGCCATTAGGGCCGCATCGGGCAGACTTGGTTTAAACAGGGCGATAAGGGTCACGACAATGAGCCCTATGAATGGTACAATGGATAATTTTTTTGACATGATGAGTTGAGGTTTAGGTTTGAAATTGAAGTATCTTATGCAAAAATAGGAGACTTTTTTTAAAAACAAACATAAAAACAGAGCATTAAAATAAAAAATCAGGGATTTTTTGTGATTTTAACTCATAAAATGAAGGGCTAGAGGTTTTTTTTATAAAAATGCCCTACAAAAAAAATCCAGACCCATGCACGCATAAGTCTGGAAAATGGAAGAAAGCCGGGAAGATCGGCCTCCGGCATTGGTGTAGGTCCCTTATTTTTTGATGAGGTTGTCCATGCCGGGAAGTTTCATTCCGGGTTTATTGTTCATCATCTTCATCATTTTGCGCATGTCCTCGAACTGCTTCATCAAATTGTTTACTTGTTGCAAGTTCGTCCCGCTCCCATCGGCCAATCGTTTACGTCTGCTTCCGTTTATGATATCCGGATTGGCTCTTTCTTTAGGCGTCATGGAAAGGATGATGGCTTCGATGGGTTTAAAAGCGTTTTCGTCCACGTCCACATTGTCCATTACTTTTCCCATTCCCGGCAACATGCCCATCAGGTCTTTGATATTGCCCATCTTTTTGATCTGTTGGATTTGAGAAAGGAAATCGTCAAAATCAAATTGGTTCTTGCGGAGTTTTAAATTAAGTTTTTTCGCCTCTTCCTCATTGAAAGCCTGCTGCGCGCGTTCCACCAAAGAGACTACGTCACCCATGCCCAGAATCCGTTGTGCCATCCTGTCGGGATAGAAATAGTCAAGGGCTTCCATTTTTTCCCCTGTTCCGATAAATTTGATAGGCTTGTTCACGACGGCTTTGATGGATAAAGCGGCGCCGCCGCGCGAATCGCCATCCAATTTGGTGAGCACCACTCCGTCAAAATCGATCCTGTCATTGAATGCTTTCGCCGTATTGACGGCATCTTGACCAGTCATGGAATCTACCACAAAAAGCGTTTCGGAAGGTTGGATCGCGTCTTTGATGGCAGCGATCTCATTCATCATCTGCTCGTCTACTGCCAAGCGCCCGGCCGTATCCACGATCACGATTTTCTTATTGTTCTTTTTGGCGAACGCCAGGGCATTCTTTACGATGGAAAGGGCGTATTTATTTTCTGGTTCCGCATATACTTCTACTTCGATCTGTTGCCCTAGCACTTGCAATTGGGTAATGGCTGCAGGCCTGTAAATATCGGCGGCGACCAATAGAACCGGTCTGCCTCCCTTTTTTAAAAGGTTGGCCAGCTTACCAGAAAATGTCGTTTTACCGGAACCTTGTAAGCCGGACATGAGGATGACGGCTGGATCTCCTTTGAGTTGAATGTCTTGCTTGGAGCCGCCCATCAGTTCAGCGAGCTCGTCGTTGACAATCTTCGTCAACAGTTGTCCTGGAGAAACGGAAAGCAATACTTCTTTCCCGAGGGCTTTTTCCTTGATAACATCGGTGACCTGTTTGGCCACTTTATAATTCACGTCGGCATCGATCAATGCCTTGCGTATTTCTTTTACTGTAGAGGCTACATTGATATCGGTGATACGGCCTTGCCCTTTCAAGGTCTTAATGGCCTTATCTAATCTGGAACTTAAGCTTTCAAACATGGATTCTTCTTTTCGGTGGCAAAATTAGGAAAATTAAAAGAAGCCGTCATGCATTCCTAGGGAACCTTTCGGCCGAAACCCGAATCTTCGCTGAGATTTGAGAAATATTAAGGTGGGCAGTTGGAAAAATGCTAGTGCCTCTTCTTGATCACTGTAAATTCTACCCTTCGGTTTGGTCTCCGTTCTTCCTCGGTACCGAATCCCACCAATGGTTTTGTCCCGCCGAAGCCTTCTCCTTTCAATCTTTCTTGCGAAATGCCGTTTTCGACCAAATAGACAATCACACTATTCACCCTTTCAACGGAAAGCTCGTAATTTTTGAGTGCGTCGCCTTGGTTGTCTGTATGCCCCTGAATCAATAACTGAATGTCTGTGTTTTCTTTCAAGAGATCGATGACGGTAGCCAATTCTTTTTTGCTTGCTTCTGTCACATTATGGCTCGATCTTTCAAATGTGAGGTCCTTTAAAATGAATTTGCTCCCAGAATCGATCGGAATAAGTGGGCATGCCTTGAAAAGGGCGGAATCTTTATAAGGCGGGCTGGCGTACAACGTGTCTTTAAATGGAAAATATCCTTTGGCATGGATCGAGAGCAGAAGTGGTTTGTTTTTCAAAGAAATCACCAAGTTTCCGTTGCTGTCGGGTAGAAGGGATTGTGTCGCAGATGAATCTTGTGCCGACAATTTCGCTGTATACGGAATCACGCTGTCGGTGCCTGTTACCTTGATTTTTACAAAGGCAGAGTCAAAGAGCTTTTTTGGGGGAGGGAAAGGCTGGGTTTTCTCTTTTCGTTTGCAAGCAAAAAATTGGAGATTGTCCAGTACGTAGTCGTTCCCCATCAGATCCGTAGTGGAAGTCCGGATAGTGAGTGTGGCTTGGGAAAGCTGTGAAGAGTTCCAAAAGCAGAAATAGGTACTGCCCTTGCAATGTTGGTACCGGTAGTCAAACGGTTTTGGAAGCCGTTGCCCATTGATGCTTATTTCCAATTGGGCAGGATTGGGTTTTAGCAACGTGGCGAAGAAAAGCGCGAAATAATAATCTGTATTAGGTTCTATCTTTACCGTCTGTTGCCATACTATCTGGGCCCTGTTTTCGGACCCGTCTACTATCAACATTTTTCCAAGATCTTTGTATAAAACAGTGTCGAGGCAAAGCCGGTAATTGTTGTGGACCGAGGAAGGTTTATCTGTTACATAAATGCTGCCGGAAAACCAGGTGTTGGAGGTACTTTTTTTATAGTCGGTCACAAAACCCTGAAAGTTTTCTTCAAACCCTGGGTTTTTGATCAAATTAGGAGATGGATCAAAGTCTTGAGGACATCCCAATTGTGCCAAGCTTTTGAAAAAGCAGCAGGTCACCAAAAAGAATCCCAAGAATAGGCGCATTTTGAACGATTGGAAAAGTCAACACCAAAGCTAGGAAAATGGATTGAAATATTTAGTAATGTGGATCACCTTGGTAGGAATTGGCCCATTTTTGTGCAGAATGCTTCCATATTCGGCCGTAAGTCAAAAAAGTATTGGGAATAATGCCCGCTTTTAGCTTTTTTTTCCGACTTTTGCGCCTCACTGAAAACCAGTCAATTAAATTAATTCAATTAAAATGGCAAAAATCAATTTCGGTGGCGTGGAAGAAGAAGTTGTGACGCGCCAGGAATTTCCCCTCTCTAAAGCACAAGAAGTCCTTAAGAATGAAACGATTGCCGTAATAGGATACGGAGTTCAAGGTCCAGGCCAAGCACTTAATATGCGCGATAACGGCATTAAAGTGATTGTAGGCCAACGGCAAAATTCAAAATCTTGGGACAAAGCAATCGCCGATGGATTTGTTCCGGGTCAAAGCCTTTTCCCTATCGAGGAAGCGTGTCAAAAAGGAACCATCCTCATGTATCTTCTTTCCGATGCAGCACAAATTGAAAACTGGCCTACTATAAAGAAACACTTAACACCGGGTAAATCACTTTATTTTTCACATGGCTTCGGAATTACGTACACGGATCAAACTGGCATCGTACCTCCGGCCGATGTGGACGTTTTCTTGGTAGCTCCCAAAGGTTCGGGTACAAGCCTTCGTCGTTTGTTTTTGGAAGGAAAAGGATTGAATTCCAGCTTTGCGATCCACCAAAATGCGAGCGGCAAGGCAAGAGATAAGGCCATTGCAATGGGCATCGCGGTAGGATCAGGCTATTTGTTCGAAACAAGTTTCAAAAAAGAAGTGTTCAGCGACCTTACAGGCGAACGTGGTACCTTAATGGGAGCATTGGCCGGGATCTTGGAAGCACAATATTCTTTGCTGAGGAAAAAAGGCCATTCACCTTCGGAAGCTTTCAACGAATCAGTGGAGGAGTTGACGGAAAGTTTGATCAAATTGGTCGCTGAAAATGGCATGGATTGGATGTACGCCAACTGTTCGACTACTGCTCAACGTGGTGCATTAGATTGGAAAGATAAATTCCGCGATGCGGTAGCCCCTGTTTTCGAAGACTTATACGAAAGCGTTGCCACCGGAAAAGAAGCGGCTCGTTCCATCGCCACCAATAGCCAACCTGACTACAGGGAAAAATTGGACAAAGAATTGGCCACTTTGCGTGATTCTGAAATGTGGCAGGCAGGTGCTGCTGTAAGAAAACTAAGACCTGGGAAATAATTTTAATTACACATACAATGAAAAATACCCTCTGCCAAGGAGGGTATTTTTATTTTAAGATAGTCTGAATCAGTCATGTTGGAAAAAGGAAAGAAACCATTTCATGCATACCCCAAAAGCACGGTCAACAAAGAAGACCTTGTGTTCGGCTTGCGCCCCATCCTGGAAGCTTTGAAAGCCGGCAAAGACTTGGACAAAATTTTTGTTGAAAAAGGCCTTCAAAATCCTGTTTTGGACGAGATCCTCCCGATTGTGCAGGAACGGGGCTTGAATGTCCAATATGTCCCCGTAGAAAAGCTAAATCGCTTGACGCGCAAGAACCACCAAGGGATCGTGGCCTTTTTATCGGTGATCAATTATGCCAAGATAGAAAACGTAGTGATGGATGCTTTTTCAAAAGGCGAGGATCCGGTGATCGTAGTATTGGACGAAATTACGGATGTGCGGAATTTTGGGGCGATCAGCCGCTCTGCTGAATGTGCAGGTGCCCATGCCCTCCTGATCCCGCAGAAGGGTTCTGCCCAGATCAATAGCGATGCCATGAAAACGTCGGCGGGCGCATTGCACCATATTCCCGTGTGCAAAACTGACAATTTGTTTCGGGCCGTACGTTATTTGAAAGATTCTGGTTTGAAGATCGTAGCCTGCACAGAGAAGGGCGATAAAAGTATGTTCACCACGTCTCTTACGGGGCCTGTATGTTTGGTATTGGGATCGGAGGAGTCTGGAATTTCCGTCGATATTCTTAAATTGGCGGATGACAAGACATTTATTCCTTTAAAGGGAAAGATAGATTCCCTGAATGTTTCCGTGGCTGCAGGCATTTTATTGTTTGAAATTGCAAGGCAACGGGCAAAAGAATAGGACAAATTTTCGGGCGGCAATAAAAAAAGACAGCACCATGAGTTTGGAAGAGCAAATAAAAGCAACCATCCGGGATGTTCCGGATTTTCCCAAAAGAGGCATTCTTTTTAAAGATATTACCCCCATTTTTTCATATCCGGAGCTATGTACCCAAATCATAAAGGGATTCACGGACCGTTTAGGGCATATCTCTTTGGATGCGATCGCCTGTATCGAGAGCAGGGGGTTCTTTTTTGGGATGCTATTGGCACAGGAATTCAAAATCCCGTTTATCCCGATCCGGAAAAAGGGGAAGCTACCTTATAAGACGTTGTCGTTTAATTATGAGCTGGAGTACGGAACGGAAACCATGGAAATGCACGTGGATGCCATACAAGCGGGGCAGCATGTATTGATCCATGACGATGTGTTGGCAACAGGAGGCACCGCTTTGGCAGCAAGCAGTTTAGTAGCAAATGCAGGAGGGAAGGTCGCGGGATATGCCTTTTTGTTGAGCCTCGGATTTTTGGAAGGGGAGAAGAAATTGTTGCCCATTACGCCGAATGTAGTCAGCTTGGTGGAATATTGAGCAAAGTTACAAAGGAGGGCTATAAGTAGTTTTACTTGCGTGCTTCCCATGGATTTGGGAAATCTTTTTCGTATATGTAAACACGTAGCAGGGGTTTGCGTAAATAGGAACAAGATTTGGTTAGGTTCCTATGGCGCAATTTATACCCTTTGAATCCGATGTTGAAGTGAACGGGCAAACAATTCTTTCTTTTGTGCATGCCTTGCCTTCTTCTCAGGAAACATTCTATAAGATATTAGAGGATCATGGATTGTCAGGGTTGGAACCTGATGGCTGGTTCAGCCAAGAAAAATGGCTGAATGCCTTCAAGGAAATCTACGAAACGCTGGGTCCTCACACGTTATTTATGATCGGGAAGGCAATTCCGGAAAATGCCATTTTCCCATCGCATATCGACACGCTGGAAAAAGCTTTGGCTTCTATCAACATTGCGTATCATTTGAACCACCGGGGAGGGGAAATCGGGTATTATAAATTGCTCAGTTACGATAAAGATGCCCGCATCGCCATCATGGAATGCAAAAATCCGTATCCTTCCGATTTTGACCGCGGCATTATCATGACCATGCTGCGTAAGTTCCTGCCAAAGGAATCAGTCCGACACAATGTTTTGTTGGATCCGGGCAAGCCTTCTAGGCTGTATGGAGAAGACCGATGTACCTATATCGTGACGTGGTAGTCGGATATTCTAATTGGAAGTAAATTTGCGCTTGAAATTTCGGACGAATTCCGTCAGCAATCCGTCTTCTTCCCCGTCCAATCCTTCGCTTACTTTTGAGATTTCTTCCACTAGATGGATCAAAAAAGGATATTCGGTATCCGGCCCATTCTCTTTGCATACTTCGAAGGCATGGAGAAAAGACTGTGCAATGCTCACGTCTTTCTGATTGGAATCAAAATAACGTTGGATCAATTGTGCGATCGGATGGTTTTTCACGATCTTTTCGATGGCGGATTTTTCGGGTTCCTTCACGATTCCGTCCGCCATAACGACTGTGTAAATAAGTTCTGCAAATGCGTCGTATACCTCTTCTTTCAACATGGTTCAGATGAATGACGCCCAATATAAAGAAAGTAACAGATTCGGCAAAAGGCTTACGGGACCAGCAGGCGGAGGCTTTGTGGAATTAAGGCGGGAGAATTACTACCGTTCATTTTCCCTTTAAAGCCGTCATTACAATAAACCTCTGTTAGTACCACACATTTATTTTCTTTTCTGTCTTTCTACCTCAAGCACGACCTTTACATCCATATGATTTCGAGGTAAATGCCTCGTTGCTATGTCCCAAATAATTTCATAGTCAATACCAAAATACTCATGGCTAATTCTATTCCTTAAACGGTACATTTCGTCCCAAGGGATTGACGGATAAGTGTTCTTAATGTCTTTTGGAATATTTTTTGTCGCTTCTCCTATTATTTCAAAGTTGCGGATAACCGCATCAACGGTCTTATAATCCCATTTGAAATGTTGAAGGTCAAACCCAGTAATGTATTCCTGTACTCTTTCCATAGAAAGAACGATGTCTTCCAAGTACAAAACAGGGTCCCTGTCACTCGGTTTCAAATGTATTGTATTTGTTTAAGGATAGATTCTTTGATGTGTTCTTTTAGCGCATTACGAGTGACCAAGTCGACTCTAAGACCCAAAGTCTGTTCCAAAAAACGCTCCAAAGTAAAAAATTCCCAACCTACTGGCTCTGAAAATTCAACAAACAAATCAATGTCACTTTGTTCAGTTTGCTGTCCTGTAGAATAAGAACCAAAATAGCCAATAGAACTTACATGAAACTTGTCAGCAAGCAAAGGCTTAACGGCTTTCAGTTTATTCTCTATGTCTGCTTTTGTCAACATGGCTCCAAGGTACCTATTTTTCTCGAATTGCGACTTGAAGATCGTATGGGTTCTAATGTGTGCTCTCGAGCTTTGAGTTAGAGCGAGTTTTAGGAAACAGGTGAACATCACCAAGACTCATCTTATGCGTTAGGTTTTATCAAAAGAGCAAATAGCCCATCTTTTAAAATTGATTGTCAGTTACGTGAAGAGTATAGTGAATAGCCGACAACAAACGCCACTGTTATGTTCAAGAGTTGCCAGAAAAGATTGCAGACAAGTAGGTAATGTCCAAAGCCCCTGTTCAGGGCACCAATAACCTTAGGCTTTGTGGAATTACTTTGATCTCTAGTTTCTTGCCAAAATTCATCGGTTCCCCATCCAAATGGGCCACTCCTTCCGACTCCCTTTCCAGCACAAGTGATTTTGCCTTCACAGTTTGGAAGTATTTGCTTTGCTTGATGGTTTTGTTGAACAAGCGGATCCCTATGCCAGGTAAACTAAATACGCTGAAAGGTTTCAGCATGCAGATCTCCAACAAGCCATCGTTGATGGCTGCATCCGGGGCGATGTATGCGTTGTTGCCATATTGGGAAGAGTTGGCAAAGCTGATCAAAAAGGCATTGGTCTTCAGCTCTTGGTTGTCGTAATTGAGGGTGTAGAGCTGAGGTTTATAGGCATTGTATTCTGTAAGGGTTTTCACCACATAGGTTTTAAAGCCTCTTTCTTTGGATTCGGCAAACACTTTCCCAATGTGTGCGTCAAAACCCACGCCTGCCATGTTTACGAATACATTCCCGTTGATGCTACAGGTATCCATCAAAATTTCTTTGGCCGTATTCAATTGGGCGATGGCTTTCTCCACATTCATGTGGATACCGACATGGCGGGAGAGCCCATTGCCCGATCCTTGGGGCAATATTCCCATGGCTGCCTTGGAGTGCACCAAGTTGCGCGCTACTTCGTTGATGGTACCGTCGCCTCCGACTGAAATAAAACAATCATATCCGCTTTGGGCCGATAGTTCGGACGCGTGACCAGGTCTTTCTGTAAATACGATTTCGTAGTCGTACTTGCTCTTATCCAGTATTTGATCAATAAGAGAAGGGAGCTTGTCTTTGTTCTTGCCACCAGAAATAGGATTTATGATGAACAAGGCGCGCTTTTTTTGCATGCGTAGAGGCTGGTTAGGAAAGCGCAAAGATACTTTCTATTTAGGAATTTACTTTACGGAAATATTTAATTTCGGTTAACAATGTTACCTAAACATGTTGTCAGACAAGGAATTCAAACAAGATGGCACATACGGCACCAAGCAGTTTAGATAACGTGTCCAATCCACGCAATTGATGCTTGGGGCTGGATTCGAAAAAGATGATAGTGGAAATGTGCATAAAATTGCCGGCAATTAAAGCAAATACATACACAAGGACGGTAGGTGAAACCCATTGGTTCATGTAAGCATAAGTGCCGAACAGCATGCCCAATGGGCTCAACAACGCATACAGTGCAAATAGGACAAAGCTGAACCATTTGTTGGCGTGATACCCATGTAAAATGCTCAATAAGGCGAAAGCCTCAGGTATTTTGTGCAACACCATTCCGATCAATAGGCTGTGGTTGTCGTCTACCTCGTGCTGATGAAAAGGGTGCACCAACATATTGCCTTCCAGGAAAGCATGCACAGAGAGGGAAAGCAAGACAGTGAAAGGCAGAGCATGTGTGTGCTGAGGGGCATGATGAAGATGCCCATGTTCAATTCCTTCGGCGAAAAAAGAGAGGAGGATTTGGAGAAAGAACCCTATCAAGATAAAAATTCCAATGGCCAATGTGTGGGTCGAATTGGCATAAATCTCGGGCAAAATATGAAGGAGGGTGAGCGAAAATAAATAGGCGCCGCTAAATGAAAGGATAAGTTTGAACGAATGTTGCTTGTTTTTTGGGAAAAACGAAAACAAGAGCCAAGGGGAGAAAGTGAAGAGGGTGAGCAGTATAAAATTGAACCACATGTGCGAAAGAGGTTAATTAATGGGTTTGCTTCGATGCAATGAGGATCAAACGTTCGGAATGGCCAGGGTTGTACGGTTCTAGCGCATAATTGCCGGCCACCTGCCGTAGGGTCAAATGCGCTTTGGCAAATAGTTCTTCAAATTCCGGCAACGAAAACAAGCGTACTTTTTCCTGATAATGGAAAAATTCGGCGGTGTCGTTTTTCTCTACGCGGATATGTTTGATGACAAAATCCTCTTTAATGGTGCGTTG
>FTBA01000066.1_pt1 | contig 18128 bp, 14 predicted proteins | sample 1639221 | NCBI WGS metagenome assembly FTBA01 (sample SAMEA3914864, study PRJEB12502) | metagenome | biome: forest; material: soil | place: USA | collected 2012-03-12 | depth 0.3 m | reverse complement strand
GTTTCCTCGGCTTAGGATATGAACACACCTATATATTTTTAGGAAAAAGCTACCACGTTTCTCCGGATACTCAACTGATCCATTTCCCGAAAGACTTCATCTCCACCTTATCATTTCCAAATTTTTACAGAATCAATACCCTAAATTTTTGGCTCTTCGCCTTCATTTTTTCATTGGCAGGAAATATCGAATCTTTATTGACCTGCAAGGCAGTGGATCAAATCGACCCTTGGCGCAGGCAATCCAACTTTAATCAAGACCTTATGGCCATCGGCGTCGGCAATATGGTCTGCGGCTTGATCGGGGGCCTTCCCATTATATCAGAATCGAAACGGAGCGTCGTGAACATCAACATGGGCGGCAGCACGTTTGCTTCTAATTTTTTCCACGCTTTTTTCTTGTTGCTCATCTTATTTACGGCACAGCCCCTGATTCGGCTCATTCCAGTAGCGGCTCTTTCCGCCTTTCTTATTTCGACTGGCATAAAAATGGCCCTACCCAAAGAATTCTCCAAAAGCTATAAAATAGGCAAGGAACAATTTGCCGTATTTATCGTGGTCTTTTTTCTCACTATCAGCACGAACCTTCTCTTCGGTGTATTGGCCGGCACTTTGTTGGAATTGATCATCAACATGCGGTTTGGGGCTACCTCGTCCAGTCTTTTCGAATCCAACCTCACAATCGAACGAAAATCACCCTATCAATACGAGGCCACAGTGAACGGACCTGCCACCTTTTCCAATTTTCTCTGGGTGAAAGGCGAACTGCAAAAAATCCCGCAAAACGCCGATATCACCTTGGATTTTTCAAAGGCTTCTGTAGTAGACCATTCCTTCTTGGAAAACCTCCACTATTTTGAATCCAATCACCAAAGCCATGGCGGCCACCTGACCATCAAGGGCCTCGATTATCACACGCAGGTTTCCATCCATCCTTTGGCGGCGAGGAGGATGGTACAAAACGAGATGACGTCCAGACAAAAAGAGCTGGAAGTATTCGCTGCCCAACAAGATATTGATTTCGATGCCCGAAGAATGGCACATCCTGCGAAATATGCGCATTTCAACCTGTCTGACTATGTCACAGTGCTGTACCAGGAAAACACGTTGAAAATTCCCAAAAACAAGGTCATGATCGAGATCTCGGACATCCATGTCGCCTACACGACACCGGGGAAACAAAACTTCGATGTAACGGTGCTCACTATCCCAAAACTACCTGGCAAACTCCCTAATTTTTTGGCACAAACAGAAGGGTTCGAAAAGAAACTGTTGAACATCGAAAACCATGTCGACATTAATTTCAACGAGTTCCCTGTTTTTTCTTACTATTATTATTTGGCAGGGGAAGATGAGGCAGCTATCCGTGCCTTTTTCACCCCTGAACTCATTACCTTTTTCGAACACCACAAAGGATACAATGTAAGCATCTCGGAGGGAGCCATGTTCGTTTACAAGCGGTCAAACCTGTTGCCGAAAGAGGAGATAGAGAAAATGTATGCGTTCGTAGAACAATTCCTTTTGCTCGCCCAGCCGCAAACACTTGCCCAGTTGTCCCAATAAAACTTATTTGGAAACAAAATCTGGATACGCTTCGATCCCGTGTTCCACGTAATCGAGGCCATAGATCTCTTCGTCTTTGCTCACTCTCACTCCAATAGTAAATTTAAGGATGGCAAAAATGACCAACGAAGCGATGAACGCACTTGCCCCGCAGGCAGATATGCCGATCAGTTGGTGTATCACTTGTTGAAGCGAGGCCATCGACCCGAACAGGCCTACAGCCAATGTCCCCCAGACACCACATACCAAATGCACGGACAAGGCTCCGACAGGGTCATCGACTTTTATCCGATCGAAAAACAGTACAGATAGTACGACCAAGATACCGGATACAGCCCCAATATTGCACGCATCCAAAATGCCCATGAGGTCGGCACCTGCCGTGATACCGACCAAGCCTGCCAATATCCCATTGAGGGTCATGGTAAGATCGTATTTCTTTGACACAATCAAGATCGTAAAAGTGGCCGCCAAACCACTCACGCACGCAGAAATGCAGGTATTGATCAACACCTTGGACACGTCGCCTGCATCCGCAGAGAACACAGATCCGCCGTTAAATCCAAACCAGCCCAACCACAATAAAAACACGCCTATGACCGCGGAGGTCATGCTATGGCCAGGAATAGGCATAATCTTTCCGTACTCATATTTTCCTGTACGGGCACCAAGTAAAAGGACACATGCCAAGGAGGCCCATCCTCCCACAGAATGGACCAACGTAGAGCCTGCGAAATCATGGAAGCCCAATGCGTCCAACCACCCTTTTCCCCAAGTCCAACTGCCAATAATGGGATACACCAACGTTACGAATACGAAAGAAAACAACATGAAAGAAGAGAGCTTGATCCGTTCCGCCACAGCACCGGATACAATAGTAGCACAGGTAGCGGCAAACATTCCCTGAAATAAAAATTCCGTCCAATAGGTATAAGAGCCATGGTAACCCGGCGTCAATCCTTCCGGCGGCAAGTGTAGGCCAAAACCTGCAAATCCGATAAATCCTTGAGATCCTGTTTCAAAACCAGGAAACATCAAGCCAAAGCCGCAAATAGCATGGCTTACCAAACCTGCCAACGGGATATATGTGTTCTTAAAAAGAACGTTCACGGTATTTTTAGAACGAGTCAAGCCAGACTCGAGTGTGGCGAAGCCCAAGTGCATGATGAATACCAAAGCGGTGGCAATCATCATCCATAAATTATTGAGATTAAATGCCGTGATCTCGCTTTGTTGGTGCATGTCCTTCAAGGAAGCTTGTGTCGCAAGCAGGGCTTGTTGTGTGGCCTGGAGAGAATCCATCATCGCCCTTTGACTTGCCATGATCGTTTCCCAATCTTGCTGTGCGTAGCTAAGCGTGTCCATAATTCGTGTGGTTATTAGGTTTAGGTGTAATTCGTATGTGACAAGAAGTCCAAGTTCGCGTTTTCTCTTTATCCATCATCCCATGCTGATCCGTATGGCCGAATCAACGGGGGAGACATAAATTTTGCCATCCCCGACTTCTCCCGTGTAGGCAGATTTTTTAATACATTCAATCACTTCTTCCGAGTCCACTTCTGGAACAACCACTTCAATGGCTCTTCTTGGGATAGAAGCAGCCGTATCGATGATCGAAGCCCCCCTGTAAGAACCTTTTTGTTCATTTTGGAAAGACACTCCTTTTACTTCGTAGTAAATGAAGTATTCTACCCCAATTTGATGCAGTGCTTTCCGCACATCCTCAAATTTAGAGGCCCTGATTATGGCTTGTATCTTTTTCATCTCCATCATGGCACTCCGTAATCGAATTGTACTATACAAATACCCTATTTATGCGCTCAACATGCTTTTAAGGGTTCCACATTTGAATTAGAAACTTAACCAGTTTTTTAATTACCTCCCAATTTAAGCAGCATTTATTTGAAAATTTGCGAGATAAAAATTAAAATAACCCAATTTTTCCTTCCTCAAATCTCTCAAATACAATTATCGAAAGAGAATTTGTGCTATTTTTACAGGCTTAGACACACCACGCTTCTTTGAGAAACATTAGGCACCATATCATTGTGATCACGGCGCACGACCAAAAACTGGCAGAAGACCTGCGCAAAAAGATTGCCGAATTGTACAAAAAAAACATGGAGGCTAAAAATGGATTTCAGCTCATCAGTCCGGTCGTCCAAAGTCTGATCAACAATTATTTCACTTTCTTCATTGCGCCAGACGGAAGCAAAGAAGGGTACGACCTCTCGGAAGACGGGGACCGTGTTCGGCAAAAGGTGGTCGAATTGTTGGAATCCTACCAAACAACAGACGGAACTTTTCCTGTAAGCTATGCGGAATTGTTCTATGGGGACGACACCGCTCCTGCAAAAATCCTGCACCACCACTGACCCGGAGTCTATTCAGACAAGAAAAGGAATCCTTATTTCCACCTATGGCGCCATTTCTTGGTCCGCTTTTCAAAGTACCGCTCCAGATACCCCATCAGAAGCAAGAGAAATAAAATGGTGACTATTACATGCATGAAAATAGGATTTACTCTTCCTTTTTCCGAAAAAACCATACCAGCATGAAAAAATCATCCTGAATTTATGCATTTATTAGGATTAAATGAGCCTTTTGCTTCCGAAGACAACACAGCTTATTCAATGAATCGAAAGAGAATACCTCTTTCATATGACAAAGCGAGCTATAATTTACTTAAAATTGCAGCTCATTTTCAGAATCCATGCTACGTACACATACTTGCGGCGAACTTCGCCTTTCAGAGAAGGGAAAAACAGTGACACTTTCAGGATGGGTAGGCAAAGTGCGGGACAAAGGCTCCCTGCTTTGGATCGACCTGCGCGACCGTTATGGGATCACTCAACTTTTATTTGACGATAAAAATAAAGAAGCATTGGAATTGGCCCGATCGTTTGGCCGTGAATACGTGATTCAAGCGGAAGGCGAAGTCATTGAGCGCATTTCGAAGAACGAAAAGATCGCGACCGGCGATGTCGAAATACGGGTTGCAAAGGTCACTTTATTGAATGCTGCAAAACTGCCCCCTTTCATGATCGAAGACGAGACCGATGGTGGGGAAGACTTGCGCATGAAATACCGCTACTTGGACCTTCGTCGAAATCCTGTCCGCCAAAGTTTGGAACTCCGGCATAAAATGGCCCAAGAAGTGCGCAAATATTTGGATAGCCAGCATTTTTTGGAAGTGGAAACTCCCGTTTTAATCAAATCCACTCCGGAGGGAGCACGCGACTTCGTCGTACCTAGCCGCATGAATCCTGGAGAGTTCTATGCCTTGCCGCAATCTCCCCAAACTTTCAAACAGCTTTTGATGGTTTCTGGCTTCGACCGCTATTTTCAGATCGTGAAATGTTTCCGTGACGAAGACTTGCGTGCCGACCGCCAGCCAGAATTTACCCAAATCGATTGCGAGATGAGCTTTGTGACCCAGGAAGACGTCTTGCAAACATTTGAAGGACTCATCCGCCACTTGTTCCGTTTTGTGAAAAATATTGAACTACCCACATTGCCGCGCATGACCTTTGCCGATGCGGCGAAACAGTATGGCAGCGACAAGCCGGACACTCGTTTTGAAATGAAGTTTTCAGAACTAAAATCGCCTTTCGAAACTGAAGACTTGATTTCCGGAAAAGGATTCAACGTATTTGATGCTGCCCCTATCGTAGTGGGCATCTGCGCCAAAGGAGCCGCCGAGTATACGCGCAAGCAATTGGATGAATTGACAGAATGGGTGAAACGTCCCCAAATCGGAGCCAAGGGCTTAGTGTATGTCAAGTGCGAACAGGACGGAACGTTTAAATCGACCGTTGATAAATTTTATTCCCAAGAAGACTTGACCAAATGGGCTGCTAAAATGGGCGCTCAAAAAGGGGATTTGCTGCTCATCCTTTCCGGGGAAGTAAACGCCACCAGAAAACAGTTGAACGAATTGCGCCTCGAAATGGGAACACGCCTGGGCTTGCGCGACAAAAATACCTATTCCTGCTTGTGGGTCATCGATTTTCCCATGGTGGAATGGGGCGAAGAAGAAAAACGCTGGTTTGCCATGCACCACCCGTTCACGGCGCCCAAGCCAGAAGACGAACATTTCTTGGAGAGCGATCCCGGTAAAATCAGGGCCAATGCCTACGACATGGTCATCAATGGCGTAGAAGTAGGAGGCGGTTCCATCCGGATCTTCAACAAGGCGTTGCAAGCCAAAATCTTCCAATTGCTCGGGTTCACGGATGAAGAAGCGAAAAAACAGTTTGGATTCCTTTTGGACGCTTTTGAATATGGGGCTCCCCCCCATGGAGGATTGGCCTTTGGATTTGACCGTCTTTGTTCCTTGTTCGGTGGAGCGGAAATCATCCGGGATTTTATTGCGTTCCCCAAAAACACAAGTGGGCGCGATGTGATGATCGACTCCCCTTCTCCGTTGCATGCAGCGCAATTGGACGAGTTGAAGATTGCGGTGAAGGCGTAACTAGACTAAAGGCTGGGGAAGAGATTTCATCCCTAGCCTTTCAACACCCTCGACAATTCCTTCAATTTCCCCTCGTCGGCCAGTACTTGGATCTTGTCCCCTTTTTCCAACACGGTCCCCCCGCTGGGCACGAAGTAATGCTCGTTGCGAAGTACCATCACCACTAAGGCCCCTTTCAATTCCGGGATCTGCACCAAGGATTTTCCTGCGAACCCTTCTACTTTGGCAGGCACTTTGAAATCGGCCATTTTCATGGGGCTGTCGGCAAAATCGCTGAACTCGATCGGAGATTTGATTTTCCGTTCGTTCGGTGCACTGATGTCCATTTTTTTTGCCAGCCAAGGAATCGGCCAACCTTGTAGCAAAGCGGAAGTCAACACGATGAAAAACACCACGTTGAAAATCCAATTGGCCTCTTTTATGCCTGCCAACATCGGGAAAGTAGCCAGAATGATGGGCACCGCCCCACGCAATCCTACCCATGAAATGAACAACTTGTCTTTTACCGTATAGTCGGTTCCCAACAAGGACAAAAACACACTGATGGGCCGGGCGCAAAAGATGAGGAAAAGGGCGATGGCCAACTCTATCTTTACCCCGCTGAATACTTGGCTTGGAAACACCAACAAGCCCAAGGTCAGAAACATACTGATCTGGGAAAGCCAGGCCACCCCGTCGAAAAACCGCAAGATACTTTTACGATGCACAAATTGTTCGTTGCCAATGACCAATCCTGCCACGTACACTGCAAAAAAACCGCTACCATGCAGCTTGGCGGTGACCGCATAAATGAAAATGGCAAACGACAAACTGATCACCAGATAAAAGGCGTCGATTTGGAAGGTCAATTTGTGCAGGATCCACAAGAACAGGCGTCCGAGCAACAAGCCCATTGCCAACCCTAAGCCCATTTCCAAGACAAAATCCAAGAGAAGGCTGCTCCAATGCAAATGTTTTCCCGTGATCCATTCCACTAAGGTAATGGTGAGAAATACTGCCATGGGATCGTTGCTGCCCGATTCCATTTCCAACAAAGGCTGTACATTGCCTTTCAAGCGGATGTTACGGGCCCCGATAATGGAAAATACGGCCGCTGCGTCAGTAGAAGACACGATTGCCCCCAACAATAACCCTATTTTCCAATCCACTTGGAATACATAAATAGTAAAAACAGCGACCAGAAAGGCTGTCATCAAAACCCCGAAAGTCGCCAAGCTCAAGGAAGGCACCAAGACCGGCTTTACATCCTTCCATTTCGTTTCTAAGCCTCCGGTGAATAATATGAAAACCAAAGCAATGATCCCTACCCATTGAGAGGTAAGGGGATCATCGAAATACAACCCTCCAGGGCCTTCCGAACCTGCCAGCATCCCAACAGCCAAAAACAACAACATGACGGGCACCCCGATATTGTTACTGAATTTCGCAATCAGGATGCTTATCACCACCAAAGTGGATAAACTTAATAACCAAGTCTCCATTCCCATCTCTTACCCGAACTTGTCAACCTACAAGGTGTTCAAAAACTTCTATTTTGGCAAGCAATTCCACCTTTGTGCCTAAAAAAGAAACAAAACCCCTCATCGCTTCTAACTTACTGCACCCTTAGAATGAGAAAATAATGAAATAAAAAACGTTTTAGAAAAACATCCTACAGCCCAATCTAACTGCATGTTTTTCAAAAGTATAAGAGAAAAAACGTACTACCTATCCGTTTGCGGGAAGGGCAAAAAACGATTTATTTCTTGCTAGTAAGGGGCAAAAAAGCTATCTTGTCATCTCATTGAACCCATTCCATCGACCATATGTCCTTTCCATTTGCTGTCATTTTCGACATGGATGGTACGTTGATAGACAATAATCCGTACCATGCCCTTGCTTGGCAAGAGTTTTGCCGAAAGCGCGGCATGAGGCTCACAATGGACAATTATCAAAAGAACATCAGTGGGAAAACCAACCTCAAATCCTTGGAATATATCTTTGGCAAAGAGTTGGAGGCAGAAGAAGCCAGCTCTTTGATGTTTGAGAAGGAGCAGCTTTATCGGAGCCTTTATAGACCGTACGTAAAACCCATGCGCGGTTTGTTGCGCTTATTGGAAGAGCTCAGCGAAGAGAAGATACCCGTGGGCATTGCCACTTCGGCCATTCCAGACAATGTCGATTTCTTGTGGCAACATATGCCTCTCCAAAACTATTTCCATGTGGTGGTGGATGCCAGCATGGTGGCCAATGCCAAGCCTCATCCAGAGCCTTTTTTGAAAGTAGCCGAATACCTGAGCGTGGATCCTGAAAATTGTTTGGCATTTGAAGATTCTTCTTGGGGACTGAAATCCGCACGGACAGCAGGCATGAAGGTAGTCGGTGTCAAAACCACTTTAACGGAAGAGGAAATGGGCGATTTAGTCGATGTCACGATCGACCACTACGAAGGAATTGACACAAAATGGCTAAACGATGTGGTAAATTCTGCCAGTAAAATGCAGGTGTAACTCAAGACAATTCCATCAGGTCGGACACCCCGATCATTTTGGTTTTCAAAAAACCTTCCCCATATTTTACTCCGATGGCATGGCCCATTTCTCTTGCCCTCGCTTCCATGAAATGCCAAAATAATTCCGAGGAAATTGGCGTGGCAGGTCCTGCTCCTTTCGGATCATAAAACTGGCTACCAAATGCTTGCAAGGCTTCCACTTTGCGGTCCCAAAAAGGAGTGATGTCTATCACGAAATCGGGCTGCAACAATCTGTCTTGTATGTAATGAAATACTTGACGTGGTCGCCAAGGCACTTGCTCTTGCCCGTCCCATGTACTTTTTAGCTTGGCCAGCCCAGCATAAAAGCAGCTGTCAATTGCCAATGTGGCCGCCTTCCCATGGTCTGGATGACGGTCGTGGGGAGCATTGCAAAGGATCACTTCCGGTTGAAATCGTCGGATTTGCTCGATGATCTTCAATTGGCTTTCCCGGTCATTTTGGAAAAAGCAATCAGAGAGCCCTATGTTTTCCCGTATGGCCAGCCCTAGGATGTCGGCCGAAGCTCTAGCTTCAAGGAGCCTCAACTCCGCAGACCCTCGGGTGCCCATTTCCCCTTGCGTGAGGTCCAATACGCCCACTTTATATCCTTTGGCGACATGGGACAGCAAGGTGCCGGCACACGCAATTTCTACATCGTCCGGGTGGGCGGCTATGGCAAGGAGATCCAGTTTCACAACAGATACACTACGTCTTTTTAAATGGCTTTTTTCAGTGTCAACAAGGGAATATTGGTATTAAAGGCCACCTCCTCCGTCCGGCTTGGCTCAAAGAGCTTGTCCCAAAAGCTCCGTTTCACGGTGAACATGGCCAACATGTCAGGTTTGTAGCTGTCCACAAATTTCTTTATTCCATATACGGTATCATTTTCTTTATAGGTCTGCACCACATGAATCGTGAATTTCTGTCCGGGATATGCAGCATGGAGCGACTTGCTCAATTCTTCCAAATTTTCTTGGGTCGGTTCTACCCATTGCGGAAAGCTGGGGTACACATGGAATATTTCAATGGTGGCCCCGAAGAGTTTCGCAAAGGTCACCAGCTCTCCGACCTCGTTTGTAACATTTTTCAAATCAGAAGCATAGGCAATTTTTGTGATCGGGGCTATCTGATATCCGGCCGGGACAGCGATCGTAGGCACATCTGCTTTGTCGATGACATTGGCCGTATTCGTTCCCAAAAATAGCTTGGCAAGGCCGCTTGCGCCCAACGTCCCCATCACGATAAGATCTACTTGAAATTCTTTTACCGCCTCCAAAAGGCCTTCTTCCAAACTGAAAGCGTCTTTTAACGAATAGAGGATGTCTTTATTCCGAAGCTCTCTCCCACTATTTTTCAAGGCCTTTTCTGTATCCTCCTTCAATGCCGCCAAATGTTCTGCTTTCTTTTCTTCGTACACCTCTTTATAGACAAACTGGGGAGTGCTTGTGGGAATTAAAATCTCCGTCCAATGAAAAACACAGATCTTCCACTCCAATTGCTCGCTCATTTGAAACACAAAACGCAAGGCATGGTGTGCGTTTTCAGAATAATCTGTGGGGACAAGGATGGTTTTCATGGTCCTTTTAAAAGTTTCTGTAATTATAAGCAAAAGCAATTAGAGAGAAACGAGGCACGTCCCTTTCCTACGTATTTCTCTTTTCGCGCCTTGGGTATTTTTAGTTAATATTGAATTTTGTTTGCCATTTTCAGTGAAAAGGAAAATAGATTCTGCAAAGCGGTTTGTCGTGGAACTTTTGGGCCAAGGGAGCCACCATGGCCGCCATACTCCTACGTTCGACCGCTTCGTAGAAATCTTGGTTTTATTGAATGTGATCGCAGTCGTTTTGGAATCTTTCGACGAGATCGACCACCGTTTCATGTTGGAATTCGATTTGTTCGAAATCTTTACGGTAGTCATTTTTAGCATCGAGTTTCTTTGCCGCCTTTGGATTTCGGATATCAAATACCCCGCCAGGTACCGTTGGCAAGCCTATAAAAAATTTCTGCTTTCCCCTATGGCATGGATCGACCTCCTCGCCATTGTCCCTTTTTTCATTCCTTTCATCACCAGCGTCGACCTCCGGCACGTCCGTATCCTTCGCATCATGCGTCTGATGCGCGTGTTCAACCTCAACAAATATTCCCAGTCTCTGCGGCTTATCAATCGCATCATTATCGAAAAGAAGCAAGAGTTGACGGCCACCTTGTTGCTTTTTTTCTCCATGCTCATCATTGCCGCCTCTCTTATCTATTGGATGGAAAAAGATGTCCAGCCAGAGAAATTCCCGAGTATCCTCCACGCGTGCTGGTGGGCGGTGGTCACACTCACCACTATCGGATATGGGGACGTATATCCAGTCACTCCCGCAGGACAAGTATTGGGAGCGATTGTCGGGATTATGGGGGTTATCATTACGGCCATTCCTGTGGGTATTATTTCTTCCGGTTTCGTCCAAAAAATGGAAGAAGCCAATTATAGAAAGCACATTTCCACTGCCAGAAGAAAGCTGAAAGATGCCTTTTATAAAAAATATGTCCCCGAAATCGCCTGTAAAGTGCGAAGAGGCCAGCTAAGCGTAGACGCTGTGAAAGTAAATTTGGAATTGCCGGAAGAAGATTTGTACAAAATCGCGGAAGGCAACAACGAATTCCGCTTTCGCTACAAGAAAGTGATTTCTTCCGGGCGCATCGTGGACAAACTCTTCCTAGAGTTTCGTGAAATCAACACCAAATATGGCCATTTCAGCAACCGTAACAGCCGGCTCACCTTGGTATCGCCCGATTCGCTCAGCAAACAAAGCATCGGCTATTTTGTCTACTGCCTTGCGGAGAAAATGAAATGCAGCAGTATTTCCAACGAATTTTTTGGCGATGAGGCGGAAACGTGGGAAGAAAGCTTTGGGGACAAAGGCCTAGATCCGGAAGCGGCTTTCAATTTTCGCCACAACAAAGCTTATGTACAAAAAAATGCAGAAGAAGTGCCTTCCGCCTTTTATGTTTGGCTGGAAGATTTGGAAAGATTGCGGACAGAACAAGCGATCTATTTGGTGTTTACCTCTTTCGAATCAGAAAAACAAGAGGTGGGTTTTATCCATCTTACCTATTTGAAAAGGAAGAATTTACGGAACGATGAATTGGAACTGAGCTATTCTTCCCCAGAAAACTTGGCCAATTTTTCCCGCTCTTTGGAACAGAAAGCGGAACAGAAATGGGGCAAGAAACTTATCATTACTCACAATGGAGCATTCGCTTCCATCAAAGAGAACAACATCATCCTATACATCCACGAAGTCCTGCAAGCAGATGTCATCGTCGTGAACATTTACAAAGAATATCTGTTGAACGAGAAGTTGTTTTCCCTCACGGCCATCATGTCCGAGGCCATCAAAGAAGAGCTGGTAGGCCTATAACTAGACCCATCGATTATAGTAATCTCTTTTTCTTCTTGAAATATTGGTCGGGATGACGGGCAACTGCACTATTTCGGTGCAGACTTTCCGAACGGTCCAATGCAGCCAAAGAAGCTGTCAAACTGGATTCATACGCTTCTTTGGAGGGATCTTCCATAGCTATCACTTTCACTACGTTTGGCTGAGAATTATACAGATGGAACTCGACGCCTCCTTGTATGTCTCCGGAATGGAATTGGAACTGCGAAACAGGGCTTTTAAAGACAATCAATTGGCTACCTTGCATCGGAGTACGGGGCAAGCCGTCTTTCTTGAAACGAAGTGTGTCTTTTCCTACCAACACATAGCTTCCAAGCAGGGATGCTTTGGGAGGAATTCGCAGCAAAATAGAAGTAAACTCTTGATCGAATTGAAATTTATAATTGGAATTCGGCATCAACTGTGTTTGGGCCTTGACGAAATGGTCGCTTATCTTTTGATAAGAAGAAAAGGCAAGCTTTTGTTGTGCCCAACCCGCCGTATACAGGCAGGCAGAAAGCGCGATTGGGAACCATATAGTTTTCATGAGTGTCGTTAATTCGTTGTACAAGGGGGTACAAAAAAATGTGCCACCAAATTTTGTATCCTCTTGCCCGTTTTGCCGCTTCCTAGATGGCATCACTTTTTCCCCAAAGCTGCATACCAACATAAATACAATGAAATTTATTACAACAACGGATGCGTTGACGGGCGAAGAAATTGCCCTCTCATACAACATGTACGGCCAAGGCCAACCCATAGTCCTTATCCATGGATGGCCTCTGAGCAAAGAAATGTGGGAGTACCAGATCGAAGATTTGGTCAACAATGGATTAAAAGTAGTCAAATACGACCGGAGAGGGTTCGGAAAATCGAGCAAACCTTGGAACGGGTATGAGTACGATTCTTTTGCCGACGATTTACATGCTTTGCTCACACAACTTGATCTTCAGGATGCCGTATTGGTCGGCTTTTCCATGGGCGGTGGCGAAATTGCCCGTTATTTTAGCCGTCATGGCGGAGAAAGGGTTTCCAAAGTGGTCCTTGTTAGCTCTGTACTTCCCTATTTGTTGCAAACGAACGACAATGAAGAGGGCGTAGAGGTGGAAGTATTTGACGACATCGTAGAGCAGGTGAAAGAAGACAGGATTTCATTTCTCGAAAAATTTGGCAAGACATTTTTTGGGGTAAACCTCTTGAACCATCCCGTGAGCGACCCTTTGCTGAATTATTACCTGCAACTGGCATCCATGGCATCCGGAAGAGCGACCAAACAATCTGCCATCGCGTTTGCGAAAACGGATTTTCGGGAAGATATCCTTTCTATCCACGTACCTACGCTCATTATCCATGGCGACGCCGACAAAACAGTTCCGATCCAAGCAAGTAGCCACCGTTTGGCTTCCATGCTCCCTTCTGCCAAATACATTGTCTATGAAGGAGCTCCTCACGGATTATTCTATACAGAGAAAGAACGCCTCAATAAAGACCTTGTCGAATTTATTGTGGGAGAAGAAATGGCAAGGGAATACTTCAATACCCAAGAAGAAGCCCTTCGCTACTAAATTACGAATGTGGATCGGGGTGCTTTCTGCCAAGAGCATCCCGATCCGCATTTTATTTTTCGCGCCATCCGCCTTCAAAAAACGCACGTGGGCATACAGGCATCCCTTACTGATGCCTGCAATTTTGTGGATAACCTGTTCATTTCTATTGCATCGAGTTCTCTAATTTCGCTGTTTGAAAATAGCGGAGAAAATAAAGCAACCCATCACCTTCTGACATGTTGCCGCTCTGCCTTAGGTATAATTTCATCACATGCAGCTAAGCAAACTCGAGGTAAAAGGCTTTAAAAGTTTTGGCGACAAAATCACGATTCATTTTGATGAAGGAATTACCGGCATCGTAGGCCCAAATGGATGCGGAAAGTCCAATGTTGTAGATGCCATCCGCTGGGTGCTAGGGGAACAAAAAACCCGCAACCTCCGCTCCGACAAAATGGAAAGCGTCATTTTTAACGGGACGCGGGACCGAAAGCCCTTGCAAATGGCCGAAGTATCCATCACGTTCAAAAACACCAAAAACCTTTTACCTACCGAATATTCGGAAGTCACCATTACCCGGCGCTATTACCGCACGGGCGACAGTGAATATTTGCTCAACGGCGTGAACTGCCGATTGAAAGACATCAATGAATTGTTCATGGATACGGGCATCGGCCCAGATAGTTATGCCATCATCGAGCTGCGCATGGTGGACGACATCCTGAATGACAAAAATGACTCGAGAAGGCTCTTGTTCGAGGAAGCAGCCGGGATTTCCAAATTCAAGATCCGCAAAAAGCAGACCCTTAAGAAACTGGAGGACACCGATGCCGACCTGGCCAGAGTGGAAGACCTCCTATTTGAACTGGAGAAGAACCTCAAGTCGCTGGAAAAACAAGCCAAGCAGGCCGAAAAATACTTGATTCTCAAAGAAGAGTACAAAAAACTTAGCATTTTACTGGCCCGCTTGATCATCAAGCGGCACACATTGAGTTTCGAACACCTCATCAAAGCCATCGAAGGAGAAACTGACAAGCGCACCTCGTTAGTAAAACAATCGGCCGAAAAAGAAGCAGGATACGAACAACAAAAATTGGAGATCCTGAACAGGGAAAAACTAGTCGCCAGCCGTCAAAAAACGCTCAACGAGCATGTGGGCAAGATTCGCCAATACGAGAGCGAAAAAAAGATCAAAAACGAACGGTTGCGGTTCCTTTCCGAAAAAAACCAACACCTTCAAGCACAAATAGAAACCGACAAACGAAGCAACGAAAGGGCAGAGTTTAGTCTAAAAAGCCTTCTTGAGGAAAAAAGCTCCGTGGAAAAGCAACAGGCCGAACAAGAAGTCAAAGTCGAGCAGTTAAAGGCGGAGTACGAAGAACACAAACGGAGCACGACAGCCCTGCAGGAGCAGGTAAACAGCATGGGCACCGAATTGAAATCAAAGGAAACGGCCAGCTACCAATTGATCAAAAATCTGGAAATCAACGAGGTGCAGCTTTCCAGCTTGAAAATGCAACTGGAACTTACCGCCACCGAAAGCTCCGACCAATCAGCTTATTTGACCCAGTTCGAGGAACGTTTGCAAGAAATCGAGGAAAAACTGTTGGACAAAAAACAGGAACTGGAGGAATTGCAAAAAAAAGAAGAAGACCTGCAACAGCAAATTTTACTAAACAACAAGCAAATAGACGAAATCCGGGACACGCTCAGTAAAACTACTCGCCGCTTGGACGCCTCCCAACATGAATACAATCTTACCAAGAGCATGGTGGAAAATCTCGAAGGCTTTCCGGATGCCGTCAAGTTTCTGAAAAAGAATGCGACATGGGCTAAAAATGCCCCTCTCCTCTCCGACATCCTAACGTGTGACGAGAAATACAGGGTAGCCGTGGAAAATTTCCTCGATCCCTATATGAATTACTATGTAGTGGAAACGGAAGAACAGGCTTATCAGGCTGTCAGCCTGTTGAGCGACGCAGCAAAAGGGAAAGCAAATTTCTTTTTGACCGACCCTTTCCAAAAATTTACGCCTGCATCTCCCCAACAATTCGAGAACTGCATACGTGCGCTGGACATCGTGGAGTACGACGAAAAATACAAAAAACTTGTGGCCTACCTCTTGGACAATGTATATGTAGTCGTTTCGGAAACAGTACCCAAAGACGCGAACGCCACTTTTATCACCCAAAGCGGGAAACTCATCAAACGCAAGTACAGCGTTTCCGGCGGTTCGGTGGGACTGTTTGAGGGAAAACGGATTGGACGTGCCAAAAACATCGAAAAACTGGACAAAGAAATCAAAGTTCTTCAGAAACAGGTGTCTGAGACACAGGCTTTGCTGGAAGACAAACAGAAAATAAAAGAACGGCTGGCCGTAGATACCTTTAAGCCCCAATTGGAAAAGCTGCGTCAGGAGGTGAATCTGCTGGAGCAGGACAAAGTTTCTTTCCGTACCCGACTGGAGCAAGTACAAAGTCTAATCAGTTCTGCCGAAATCAAAAAAGAAGAGATGTATGCCCGCATTGCCAGCCTGCAAGAAGAAATATCGGAAGCCAGGCCCCAAGCACAAGTGATCGAGGCAGAAGTGAAGGTATTGCAGGAACAAGTGGAAAAATACAGAGAGGAATTGTTGGTGAAAACCGAATCCTTGAGCAAAAGCAGCACAGCTTTCAATCAGGAAAATCTCCTTTTTCACCAATTAAGCAACAAGGCAAAGAGCTTGGAACAGGAAATGAGCTACAAGCAAAGCACCTTCGATGCCAACAAAGAACGGATCGCACGCAATCAAGAAGACTTGAAAAAAACCGAAGAGGAAATCAAAGGCCTATTGGACAATTCTGAAATCTCCGACGACCAATTGGTGGAGATGTACCGCGAGAAGGAAGAAATAGAAAAAGGGGTGAATGAGGCGGAGAGGGAATACTATCAAAGCCGCGGCCAAGCAGATACGTTGGAAAAAGAAACCCGCCATTTGCACCAACAACGCGAGAACTGCGACAGCCTTATGTTGGAATTGAACAATAAGATCAACGAAAACAAATTGGCGCTCAATGCGGTAAAAGAACGCCTGTCCGTGGAATTCAATGTCAATTCCGACGAGTTGGAAAATGAGGATGCCCCAGCCCCCTCTGTTGAAGAAAGCGCAGGCACATTTTCCGAAGAGGAGTTAAAATCCAAGGTAGAAAAAATACGGCGCGACATGGACAACATGGGGCCCATCAATCCCATGGCCATGGAAGCATACAAAGAAGTGGACGAACGCAACAAATTCATCCGCACCCAACGAGAAGATTTGTTCAGCGCCAAAAACTCGCTCTTGGACACGATCAACGAAATCGATACCACGGCAAGGGAAGCTTTCTTGGACGCCTTTTATAAGATCAAGCAAAACTTCCAGACCGTGTTCCGCTCCCTCTTTACCAATGACGACACCTGCGACTTGGTCCTCGTCAATCCCGACGATCCGACCGAATCGGACATTGACATTTGGGCCAAACCCAAGGGCAAACGGCCTTTGTCCATCAGCCAGCTCTCGGGAGGGGAAAAAACCTTGACTGCCATTTCCCTCCTATTTGCCATTTACCTGATCAAACCGGCCCCCTTCTGTATCTTCGACGAGGTGGACGCTCCTTTGGACGACCCTAACATCGACAAGTTCAACAACATCATCAAGAAGTTTTCCAGCGATTCCCAGTTCATCCTGGTTACGCACAACAAGCGCACCATGACCTTTGCCGACATTATTTACGGCATCACCATGGTGGAACAAGGCGTATCGAGGGTAGTACCGGTGGATTTAAGGGCGTTGGTGTAATTTTTTGTCACCAGATGAAAGGAGAAAGATATCAAATTACCGAAGGAACGAACCCAACTATTTTTTCTTTCGAAAGCAAGGGGCCAAATGGAATCATAAAAAAGCTCGTACAATTCTATCCTACACACAGCTCAGAAATTTACAACCTTGTCTTAGCCGATATTGATCCACTATCTGGCGAACCAAATGACAAATCTATTTCAAATAATAATGACAGCAAGATGATTCTTTACACTGTGGCAGAGATCGTCTATTCGTTTACCGAGAAAAGAAAAGATGTATGGATCTACGCAGAAGGAAGTACTGCCCCAAGAACCCGACTTTATCAGATGGCAATTGCAAATAACATTGAAATGATAGAAAAAGAATTTATTGTTCTAGGGTTTTCAGAAACTGAAATGGAACCATTCCAACTAAATAAGAACTATACTGCCTTTCTAGTAAAAAGAAAATAGTTTAAATTTGGATATGAAATCTTTAAAATTCACTCAAAAGGAATGGGATTCCATCAAGGAAGGGGCCAAAAACATTAAAATTGATCCTAGCTTAAACAAGTACAGCGATTCCGAATTCGCCAAGGAAAAAACCATGCGTGCGAATGAGATGATTGCAAAATATGGAACACCTAAAATTGAGGGCAAATAACCTTCTTTGGTACTTCCTACTCCACCATCACCGCTTTCACCGTCCTTCCTCCCTTCTCCCCCTCTAGTGTAAAAAAATACACCCCGCTTGGAAGAGAATTCAGCGACAATTCTACTATCCCTTCGAAATTTCCCCTTTCTTCTTGC
>FTBA01000097.1_pt1 | contig 18202 bp, 15 predicted proteins | sample 1639221 | NCBI WGS metagenome assembly FTBA01 (sample SAMEA3914864, study PRJEB12502) | metagenome | biome: forest; material: soil | place: USA | collected 2012-03-12 | depth 0.3 m | reverse complement strand
GTATTATTTTAAAACGAAATTGTGCGTGTCAATACACAGTTTTATGGAATTAATGGTAGGTGAATCCTGTATTTAATTTTATAAAATGTTAAAAAATCAAACATACATTACAAGGGCTCGTAATGTTTAAATGTCTTTTTAAGGTAAAAAGGCATATTACCATACCATTGCGACAATGAAAAAATTTCTTCTGGTAGGAGGCCTCTGGCTAGGTCTTTCTGCGCACGCACAAAAAATCACGCTGGTCCCGGATAACCTTATCAACGTCTCGGCAAAAGGGGACATCCATACCCTGATCGACGAACAAGACAAAGCTGGTGACCCTGCTTCCAACCCCCATTGTACTACCTGTCCGAGTACGTCCTTTACCAATGGGTACATCAACCAAGTCTTGTATTATCCTTTAGAAGTCATCATCGATTTGCGAAGTGAGTACAATGTTTCTTCGCTGTATTATTATGATATAGCAGGCTCGGATTCGATCTCCATTGCCACTGGGACTCCCGACAATTGGAAAACGATCATATGGGGCACGACGAGCAAATACAATGCATGGTCTGCCAATGCCCTGAACAGCAAGACCCGCTACCTGAGGCTGAATATAAAGTCCCCAAGTACGGCAATCACGGAAATAGTGCTCTATGGAAGCCCTACCAGTACGAGTCTCAGCTTGAAAGCATCTGCCGCTTCTGTTACGATGGTAAAACCCTTCATGAACGACCTGATCGGGATGAACACTTTCTTCAATGTGCCGGACAGTATCGGGAAGGTGGTAAAATGCCTAAGGGAATACCACAATTGGCAATGGGACGAAGGCAATACCAGTACCACGTATGCCGGTTTCCCCAATAACCAATATGCCTGGAACCCAAGTTGGGTAGCAGATTCATGGAACTTCGACGATTTCTATACCTATACCTCCCAAAAAGGGCAGGTCGTGTCCCCGGTTTTGCAAGGAGCGGCTCCTTATGTGACAGGGTTTGGGACCAATGCTTCTGTGAATAAGCCTTTGATCAGCGCGAGCTTGGATTCCGAAGATCCTAATTCCTATAAGCAGCATGCAGACTACATGTACCAATTTGCGGCCCGTTATGGAAGTACGGAAGTAAGCGCGTCCAAATTGAAAGTGAGGTCCACCAACAAGCCGCTGAGTGGCCTAGGAGTGCTCCAGTACATGGAAAACTGGAATGAGCCGGACAAAGATTGGGACGGAAGGAGCGCGTATTTCAAGCCATTTGAACTGGCTGCCATGTCCAGTGCGGATTACGATGGCCATATGTCGACTATGGGAGCTACTTTTGGGCTTAAAAATGCCGATCCGAATATGAAATTCGTGTTGTCGGGGCTTATCAATATGGATTCTTTGTACATCAAGTCCATGCTGTTCTGGAGCAATTATTTCAGGAATGGGTCTATTCCTTTCGATGTCATCAATTTCCATCATTACAGCAACGATGTAGGCGGACAAGGAGGGGTTCCGACTACAGGAGTCAGTCCGGAAGACGACAACTTGAAAACGAAGGTGCATCAAATGACCCTTTTTAGGAACAAATATCTGCCAGGTAAGGAAGTATGGTATTCCGAATTCGGGTATGATACACATCCAAAATCCGTCCAACGTGCACCTGCCATCGGCAATCAGGATGCTTGGGAGACACAAGCAAGGTGGATCGTGCGCTCCTTATTGGCCTATGCGGCCGGAGGGGCCGATAAAGCCCATATTTACATGGCAAGGGATGTGGACGAAAGCAGCACCTTATACAACACGTCTGGATTGACCACTCCTTCCTATGACGGGACCTACAAGGCCTATACCAAGAAAAAATCGTGGTATTATGTGTATACGCTTCGGAAAAGGCTCACTAAATACCGTTTCAGGCAAGAAATCTACTCTGGAAATCCCAATGTTTCGATTTATGCCTTCCAGAGTGCCATGGATCCGAAGGATTGGGTCTTTGCGGTCTGGTCTCCTACAAGCACCGACCTTACTGTATCCAATTACAATTTGATGTTGCCCGCAAACACCCTTCAAGCATCTAAAGTGGAACTCATGAACAAGGATACTTCCGGCGTGGAAACTGCCTTGGCCATCAAAGGAGGGGCCGTTTCGTTTAACGTAGACGAAAAGCCGGACCTCATCCTGTTCCGGACTTCCGAAGCAGTGCCCAATATCGGCCTTGCGCTCGTCACGTCTGCCCGTGAAGACGTGGAAACAGAAACGTCCGAGCCGGCTTCGTTTTTCCAAGTCTATCCCAATCCGTTCACTTCCACGGTGAAAATAAATGTACCTGCTACCGAACAGCTTGTACAAGTGGTAGTGAAAGACATGCGGGGCACTACCCTGCGAACATTCACAGGGAATGACGCTGCCGATTTCTTGAATTTGGAAGGCTTGGCAAAAGGAGTCTACTTGGTGGAAGGGACAACCGACAAGAACATCCACGTCACAAAAATCATCAAAAATTAATATGCCTTTGGATCAGCTGGCAGAACACTTCTGCCAGCTGATCTTTATTTCAAGCTTTTTCAACGACGTTCGGGTGGACGCCTTCCTGCCGGTTTCCGGTTGGACGTTCTTCTGGGAGGAGGATTGCTTTTGAGTTTATTTTTACCCCCTGCTGTTTTTCTCTTTTTATCTTGAGGCACGCCTGGCGTAAGTTGCAATTTCAATAGTGCAAGGCCATAGCTGTCGTTCCTTTTATTGGGATTGCCGTAGGTCCCGCCATAATCATCCAAATAGTCCGTCCCGGTCAAGCAAAGGGTGCCCTCTGCGATGAGCATCAGCTTGCGGGAGAACGCGTATGAAACTCCGAGGCTGAACGGAACAATCAGCGCATAGGCAGGATATGACTGTTTTTGAATCTTGGCAGGCCTTTCCCCGGTAAGCAATAGGGTGGAAGAAGGATTAAAATACACCATTCCGATGCCCACCTGTCCGTAAAGGTTGAAGCGTTTGAAGTTGCTCCTGTCGCTAACGGTGCGGTATTTGTCCTCCAACAGATTATAACGCCCAAATAATTTGAAATCGAAATTCTGGGAAGTGAATTTCACGTCACTTGCGCTCGATTTGTGGTGGGCAATGGCTTGAAGCCTGAAATAATTCAATTCTGCACCGAGATAGGTATGGGGCCAAATTTTATAGTTCAATCCTAGACTTGCAGCAGGAAGGTAGGAATTGCATTCTGGCCGTCCGCACAAATCGCCATGGTAGGCGGCGGTGCCCAAACCGACGGAATAAGACCAATAGGTAAAATAATGGTATTTAAAGAGTTTTGAATACTTTATGTTGTTATTTTTTTGTGCTTCGGCATTTCCAAAAAGCAGCTGAATAAGACAACACAAGGAGATGATTTTTTTCATTTTTTAAAACTTTTCCCGTTTTGGCAGGGCCGTCTTCTGAGTTTGTTAGAGTGGATCTAATGTGTGGGCGATCGTACAAAATAAAGGTGCCAACGGTCCTTTCTTTATTGACCTGAGCGCTTCAATAAGTTTAATATAGGACACATTTCTATCCAAGATGGTCGCTTGAAGAGCCCAAAATACGCATTTTTTCAATATCTTGGTTGAGGAGAAGGATACAACAGAAAGGTATGTGCTTTCGTAGGCCTTCCGAATGCCGAAAACAAAAGGAGAACATGCCCATCTTGGCGCATTTGCCAGTGGCTCGTAAGTGCATCGCGATGCAGGAAAATAAATAGAATTGGGCGATTGAAATAAAAGATAATTTTTTTTATTTTTAGTGCTTCATCCTGTCCCGTTGCATGTGCCCATTCGCAAGGGATAGATGCTCCAATTCCTTTTTTGTTGTACCATTTTTATACTATGTCATGGAGAAAATAAGCTGGTTTATATGGAATAGGCAAAAAGGTTGTCACATCGTGCGAAAAAGCGTAAAAAGGTGGGCTTTGCACATCTTTTTAATGTGTTTCATCGCTCTTGTCCATTTGGAAGGGCTCTTGGCCCAAGGAAAGCTCCAGGATTCCCGCGTCATGTTGCAAGGATTTTATTGGGAATCGTACCGCTTCGGTCATCAGGCCGAATTTCCTGAAATTGTGCAAGGGCAGGCAAATGAAGGACGGAATTGGTACCAGGTGGTGAAGGACAGTGCCGGGACCATCCGCAAAGGGAGGTTTGATCTTATTTGGCTCCCCCCGCCTGCCAAGGCGAGCCTAGGCGCAGGGTACGATCCCAGGGAATATTTTAATTTGAACAACGCCTATGGGGATACGTTGTCGCACCGAAAGATGTTGGAAGCATTGTGGGCAAATGGTGTGGAACCTTTGGCGGACATTGTAGTCAACCATCGGAATGGTGCCACTACTTGGACGGATTTCAAGAATCCCGATTGGAGCACGAAGACCATTTGCAGCGATGATGAGTGTTTCAATTCCGTCAATTCGGGCGTCTATGGGCTAGCAGATTCATTGCGAGGGAATCTCGAGGAAAGGGTCCAAAATTATGATGCAAGCCGGGAACGCGCCTATGCCTATGGCGACTTTCGGGACATCGATCATACCCATCCCATGGTGCAGAAAGACATTGTCCGGTATCTTTTGTACTTAAAATCGATGGGATACAAGGGCTGGCGTTACGATATGGTACATGGGTACCATGCCAAGCACATCGGCTATTACAACAAAATGACCAAACCCACCTTTTCCGTGGGCGAATATGATTGGGACAAGCAAGAAGGGCAACGGGGCTGGACTTGGAATACGGCTACCGAGACCGCAGGTGTAGGCACCGCACATTTGGCCACCTCCAGTTCCGTGTTCGATTTCAAAACGAAAGACGCCCTCAACGGGGCCATTGGATACAATTGCGCCGGTCATGCCAACTACGACAATTTATATGCCTATGACAACGGTTTAGGCCTAATGGGGGACAATACGGACGGAATTGCTTGGAAAAATAGGGCCGTCACGTTTTTGGAAAACCACGACACCGGCTGGCGTACCGACAACGACGGGAAGCCGCAATCCGATCACCAACACGACAGCTTTTCCAACGATTGGCAGGTGGAACAGGCCTATGCCTATATCCTGACGCACCCTGGCGTCCCTTGCGTGTATTGGAAGCATTATTTTGATTGGGGGAAAGACCTACAAGCCAAAATCGGGGCACTCGTGAACGCTAGGAAGGTGGCAGGCGTACATGCCGCCAGTGCGCTGAATACCCAAAAAAATGCCAGAACGGCAGGAGTGTATGCTGCCATGGTAGAAGGATCGCAAGGCCAGCTTTATGTTCGGATAGGAGGGGACGATACCAAATGGAACCCCAGTATGTCGGCCTATTCCAATTACAGGGAATATGCGGCGGGCAATGGCTGGAAAGTGTGGGTAAAATTGAACGATGCCGCCAAAAACACCAAAGTACAGGCATATCGCCTAAACGCAAACTTAGGAATCCTCCCGAAGATCAAGAAATAAACGACGGGTCGTCGATTTTCTTGGAAAGGCAAGACATTTCTAAAAATGTTTCTTGCCTTTCCCCGCTTCCCTTTCATCTTTTTTCCGATACCTTCGTATCTAAGTAGAAAGCAATTTTTATGGACACGCATCCGTTGACGCCACTTCTTGATGAGCTTAAATTAAAACACACGCTCGTGCAATTGGGCGGTGGGCAAAAGAAAATAGAACAGCAACACGAACAAGGAAAATGGACGGCCAGGGAACGCATCACCGCTTTGCTGGATCCAGAACAACCCTTCGTGGAGGTAGGAGCCTTGGCGGCGGACGAATTGTATGAAGAATATGGAGGGTGCCCGTCTGCGGGAGTGGTTGTGGTGCTCGGATCCATTCACGGCCGACAGTGCGTGGTTGTCGCCAACGACGCCACTGTGAAAGCGGGAGCTTGGTTCCCCATGACGGCCAAAAAGAACCTCCGTGCGCAGGAAATTGCCATGGAGAACCATTTGCCTATCATTTACTTGGTGGACAGCGCAGGAATTTTCCTTCCCTTGCAAAATGAAGTTTTCGCCGACAAAGAACACTTTGGGCGCATCTTTCGGAACAATGCCCAGATGTCTTCCCACGGAATCCTGCAAATTGCGGCGATCATGGGAAGTTGTGTGGCGGGAGGCGCCTATCTCCCCATCATGTCGGACGAAGCCATGATCGTGGAAAAAACGGGTTCCGTATTCTTAGCAGGGTCTTACCTCGTCAAAGCGGCCATCGGGGAGGACGTGGACAACGAAACCTTGGGGGGCGCCCATACCCATTGCGACATTTCCGGGGTAACGGATTACAAATTTCCCGACGACGCGAGCTGTCTTGCCGCCATTCGGAATATCATCTCCAAAATAGGGCATTCCCCGAAAGCAGGCTATGACCGCGTTACCCCGGTAGCACCGGCCAAAAATCAAGAAGAGATCTATCAATTGCTTCCTGCGGACCGGGTAAAACCGTACGAGATGCGCGATATCATTGCCCGCTTGGTGGACAATTCCGAATTTGACGAATACAAAAAAACATATGGGCAATCTGTCTTATGCGGTTTGGCTCGGATAGACGGGTGGGCCATCGGCATTGTGGCCAACCAACGGAAAATCGTGAAGAGCGGGAAAGGCGAAATGCAAATGGGAGGCGTCATCTATTCCGACTCGGCCGACAAGGCCACTCGCTTCATCATGAACTGCAACCAAAAGAAAATTCCCCTGCTTTTCCTGCATGATGTGACCGGATTCATGGTGGGAAGCAGGTCCGAACAAGGAGGGATCATCAAGGACGGGGCTAAAATGGTGAATGTAGTAGGGAATTCCGTGGTGCCAAAGTTCACGGTCGTCATCGGAAACTCCTATGGGGCAGGTAATTACGCCATGTGCGGAAAAGCTTACGACCCTCGGTTCATGTTAGCTTGGCCTACGGCCCGCATCGGGGTGATGAGCGGCAATGCCGCCGCCCAAACCTTGTTGCAGATCAAAGTAGCTTCCTTAAAAGCAAAAGGAAAACAAGTGACCAAAGAGGAAGAAGAAGCCTTAAAAAAAGAAATCCTGGACAAATACGAAAAAGAACTAACTCCTTATTATGCGGCCGCCCGCTTGTGGGTGGACGCCATCATCGATCCTTTGGAGACTCGCAAATGGATCAGTCTGGGCATCGAGGCGGCCAACCACCAGACAGACATCGAGAAATTCAATACAGGGGTGCTGCAAGTGTAATGCAGAGGACTTCCTTCACAAAAAGGCAGGACCAATTAAATATTACCAAATTGTTATGCATATTAACAATTTGGTAACTTTGTGGCACTCAGTTGCCGCATGAACATGTTGCATGGCCAACAAAAAAGATATTCACGTTTTCTTCTGCCCCTTATCTTCCTGTTTGCAAGGACGTTATCGCTCTGCCAAATCTCTCCACCCGGTTTGGACGGTGCCAATACTTCGTCGTGGTCTGCATTGGGTTTTAATCAAACCTATGCCAAAAGGTGGTCTACCGTAGTATACCTAGGATTCGAGACACAGAGCAACCGTGCGACGTATAATGCGTTTCAAAACAAGGCGATCTCAGTTCTCAATCAGGAAACCTCTTATAAATTAAGCAAACAATGGATGTTGGCGCTTTGTACCAGTTTCCGAAACCAGAACATCTACGATGAAGAGGCGCCTTATGCCTTGTCTACACCTGGATTGAGAAGGGAAATACGCTGGTATGGGCGCTTATTTTACAGGCGTCAAGTGGGCAAAATGGCCTTGGCTTGTTCTTTTCGGCCCGAATATCGGCTGTTTTATACGCCCGATTGGCAAGCCTGGCCTTCTCAAAAGCAGTGGCGCTTCCGCTTCAAAGTACAAGGGACATGGCCGCTGAATAAGGAACGGAACCTTGGCTTCGTCCTCGCCAATGAATGGTTGCTTGCCACCCAACAGCAAGGGCAAGAGGAAGGCAGGACATGGACACCCCTTCATTTCACCGAAGACCGTTTTACGACCTTTTTGCGAAAGCATTTTTTTGAAGAATCCATTACAGCCGACCTCGGATGCATGCACCAAATCCAACATGGCAACCAAGGATGGATGTATACTTTCTATGTGTCTGCCGATCTGATCATCAACAACCCGTTTGGCCTCATGAAGAAAATCATGTCCGATAATACCTCTGTCGGCTTTTAGGCCTAGTTTTTGCATACCTTCGTACAATCTAATTTATCGACATGGTAAAATACGCGTTCCTTCTTCTTCCGTTCCTTGGATTTGCCCAAGGTTTAAAGGTGGAAGTGATCCAAAATGGTACTAAAAAAGACGAAGGAGCTTTGGTGGACGGGAAAAAACAAGGCCTTTGGAAGTTTTTTTACCCCAATGGGAAATTGAATGCCGAAGTGTTTTACAAGGACGATGTCCCGGACAGTACCGCTTTTTACTATTTCGAACAAGGGGGGATCGAAACCAAAGAAACCTGGAAAAAAGGGGCCTTGGATGGTCCTTTTACCCTGTATTTTCCTAATGGGCAAATCGCTTCAGAGGGCCAATATGAAACGGGAGTGCAGGAAGGGGAATGGAAAATGTACTACGCAGACGGAAAACAAAAAAAGACAGGGACGTATCACAACGGTCTCATGCAAGGGCTCTGGAAAATCTGGGACGAGAAGGGGAATCTGACCGAAGAAAGCACTATGCAAGACGATATTCAAGAAGGTCCCGCCAAGTTTTATTTTACGAACGGCCAATTGCAATATGTCGGGAGCTATGCCAAAGGGAAAATGAAAGGGGAATGGAAAACATTTGACGAAAGTGGCAAGCTTGTCAAAGTGAAAAAGTATTGATGCGGCTTTTCCATAATTCTGGCTCCTATACGCAAAGTGAAGAAGGTATTCCGTACTTTTGCAAGCACCGCCTAGTTTCCAAATAGAGTTCATTTTGGAGTAGCGACCCTTGCCAAACATGTCCAAATTCGACCGTCATATACGATTTTCAGTAAAACCCTTCCTTTTTTGCGGGATGTTGGTCCTTTTTGCCTCTGCTACTTCCCCATACTATCAGGAACCGTCGGCAGTTCAAATCGTCCACCAAATGTTGGCGAAAACAAAAGAAATCGCGACGATGTCCTACGTCATGAAAAAGCAGGAACGTTTGAAAGGAGAGTTTCCGGTACAAGAGACATTCGTAAAGCTCAATAGCCAACCTTTCAAAGTGTATCTCAAGCAATTAAGTCCGAAGCAAGGCTTGGAAGTATTGTTTGTGGAAGGGGCCAATAACAACCAGGCAAGGGTAAATACCAATGGCTTTCCTTGGGTAAATTTGAATTTGGATCCCATGGGAAACATCATGAGGGAGAATCAGCACCACACCATCTTTGAATCCGGGTATGCCCACCTCATGTCCATTTTGGAGCACCTCACGACCAAATACGCTGCCGAATTGGACAAGATGATCGTAAAATCGGGTCATACGGAGTACGATGGGCACAAATGTTGGATCATTACGTTTCAGAATCCTTTTTTCAAATATTACCTCCATAAAATAAAGCCAGGAGAGAACATTCTTTCCATCGCGCACAAGGCAAAGTTGAGCGAGTACATGATTTTGGAGAAAAATCCTTCCGTCAAGGATTATTTTGACGTCAAACCCGGCCAAGTGATCCAGGTTCCGAACGACTATTCCCCAAAACTGGAGCTGTACATCGACCAACACCGTAACATCCCTTTGATGATCAAAGTGTACGATGACAAAGGATTGTACGAGCTGTACGAATATTCCAAAGTGGTAGTCAATCCCGTTTATACGGCGAAAGATTTTGACAAGAGCAACCGGGAATACGGTTTCTAGTCGGCACGGCCCTCTTTACGTGTTACAATTTTTCGGTTTGCAGGACTTCTTTCGCAGTTTCCGCATTGTAGACCGTGAAGTCGTTCAATTTTACTTTTCCTCTGTCGGCTCTGGCGGTTCGGGAATAAATCGAAAGATTTTTGTCGAATAAGAACTGGAACAACAGGCGGGTATAGGAAGTATGGTAGCCCAAGGTTTCATAATACTCATTGGCAAAGGACTTTATTTTTGGGAGCCTGTTCCAAGGAATAGAAGGGAAATCGTGGTGTTCGTTGTGGTAGCCCACGTTTAGGTTCACAGGATTCAGGATGCCGTAATAACTTTTGGTCTCCTGTTCCCCATGCGTCAGGTAATGTTCCTGGATCCAACGGGCACCTAACGGGTGGAGGCCGATCGAAAAGAAAAAGCTGGCCACCAAAAACGTAGTGGATTTGGCCCCAAAGAAATAGACGATCAACGCCATGAAACTGAATTGGACCATCCAGTTAATGACCGTCCACGTATCGAAGATGGAAATTTCCTTGGTAAGGCGCAAGGGCCTTAAAAGTTGGAAGAAAGGGTAGAACAAGAGCCAAATGGCTTTTCCAAAGGACGAATTATTGATCAATGCTGCTTCCCAACGGTAAGGCATGTCGGCATCCAGTTCTTCCACCCCTTGGAACGAATGGTGCTTGATGTGGTATTTTTGAAAAGAGACGGAACTCGGAAAAACGAGCGGGAGGTTGGCAATGATCCCCGCAATGGTATTGAGGCGGCGGTTCTTGAACAACAGATTATGGGCACACTCGTGGATGCAAACGAAGAGGGTGTGACAGGCAAAGGCCCCGATCAAGTATGCGGCTGGAAATACCCACCACCACGAAAGGTCTTTCAACGCCCAAGCCACCCCGATTTGAACCCCGACACACAAAAGGATAACAAAAAACGTGTAGGGGTTCCTTCCGATCAGGTCACGTATTTCAGGATGTTTGCGGATGATTTCGCGGGTCCGTTTTCTGTGTGGTTCGCTGTCTTCTGACCAGTTGAAATCCGTCAATAGTGCCATATCTTTAAAATATCATAAATCCCAAGCGAAAGATAGCATTTTATATGCATTGAATCGAACGAATTCCCGCTTTTATACACCAAAATACCACAACCACCCGATTAAAAAGAGCTGTAGCAAGAGGAATTGCAGAGAAAAGCATGCTTTAAGATCGAGAAGTACACGCGGGTGTCCCTACATTTTGTGCATTGAGCAGATAGGCCTTTGCGCGGTTAAGGGGTTTAGTACATGGACAAGCAACACTCTCAAATCGAGAGAGGCGGGAGGACGTCCACGAAAAGCGCGGCTGGAAGAAAAGCTGCGATAGAGAGCTGGCATGTGTGAAAAGCTTTTCTGAAGCAGTTTTCGTGGTGCCTTTTCTTTGTTTCTTTCTTTGGGCAAGCAAAGAAAGAAAGACGGAGAAAGGGTAAAGTATGTTTCGCTGCTACGCAGGATCCTTCCTTGAGTCAATGGCAGTTTGGTGCTTAATAGGAGAATATTTGCCCAAAACAAAGAAAGCTTCCCCCATTCGTCGTTGTCCTTTTGCCTTGATGCAAAAGGACCAAAAGATCAAGGCTGTGTAAAAATCGGCTAAAGCCCTTTCCTGCCCGCAAAATCCGCGAACTCGGCGGAAAGAGTATGAGCACGCAAACCTGTACCGCGCCTCAAACAACGCGTATTTTTTCGGCCAACGCGCACAAGGCCTTCTTCACGCCGTTTTTACAAGGCCGAGAAAGGCTGCCTTTAAGATGTAATCCGCTCATACCTACACACGCAAACTCCCAACTCAATTTGGGCAAGCAAAGAAAGAAAGGCGGAGAATAAGAGGAAATGAGTCAAAACCGTTATTGAAGGACATAAAACGCCGATTTTTGCAATCTTCATTTTATAATGTAAATTTATCCTTCTTTAGTACAAATACTACCGAAATGAAAAGAAAAGTGACCCGCTGGTTTTTTATTTTTCTCTGCTTGCTGGCTTCTTTATCCAAGGCGCAAGTGAACTCAGGATACGCCACCAATTATACCGAACTGGGTTCGCCTTATGGAGGATGCGGGGTTCCGCAAGATTTGTTGGAAACGCAAAACTTCGTAGCCTTAAACGTGTACAATTCGCCCGGAAATTATACTGCTTTTGGGCACCCTGTGACGGGTTCCAATTTGAAATACTTAGGAGAATTCGACAATGGCTTGAACTGCGGAAGATGGGTAAAGGTGACCATAGGGGCCAATTGCCAAGGCACCAACGACGGGGCCCAAAATCAAGCCTTTTGTAGGGGCGCGGGAGCCAAATGGGTGGATGACAATTACTCAGGGGCCACGCTGTATATGATTGTCGCAGACGCGTGTCCGGATGCCAATGCCTGGTGCCGGGACAGCCCATATCACTTGGACATGGTGCAGTCTTCGTTGAATTTGTTCGAGAAAAATGGGAAAGCAGTAGGGGATATGTACCCCAAATCGTGGAATAACCGGGAAATTACCTGGGAATATGTAGAGGCTCCCGATTATTCGGGGGACATTAATCTCTATTTCCTGAAAGGCTCGCAGCGCTATTATGCGGCCATCATGATCAACAACTTGCCCAATGGCATCCATGGCGTGGAACAAAAGGTAGGGAACCAATGGGTAAAAGCCACCATGAACAGCGATTTGGGCCAGTCCTACATCTTACCGACGCCGGACGTGACATCCTATACCATCCGAATTTACGATGCGGACGATCAATTGCTCAACCAGGGAAGGCAATATGTATTCAGTTTGCCCACAGCATGCGGGGGCAACTGTACACCAGCCGCCACAGCCACGAGCTATCAGACCATCGATATCGTGACCGACTTGGAAGACGTATACCAAGTGGCCGACAATGTCTATTTTACGGTAGAAGATGGGCTGCTCATCGGGCATAAACGGGACATGGCCTATACCAATGAACTGGACTTTACCGTGTTGGATACGCAAGGGAAAATCATCGCGGAAAACGGGCAGATCGATCCGGGGCATCAAGCCTTCGCCTTGGCCAGAGTGCAAAAGGGGATGTATATCGTCGTGATGAAATCACAGGGAGGGCAAACGTTTGCCAAACGGGTCCTTTATTGAGCCTGTTTGTTTTTTCCTGAAAGCAGTTCGAATACTTTCGTGAAATACTTCAAATAGATAAAAAAGAGGTTCGTCTTGATCCCGTTTTCGAGGCAACCCCGCAAGATTTCCCTGTTCAGGAGCAGGATGTTGGAAAGGCTTTGATTGCTTTTTCCGCCCATCCGCATTTTCACCACCATTTTGGGCAGGTAATAGGAGGATATTTTGTGGGTATGGTAAAGGCGTACCAGCAGGTCAAAATCGGCGCAGAGTTTAAAGTCGGTCTTGAAAAGGCCGTATTTTTCATACATCTTCCTTTTTAGGAAAAAAGAAGGGTGCGCCGGCATGTAGCCGAAGCGGAACTTCCAAGGAGCGAAGCTGGCCGAAGAATAATACCGGACGATTTTCGCGAGATTGTCTTTGGACACAAAGGCAATGTCTGCATAGAGGCTGTCGGCTTGGCTTTTTTCAAGGGCCGACACTACTTGGCTGATGATGGTAGGATTGGCATAGAAATCGTCCGAATTCAAAATGCCGATAATGTCGCCCGTGGCGATCCGGAGGCCTTTGTTCATGGCATCGTACATGCCTTTGTCCGGTTCGGAAATGCAATGGGCGATCCGATCCCCGTACGATTGCACGATTTCCAAGGTTTTGTCTTTCGAGGCGCCGTCCACGACGATGTACTCCAGATTCGGATAGTCCTGCGAGAGGACCGATTCTATGCAGGAGGCGATGTGTTCGGCCCCGTTGTACACGGCGGTGATGATGGTTACTTTCATGCTATCTTTTTGCTGAAGCCCTGCGAAGGCGGTCGTTAATGGCCCTTCCGAGGCCTTCTTCGGGAAATACCTCGCTCACGATGAGGTCGATGCTTTCTTCTTTGTCCAAGGTCCGCAAGGCGGCAAACAACCGGGCAGATGCTTCCTTTAGATCCTGGCTAGGAGACAACCGGATAGCGCGCGTGGCACGATGCGCATAGTCTTCGTAGAAGCTTAACACGCCTATTTTTTTTCCGGGATGTGCGGACAGCAAAGTGGGAATATGGCCTATGAAAAGCGGTTTTTGCGGGGCATAATGGCTTTCCAGCATGCCGGGGGCAGAGGGTTTCGAGCTACTGGCCAGGATGTCAAGGGGCATGCCCAGAATTTCTTCCAGCCGTTCTGTTGTGATGCCTCCCGTTCTGAACACGGTAGGGCGCCCCTTGTGCCACCCTACGATCGTGGACTCCACGCCTACCGAACAAGGTCCTCCGTCCAGTACATACGGAATCCGGTCTCCCAACTGGTCCATGACATGGTCCGGGGTAGTAGGGCTAATGTATCCAAACGGATTGGCGCTGGGGGCAGCGAGTGGGAAGGAGAGGGACCGCAACAGTTCCAATGCCAGAGGATGCGAAGGAATGCGGAGGCCCACCAGCTCTGAACCGCTGGTCACCAAATCGGGAATAGCCTCCGTTTTGGGGAGCAATAAAGTAAGAGGCCCCGGCCAAAAGGCCTTCGCCAATTTTTCTGCCCAATCCGGGATGTCTTTTACAAAAAGAGAGACTTGCGAAAGGGCATGCGTATGCACGATCAAGGGATCGAAAGAGGGCCTGTTTTTGACCTCGAAGATCTTGGCCACCACCTGGGGACGCAAGGCATTTCCTGCCAGGCCATAGACGGTCTCCGTCGGGATGCCGATCACCTCGTCCTTCTCTAGGAATGCAATCGCCTTTGCCAAGTCTTTTCCGATCATTCGTCTGTTTTCGCGCTAGTAAGAAGCTTTTCGTGTGAGCGAAATTGCAAAGTAAGCAGGAGAAAAGGCTTTGTGCAAGTAGGAAGGGAATCGAGGAGGGAGCTGTGCGTTTATTTTGTCTGCGTAGGAACACCCAAAATGAAATCGAAAGCCCTACGTAGCGTCCAGGCTTTTTCTGTGTACGTAAAATCTTGAGAGGCTTTTTCCAAGGCTTCTTGAAGGACTTGTTTCGTCTCCTTGCAGTGGTCGCCATACAGGTAGAGGATTTTATAAGAGGCTCCCTCGTAGATCGTGTAACATCCAGCATGGTTGCCCTGGTTGTAGGTAGGGGCACCAATGGAAATAGCCTCACTTATCAAGGTGTTGATTTCCACGATGTGTCTGCATTTGCCCGCATTCGACTCTTTGGCTGGCAACACGACGAAGACACAAAGAAGGCAGCACATGACAAGTGCAGTAAAAACAGCGAAGATTCCTGCTTTCATATCGAATGGATGAAGGTAGATGAAATATACGGATGAATCCTAAATATATTACTTGATTGCCCGAATTGTCTTTCTGAAAATGGGAGTAGTACGATGATCTGGCCGTATAAAAATATATTTTATAACATAAAATAGGTTTTCTTTTATCGAAATTTGGGATTGAAATTTGTATTTTTTGCTGGTAGTTTTCGTTCTAATTGTCTAAAAGGACAGACGGGGGATAGTGAAGACAAAGGAAAGATAAATGCTTGCTGTCAGGGGAAGAATATCTGTACAGCAGCGCAAAGAACTATTGTGGGGTTGAAGGAGAATCTTTTGGATGTAATTTGGTAGAAGTTATGCAAGTCCGAAGACTTGCCTATAAGGAAGGCACAAGTCCTGCTGTCGCTAAGACTTACGCCAAGGAGTGGGTGATTACGAACTCAAGTTAAACTAGTCTCACAAAACGATAATCAATGAATCAGCAGTTAGAGAATCTAATAAAAAAGGCTCAAGATTTATATTCTGAGAAGTACTTAATGATTGCAATACCAGGCTTTCTCTCCAAGAAATACATCAGCTACTGTTCAATGATTGAAGACCTTAGACTTTCTCTCGAGTATCTTGATTATATGAAACGTGATAATGATAGTGTGATTAAATCTAGTTTATGCTATTCACTTATAGCACTATATGGAAAGTGTTTTACAGATGCAAGCAAAGGAGGGTACCCTAAGTTAGAACCTGGTTCCATTTTTAAGAATCAGGAAGATTTTAAAAGAACTCACGAATATCTTATGGAACTTAGACACACATTTATAGCACATAGAGGGAAGACGGAAAGCGAAATTGGGATTGCTTTTATGATTTTGGAAAAAGGAAAAGGCAACAATGACGTCGAAATAAAATTCAGTCAATTAAAACAAAATGGTTTTTCAAAACAAAAGCTTTTAGAAATAGATATCTTGATTCACTTTCTTATAAAATATTTAGAAGTCAAAATTCAAAAGATGGCTCAAGATATCTACAACACAATGCTAGATCAGCTAAATGTGAAGCAACTTTCTCTTATGTTAATGAATGGTTCCAATGATAGAACAAAAAAATAATTGATTTAACTCCGACTGGCCTACTCGATCCAAGTCTTCCAAATTAAAGCAGAGACCTAGCCCCCACTTGGTCCAAGTCTTCCAAATTAAAGCAGAAATCTAGCGCAAGTCTTAGCGTAGCGAGACTTGTGCTGGATTTTGATCAAGTCTTCAGACTTGAGTGAAGAATTGCTACCTTTCCGCATGAGCAGAAAGTACAAGTTCAAGGACGACAGCAAGCTGTATTTCGTCAGTTTTGCGACCGTTTATTGGATAGACGTGTTTTCAAGAAAAGTCTATCGGGACATCCTGCTCGACAGCCTGGCCTTCTGTCAGCAAAACAAGGGAATGGAATTGTACGCCTACTGTATCATGACCAATCACGTGCATCTGATAATTGGTTCGGAGAAGACGCCTTTGTCAGGCCTTATGAGGGACCTGAAAAAATTCACGTCCACAGCGATACTCAAAGCTATAGCAGAAAATCCGGAAGAAAGCAGAAAGGAATGGATGCTTTGGATGTTCGAGAGAGCCGGAAAGAAGAACAGCAATAACACCAAGTACCAGTTCTGGCAGCAGGACAACCATCCTATCCAACTGATGACTGACGCGATGGTAAAGCAAAAACTTGCCTATCTGCACAACAATCCGGTGGAAGCCGGTATCGTGCTGTCAGCAGAAGAGTACCTGTACAGCAGTGCAAAGAACTATTGCGGGTTGAAGGAGCATCTTTTGGATGTAATTTTGGTGGAAGCGACGCAAGTCTGAAGACTTGCCTAAAGGAAGGCACAAGTCTCGCTATCGCTAAGACTTGCGCCAGCGTACGAAGCAAAAACTTGCCTATCTGCACAACAATCCGGTGGAAGCCGGCATCGTGCTGTCAGCGGAAGAGTACCTGCATAGCAGTGCAAAGAACTATTGCGGGTTGAAGGAGAATCTTTTGGATGTAATTTTGGTAGAAGTGACGCAAGTCTGAAGACTTGCCTAAAGGAAGGCACAAGTCTCGCTATCGCTAAGACTTGCGCCAGCGTACACCAATTCAATCCCGCCCCTTCCGCGGACCGCCCGGTTTTTTGAACCCGGATTTTCCTGGGCCTTTTTCGTCCCATTTTTTCTTGCCTGTATTGCCAAAGAATTTAAACCCGCGTTCCCCTTCTTTTTTGCTTTTTTGGAACCGATCGGTTTGTTGGGAATGGTTCCCTCGCGTAGAACGGCCTTCTCCCTCATCTTTCCGTTCAGATTTGTTCACGATGAGCTTGCGTTCGCCTACGCCAAAGTTATCGAGGTGTTCGATGGCTTTGTTGGCTTCTTCCTCGTTGGGCATCACGACGAAACCGAACCCTTTGTTTTGGCGCGTGATTTTGTCGATGATGATGGTCACGGAGCTTACCTGTCCATAGTGTTCGAAGAGCAGCTTCAACTCTGCTTCTTTCATCTTGAAAGGCAAGCTTCCTACGTAAATATCCATGTTGTAAGTATCAAAGGCGCAATTTACCTATTTTTCCATTCTGCTTTTGGCTTCGATGCACCAAAGCAGTTCGTTCACGAATGTGGTCGCCCGTTTGTCCGTGCCAGCTTTGTCTTGTGGGACGCCATTTTCGTCGAAGGTGTCCTTTACTTTCGGCACCGGAAACATGGCAGGAACGGTCCAGGCCCTGATCTTCCACAAGGAAAATTGCAAGGACGTGAGGACTTGGGTACCCCCGAAAACACCGTCGGAAACGGTAGAAATAGCAATGGGTTTGCGGTGCCATTCGTCGTAGAGCAAATCCGTCACATTTTTGACGGCCGCGGGATAGCCTCCGTTGTATTCCGGTGTGACCAGGATGATGCCGTCCGCATTTTTTACTTTTCCCGCAAACTCCAAGGTAGCAGCCGAAGGAGCGGTTTGGTATTTCAAGCGTTCATCGAAAAGGGGAAAATTGTAGGCTTTCAGGTCCAGGATTTCCACTGTTCCCAGATTGTTTTCTTGAATGAATTGCTGGAAATAAAGGGCTACGCGGTGGCTGTTCCTGCCCGTCCGTACGCTTCCTGAAATGATGGCAATATGC
>FTBA01000107.1_pt1 | contig 18517 bp, 14 predicted proteins | sample 1639221 | NCBI WGS metagenome assembly FTBA01 (sample SAMEA3914864, study PRJEB12502) | metagenome | biome: forest; material: soil | place: USA | collected 2012-03-12 | depth 0.3 m | reverse complement strand
GTGATCAACATCAAGGTCAACACCATAGCAAATCCTGAGAAAATCGCTCCTGCCACAAAGTAAGGAGGGAAGATCGTGGTGTGCCATCCTGGAATTACTGAGGTAGCAAAGTCCATACTTACGATGGTGTGTACCGAAAGTACAAGAGGTGTAGAAATACCTGCCAAAATCAAGCTCACTTGCTCGTACCGTTGCCAATGTTTGGTTCCGCCTGACCAGTTAAAACTCAAAATGCCATATACAATTCTAGAAACACCTGTAGCACGCTCCCTAATAGTGGCCAAATCAGGAATTAAACCTACATACCAGAAAAGAAGGGATACTGAAAGATATGTCGAGATCGCAAATACGTCCCATACAAGCGGAGAGTTGAAGTTTACCCACAATGAACCAAACGTATTGGGCAAAGGCAAACACCAGTAGGCTAACCAAGTACGGCCCATGTGCATCAAGATGAAGCTTCCTGCACAAAATACGGCGAATATGGTCATCGCTTCAGCCGCCCTGTTGATGGACGTTCTCCATTTTTGACGGAACAACATCAAGATGGCGGAAATCAATGTTCCAGCGTGACCAATACCGACCCACCATACGAAGTTGGTGATATCCCAAGCCCATCCTACGGTTTTGTTGAGCCCCCAAGAACCTAATCCTTGGGTCCAAGTGACGAAAAGGCAATAACTACCATAGCCCAAGGTAAGTAAAGACAACCCGAAGGCGATGTACCACATATTGGTTGGCTTGCCTTCCACTTGTTTGCATACATCGGCCGTGACATCATGCAGTGTTTTGCCGCTGGTGACTAATGGTGGTCTTATTGGAGATGTAACTTGCATTCTTTTAACAATTTATCAATTAAGCTTCGGTGTTTCTAATTTTCGTGAGATAGGAAACGGAAGGAAGTGTGTTGATTTCTTCCAATACGGTATAGTTACGTTTCTTATTTTCTTGCTTCAAAAGCTTAAATATGCTGCTTTCGGGATCGTTCATATCACCAAATACAATGGCATCTGCCGGACATGATTGCGAACAAGCAGTTTCAATTTCGCCATCTATTGGCCTTCTGTTGTTTCGCTTGGCATTCAATTTTCCTTCTTGGATACGTTGTACGCACATCGAGCATTTTTCCATGACACCACGTGCACGTACGGTCACATCGGGATTTAGGACCATTTTGCCCAAATCGTTGTTCATGTTAAAGTCGAACTTGTTGTTCTCGATATAACTGAACCAGTTGAACCGACGTACTTTGTATGGGCAGTTGTTGGCACAATACCTTGTTCCTACGCACCTGTTGTAGGTCATTTGGTTAAGGCCTTCGCTGCTGTGGGTTGTAGCCAATACAGGACATACTGTTTCACAAGGAGCATTGCTGCAATGTTGGCACATCATGGGTTGGAAAACCACTTTTGGATTTTCTGCAGGATGTTCCATCTCGGCATACATGTCGATGGCATTGACATGGTTTTTCTTCGCCACTTCTTTGGTCATATCGCTGGTGTAGTACCTGTCGATACGAATCCAGTGCATTTCACGGCTTGTGGCCACTTCTTTCTTCCCGACTACCGGCACATTGTTTTCGGCTTGACAGCTGACGACACACACACCGCACCCTGTGCAAGAGTTGAGGTCGATCAACATCCCCCATGAGTGATTGGTTTTGGGTCTTTTGTCCCACATGGAGAGATCCGTGGCAGAAACGGGACCATCAGCAGTTGCAATAGTAGGGAAGAATCTTCCTGTTGCAGGGTTCTTTTTATATTCTCCTAATGTGGATTCTTGAATGATCGTACGTTCCATCACCGTTTGGTGTGTTTGTACTTGGGCAATGGTATAGGGTTCGCCTGTAGGTTTCACATCTACCGCTACGGTAGCAAAATAATGCAAGATCCCCTCTTTTACAGAAATAAAAGGATAGGCATTTTTACCTACTTCATTTCCTGCCTTTCCTACTTTGGTTCTTCCAAATCCAACAGCCAACCCCACGGTATCTGGCGCTTGTCCTGGTTGAATCAACACTGGTATCGAGATTGTCTTCCCGTTTACAGACAACGATGCCAATTGTGTTTTGCCAAACTCCATGGTAACACCCAGTTTTTTGGCCATAGAGATCGGGATCGTCAAGTAATTTTCCCACGTAGCCCGTGTGATCGGATCCGGAAATTCCAATAACCAAGGGTTATTCGCGGTTCCGTTGGAACCATGTCCCATCCCCGTCATTTCATAAATAACGAGCTCATACCCGTCCGATTTTGCTTTGTACCTCTTCGCGATGGAATTGGCTGCATCCGACAGATTGCCAGAAAAAGAAGGCGTAGCTCCCGCTACTGGAAGTTCTACTATCCCGTCGTACAAGGCTTTGTCCCAAAAAGTTTGGAAACTCGTAGTTGTTGAAACTTTAGGAAAAATATTGGATTTCCAGTATGTCGTAATATACGTGTAAGCGTCCGTTGGCTTTCCTGCCCATGATAGGAAGCTTTCAATCGCAGCTCTGGTCTTAAATAAAGGAGTAATGGCAGGTTGAATCAAACTAAAGGAACCCGCTTTTGGCTCTGCATCACCCCAAGATTCCAAATAGTGGTGATCTGGTGTAATGAAGTCGCACAACGAAGAAGTCTCGTCCACCCGATCCGAAAAAGAAACTTTTAGGCCTACTCTTGGAAGTTCGGATGCCAATTCGGCTCCGTAAGGGCTTGCATAGACAGGGTTGCTATCCAAAAAGAAAACGGCTCCCACTGCTCCAGATTTCACGCCTGCTACGAAAGCGGCAAATTCTGTGTCGTTGCCTTGTTTTACATTTAATGGCTTGGAAGTATCGATGGTCTTGCCATAATTGTCCAAGATATTGTTCAAGGCATTTACTACTACTTGTACATACGGATCATTGGAAGAAGCTACGACAAGAGAGGCTCCTCTCGATTCCAATAAGTCTTTGGCAGCTTTTTTTAGGTTGTCCAAATCGGAGACGCTCGGCACATCGATGGTGCTTGCCCCGAAATGGGAAGCCACTTGATTATACAAATTAGCCACTACTAGACCTTCTTGCGAAGGCTTGATCATGGTCCTATAATCGGCGTTAGCTCCAGAAAGAGACAGGTTCGACTCAAACTGATAGTGACGGGACATGGTTGTCTTTTGCTCACTTATCTTTCTGGTCGCACTGTACTGTTTTGAAAATTCGATCGGAGAAAGCCATGTTCCTAGGAAATCGGCTCCTATGCTCACGATTGTTTGTGCTTTGCTGAAGTCGTAAGAGGGAATGAACGCCGACCCGAAACTCAATTCATTTCCTTTGCTCAATCCATAGGAAGAGATCGGATCAAATACCACTGTTTTGGCAGTAGGATATTTGGCAGAAAACTCGGCAATGGCAGCCTTCAAAGAAGGGCTAATGATCGTGGAAGTCACGATATAGATAGATTGCCCTGCTGCGGCAATCGACGCTAATTTATCAATGATCTTCTTATCTGCTTGGTCAGGAGATGTTTCTGCCCCTTTTTCTGTGAACGTTTTGAGTCTTTCGCCATCGTATAGTCCCAATACGGAGGCTTGTGCCCTCGTGCTGGTTCCACCCAATGAAACTTTTGACTTGCGGTTGCCTTCAATTTTAATGGGACGACCTTCACGGGTTTTCACCAAGATACTGGCGTATTCTCCCCCATCGAAGTACGAAGAAGCATACCAGTTGGCGATGCTGGGATCTACGTCTTCTGGTTTGATCAAATACGGAATAGCCTTTCTAACAGGTGTTTCACAAGCAGCCAAAGATGCTGCAGCTACGCTAAAACCTAGGAACTTTAGAAAATCCCGACGATTGTTTCCATCCGGATCAGACTCGCTTTTGGAAGGTGCTTCAGGGAATTCGCTGAGCGAATTTTTTATAAATTCAGGAGAGTTGTTCAACTCCTCCAGCCCTCTCCAATAAGTTTTATTATTTTCCATAAGTATCGGTACGGAACTAGTTCTGTGTTTAAGGTCTAGCTGATTAATAATGGCACTTTGAACACTCCAAACCACCAATGTCTTTCACTTTCATTGGTTCTTTGCTGTCTTTTTTGTGCAATACGACCAATTTGTCGTAATAGTGGTTGCCTTCTGCGTTCACAGGCGTTTCTCTGTGGCAATTGATACACCAGCCCATCGTAAGGGGGGAATATTGCTCTACCACTTCCATGTCTTGGATCGGACCGTGACACTGCTGGCATTCCAAACCACCCACTTTCACGTGTTGGGAGTGATTGAAATACGCTAAATCTGGAAGGTTGTGGACACGCACCCATTCGACTGGTTTGCCGGTTTTCACTGCCTCGTACAAGCCTTTCAAATTCGGAGAATCCGTTTTGATAGAGTTATGGCAGTTCATACAAATGTTAGAAGAAGGAATGTTGGCCGATTTGCCTTTGTACACTCCGGTATGGCAATAGGCACAATCGATTTTGTACTTGCCTGCGTGAATTTTGTGGGAGAACGGAATAGGTTGTTTCGGGGCATATCCTTGTTGCATGCCCAAATCCATCATGCCATCTAAAGCAGCCTTGCCGATGAAGGATACAAATAGGAACCCTACTGCGAATTTGAAGGCGCGACTGGTTACTACTGCCTTGATGTCTATTTTTTGTTCTGCAAGGTATCTTTCGTCATCGTTCAAGTCTGTTTTTTGGCTCAACACTTTGCGCAATACGCTGAGCACTACCACCAATACGATAAGTATTAGGAGCAAAATGATGCTGAAGGTGATAAGCAAGGCATTGATCAGACTGTTGTCCTCTTGTACCACGGGACCAGTACCTGTCGTCCCTCCTCCTTCTGTCGGAGCTGGACCTGTTACAGGCGCTTTTTTGATATAGTCTAAGATATCGCTGATTTCTTCATCCGAGAAAGAGAAGCTGGTCATTTGCTGTTTCGCGTATTCGTTATAGATCGCGACTGCTTCTTTATCGCCGGAGGCTACCATGGCAGTGGAGTTTTTTACCCACTTCAACAGCCAAGGCTTGCTGTGTCTTTTGTCCACGTCCCTGAGAGCAGGACCTACAAGTTTTTTATCGATGGCGTGGCAGGATTTACAGTTGTCCTCGAAAAGGACTTTTCCTTTTGCCTCATCAGCACGCAGCTGAAAGGTAGAAACTGCGAAAAGGATAACAGCCAGCAACGATTTTAGCGCCATTATTTTTCCTCGTGTACAGCGTATTTTCATACTATAAAATCGAAAAAGCTTAGTGTTTTTTAAATGGCATTTTTTAGCACGTGCAAATCTAATATCGGAATGGAACTATTCAAATAGAATTTGTGTAGCTAAAACGGAGTCGGAAAGGCCTAGTTGGACTACTATCATTTAATTTACTTATATACAGTTATTTATATCAAAAACAGAGTTTAATTTAGAATGATTTTAAATTGTAGCCTTCCAAGAATGCCTTTAACCCTATGAAATGATATTGGACAATTCCTTGGCTCTTTTTTCTGCGTTCAGCACTCCTTTGGCAATGGCAGCGGCCACATGATGTTCTTCAAACGTATTCAAAGCTGCTTCCGTGGTCCCACCTTTGGACTTTACGGCAGCGATCAGATCGTCGAAACTGGCATCTGAACTAGCAATCAAGTGATAGGTTCCCAACATGGTCTCGCAGGCAAGCTTCTTCGCCATGGCAGGTTCCAGCCCTAAAGTAGTGCCGGCTTCTACCATGGCTTTTAAAATGTAATAGAAATAAGCCGGCCCACTCCCACTTATCGCTGTAACAGTGTCGATAAACCTTTCTTCCGAAAAAGAGAGGGCAGAGCCTGTACATTCCAAGAGCTTTTGGATCCCTTCCTGTTCCGAAAGGGCCAAATGTTGGGATACGTAGCCCGTAATGCCCAAGCCTAATTTCGCTGGGGTATTGGGCATGCAGCGCACGATCTTGGTCACTCCCAACAGTGCTTGTATTTTCTCCATTTTTACTCCTGCCATAATAGAAAGCACCATTTGCGAAGGAGCGCAAAAAGGGGCGAGCTGGCCGGCTAGCGTGGCAAAATCTTGTGGTTTTACAGCCAAGATCCATAGGTCGCAGGTGCGGAGCTCTTCGCTTGGCTTTTCTAAGATAGAAGGGAACCCTTGTGTGGTCAAGTACAGATGGGCTTCTTTTTTAGGTTCGACCAACACCACTTGTTGCGGAGCCAGCAGCCCTTTGGACAAAAAGGCATTTGCAAAGGCCAAGCCCATGTTTCCGGCTCCTAATACAGCAATTTTCATACGGGATGTATCGTTTGATTATAAAAGTTCTTTGGACGGGAGCCAAAGAAGGTGTTTAAAATTCTGCACTTTGTCTTCCTTTACTTCGATGCCTTCCGCTTCTAAAAGTTCTTGCATACGCATAGGATTCCCAAAATGTATTTTTCCAGTCAACATCCCGTTCCGGTTCACCACACGATGGGCGGGTACCCCTTCTTGCGTAGCGCAGGCATGCATGGCCCAGCCTACCATGCGGGCACTGGATCTCAAGCCCAAATATTCTCCAATGGCCCCGTAGGTGGTGACCCTCCCTTTGGGAACTAATTTGACGATTTGGTAAACGTCCCGGAAAAAATCGGCATGCTTTTCCATGGTCATATTCTTCTCGGTTTAAACAGGAAGCTGAGCCTATGTCAAGACCTAATCTCCGTCTAGGAGGTTGCCTAAACCGCCTAAAATACTACCTTCTTCCCTTCTGCTCCCTACGCCGTATTGGACGATCCTTCCTGCCAAGCGGCTAATGGGCAGCGATTGGATCCATACTTTTCCCGGTCCTTTCAAAAGGGCGAAAAACATGCCTTCTCCTCCAAAAAAAGTATTTTTGATCCCGCCAATAAATTGAATGTCATAGTCGACATATTGGCTGAAGGCCACGATGCATCCTGTGTCGATTTTTACTACTTCTCCTGCCTGAAGCTCTCTTTCGATGACCATTCCCCCTGCATGTACAAAGGCCAAGCCATCGCCTTCCAGCTTCTGCATGATAAATCCTTCACCACCGAAAAGCCCGGTTCCCAATTTCTTCTGAAATTCAATGCCGACACTGACTCCTTTGGCGGCACACAAAAACGAATCTTTTTGGCAAATCACTTTCCCTCCCATTTGGTACAAATCCATGGGAATGATGCGTCCAGGATATGGGGCGGCAAAGGTCACTTTCTTCTTGTCCCGTCCCATGTTGGTAAAGGCCGTCATGAAAAGGTTTTCTCCCGTCAAGAGGCGTTTGCCCGCAGAAAGAAGCTTGCCCATAAAGCCTCCTTGTTGGTTGCTGCCGTCCCCAAAGATGGTCTGCATCTGGATTTCTTGGTCCATCATCATGAAACTGCCGGGCTCACCCATGACCGTTTCCTGAGGATCAAGTTCAATTTCCACACATTGGAGTTCTTCTCCGTATATTTTATAGTCGATTTCGTGGTTTTGTATCATTTTCGTACCTGTAAATTGTGCGCAGTAAATAGTTAAGCGTGAAGGGCTTCCCAGATCATGTCTTTTAATTCCTGGATGCCTTCCTGGTTCACTGCTGACAAAAATACGTGAGGAATTTCATCCGGAAGTTTTTTTTGCAGCTTTTTTAATTCTGCTTGGCCTATCAAGTCAATTTTTGAAATGGCGAGCAGTCTTTGTTTGTGCAACAATTCCGGGTTGTACTGTTCCAATTCGTTCAACAAGATCTTGTACTCCTTTTTGATGCTGGGACTATCGGCCGCAATCAAAAACAAAAGAATGGAATTGCGTTCGATATGCCGCAAAAACCGGGTACCCAATCCCCTTCCTTCTGCCGCCCCTTCGATAATCCCAGGAATATCGGCCATGACAAACGACTTAAAATCGCGGTACGCCACTACGCCTAAGTTGGGAACGAGGGTAGTAAACGGGTAATCTGCGATTTCAGGTTTGGCAGCCGAGACGACGGACAACAGGGTAGATTTTCCTGCATTCGGGAATCCTACCAACCCTACATCGGCCAAAAGTTTCAGTTCCAGGATCCACCATTCTTCCCTCCCCGGTTCTCCCGGTTGGGCATGATCAGGGGCTTGGTTTCTGGCCGACTTGAAATGATCATTTCCCAATCCTCCCCGTCCTCCGGGTGTCACGATGACTTCCTGTCCGTGTTCGGTCACTTCGCATTTTATTTCTCCCGTTTCCGAATCTTTCACGACCGTTCCGAGAGGCACTTCCAATACCTCGTCTCTGCCTTGGCGGCCGGTTTGGCGGTTTTCTCCACCTTTTTGTCCGGGCTCGGCGATGACGTGTTTGCGGTATTTTAAATGGAGCAGCGTCCAGAGTTGCGTATTTCCGCGTAGGATGATATGTCCTCCCCTGCCTCCGTCCCCGCCATCGGGACCACCCAAGGGCATGCCTTTGGCACGGTGAAAGTGCATGGAACCTGCTCCACCTGCCCCGGAACGGAAACAGATTTTCACATAATCGATAAAATTGGAATTGGCCATCTTTTTTAAAGGAACCGTCCTCGGGAAATCAATATTCCCAAATTCCTTGCCCTTGTTTTATTGTCAATTGCTTCTTATCTGCCGCTTCTACCCTTCCCACAATCTTTGCTTCAATGTCAAAAGAATGTGAAATATCGAGGAGAGCTTTGGCAGTATCCTTGTCGGTATAGATTTCGAGGCGGTGCCCCATGTTAAACACTTTGTACATTTCTTTCCAATCTGTACCGCTTTCTTTTTGGATCAAGTCAAACAAGGGAGGCGTATCAAAAAGATTGTCTTTGACAATGTGTACCTTGTCCACAAAATGCATCACTTTGGTCTGTCCACCGCCGCTGCAATGGACCATCCCTCCTATCTTTTCTCTATGGTGTGCCAAGATTGCCTTTACCAAAGGTGCGTAAGTCCGGGTAGGGGAAAGCACTAGCTTCCCTGCCGGGGTGGTCAAATTCGGTTGACGTAGGGTAGGGGTTGGGATTTCCGCGGTCAATAATTTTGAACCCGAATAGACAAGTTCGTACGGGACACTTGGGTCGTAGCTTTCGGGGTATTTTTCGGCCAATGCTTTTGAAAAAACGTCGTGACGCGCAGAAGTAAGTCCGTTGCTGCCCATTCCACCGTTATAATCCTTTTCGTATGTCGCTTGTCCAAACGAAGCGAAGCCCACAATGACCTGGCCTGGTTGGATCCTATCATTGGAGATGACATCTTTTTTGGGCATTCGGGCCGTGACAGTACTGTCCACGATAATGGTACGCACTAAGTCCCCTACATCTGCGGTTTCGCCTCCTGTGCTGTAAATGCCTACCCCATGGTCGCGCAAGGTTTGAAGTACTTCTTCCGTTCCCTCAATGATGGCCTGAATGACTTCGCCAGGGATCAGATTTTTATTCCGCCCGATCGTAGAAGACAACAAGATATGATCGGTAGCCCCGACACACAACAAATCATCCGTATTCATGACGACGGCGTCTTGGGCGATGCCTTTCCAAACTGACAGATCGCCTGTTTCTTTCCAATACAGATAGGCGAGGGAAGATTTGGTGCCTGCTCCATCCGCGTGCATGATATTGCACCAGTCCTCATTTCCGCCGAGGATATCGGGAATAATCTTGCAAAAGGCACTGGGGAAAATTCCCTTGTCCACGTTGGAAATGGCCTTGTGTACGTCTTCTTTCTGGGAAGAGACGCCCCTTAATGCGTAACGATCTGTCATAGTAACGGAAAATATACAAAAAAGGATGACCGGGCTCCCCGATTCCTTTCCTTTTGGCTTACAAAATGTACCTGCTTAAATCCTTGTCTTTGACCAAGCCTCCCAATTTCTCCGACACCATATGTTTGGATACGCGGAGTAGGTTTCCTACGGGCTTTTGTTCCGGGATTTGGAATAGGTATTCATTGAGCAATTGGCTCATGACGGTTTGCAATCTTCTGGCTCCTATATTCTCTATTTCCAAATTCACATTAAAGGCGATTTCCGCCATTTCCTCCAATGCTTCGTCTTCAAATTCCAGTGTGACTCCTTCTGTTTTGAATAATGCCTCGTATTGTTTGGTCAGTGAATTGCGGGGAGTTTTTAGGATTTTGAAAAAATCGCCCTGAGTCAATTTTTCCAATTCTACTCGGATAGGAAATCGTCCTTGGAGTTCTGGGATGAGGTCGGATGGTTTCGAAAAGTGAAAAGCACCTGCTGCTATGAAAAGGATATGGTCCGTGTGCACGATGCCATATTTGGTATTGACAGAGGAGCCTTCTACGATCGGGAGCAGATCGCGCTGTACCCCTTCTCTGCTCACATCCGCGCCGCCGCCTGCTTTATTGGCACGGGCTATTTTGTCGATTTCGTCGATGAAAATAATGCCGAGGTTTTCTGCTTTCCAAACCGCTTCCTCCTTCACCTCGTCCATGTCGATGAGCTTGGCCGTTTCTTCTTCCACCAGAATTTTTCGGGCTTCCTCAATGGTAAGTTTCCTTTTTTTCTTCGACGGAGGCATCATGCCAGAAATCATGTCCTGAATGTTCATCATCGCACTTTCGTCTATCATATTGGGACTGATGACCCCTACATTGGGAGACGCTTGTTGTGGCACATTGATTTCGATTTTCCGTTGCTCCAACTCTCCATTCCGTAACTTCTCACGAAAACGTTCTCTCGTTTTATTATTCAATTCGATGTCTTCCTCATTCTGGCCGTTTGACAATCCAAAATGCGGGATGCCTTGGGAGTTGTTTTGTTTAATAGGTGGGATAAGGGCTTCCAAAATGCTGTCCTCGACCAGCAGAAGAGCTCTTTCACGCACTTCCTCCTTCTTTTTCTTTTTGACCATGTTGACAGCCTGTTGCACCAAATCGCGCACCATGCTTTCCACATCCCGTCCTACATATCCTACTTCCGTAAATTTGGATGCTTCCACTTTTGTAAAAGGAGCATCTGCCAGTTTCGCTAAGCGTCGCGCAATCTCTGTCTTTCCTACGCCCGTAGCCCCGATCATCAAAATGTTATTGGGGACGATCTCCTTCCGAATTTCCTCCGACGCATTCATTCTACGCCAACGGTTTCGCAAGGCAATGGCCACATTTTTCTTTGCTTCCTGTTGGCCTATGATATACTTGTCGAGTTCGGCAACGATTTGTTGAGGAGTGAGTTGATGCGTATATGTTTCTTCCATTCGAATGTAATCAAATCAACATTATGTATTTGCAGTTGAAGGCCTAATACAAGGTTTTGAACCCTGTTCCCAAGTTCACATTCAGCGTGAACACATTCATGCCACCGGCCCTGTGAATGAAATTGTACGTATAGGCTGCTTCGTATCTGTCCCAATGGATGAATGCGCCCAAGTTGATACCTGCTGAACTTATCCCGTCTGTCAAACTTAGTTCCCTGCTCATTAAATAACTATAGGCAAGCCGGAATCCAAACATCTTCGACGGCAATACTTCGATGGCCAAATTCAGGTGGCGCAATAACCACTCCACATTTTTCACTTTCTTTTGGATGGGCTGGCCATCTTGGTCCACTTTGCTAGGTTGTGAAGGGTCGTTATAGACCACTTCCCATCTGGTTAGATGATGCCCTGTCAACGATATCCGCAACGGGGCATGTTCGGGTTTGTAAGTAACGCCGGCTTGGACGTCAAAGGGCAATGAATCATTGGAAATACTGGTATATTTCTTGTATACTTTTCCTAGATTTTTCACTGCCAGCCCTATCGTGAATTCTTTTTCCGGATGCTTGAAAAGTGCCCCTATGTCGGTGGCAAACGCATACGCGCTATACCCGTTTAACTGGGAGCCCATCCACTTAAAATTCGTTCCCAACGTGATCGCTCCGATGGTATAACTCTTGCTTAATGTAAATACGTATTCATTTGCATTGTAGGTGCCCAGAAGTGACGCATCCTCTCCCCGTTGTTCCAAACTTCCATAGTTCAAGTATTTCAAAGAAGCTCCTATGGGGCCTATTTTTTTGAAATTGAAAGCAGAAGTAAGCGCATAGGACTTAATATTGCCTACGTAAGGAGAATAATTCATGGAAATTATTTTATCCATTTTCTTATTCAAGAGAGCTGGATTCCCCAAAGCCAAATTGGGGTCGCGGTCTATCACAGAGACGTTTGTTCCGGAAAGCCCTGCAAGGTGTGCGTTGGTAGGGACATTGACAGACTCAAACATGGCATGCCCCCCGGTTACTTGCGCCTGAACGGAAGAAAAAAACAAAAAACCTAACGACAAAATAACAAGTTGTTTCATGTACTATTCCCAGCTATTCTGAGAAAAAACGTGCGAAGTTACTGCTTTTGTATTTCTGACTAAAATAAAAAGGTGAATTACGTAAAATACTTTCCATAATTTCCCAAAATCTCCGAATTTAAATGCACAAAATAAGTCCAATTCAGATTCATATTTTTGTTAGCTTTACAAGACAAACTGACATCTTATGTTCGAAATTTTCGAATCCAAAAAAACCAAGCAACTTAAAAACCATCTCCGAAATTTGGTAGCCTTAAGCAGTGCAGACGGTCATTTTGACGAAGCGGAAAAAGAAATCCTAATTCGCATCGGTACGCGAAAAGGACTAAAAAAGAACGAAATCCAACGGCTCATCGACAATCCCGGCCCCAATGATTTCCTTCCTACTTTGACCGATGACGAACGTTTTGAACAAATCTACGACTTAGTGGAACTGATGCTCGCAGATGGGGTAGCAGAAGACAATGAACTTCATTATTGCATCGAAATGGCGGAAAAACTTGGTTTCCGTAAGGCAGTAGTGGGGGTCCTGATCCGAAAAATAACATTGAGCCTTTTGGAAGGCATGGACAAAGAAACGATTAAAAAAGAAGTAAGGGCTTTTCTCGTTTTCTAGCAAGATGTAAATTGCGGCAAGAAATACCCCACTGCTCACGTCCCTTGACTAAACTCTTCGTTGTACTTTTATTTTTGCAAGCCACTTTGTCCATGGGGCAATTGCCTATCTATACCCTTTATTATGCCAATCCACTTCCTGTCAATCCTGCCTTTACAGGCTCGATGCATAAATTACGGGCAGGAGTAGGATTTAGGGCACAATGGACCAATTTCGTCGCGCCTCTTACCGCGTATTCTGTTTATGGAGACAATTTTTTTGCAGGGATCAATTCCGGAATCGGGTTTTCTGCCTATACCGACGCGGCCGGCAATACCAATTACCGCACGACACAATATGCACTGTATTATTCTTATACGACCAAATTGCAGGATTATGTCTATCTGAAGGCCGGGGCACAGATAAGTGTGACACAGACAGGATTTGAATCCGGCAATCTTACTTTCAACGATCAACTTACCTATACGGGTTCGACCGGAACCGGGACTTCTGAGACACTCCCCATGGGAAGTAAAAAAATATATCCGAATGTGACGGGTGGTATCTTGTTAACTGCCCATTCTTTTTGGGTCGGAGCGAGCGGATATAACTTGTTAACCCCAAAATCGGGGTACACGGACCAAAGCAAATTGCCTATTGGGTTCGGGGTTCAAGCAGGAGCTAAGATCCAAATCAACGAAAACACGGTAGGCAGAAAAATCGAGAAACGAGAACGCTTTGTGATGCCCAATGCGATGATGACTGTCATAGGTCCCAGCAAATTGCTGTATGTAGGAACGGAAGTTGTGTATGACCCCTTCTGTTTTGGGGCCATGGTGCGCGGCGATTTCTTCTCGGCTGCAGAAGGAAGTTCCAATATTAGGAGCCTAGCCCTTACATTCGGCATCCGCACAGGATATGTACAATCCAATTATGTCTACGAGATCCCTCTTTCGAGCAAAGCGAGTCTATTAGGCCCTTCCCACGAAATAAGCGTCCGTACTGCCCTCAAAATGTGGCAACGGGCCAGCCGTAAACCTCCCAAGAGACTGGATCTATTTTAGTGTCTTTTTTGAAAAACATTTGCTACATAATCTCGGGCATTGATAAAGCTGTGGCTTTTGAATGGATCTGCGAGCATCTCGACAAAACGAAATATACGCTCCATTTTGTGTTGCTCCATTCCAGAAAAAGCGATTTCGAAGCATACTTGGAGGAAGCATCCGTGCCACATGTCCGTTTTCATTATGAAGGCAAACGACATCTGGCAGCTGCGGTAGCACGAACATATTCCTATCTAAAAAAACATCGGATCGTCCTTGTCCATGCCCATTTACTTGATGCCGGCTTAGTGGGTTCCATGGCCGCGACCTTGGCCCGAGTCCCTTTGCGGATCTATACACGCCATTATTCTTCCTATCATCACGTGTACCATCGAAAAGGCGTCATGTACGACAAATTGATCAATCGGCTCAGCACACGGATCGTCGCTGTGAGTGAAGTCGTGCGGACAATTCTCGTAGATTGGGAAAACGTCTCACCTGGCAAAGTGATGACAATTCCACATGGGTTCCTTCTAAAGGCATTTGCCGAGAAAAACGATGAACGGGTAATTTCTCTAAAGAAAAAGTACCAATTGGAACATGCCCACCCTATCATTGGCGTAGTGTCCCGGTATACATCCTGGAAGGGCATACAGTTTATTCTCCCTGCCTTCGGTAACATCCTTGAAAGATATCCGGATGCCGTATTGGTGCTTGCCAATGCTAAGGGGGAGTTCCAGATTCCTATTCAACGACTCTTGTCTGCCTTCCCAGAAAGAAACTACCGTGAAATAGCATTCGAAAACGACCTCTATTCCCTTTTTCAAAGTTTTGATATTTTCATACATTGCCCTATCGATTGGCATTCTGAAGCTTTTGGGCAAGTATATATCGAAGCATTGGCAACGGGGATTCCAAGCATTTTCACTGTTTCAGGCATTGGCAACGAAATTGCAAAAGATGGGGAAAATTGCTTGGTAGTGGGCTATCAAGATACAAATGCCATTCATGAAAGGTTAATGCAGCTCTTGCAGGACCCTTCTTTGCGGGAAAAATTGGCAGTCCAAGGTCCTTATTCCTTATCCTCACAATTTGAATTGGACAGAATGATCCTAGACCTAGAAAACCTCTATGACTGATCCGCTCTTCTTTTCCATTATCGTTCCCACTTATAATAGGGCAGAGTATCTAAGAAAAACCTTGGAGTCTATCCTTGAACAATCTTATCCTTACTACGAGGTACTTGTTATCGATGACGGCAGCACAGACAATACCAAGGAAATTGTAGAAAGCGTCGGACACTCCAAGATACGCTATGTGTACCAAGAAAACGGAGAACGGGGAAAAGCAAGAAACAATGGCATGCGGTTGGCAAAGGGCGATTATGTCACATTTTTGGATTCCGACGATTTGTTCTACCCCCATCATTTGCAATTGGCAGCAACACAATTGCCAAAATTCCAATTTCCTTATGTGTACCGGCAAAACTATGAGATGAGAACCCCTGCAGGGAAATTGCAATTCCGACCCAGGATTGTACATGACGATGCCAATTTCGAGATCCTGAAGGGGAATTTCTTCAGTTGTATCGGAGTCTTTGTACATCGTTCCGTTGCCTTGGAAAATATGTTTTGCGAAGATCGGCGGCTGAGCTATACGGAAGATTGGGAATATTGGTTGAAGCTCTCTGTTCGATACAAGTTCTATAACTGTAACGAAGTGACCTGCTGTATGATCGATCACTTTGATAGGAGCTCACGGCAATTTGACAAGCAAAAGATGCGTTTATTGAGTAGTTTGCTGTTGATGAACCTTAAAAGCGACCGACTGTTTCTTCTCACCCGCGCTGCTTATCTGCAACAAATAAAAGCCAACATGCTTTCGTTGATTGCCCTGATGAAGGTTAGCTCCGGACAAAACAAAGAAGTATTCGCTTATTTGTTCCGTGCAGTCGTCCTTTCCCCTAGGGAAATAGTCCGTAAAAGAAGCTTTGCCATTCTCAAGCATTCCATTCTCAATTTATTTCCATTTTGATCATGTGTGGCATTGGAGGATTTATCGGCACCGATCAACGCTTAGGGGAACATACATTGGCCCTTTTTTGTGAAAAACTCGCCCATAGAGGGCCGAATGGAAAAGGTCAATTTCTGGAGAACAGTGTTGGGCTCGCCCATACCCGGCTTAGTATCCAAGATGTGAGCGCTGCCTCAAATCAGCCCTTTTATTCTTCTTCTGGCCGATTTGTGGCAGTGTTTAACGGGGAGATTTACAACTTTAAAGAACTAGCCCGAGAATTTCAACACCTAAAAACAAGCTCAGACACAGAAGTACTTGTAGCTTTATTCGAAAAGTATGGGATTGCCTGCCTCCAATCTTTAAGAGGGATGTTCGCCATTGCCATCTATGACCGCCAAGATCGGATAGTATGGTTGATCCGGGATCGGCTGGGTATTAAACCTCTTTATTATTATGTAGGGAAAGATTTTATTGCTTTTGCGTCGGAACTCAAGGCTTTGACGGCTATTCAAGAAATCCATGGAGCACTCACTTTGGATTATGAGGCACAAAATCATTATTTCCACCTGGGCTTTGTACCGGAACCGCATTCCATCTACCGAGAAATAAAAAAGTTTCCCTCTGCTCATTTTGCCCGAATCGATGCTTCCTTGCAAGTCGTCCCTACCCGATATTGGGCACTCGACTACACTGAAAATCCGAAGATTTCCTACGGAGAAGCAAAAGAACAGATCCACCATTTGCTTATTTCTTCAGTAAAGGAACACCTCATCAGCGATGTTCCTTTAGGTCTTTTTTTGAGCGGTGGAACCGATTCGAGTCTTTTAGCTGCCATTGCCCAAACATACAGCGGCCAACCCATCAAAACCTTTTCTATCGGATTCAAAGACAGCTCGCACAACGAAGCCCCATTTGCAAAAAAAATTGCCCAGTTTCTAAAAACTGACCATACCGAGTACATGCTGGGAGAGAATGAGGTACTGGAAATCATGGAAGAGGTGTTGGATACGTACGACGAACCTTTTGCAGACAGTTCCGCCATCCCTACGCTCATTATTTCTAAACTTGCTTCGCAAAAGGTAAAAGTAGCATTAAGCGGAGAGGGTGGAGACGAACTTTTTCACGGGTACGGCACCTATCTTTGGTCAGAAAGGCTTTCCAAAAAAATAGTAGTGGAGAACAAAAGACTACTTCACATTATCGCCGGCAAAATTCCGGGAATAAAGGCACAGAAGGCACGAAAAATGTTGTCAAAAGTTCCGAACCCGCTCCTTCCTTCACACATTTTTTCATTGGAACACGACTTCTTTACGGCACGTGAAGTGTATGAAATGCCCAATCAGAAATTTTTTTATCATGGGTATGTATTGGACGATCCCACAAAAAATTTAACGAAACTTCAAAATATCTTTGATTTTGAAGTGGCGCTCAAGGATAACTTATTGGTAAAAGTGGACAGGGCAGGAATGCGATTTGGACTGGAAACGAGGGTTCCCTTTTTGGATCATCGATTAGTAGAATGGGTGGTACGCTTGCACGATTCATATAAATCGGCAGGGCAGACACAGAAAATCTTGTTAAAAGAAATTCTATACGATTACATCCCAGCTTCTTATTTTAATCGGCCTAAATGGGGTTTTGGAGTAGATTTCAAAACCATATTTTTAAGAACCGGATATTCTTATAATAAGAAGTTTTCCCCAAATCAACATTATTTGTGGATGATTTGGGAAAATTTCTTAACCAAAAGGGTCGAGTAACTTTTTATTTTTCCGCCAGATAGACTTCCGATCGCAAATACGCTTCCCATCAGGATCAATGTCCATAGATTTCCGGTGACAGGAACGGCCTCGCAGTTAGCAGCCAAACATTCGGACACACATGACGGATCGCCATCCGGACATTGGTCATTACAGAAGTTAATACAATCCGACTGCGCAAAGACCATTTCGGGCATAAACAAACAGAGGAGCGATCCAGCGATAAAAATAATGAGCAACCGTTTCATTAAATCTGAATTGAAGTTTACGTAATCTTTTATTTTCTGAAAACAAATTTACTTTGGAATACTTGTGTGGCGCCTGAAGCTTTCACCGTATAAACTCCTGCCGAGAGATAATTAGATAGGCCTTCGAGCCTATATCCTTCTAAAAAGGATCGCCCGGAAACATCTTCTCTGTGCACTACAATTCCCCGAAGATCGACTATCTCCAATGCATAGCTTTCGTCGCGGGCATTTACAACCGATAGTGTCACCCTATCCGATTGAGTTGGATTGGGATACACCGATAATACTCCCATCGCTTCAGATGCTTTATCGTTTAACGTACTTGTCACGACACCCGCCGGAACCTTTCCAACCAAACTAAAACGAGCACCTTGTGTTCCCTTTATACTTGGATTCACTTGGAAAGGATATGCGTTCATTCCATTTCCTAGTTCAGTATATGTAGAAAGATACGCATCGCGAAGGTACACCGAAGCTCCCACACTTTCAACACCATCTATAAGTAGTCTGAATGAAGTGGTCGATTTTGCTGTTGAGCTTATTGTTAAAGGAACAGAAGATAATGAAGACCAATCTTCGATCCCGTTCATGGCCATCTCCTGGCCGGAGGTGTTGCTGGAGATCGTCAAAGACCCGCCAGACATCTTATAGGCGTCGAAATCC
>FTBA01000236.1_pt1 | contig 19231 bp, 20 predicted proteins | sample 1639221 | NCBI WGS metagenome assembly FTBA01 (sample SAMEA3914864, study PRJEB12502) | metagenome | biome: forest; material: soil | place: USA | collected 2012-03-12 | depth 0.3 m | reverse complement strand
TCGTCTTTCTTTCCTTTCCCTAATTTGGCCTTGATCACATCTTCTACTTCATCATAATACAAGGTATTGTCGATCAAGCCGAAATTGACCGCATCTGCAGGCTTCCGGATAAGCATGGAATCGGAGATATGGCCTACTTTTTCAAAGGTCAGGCGACGGGATTCCGCTATTTTGTGGTACAAGGTGCTTTGGATACTATATAGGAAAGAAGTAGTCTGCTCACGGCTTGCAGGACTCATTTTATCGAATAAAAAAGGTTCCACCGCGCTTTTGAACTCCCCTACTTTGAATATTTCCGGCTTCAGATCCAGTTTATCCAAGGTTCCTTTAAAAAAGGTGATTTCGCTGCTAAAGCCGTTGAACTCGATCAAACCCGAAGGATTTACATATATGCTGTCCGCTACCGAAGCCAGGTAATAGGCCCCTTCCGACATGTATTCGCTGTAGGCATACACAAACTTTCCCGAAGTCTTGAAATCCGCCAACGCCTGCCTAATTTCCTCTACGGTGACGATTCCAGATTGTAGGGTAGTCAAATTGAGCAAAATCCCCTTGATCTTCTCGTCTGTTTTTGCATGCTTGATCGCTTCTTTGATCTCAATGATCCCCAAATTGGAAGAAGACGAAACAAAAAGATCGAGTTCTGCCAAGGGATTGTCTATCTCTCGTTCAAGGATCGGCTTATCCAAGGTCAGTTTCAAAACCGATCCATCGGAAAGAGGGGCGACATCTTTTGCGGAGAATCCTGCCACTAAAGCCCCCAAAAAGAGAATGAAAAGGACGACACAGACGATTAGCGCCAATAAAGTAGCAAAGAAGGTCCTGATAAATGCCCACATAGAAAATGGTGAGTTGGTTGATGTAAACAAAAATAGACAGATTTTTGTTGCGAAAAAGGATTACTTCCTTTTCAAAGGAAATTCATAAAGAATCCCTTTTTTCTCCCTTGACTCTTCTTTGTAAATCCTCGAACGCTTTCTTTTCCCATTTGAACTTGGGTTGTTCTACTTTGATTTCCACATTTCCGTTTTCCTGGAGTATCTTCCATTTGTATATGAATTCTCCTTTGTCGTCAAACAAGGTTCCTGTCTTTCCAAACCGCAAATCGTTAGCATACAATTGCCCTTCTTTCCGTGTAAATGCGAGGTATCCATTGCTAAACCAATACAATCGTTGAATGGCAAATTTCTTTTTTAACTCTTCCAGGCGTGCGTCGTTTTTGGAGATTTTGCGAAAATGAATGTCCTTGTCCTTATCCAACAAGGAGTAGTATCCCAAATAAAAATCGGTCGTATCTTCTGCGATACACATCCAAAGCAAATTCTGCAACGGCATCGGATTCGTCATGTAACGATAATAGCCAATGTACTTGTGTTCTAATGCGTTCTCGAACACATAGTCGATGTACACTTTATTCAACAGGGTAAACAAAAGATAGGCATGGCTGACCATCATGCCTATTTTATTGACGAGTACACGAGCAGGTTTGGTCCGTTGCAGAAACAAGGCAGCGATAAGGCAGAACAGCATAGGGACCGTGTAACACGGATCGACGATAAAGATGGAATTGAACGCGACCCGGTAATTGGAAAAGGGCAGAAAAAGCTGGGTACCATAATTGGTAAAACAATCCAACAAAGGATGTGTCACTAAAGCGAGAAAGCAGGCCCATGTCCATTCTTTCCAATTGGCTTCCTTTTTTTCGTACATGCGCCAAAGAAAAAAACCGAGGATGGGAGCAAGCAAACAGGAAAAAACGATGGAATGGGAAAAACCGCGGTGAGAAGACAATTCTTGAAGATCGGTCAGGAAGGGATTAAGCAAAACATCCAAGTCTGGAATGGTGCCGCAAATTGCTCCCCAAAGGATCGCTTTATTTCCCACCTTTTTGCCCATGGCCAACTCGCTCACCGCTGCACCAAGGACGATCTGTGTAAGTGAATCCATGTCTATTTCGTGCTAAGGCTGCTTGCCGTTCCTAGTTGAACTCGGCCACCAGTTTACAACGTTCCTTTTCCAATTTATAAAGGTCTGTATCAACGGAAAGGCGCGTCCTTGCATTGTCTAATTCGTATTTGTAGGTACTTTTCAATTCTTTCCGCTTGATGGTTTCCAAGAATCGGCGTATGTTCTCCCGGTTTTCCAAGATAAGGCCCGGCACCTTTGTGGGTATACCGCTGTCATCTTTTGCGACCATGGTAAAATAGGAGGTGTTGGTGTGCTTGACGGTTCCTTGCTTAAAATTTTCTGCAATTACCTTGATGCCCACGACCATGGAGGTAGTGCCCACGTAATTGACAGAAGCTTTCATCGAAACCATCTCCCCAACTTCTACCGGTTGCAGGAATTCTACGTTGTCTACCGAAACCGTCACGCAGTACGCTCCTGCATGTTTGGAAGCACAGGCATAGGCTACTTTGTCCATGAGGGAAAGTAAAATACCGCCATGTATTTTGCCTCCAAAATTGGCATAGGCAGGGATCATGAGCTCCGTGAGCGTAGTTTCCGAATAGCTGACAGGTCTGAATTGGTCTTCTAACGACATATTGGTAGGAAGGATTAGGTAGGATGTTGCGCTATTTCAATTCTTTTGCCAAGATTTCTTTGTTCCACAAGGGATCTCCATTGGCATTGAAAATGGTGATAATCAGCTTTCTGCTTTCTTTGGGGCCTTCCACTTTTATTGTTCCAAAATTCTTTTCCCTTACGGCAGTCCCCTCTACCCGAAGATAGTTGGGTTCGTCGGATTCGTTCACTCTCGACAACAAGGGAGAAACCGTTAAATCGTATAAAGGATAGCTCATGTTTCGAGGCAACCGTGTCAGTTCGGTGTGGTGCCGGTCACCCGAAAAAAATAATACGCCGGGTACCTTCGCTTCCTCTAATGTCTTTAAGAAATACTGAAATTCTTCCGGATAGGTGCTATAGTTTTCCTTTGTGGCAACAGGGTTGAGCACCTGACCTCCCACGCAAATAAATTTGAACGTGGCATTGCTAAATTTCAGTGCATCGATCAACCATTCTATCTGCTCTTTGCCCAAAAAGACGCGATCCGTATTTTGCCTGGCATTCGGGCTTCTGAACCAACGGTCGTCCAGGATGAAAAACTGGCAATCGTTCCAAAAAAAGGTTCCTGTGATACCACCTCTTCCTGTCTGGTTGGTGTTAGGGTTGCACCAAAACGTATTGAACACCTGTTCGGTCATCTGCTTATTCCAAAAACTCCGATCCCCGTCATTCGGCCCATAATCATGATCGTCCCAAATGGCGTAGTGATGGGAAGAAGCCAGCAAGGGCTGCAACTCGGGTAAAGAACGTGTATGGGTATATCTGTATACGATCCCCGTTTTGGTGTTCCAGTCAGGCTCCCGCAGATACGTATTGTCTCCTAGCCATACCATAAAATCAGGCCTTTTCTTGTGGATGGAAGGATAAATTTCGTACCCACCGCCAAAAGGCTTTCCAGGTCTGTCGTAAATAGAATCGTTCACATACGCACAACTTCCGAGAGCAAATGTGAAATCTGGTGCGGCAAATCTATATTGGAACAAAGTTTGGCTCTGAAATTCAAGGGGATATTGGAAATTTAATTTCTTTCCATTTACATACACTTCGTATTCATATTTTTTTCCAGGCCCAACCTGGTCTGCCAGCAACTTTACGCTGAAAAAGGACGCTTCTTCGGTAAAAAGTTCCTTTGTGTACCATTTGGTCTTAGGGTTTCCTTTTTCCCAATACCCTATTTTCACTTTTGCCCGCTGTGTTGTCTGGAGCCATAGTTGGACCTCCCGCATGTCTGAATAGCCTACCATCGGCCCGGATTTCAGAAAAGATTGTTGGCCAAACACAAACTGAACGGAAAACAGGATGAATAAAAAGTGCCTCATGCCAATTCAAATAATGCCAAAGGTGCTAAAAATAGGCGAACATAAAAAAACCGTTCTAGTCTTTCTATTGCCAACGGGAATGCTTGATTGTCTTGGGAAGAAGGAGAAGGCAAAGCGGATCCAGGAGGTCTATTTGGATCGAAGCACTGTTACCGTATGTTTATTTGGTCTTGTACGATTAATGCACCTGGTACTACCGATACTATTTTGACCAAGTAGTCATAGGCTTGAATCTTATCAATGAAATCCCCGAAGGACACGCGGTATTCAGGTTGTTTGAAAACGGAATAGATTTCCATGTTCGGGTACAATTTGTACACCTTCTGTTTTGCTTCATTCATGGCTTCCCTGTCCGTACCGGAAAACACCAATACCCTGTAGCCCTCGGCCAATTTAATCAGCTTGTTTTTTTGGTAAACGGAATCCAGCGTACGGTTCAGTTTGGAAGTCACGTCCAATTTAGGGCTGGCGAAACTTTTTCCTTCACTCGAGGGAGGAGTTTGCTCTTGACTATTTTCAAATACAGGAGGGCTGAATCTTGGGCGGTAACTTGCGATATCCGGATCGTCTGCCAGTCTTCCTTGAGCCAAGGAAAGCTGACAGATGCAAAGACCGGCTATTAAAAAAACAACGAAACGACTCCCTTTCATTATGCCTCAATCAAAACACAGCGGTTATTTTTCAGGTCTTCTTCTACCTGTTTGAATTTCACATCTTTTTTGATCGTCCCGTCCATGTATTGCACCGTCACTTTGTCGTTACGGTTGGCGATTTTTTGCGATACGATCGGCTGGAGCTTCGGCCTTTCTTGTTCAACGGTTTCCCTACTAGGACCTGTGAGAGAAGAATGTGCCTCTTCTTTGCTTTCACGATATACCTGCTTCACGGGGCGTTCAGGTGCTCTGTTCACCTGTGGCATTTGTTCCGGCTCTTGTGCCGCTACCCTCGATTTGGTCAAAAACTGGGAAGTTTCTTCGTTCAATTTGTCAATAAACAATTTGAAAAGATTGAAAGACTCCATTTTATAGATCAACAAAGGGTCTTTTTGTTCGTGGACCGCATTTTGAACCGATTGTTTCAGGTCGTCCATATCCCTCAAATGCTCTTTCCACGCATTGTCGATAAATGCCAAGCTGACAAATTTTTCCACATTGGTCGTAAGTTCCTTGCCCTGCGTTTCGTACGTTTTTACCAAAGGAGTGACAATATTCATTTGTTTCACGCCATCCGTGACGGGGATCACGACGCTTTCGAACACCTCTCTCTTATGGGTATACAAATCCTGGAACAACGGAAGCGTCTGCTCGATCATCGTTTTATTCTTATAGGAATAATGGGTGAGGGCCGCTTTGTACAGATTTTCTACAAGCACTTCAGGCCTTTGCTTCGCAAATTCTTCTTGATTAAAAGGAGGTTCAATGCCCAATATATTGATGGTGTGCAGCAACAACGCGTCATATTCTCCTTTTCCATTGGCATGGTAGGATTGGACGATGTGTTCGCTTACATCGAACATCATATTCAATACATCGATTTGGAGGCGGTCTCCATACAAGGCATTCCTTCTTCTTCTGTACACCACCTCACGTTGCGAATTCATCACATCGTCGTATTCCAGCAAGCGTTTGCGCATGCCGAAGTTGTTCTCTTCTACTTTTTTCTGAGCACGTTCGATGGAACTGGTCACCATGCTGTGCTGGATGACCTCCCCTTCTTCAATTCCCATGCGTACCATGAGGCTGGCAATTCTTTCGGAACCAAAAAGGCGCATCAAATTGTCCTCCAACGAAACAAAAAACTGGCTGGAACCAGGATCGCCTTGTCGACCGGAACGGCCTCGCAACTGTCGGTCCACCCTTCTCGACTCATGTCTTTCCGTGCCGATGATGGCCAATCCTCCAGCGGCCCTGGATTCGGGCGTCAATTTGATGTCCGTACCCCGCCCTGCCATGTTGGTCGCGATGGTAACAGTTCCCGGTTTTCCTGCTTCTGCTACTATTTCCGCTTCCTTTTGATGGTATTTGGCATTTAATACTTGGTGTTTGATATTCCGCATTTTAAGCATGCGGCTCAGCAACTCGGAAATCTCCACCGAAGTAGTTCCGACCAATACAGGCCGTCCTTTTCCAGTGAGTTCCACGATTTCTTCCGCTACCGCATTGAATTTTTCCCGCATGGTGCGGAATACCTTGTCCTGCTCGTCCTTCCGGACTGCCTTGGTATTGGTGGGAATGACGACCACGTCCAATTTATAGATCTCCCAAAACTCTCCTGCTTCCGTCTCGGCAGTACCCGTCATCCCGGCCAACTTGTGGTACATACGGAAATAGTTCTGCAGCGTCACGGTCGCATAGGTTTGCGTGGCGTCTTCTATTTTGACATTTTCTTTGGCCTCGATTGCCTGATGCAAACCGTCCGAATAACGCCGTCCGTCCAATACTCGCCCTGTCTGCTCGTCCACAATTTTCACTTTGTTGTCGACGACGATGTATTCTACATCTTTTTCAAACAAGGTATAGGCTTTCAGCAATTGCTGCACCGTATGGATCCGTTGTACTTTGATGGTGTAATCTGCAATGACCTGCTCTTTCTTTTCCAATTTTTGTTCGTGCGTCAGAGAAGGGTCGTTTTCCACTTTGGCCAACGAGGTGGAAAGATCGGGAAGGACAAAAAAATGAGGGTCCTCTCCTTCTTGCGTGATCAAATCGATGCCTTTGTCGGTGAGTTCGATGCTGTTCTGTTTCTCATCGATCGTAAAATAGAGCGGTTCGTCCGCCTTTGGCATTTCTTTTGAACTGTCCTGCAGGTAAAAATTTTCCGTTTTTTGCAGGGTGACCTTAATGCCGGATTCGCTCAAAAATTTGATGAGCGGTTTGCTTTTGGGAAGTCCTCTATGCGCCCTAAACAAGGCCAATGCCCCCTCCTTGTCATCCGATTTTTCGGAAAGGGTTCTTTTCGCCTGGTTCAAATAGTCGGCTGTCAGTCTTTTTTGGGCTTCCACCAATTTGCTCACGCGGGGTTTCAGATCATAAAATTCATGCTCGTCGCCTCTTTGTACTGGACCGGCAATGATAAGCGGAGTCCGCGCATCGTCGACCAACACGGAGTCCACTTCGTCCACCATTGCGTAATGGTGTTTTCTTTGCACCAACTCCTCGACGCTACGCGCCATGTTGTCTCTTAAATAATCAAAACCGAATTCGTTGTTTGTCCCATAGGTAATATCTGCCAAATAGGCTTCTTTCCTTTCCTGGGTATTTGGCTCATGCTTGTCGATGCAATCCACCTTCAACCCATGAAATTCGAACAGGGGCGCCATCCATTCGCTGTCGCGTTTTGCCAAATAATCATTTACCGTTACAATATGCACACCCCGTCCAGACAATGCATTCAAAAAGGCAGGCAAGGTAGCAACCAAGGTTTTTCCTTCCCCAGTGGCCATCTCCGAAATCTTTCCTTGATGCAATACCACGCCTCCTATCAATTGTACATCGTAGTGTACCATGTCCCAAGTGACTTCGGTTCCAGTTGCCGTCCATTTGTTATGCCAAACGGCTGTCGTCCCTGTAATCTCCACACCTTTTCGTCTTGCGGCCACGTTTTTATCGTGTTCAGTCGCTACGACGACCAGTTTGCCATTTTCTTTTAGCCTACGTGCCGTTTCGCGGACAATGGAAAATGCGACAGGCAGAACCTCCATCAATACGCCTTCCAATTGTTTATTGCGCTCTTCTTCTAATTTGTCGATCTCAGAAAAAACCGCCTCTTTGGCCCCTACGTCCAATCCTGCATCTTGGAGCTTTTGGTTTAGTTCCTGCAAACGACCGTCGATTTTTTCCAGTTTTTGGTCGATGGCCGCTTTTACTTCACGCGTCTTAGCCCTTAGTGCCTCATCATCTATAGAAGTAAGTTTGGCGTATTCAATTTTAATTTTCTCAACGATAGGCAGAAGCTCCTTGACGTCCCTTTCCGATTTGGAACCAAACATCTTCGCAATCCCCTCTGTGATAAGTTTTAGCATGGATTTTAATGTAAAAAGGTCTGCAAATTTAATTGTATAATTCAGTTTTGCGGAAATTTGTTCACCACCCTTTCGATTAAGAAAAGAGATTTGGCATATTTATATTCACATTCTAATAAATAATAGAACTTTTCTTTTTAATTTTGTTTTAACAAGTCAAAAAAGATTTTTTCTGACTTTTGTGTCACCAATTAACACTTTGAACATGGAATCCTACAACATAAAAACGACCAAGGCAAAGGCCCTCTCGTTAGCTGAACAATTATTCACGTATGCGCTTATGATTGCCCCTTGGCTTGTGTTTGTCTACTTGATTTATTATTATGTTCTTTAAATAAGGTCTTTTCATCCGAGGGAGTATCCAACATCTTCCCTGCCAAAAATAAAGCCCCAAGTAGCCCTTGGGGCTTTATTTTTAGCACTTTTTTTAGCCAAAAGAAATACTTTTGATCCGAAAAACAGGAAAAAAAGTGTTTGACCATTTTGCCTTAAATAAAAAAAATGCAATTTCTTTTTATTTTCCAATTTGATTTGAATACATTTGTCTAATATCATGTAAGTGCCTTTAGATAAACCTTATATACAAACACTTTTAACGGTGGCCCAATGGAAGATTATAATAAAATCATTGAATCTCTCAGCGTACGCTATTTAAAATCTAAGAATATTAAAATTCTCAAGACTCACACCATAGAAAATTTCTATGATGTGGAGAATTTGGTCATTTTATTGCATAAAGGAGAAATTACATTTGGCAAGGAATCCGAAAAAGTCAAAGAAGGGGATATACTTTTCATTCCGGCCGGCAAACTGGTGCCGATTACCTATGGCACAGGTCAACCGGCGAAACTAAAGAACGAGGATTTTATCTCGAACAAGGAAAAGTACATCGCCACCAACCGGAATCCTCAAAACATCCTTCAACACCCGAACGAGAGCTACACCTACCTCAGTTTGGAAGCCAAGGTATTTGATTCCGTCAACTTTTTCACTTCGCTGGATATCCCTCCTTTCGTCATTCAAGGAGACGAAAAACTCCAGGCCTTCATTATCGATCTGATCACGGAAGGAATGGGAGCAAAAGTGGGCAAGGAGCGGTTCATCAAGTTATATGCCGAGATGATCGTGATCGAAATCATCCGCTTTATCCTAGATAGAAGGCTTTTTGTGGAACAATTGGCTACCAATAGCAATTATTTCAAAGATCCCCGTCTCATCGACATCTTCACTTACATTAAAAACAACCTGAACGGGGACTTGTCGAATGCGATCTTGGCCGATGTGGCCAATGTGTCGGAAGATTACGTGGGGCAGTATTTCAAAATGCTCACAGGAATCAACCCACAAGATTACATCGAATACCAACGGATGGAAATGGCGGTGCATCTTTTACGCACGACAAAATACAGCATCCGTGAAATCGGGAAACAGGTAGGTTATAAGGACACGGCCTACTTCTGCCGCCGCTTTAAGATGATGTTCGGAATTCCAGCCGGCAAAATGAGGCGCAGGGAATCTTTAATGAACATTTAATTTCGTTTCTTTTTCCTATTAAACCACGATCTATCTTTAGAAAACACTCTTTTTCAGAGATATCCATGAGGCATTGAAAGACCGCTTTCTTTCAATGCTTTTGTTTCCTTCTGCTTCTTTTCTTATTTCAAGCCTGTCTATTTGGCTTTTACGGTAGGCAACCACTGCATGGAGGAAACGGAATATTTGCACGTGATACGGCGCTATTACCCGAACGCGGCTTCGACACACCACACGGTCCATCGGTTGCTCCGTTTATTCGAAACGGAATTGCATCTGAAACCTTGGCAAATCATGCATGCAGACAGTCTGTGCAGCGACGACGTCAACATCATCGAATATCCTCAAGAAGCCTACGAGATGTTGGGACCTTTCAAAATGGGAGGTTTGGACGGTTTTCCTTTCACAGGGTTGACCGGAATGAATGCCTTCGCCCACCATGTACCGGAAAATGGGGCCGTTTTTGTGTTTTATGCACCCCATATCGGCATTACGAAAGAAGGCAACGTAGGGGAAATCCTACGCATCGGCCAAACGAAACCTTCGGCCTGTTGCGGAGCGGCCAAAGCCGCACTCGGCAAATTATGGAAGGACGAAATCCGGCCAGGAATCGTCACGGATTTGGATTATCAACAAAACACGATCGAACAATTGTTTCTCCGACAGGCAGCACGGATCAAAACAGCGTCTTACCCTTTGATCGAAGCCACGGAAGTGATGTACGAGGCAATCGAGGAACGGATCCTGTTATTGGCGGAAAAAACCGAATACCCTTGTAAATACCTTGTCCTAGGAGGCGCCATTTTCATCAACGGCGACCATGACATGGGTTCCTTCTGTTCTTACAAGCGGTTGGATATTATCGACTTAGAGACACGGAAAGCCAAGAGTATCCTGCCCGAAATGTTCAAATGATGACAGGGGGACGGAAAAATCTTCCATCCCCCATTTAATTATTTTACGATCTTAAAATTAAAATCGGCAGTGCCCAATGTCCCGTACAGGCGGATCCAGATGGGAAGCAGTTGTTCCGTTCCACGTGCATTGGTAATGTCTCCCAGATCAATGATATGGGAACTTTCCCAGCCAAATTCACCTAACAATTTCTTCACCGATGATTTGGCTTCTGCATCATTTCCGCATACAAATACATCGTGGTCTCCATTTGCCAACGCCTTGGGACGCGCCATCAGCTGGCAATTCATGGTATTCAATGCTTTTACTACTTTCAATGCCGGAAAGGCTGCTTGTAATTCCTCCCCCAGCGAGTTGGTGTTGACCACAAACAGGGAAGGAGGCATTCCTTTCGAAAAATCAAGGGGATTTGAGACATCCACCAGCACTTTGCCGCTCAAGTTTTCTTCCCCGGCAAGTTTTAGCACATCGAGGGCAGCTTCGCCTTTTGTGCAATTAAATAGGATGCCCGCAAAAGCGGCAGCCTCCGCAAACGTTCCATAGGAAGCCTTGGAACCCATTTTTTGCGCCCAAGTCACCGCTTTTTCATTCATCGCCGAACGGGAACCCATTTTTACTTCATAGCCCAATTCGATCAACCTGGATCCGATGGTTTCACCAACCACCCCGGTCCCTAAAACAGAAATTTTCATGTGCGTCATTTGTTTTTATAATGGATAAAGAGAAAAGCGAGAAGAAGTAGCCCGGAAAAGTGTAGGCCCATCATGCCAAATGATTTCAAAAAGGGAAAGATCAGGCTACAATACACCAACACACTGCACGAAGCGAGTGCCGCCAACAAGATGCCCCATGTTTCCTGTTTCCAAATTCCGTAGGAAGCGAGCAACAAAACCAAGCCGTTGGTGATCAAAACATGCCCATCCAATAGAAGGCGAAGTAAGTCGCGGTCGTATTTCCTTCCTTGCGCCAACACGAACACGTCGTGCAAAAGGCCGTTCAAAAGGGTCCACCCTCCTATGAAAGCGATTGCCCAGGGCACCACTGATACAATCCTTTCCATCCGATAGTTGTTTACTTTTTACTGTAGCTATATTTTTTATAGCTTTGTCGCAAAGGTATTTTTTCTGCCGACACAAGACAAGTACTGTCAAAATGGAAAGTGCCCTTCTTTTTTTATTTACCTTTGATTTACAACAGTTTACAATTATAAAAATTTAAAACGGACGGACGATGTGGATAGATGGGAAAGAAATGGTCGTTCATATGGAGGGGAAACACTACCACTGCGCGTTGGACATTACCATGGACTTTATTGGGGGAAAATGGAAAACAGTCGTACTTTGGTACTTGCGCAAGGACACCAAGCGGTTCAGCGAACTAAAACGCCTCATTCCTGACATCACGGAAAAAATGCTGACCATACAACTTCGAGATTTGGAAAAAGATGGGCTACTTTGCAGGAAAGTCTACCCTGAAATCCCTCCACGTGTCGAATATTCCTTGACGGATTTTGGGAAAACATTGATTCCCCTCTTGGAGGAACTGGCCCTGTGGGGTCGTAACTTAGCAAAAGAAAAAGGTGAGATTGTCGAGAGATAGCATGACGGATTTCCGCACAAAAAAACAACTGAGGACTTATTGGCTCGAATACCGGCTTACGTTGAGTGAACCACGGAAGAACCAATTGAGTTTTCAGATCCAAGATCTTCTTTTTTCCGAATTTGCTATTCACCAGGTCGACAATCTCCATGTGTTTTTGCCCATCCAAGAACGTTGCGAGGTGCGCACTTGGCCGATTATCCAGCATATCCAAGAAAAAATGCCCTTCGTCCAGGTTTCAGTTCCCCGTATTACCAGTCCACGGGAACGGACCATGGAAAGCGTGTGCGTAGAGGCTCAGACCGTCTTTGTTAAAAACAAATGGGGAATAGAAGAGCCGGAAACAGGATATGTCATCCCGCCCAGTTCTCTCGATATGGTATTGCTTCCACTTGTTGTATTTGACTCGACGGGGCATCGGCTCGGGTATGGTGGGGGGTTTTACGACCGCTACCTAGCCCAATGTACCCACGCTACCAAAATCGGCCTGAGTTATTTTGACCCTATCGGCAAGATCCCGGAAATAGACCCCTACGATATCCCGATGGACTTCTGTGTGACGCCACAAAAAGTATACGCTTTCTGAATCTTTTTCACCATTTTAATAGAGTCAAAGAACCCTAGCCTTAATCCTTACATCGAAATGATCTTTTACGATCGATCCCCCTTCACGGACGAACAACTTGTCCAATTCTATAAAATGCTTCTAAAACCGCGTTTGGTTGAAGAAAAGATGCTCATCCTGCTTCGGCAAAATAAGATAAGCAAATGGTTTTCCGGGATAGGCCAAGAAGGTGTTTCCGTGGGTGCCGTGGCGGCGCTCGAACAAGACGAATATATTTTTCCCCTTCATCGCAATCTCGGCGTTTTTACCGGCAGGGGAGTGCCATTACAAAAACTTTTTGCCCAATTTCAAGGAAAGAAATCCGGATTTACGAAAGGCAGGGACCGTTCTTTTCACTTTGGGAGCAAAGAACACCATATCATAGGCATGATTTCCCACTTGGGTGCCATGTTGCCTGTGGCGGACGGGGTGGCGTTGGCCCATCGATTGGCGCAAAAACAAAAAATCTGCCTAGTTTTCAGTGGGGATGGAGGATCCAGCGAAGGGGATTTTCACGAAGCCTTGAATTTGGCGTCCGTATGGAAACTTCCGGTCCTATTTTTGGTAGAAAACAACGGGTATGGGTTGTCGACTCCCACGCACGAACAATATGCCATACACAGTTTCACTGAAAAGGCAGCCGGCTATGGGATCGAGGCCTACCGAGTCGAAGGGAACAACGTCTTGGAAATGTATACGACGATACGGAACGCGGCTCAAAGAATGCGGGAAAATCCCGCACCTGTGCTCATTGAAGCCCTCACCTTCCGTATGAGAGGGCATGAGGAAACCTCCCCCACCAAATACGTCCCCGAAGAATTATTCGCAAAATGGGCCGAAAAAGACCCCGTACTCACGTTTGAAAACTTCTTGCTTCAACAACGGGTGCTTTCCGAGGCACAGGTAAATTCCATCAAGGCAGACTTTCGGCAAGAAGTGAGCCAGGAATGGGAAAAAATGGAAAACGAACCCATACGGCCTGTCAATTCCGAGACGGAACTGGACGAAGTATTTGCAACACACGAATCCATCGAAACGATCCCAACAAGCGGGTTCAACTCGCTCCGGTATATCGATGCGATCCGTGAGGCATTGGACCAATCGCTGGAAAAGCATGAAAAATTGATCCTCATGGGCCAAGATATCGCAGAATATGGAGGCGTGTTCAAGGCGACCGAAGGATTGGCAGAGAAATATGGCAAATCACGCGTTCGGAACACTCCGCTTTGCGAATCGGCCATTTTGGGTGCCTCGTTGGGTCTGAGCATCGAAGGATACAAATCCATGGTGGAAATGCAGTTTGCGGATTTTGTGAGCTGTGGCTTCAATCAGATCGTGAACAACCTGGCAAAAAGCCATTACAGATGGGGGCAAAAAGCCGACGTGGTCATACGCATGCCCACCGGTGCCGGAACAGGGGCCGGCCCCTTTCACTCCCAATCCACGGAGGCTTGGTTTTATCACGTGCCAGGACTGAAGATTGTCTATCCTTCCACCTCCTCGGATGCAAAAGGGTTATTGTGTGCCGCCATCGAAGACCCGAATCCCGTCTTATTCTTTGAGCACAAAGCTTTGTACCGCTCACATTCTGAAAATGTACCCCAAGGATATTATACGTTGCCCTTCGGAAAAGCAAAGAAAGTAAGTGAGGGCAACTCCTTGAGCTTGATTACGTATGGTATGTGTGTGCATTGGGCGATGGACTGCATCAAACGTCACGGATTGGAAGACGAAGTGGAAATACTTGATTTGAGGACATTGGTCCCTTTGGACAAAGAAGCAATTTCCGATTCGGTCAAAAAAACCGGAAAGGTTCTTTTGGTAACGGAAGATACCTTGACAGGAAGTATTTTATCGGACATTTCGGCTTGGATCCACGAAGAATTGTTTGAGTATTTGGACGCCCCAGTGAGCAGGTTGGCAAGCCTCGATTTGCCAGTTCCTTTTGCCCACGATTTAGAAGAAATGTTTTTAGCCAACCAACAACTCCTAGAAAAAATACAAAAACTGTTGTCATATTAGCCCAATTCTGCTAATTTAGCACTTATTTGTTACAATTTAACACCTTGAAATACGGAAACTTAAATAGCACAACGCTACTTCAATGCGCCCTGCTGGCGTTGTTGGCCGTTGTGGTTTCCTGCAAAACGCCCAAATATACCTGCCCGGCCTATAGCGAACACAAGCATCGGGCATTGGCCGATAGCACAGATCCTTCCAACTCGATCAAGTCGTATTATTACTATCCTGTAGTGGACCAAGGTTCCGCGGAAGATACGACATTTACCAGTGCCACGAGCATCGAAGGCATTGAGGACGACTCCAAAACGAACGAGGAAATACTGCATGAAACAGACCTCGCAAAAGAAAAAGAGGAAGAATGGAAACCCTATACCTACTTTAACATCCGGATGGAGGTAGACTCCCTAGGCAAACCGACTTCGTACAAGCCTTTGAAATACAAGGTCAACGGCTTAGTGGATAAAAAGAAAATAAAAGACATCAATGTGGACAAGGAGCTGGCAGAAGACAAAAAGAAGACGTCCAAATCAGGGTATATCAAGGTAGAGGAGGAAGAAGAACAACAGCCGCAATAATGAAATACGCGAAGTACATCACCATTTTTTCTACTGTTTTTTTACTATTCACCACGTCTTGCAAAGACACGAGCTATCCATGTCCGGCTTACAGCGAGTCGGGCGGGAAAGATGCTTCCATGAAAGTAGGGCCTGATGGGACCCCAATCAACAGTGTAAGCCGGCAATACGACGAAAACGGCCTGATTAAAAAGAAAAAAGTCAAAAGAATTCACAAATAAGTTATATTGCGAATCTAAAGGTGCCGGCACTTTGAAATTCCCCACTTTTTATTTCCCCTTTCCTTTTGCCAGACCTACCGTCTTCTGGGTATCTTGGGCACTCCTTGTATGTTCTTTTTCGGTCGCGTTAGGCCAGAAAAAAAAAACCGGCGGAGGTCCCCCTCCCAATACGGGCGACAACACCGAGATTTCACAATCTGGAGACAACAACCGATTTCCTTCGAGGCAAAGGGCCACTACGAAGAACGATAACCTGCGTGTGAACAAGGAAGCCATGAAGAGCAAACAACGCCAGGTAACCAAATTTCATGGAAACGATCTAGAGAAAAAAAGGCCTGAAAAGGTCCTCGAAGAACAACGCACAGGGAAAAGGGTCCCACCAAGCTCCGTAGACCAATCCAGCTACCCCGACCAACGGGAAAAAGCCATGCATCAGGCAGAAAAGCCCCATCAGGCGCAACATGAATTCAAAGGCGACATTGTCGTCAAAAAGAAATCCGTGCTGCACGGCAAACACCCTTCCGAAATAGACCATGTAGGACGCAAATCTGAGCTTGTGGACCATACGAAATACCAAGGGTACAGAACCAAAGCCTTCCAACGCAAAGAAGCCACGATGGAAGCAGTGAATTCGGAGGGAAGCATGCAATATGGCCTGAGAGAAGGGGACGACTTTAGCTTGGAAAAACGAAAATCCATGCGTCAGGCAAAAGAAAGGCAACGCTTCGAATATTCGGGCGACCTACTTCCGAAAATTTCCACCCCACCTGCCAGCTCTACCTACTCGGGAGACGCGGATGCCGTAGACAGGGAAGGCAACATGAAACAGAGGCAGAAAGAAACCGCCAATTATTCAGGTGATTTGAATCTAGAAGACCGGGCAAATAAAAGACGGGACAAAGACAATGAAGTACACGAATATTCAGGAGACATCAATTTAGAGGCCCGGGATAAAACGCGCAGGGACAAGGACAACGAGATCCATGAATATTCCGGAGACCTCAATTTGGAAGAAAGGGATCGTAAACGAAGGGAAAAACAAAAAGAAATTGCCCAAAACACGGGTGATATCGATATGAAGGAGGTAATCCGCAAGGAACGGGAGATCCGCAAGAAAGAAAAAACGATTTCCAAATACTCTGGCGACATCTTAGTGAAAACGTTGAAGGCCAGAGACAACAAAATCCGGATGAAAGCGAAGAAAATCGCCAACTGGCAGGGAGATGTCGTCATAAACAAAAAACGCAAGGGAGCGCATCCAAGTGCCGCTTACCGAGGTGGGAAAATTGCCAATTCATACAAGGCAAGAGAGCGATACAGAAGGAAAATGATCAAAAAGTACGGCCGCAACCCCGGTATCGAAACACCTAATTACCAGAAGCGGAAGGACGACAAGCCTACGTATGATAAGGAGGAGAGCAAAATTTGGGACGTGCAGAAATATCGGGATAGCAAAACCAAAGAATAGGGAATATTGTTAACCTATTAAAACCGTCTTCACGCTATGAACTGGCACAAATTAACCACCTCCGAACAATTGCAACACATCAAGCAAGCGTCTATCGCCCACCCTATCCTTATTTTCAAGCACAGCACGCGATGCTCCACAAGTGCCCTTGCCTTGTCCAGACTGGAAAGGGCCTGGAAGGAGAACAATGTCACTCCTTATTTTCTTGACCTATTGTCCTACAGGGAAATTTCAAGGAAAATAGAAGAGGAATTCAAGGTAACGCACGAATCGCCCCAGGTATTGCTCATCAAAGGTGGCCAAAGTGTGTACGACGCTTCCCATATGGCCATTTCGTTCGATGAAATCTCCAAACATTTTTAAAGAAAGTTTCAAGGAAGACTTTCTACATCACATCTGGAAATTTCAATATTTCAACAAACAGGATATACGGACACGTCAAGAAGAAGCCGTTTGCGTGCTTTTTCCCGGCCATCCCAACTCCGACGCAGGGCCCGATTTCAAGGAGGCCAAAATCATTGTAGGGGGCATAGAATGGCATGGTCATGTGGAAATACATTACAAGAGCCAGGAGTGGAATGCGCATCGCCACGCAACGGATCCCGCTTATAACAATGTCATCTTACATGTGGTGTGGGAATACAACGGGGCTTCCCTAAGATCCGATGGCAGCGAGGTGCCTGTGATCGAATTGAAAGGCCGTGTAGATCAAAGCCTGATCGAAACATACCGCTCCCTTGTAAAAAGCACGCTCTCCATCCCCTGTGCTCCCTTTGTGAAACAAATGGATACCATCCACATCTTTTCCATGTTGGAACGGACACTTGTGGAACGGATGGAAGCAAAATCCAAGGAAATTTTGCAGATCTACCAAGCTACAAAAAACGATTGGGAAGAAACTGCCTATCGTTGGCTTGGGAAATGCTATGGCTTCAAAGTAAATTCGGATGCTTTTTTAAAATTGTGCGAGGTGTTGCCTTTTGCGCTATTGAAACGATATCGGCCAAACCCACTTCAATTTGAAGCCTTGCTGTTCGGCTGTGCCGGTTTTCTGGAAGCGGGAAGTAAAGAGACTTATCCTCAGTCGCTTCGAAAAGAGTTTCACTACCTGGTGCAAAAACATGCTTCCTTAAGGACGTTGATGCTGTCTGAATGGAAATTTTTACGGTTGAGACCTGCCAATTTTCCGACCTTACGCATCGCCCAATTCAGTGCTTTTTTGCAGTCCACTCCCTATGTGTTCGATTCGATCTTCCACTCTCCTTCCATCCAGGCCTTTGCCGATCAATGTGCCCAACCTACGTCTCCTTTTTGGCAAGACCATTACCATTTCGGTGCCCCTGCTGCCAAGAAAAGAAACAGCACACAACTGGGAAAATCAAGTGCAGAAAACCTTCTCTTGAATGCTTTGCTCCCCCTTCGTTTTGCCTATGCCGATTTTAATGGATTGTGGGAATTGAAAGACAAGACGATAGAAGCCTTCCGGTCTTTGAAAGCAGAGGAAAACGCTATTTTGCATTTGTTCCATGAGGTCTCCTTCCCTCTCGCATCTGCCTATGAAGGCCAAGCACTCCTCCAACTGCACCACCAGTATTGCAAGCGGAAAAGATGTTTGGATTGTCACATAGGGGCTCATATTTTATATCCTCTCTAAAATGGCCCTGCTTCACACCCTCTCTTATTATGTTGCCAACGCATCCCTCCTTTTATTTGCCCTATTCCGTTTCAAACGACACTATATCCCGGAGGCTCTTTCGACCTGGTATAGCGTCACACTAGGAATAAAATGCCTAGCAACTTTGGCTGTTGGACTTATCTTTCGGTACGCCTTTCCTTATTTGACGGATCCTGAAGCTCTTTTTGCGGCATCTGTAAAACTTTACGAACTGCTAAGACAGCACCCCCATTCCTTGCTCGAAATTTTTGTGCACGATCGCATTGCCAATCTTCCGTATGCCGAAATCCCGCGTGCTTTTTTCCTGCTCAAATGTTTGACGCTTCTCAACTTTATGACAGGCTCAAGTTACTGGCTGAATAGCCTTTGGCTCAGTACGCTTTCTTTTTTTTGTACATGGCTCTTGTGCCTTCAAATACGCCGCTTTTCTGCATCTGCCTTCTTTCCCAGTATTCTCTGCTTTTTGCTTGTCCCTAGTACTGTTTTTTGGTCAAGCGGGATTTTAAAAGAATCGCTTGGTTTCGGCATGTTATGCCTGCTCATCACGTTCTGGCTTCGTGCCTTGCAACACCCTTCTTTTCCGTTCAAGGAATGCATCGGCAGTATTTTCCCCTGTTATGTCCTTTTCCACGTGAGGTTTTATATATTAGGTGCTTTCGCACTCGTGGCAGTACCCTATTACGTGGCAACGAAACTTTTTCCTATAAAAGG
>FTBA01000130.1_pt1 | contig 19679 bp, 18 predicted proteins | sample 1639221 | NCBI WGS metagenome assembly FTBA01 (sample SAMEA3914864, study PRJEB12502) | metagenome | biome: forest; material: soil | place: USA | collected 2012-03-12 | depth 0.3 m | reverse complement strand
TGGTATGTATTGGCAAGTTGGCATGTGAGCGGCTTGGCTGCCATTACCTTGACCGTCGTGCTTTTGAAAGAAAATGGCTATCTTAAAGTAGTCAACGATAGCCATTTGCATGATTTGGGCAAGTTCATGTTCGCCTTTAGCATTTTTTGGTGCTACGTGTGGTTTGCACAGTTCTTGTTGATCTTCTACGCCAACATTGGAGAAGAAACTACTTACTTTTTGGATCGTCTCAGCAGGTTTGGTGCAACATATAAAGGACTTTTCTTTGTGAATATCTTCATCAACTTTGTGTTTCCCTTTCTGACATTGATGACCAGAGAAACAAAACGGTTGAATGTATTTTTGAAAATCGTCTCGATCGGAATCTTATTTGGGCACTGGTTGGACTTCTACTTAATGGTAATGCCAGGGACAACAAAGGGAAATAGTGGATTTGGTCCGTTGGAATGGGGATCCATCGTTATCTTTGCTACCATATTTATTTATGTAGTAGCGTCGGCACTATCCAAAGCCTTGTTGATTCCAAAGAATCATCCGTATTTGGAAGAAAGCATGCACCACGACATATAAGGATCGCCATAGTGTACGCCATCAAGTTTTAAGAGAGAAAAGAGAGAGCATATGATCACGTATTTAGTATTTATCGGAATAGCGCTTGCTTTGACTGTACTTTTCTTATTGTACAGGACACAAGTACTTTTGAATGTTTTGCAAGGAAAGCTCAAAACTACCAGCAGGGTAGATGGGGCCAACAAGATACATGGAATTTTATTCTTCTTGTTTATGGTGTTGTTCTTTGTAGGCATGTTCGTGGGACAAGAAGTATACAAAAAGTATTATTTACCGGAGCCGGCGTCGCTACATGGGGTAGACACTGATTACATGTTTTGGTTTTCGATGATTTTAATCATCGTCGCATTTATCATCACCAATCTCCTTCTTTTTACATTCCCATGGAGATACCAATACAAAGCAGATCGGAAAGCACATTTTTTCCCAGATAATCATACAATTGAAATTATTTGGACGATTGTACCCGCGGCAGTGTTGACCGTCCTATTGTTCTGGGGCTTAAAATTGTGGACGAGTATTACCTCTCCTGCACCACAGGATGCCCAAGTAATAGAAGTAATGGGAAAACAGTTTGCTTGGCAAGTACGCTATCCTGGCAAAGACAGCAAATTGGGCAAATACAATTTCAAACGGATTGATGCCAATAACGAATTTGGAATCATGGTAGAGGATGCTCATTCTGAGGATGATTTTATTCCCCGCGAGCTCCATTTGTTGAAAGGGAAACCGGTAGAATTGAAAATTAGGGCCCGTGACGTCATTCACAGTGTATTTCTCCCTCATTTTAGAGTGAAAATGGATGCGGTACCTGGCATGCAGACGAACTTCTGGTTTGTTCCCACTATTTCAACGAAAGAAATGAGGGCAAAATTGAACAAACCTGATTTTAACTACGAATTGGCTTGCACGGAAGTGTGCGGAAGAGGTCATTTTGCCATGAGATTCTTGGTCGTGGTAGACGAACCACAAGAATATGCCAAATGGTTGGCAGAGCAAAAATCATGGAAATCACAAAATGAGGACTATTTTGCTGCAAAAAAGAAAGAGGTAAGTGCTTCTCAAAAGACTGCTTCAGTTGAAAATGAAAAGAAAGTTGCTTCATTTTAATAAAGAAAGGAACTAGAGGTTATGGCTACTGTAGATTTATCTATCCACACAGACCACTCAAGTGGTCACGGACATGACGATCATCACGACGATCATCATGAACTGAGTTTTATTCAAAAATATATCTTCTCGGAAGATCACAAAGTAATTGCGAAGCAGTTCTTGATTACAGGGATGTTTTGGGCAATTATCGGAGGAGGCATGTCGATGCTTTTCCGTTTGCAATTGGGATTTCCCGATAGCAATCTAGAATGGTTGAAGCCACTTATGGGAGATTGGATCGAAAATGGGAAAATGAATCCCGAATTTTATTTGGCCCTCGTTACAATGCATGGAACCATCATGGTATTCTTTGTATTGACGGCTGGTTTAAGTGGGACATTCAGCAATTTTCTGATTCCCCTACAAATTGGGGCGAGGGATATGGCCTCTGGGTTTCTCAACATGCTTTCGTATTGGTTCTTCTTCCTTTCCAGTGTTTTGATGTTCATCTCTATTTTTACGGAAACAGGCCCTGCTTCCGGTGGATGGGTAATTTATCCACCTTTGAGTGCCTTGCCTCAAGCGGTAAATGGCTCCGGAATAGGTATGACACTTTGGTTGTGCGCGATGGCGATCTTCATCGTATCCAGTCTATTGGGAAGTATCAATTACATTACCACTGTCATTAACTTAAGAACAGCGGGAATGTCTTTCTTAAGATTGCCACTTACTATCTGGGCATTTTTGGTCACCGCGATCATCGGGGTACTCTCTTTCCCAGTATTGTTTTCCGCTGCATTGCTTTTGATTTTTGATAGGAGCTTTGGAACAAGTTTCTACCTTTCCGAAATCTATATAGGCGGAGAAGCCTTGCACAATATGGGTGGAAGTCCTATTTTATTCCAACACTTGTTCTGGTTCTTAGGTCATCCGGAAGTGTACATCGTATTGTTGCCAGCGCTTGGTATTACATCAGAAATTATCGCGACAAACTCGCGTAAACCGATCTTTGGATACAAGGCGATGATCGGTTCGATCTTCGGGATCGCCTTCTTGTCTTTCATCGTATGGGCGCACCACATGTTTGTCACGGGCATGAATCCATTCTTGGGATCTATCTTCATGCTGCTTACCTTGATTATTGCGGTACCATCTGCAGTAAAAGCATTTAACTATATCGCGACATTGTGGAGAGGAAATATCGTATTTACACCGGCCATGTTGTTCTCCATTGGATTGGTTTCTTACTTTATTTCAGGAGGATTGACAGGTTTAATTCTAGGAAATGCAGCCTTGGACATCCAATTGCACGACACATATTTCGTTGTAGCGCACTTCCACTTGGTAATGGGAACTGCTTCTTTCTTTGGAATGGTGGCGGGAATTTACCATTGGTTCCCTAAAATGTTTGGCAGAATGTTGGATGCGAAATTAGGGTACGTCCATTTCTGGATCACATTTATTGGTGCGTATCTTGTGTTCTTCCCTATGCACTACATTGGAATCGCAGGATTTCCAAGACGGTATTACTCGTGGACAGGATTTGATGCATTCAAAACCTTCGCTGACTTGAACTCCTTCATCAGTATTGCAGCATTCATCACATTCGGTGCACAGTTCATCTTCGTATTCAATTTCATTTATAGCATCTTTAAAGGAAGAAAAGCGCCTGCCAATCCTTGGCATTCCAATACATTGGAGTGGACGACACCGATCGTTCCAGGCCATGGAAACTGGCCAGGTGAAATTCCGAAAGTATACCGTTGGCCGTACGATTATAGCAAGCCAGGGGCTGCCGATGACTTCATTCCACAAAATGTACCCCTAGCAAGCACCCCAGAATCTAATTTACCGCACGAAGTCGAATTGGTGAAAGAGGAGCAACTCTAATGAAACAAGAAGTAAGTACCAGTTTTAAAAGACTGGTACTTTTGACCATTGTCTTTATTTATTTGGTGATTCTTGCGGGTGGTATCGTGAGGAGTACAGGTTCAGGAATGGGATGTCCAGATTGGCCAAGATGTTTTGGGAAATGGATACCTCCCACAGAAATATCAGAACTGCCTCCTGATTACAAGGAAAGATTTAAAGTAGCCCACCATGTGATTGCGGATTTCAATGCCTTCAAGACGTGGATAGAATATGTAAATAGGCTTCTTGGGGCAATAGTGGGAGGATTTGTATTGGCGACTTTTGTAGGCTCTCTCCGATACCGGAAATCGAAGCCACAATTTGTACTACTGGCGTGTACTATTCTGATATTAACAGGTTTGCAGGGTTGGATAGGAGCAAAAGTAGTGGCCAGTAATTTAGCCCAATACATGATTACCTTACACATGTTGATCGCATTGCTTATTGTTTCATTAGCCTTATGGCTGTATCAAATGACCGATATGGGCCACGTAATACATAAAGTGGAGTTAAAAGGCAACTGGATGTTCTACATTGCCTGCTTTACGCTGTTGCAAATTCTACTCGGTACGCAAATTCGGCAAGAAATCGATACCATTGCGATAGAGCATCAAGATACGCTGAGGGAGACTTGGATTTCTGAATTGAGCTGGAAATTCCAATGGCATAGGGCGGGAGCCTTGGTGGCTGTTGCATTGAATGCCGTTTATTCCTTTCTGTTTATCCGAAAAGAAGGGATTTCATCGTATGTTTCCCAACTATTGCTCATGAGCAACGCAGTATTCTTCGTAGAATATTTAGCAGGTGTGGGAATGGTGAAATGGGATATCCCTTATTTTATTCAACCCGTCCATTTAATGCTTGCGAGTTTGGCTTTTGGTCTACAATTTTACATTTGGTTATTGGTACGCCCTCAAAAGCAATCGGATGAGTTGGCTGCCATGTCAGTTGCAATAAGATGATCACCGCGACAACACACATAGGAAGTTTGGATAGGGCAAAGGCTTTTTTTGAGCTTTTGAAATTCCGCCTTTCTTTTTTTGTCGTATTCTCTGGGGTCGTGGGATATATTCTGGCGAGGCCTGGTTTTCATTTCGATAGTACCTTGCTCTGGTTTGCCCTGGGAAGCTTTTTAGTGACAGGGTCAGCCAATACCATCAACCAGCTGTTGGAGGAAGAGTACGATAAATTGATGAAACGGACCATGTCGCGTCCTTTGCCAAGCGGCCGGCTTTCAGGCGTAGAGGCAGGCATTTTTGCATTGGCCACATTTCTGCTGGGATCCTCGGTTTTAATGTTCAAAGTAAACCTTTTGGCCTGCCTATTATCGGATCTTTCCCTGTTCGTCTATGCGTTTGTATATACTCCACTGAAAAGAGTAGGGCCCATTGCCGTGTACGTAGGAGCGATTCCAGGGGCACTTCCTCCTCTCATCGGGTGGGCTGCGGCGACAGAAACTATTGACATGTATGCGCTCACCTTATTTGTTATTCAATTTGTTTGGCAGTTCCCTCACTTTTGGGCAATTGCGTGGATTTTGGACGAAGATTATACAAGAGCTGGATTTAGATTGTTGCCAGCTGGAGGAGGGAAAAACTTGAATACGGCTTTTCAAATCATGATCAACGTATTGATCCTGATCCCACTGAGTTTATTACCCGCTAAGTTGGGTTTGACAGGCTTTAATTCCGCTATTCTGGTCACCATGGCAGGGGTGTTCTTTTTGATCCAAACGTTGTATCTCATGAAGGAATGCACCAATAAAGCAGCACGCAATATCATGTTTGGGTCCTTTATATACCTCACGGTGATCCAAATCATATACATGGTGGATAGAATATGATGTCGGTAGAAACAAACAATACTGGAGAGCCGAGGACACAATTGGCGATGCACCCCAAAAAATTTGCGATGTGGTTATTCATCGTGAGCATCGTCATGATTTTTGGGGCTGTTACCAGTGCATACATCGTAAGGCAGGCAGAAGGGAATTGGAAGTTATTCCAACTTCCTACATTGTTTCTATGGAGTACCTTGGTGTTGCTCGGGAGTAGCGTAACGATGCAATGGGCTTATCAAAATGCCAAAAAGGATGAATTGGAAAGGGTAAAAACGGGTGTGGCCCTGACACTTCTGTTGGGCATCGCCTTCCTTGTCATGCAATATGAAGGGTGGAAGGCTTTGGTCGAAATGAATGTCCACTTTTCATTCGCAAACCCTTCGGAATCATTTTTATATGTTTTAACCGGACTGCACGCATTTCATTTGGTAACTGGTTTAATATTTATCATTATTGTGTTAATTTCGGCGTTTCAAGACAAGGTGCATGCCAAGAGCTTGGTACAATTGGAAATGTGTACTACCTATTGGCATTTCTTGGACGGTCTTTGGTTGTATTTGTATATATTCTTATTGATAAATAGATAAATTTTATTCTCGCTTATGGCTCAACATGTTGCTGCACTAGACTCGAAATCACTCTGGAAGGGTGGGGTAGAACCCATGAAAGCCAGCTATGGCAAGCTGATGATGTGGTTTTTCTTGGTATCGGATGCGTTTACTTTTTCCGCGCTGCTGATCACCTATGGTATGATCCGTTTTGCCCACCATACCGCTCCGGAAGCGGCATTCAAGGTAGTGGACGGCGTGCATAAATTTGTTTTCTCGGACTTATATTGGCCTGTTCCTGAGCATGTGTTCACACACTTTCCTTTTACGCATGCCCACTTACCTCTGGCCTTCGTAGGATTGATGACCTTGATCTTGATCTTGAGTAGTGTCACGATGGTATTGGCAGTAGAAGCAGGACACCGGATGGATCAAAAGGCAGTACAGAAATGGATGCTTTGGACAATTTTAGGAGGATTTGCGTTCTTAGGCAGCCAAGCTTGGGAATGGAGCATCTTTATCATGGGTTCTGAAGAAGGCCGTATGGCAGCAGATGGTACGATCATTCATGGAGCCAACCTCATTCACAATGAATATGGACCTGCAGATTTTGCGGATCTATTCTTCTTCATCACAGGCTTTCACGGTACGCACGTTTTCAGTGGGGTGATTTTGAATATCATCATCCTATATAATGTGGCCAATGGATTGTATGAAAATAGAGGACATTATGAAATGGTAGAGAAAGTGGGCTTGTATTGGCACTTTGTAGACCTTGTATGGGTATTCGTATTTACCTTCTTTTATCTTGTATAATCTCTTACTCTAAAATCGTTACAAAAAATGGCGTCTCATTCAACCGGTAAATACATCCCAGCTTCGGATCCTGCTTCGGTGAAACAAAGGTCGACGATCTTGAAGACCTTCTGGATCCTTTTAGGCATCACTACCTTTGAATTCATCATTGCTTTTGGGAAAGAGCCTTGGCACATGCCCCATTTGGCCGTGATTTTTATCTTCATCACATTGACCCTTGTGAAAGCATTTTACATCGTGGCGGATTTTATGCACTTAAGACATGAGGTAAAAACCTTGATTTTATCGATCATATTGCCCCTCATGTTTATTCTTTGGTTCATTACATCTATGTTATACGAAGGACACGCAGTGTTGCTCGCACGATAAAATGAAACGATCTTGGAGAACCGGGATATTGTTAGTGCTACTAGCAGTCCCGGTTTTTTTAATTTTCTTCCTGCACCAATTTGGGAAAAACCACTTCAAATTGGTGACGTACTTTCCTGAAGATGTACAGGAAAAAGTCGTCGATGGCAAAACGATTTCCGATACCACTTTTCACGCCATCCCTCCTTTCCAGTTCGCTTCTTCCGATGGGGAGACCATTACAGAAAAACTCACGGAAGGCAAGATCTATGTCGCGGATTTCTTTTTCACGACATGCCCAGGTATTTGCCCTTTGATGTCCAATCAATTAAAAAGGGTACAAGAGGCATTTATTGATGATCCTAATATCTTGATTCTGTCCCATACCGTGGATCCTGACAATGATTCCTTGCCTGTTCTGAAGGAATATGCAAAGAAATACAAAGCGATAAAAGGGAAATGGTATTTCTTGCGAGGAAGTCAGGACCAGATTTATGAGTTAGCCCAAAAGGGATACTACATTTCTGCATTGGAAGACGAAAATGAAACAGGGACCGATCGGTTCGTACATAGCGACAAACTGGTATTGGTAGATAAACAAAAGCATATCCGCGGGTTCTACAATGGAACCGACGCAAAAGACGTAGACCGGTTGATTTTGGAAATAAAAGTATTATTATCAGAATATGGAGACGATACAAAGTAGCGAACTGCAGAGGAAGCAAGGGATGTACATGCTCATTATTGGTGTGCTGTCTGTGGCGGTGCCAGTGCTGGTGGCGGTACTGTTGTTTTTGCCCCAAACAGGTAAATTGGGCGATTTGGACGTATCTTTTTTACCGCATTTAAACGCGATCTTAAATTCTGCCACTGCTTTGTGCCTGTTGTTAGGATTATATTTCATCAAACAGCAGCAAATCATCTATCATCGAACGGCCATGTTGTCTGCCATCGGACTTTCCAGTTTGTTCTTGATTTCCTATGTCGTGTACCATTATCAGGCACCGCATACAAAATTTGGTGGAGAGGGTATGATTCGTCCCATATATTTCACTATCTTGATTACACATATTCTATTGGCGGCCATTATCGTGCCTTTGGTGCTATTGAGTGTGTATTTTGCATTCTCCGCTCAAATTGAAAGGCACAAGAAGATTGTCAAGTGGACTTATCCCATATGGTTGTACGTGGCCATCAGCGGGGTAGTCGTATACGGGATGATCAGTCCTTATTATAAATAGAGGCGTTTAATAAAAAGCAGATGAAGCAATTGCTGGGAATTTTGACATTTAGTATCGTATTGTTGGCAAGTCCATTCTGTGCAAACGCCCAATGCGCGATGTGCAAAGCGACGGTAGAAAAAAGCGAGGGCGGTCAAGCTACATTTAAGGAAAGAGCCAAAGGATTGAATACAGGCATCCTATATTTGATGTGTATTCCTTATCTTCTCGCAGGAATCATTGGGTATTATTGGTACAAAAACAGTAAGGCGGAACGTGACCGGAAAGACAAAGTTCAGGGCATTATTAGAAGCAAAGTGTCCAAGGTGTAGACAGGGGAACGTGTTCCCTCACAGTGCATTCAGCTTACACTACTACCAAACGAACAAATCGTGTCCCCATTGTGGCTTGATCTTCGAAAGGGAGCCTTCCTTTTTCACAGGGGCGATGTACATCAGTTATATCATGAATGTGGTAGTGGTAGTGACCGGCTTAGTCGCTATCCGATCCTTTTTGCACGATCCAGCCCTTTGGGTATATTTTGTCATTTTCGTGCCCTGCTATCTGCCCTTCATTCCTTTGATTTTCCGTTATTCAAGGTTGATCCTATTGTATGCCGTAGGAAATCTACGATAAAACCTGATAACCGCCGGTAATTGTTACCTGATAACTGGGCTTACATATGCACCCAGCCTTGCGCTTTTAGGTCAATGGAATTGCCCCCTTTGGTAGCCAGTTTTTTCCCCTTGGTAGCCGACATCATGTATCCGATAAAGTGCAGATGGGGGTTGTTTTTGATTTTTTCAAAATCCCCTTGTCGGATGGTAAAGAGAAGCTCGTAATCCTCCCCACCATTTAAGGCAGCCGTGATAGGATCAATGGACAGTTCCAGCAGCGTCTGGTCCGTTTGGGAATCAATAGGCAATTTGTCCTCAAATATGGCGCATCCAAGTTGCGAAGCGCGACACAAATGAAATAATTCAGAAGCCAATCCGTCGGAAATGTCGATCATGGAAGTAGGGAGCACGCCCAATTCTTTGAGCTCGTATACGACGTCCATCCGGGCTTTTGGCTTCAAAAGCCGTTCTATTACATACTCATAATGCTCCAATTCGGGTTGCATGTCTGAATTGGCCAGAAAGACCTGTTTTTCCCTTTCTAACACCTGAAGACCTGTAAAAGCTGCGCCCAAGTCTCCAGTTACGCATATAATGTCGTTTTCGGAGGCTCCTTTCCTGTATACTACTTCTTCCTTTTTGGCTATTCCCAACACGGTCACGGAAATAACCAATCCTATTTTGGAAGAAGTGGTATCTCCTCCCACAAGATCTACTTTGTAATCTCCGCATGCCAATTCCACCCCTTCATACAACGCATCGATATCTTCCACCGAGAAAACATTGCTGACGGCAATTCCTACCAACACTTGTTTGGGTGTGCCAAACATGGCCGCTATGTCAGAGACATTGACGGCAATGGCTTTATATCCCAAATGCTTTAAAGGAGTGTAATGGAGGTCGAAATGGATGCCTTCTACCAAAAGGTCTTTGCTTACAAGTGTCACGAGTCCATTTCCTTGATCCAGTACTGCGGCATCATCCCCGATGCCGAGGAGCGTTTCGGGATGTTGAGGATGGATACGTTGGGACAAATGGTCGATCAGACCAAATTCGCCTAATTGTTTCAGTTCGGTACGTGCCATGTGAGGAAATCGGAATGCAAAACAACAAATTTTTAGGCATCTTTGACGCCTCTTTTACACAACGGACATGGAAGAATTGGTGGTAGTGAAAATAGGCGGGAATGTGATCGACCATCCAGAAGCCTTAGACGCATTTTTGACCGACTTTGCCCAAATTAAAACCCCAAAGATCTTGGTGCACGGCGGAGGCAAGATTGCCACCGACATAGCATCAAAGTTAGGAATTGAAGCCGTGATGGTGGAAGGTCGCCGCGTGACGGATAAACCTATGTTGGATATCGTCACCATGGTATATGGGGGCCTCATCAACAAGGGAATCGTGGCAAAATTGCAGGCTTTGGGAAATAATGCGTTGGGGATAAGCGGGGCAGATGGGAACAGCATTTTATGCAATAAAAGGCCTATAAAGGAAATTGACTATGGGTTTGTAGGAGATGTGAAGAAGGTGAACAATGCGTTGTTGGATCATCTCATGGAAGGTGGATTGGTTCCCGTGGTGTGTCCCTTGTCTCACGATGGGCAAGGCAACATGTTGAATATCAATGCAGACACCGTGGCCACTACCTTGGCGAAAGCAATGGCAGAAACCTATCAAGTATCCCTCTTGTATTGTTTCGAATTAAAAGGAGTCCTTTCGGATTTTGAAGACAAAAATTCGGTCATTCCCCAAATTACGCTCGATGAGTATACTGTATTGAAAACGAAAGGGAGTATTTCCAAAGGAATGATCCCTAAAATGGACAACTCATTCGATGCGATCCAAAATGGGGTGAAACAAGTGGTGATCTGCCATTCAGAGGATATGCTGGACGTGGCACAAGGAATAAAAAAAGGAACAGTGCTAAAAAAATGAACACCCCAGCCGAGGGAAAATGGATGGGGTGCTGTTGAATTTACCAAATGACGATCTTTTCGATCATCCCTTTTAAAGCCATCGGATCTTTCGGGATCAGGAGCTTCTTTTTGTTGGCCTCAAACTGTGGCTTTAAATTATTGCGCACGGCCTCTTCATAATCGTCGCCCAAGGTAGAGCTCGCCAAGTAAAACTCCAGGTTTTTGCCTTCCTTCGGTGCCGCATTTATTTGGCCGTTCCCAATGTTGGAACTAGGGTCTTTCTTCACTATCTTATATTTGAATACGAGCACGGTGTCTTTCGAAAATTTGCTCAAATTTTTCAAGGTGAATTCTGCCATGGTCACTTTCCACAAAGCATCGTCTGTCGATTCCGGAAAGTTGACATACAATTGATTGACATTTCGGGTTTTGATGTTTTCTTTCTTGGCCTCAAATTTTTGTTGGCCTAACACGGTAAGGGCCATGCTGAGCCCAAGGCTTGTAAAGAGGAGAAATTTTTTCATGATGGAATAGTTTATTACAAGTACGAAGAAATGAAAAAATGGATGACAAATGAAGAACAAATCTTGCTAATGCGGGAAAATCAAAAAAACGCAAGAAACTTTGGATTCAAAAAAAGTTTCCTTAGTTTTGTGTCATGATGGAAGCAAAGTTCGAAAAGTTAGACCAGACAGCAATCGAAATTGTGAAGGGTGCCTCGGAGTTGTTCATGCGGTATGGGTTGAAGAGCGTGACAATGGACGACATCGCGAGGCACCTCTCCATCTCTAAAAAGACCATTTACCAGCATTTTTCCGACAAGGACGAACTTGTGAACACGTTTACGGCAGTAGTGTTGGAAGGACAGCAAAAAGAAATGTTGGCCATTGAAGTGGGGGTTCAGAATGTAATGGAAGAACTGCACGTCACCTCGGAGTTCTTGAAGAACAAAGTGTGCAACATCAATCCAGGGCTTTTATTTGACTTGAAAAAATATTTTCCTAAAGCTTGGCGGATATTTTCAGATTATAAACGAAATTTCCTAAAAGATCACTTGAAGAGGAGCCTTCAGAGGGGAATCGATCAAGGTTATTTTAGGAGCGAACTCGATTTGGAGATTTTATGCCGCATGCGAATGGAGCAAGTGGAACTTTGTTTTAATCCAGAAGTATACCCAGTACCTGATTTTGACATCTCAGAAGTGCATTTACAATTGTTTTACCATTTTGTATATGGCATTTGCACATTAAAAGGACACCAGGAATTCGATCGGGTTTTTCTGGGAAATAATAAGTAAACTTAAAGCGAAACATTAAACACCTTAATAAATGAAACTGAATTTCTTCGCCATACTGGCGATGTGTGTAAGTAGTGTGAGTATAGCCCAAACAGATCCTAAAGTTTTTACCTTAAGACAATGCATCGACTACGCACTGACCAATAACACGCTAGTGAAAAATGCCACATTGGATGAATACATTTCCAAATACAAAGTACAAGAGTTTTTGGGAACCGGGTTGCCGCAAGCCAGTGCCAACTTTAGCGCACAACACTCGGATCCTTTGAGGAGGATGTTTTTGCAGAATACACCTGGGAGTGCGTTTTCCAGTTATTTTGGAAATGCACCCTATGGGACGGTGGTTGCAATACCCAATTTGTTCCAATTAAAGAATACGGCCGATGCATCTGTCACGGTAAATCAGATCTTATTCAGTAATAGTTTCTTTGTAGGGCTAAAGGCAGCAAAAACCTTTGCCCTATTGGCCACAGCCAACAAGGAGTTCAGCAAAATTCAGGTCATCGAAAATGTGAGCAAAGCTTATTATTTGACCGTCATCAATGCGGAAAGAAGAAACTTGTTTGATGTCAATATCTCCCGGGTCGATTCTTTGTTGAAACAATCCAGAAGCATGTACAATTCCGGTTTCGCCGAGAAGATCGACGTGGACAGGCTGGAGGTGACCTACAACAACCTGCTCACAGAGAAAATAAAATCGGACAATATGATGTTGATCAGTGTTATTCTGCTCAAATACCAGATGAACATGCCACTTGACCAAGAATTCGGCGTTTTCGACAACATTCAGAACATTGTGCTTGATTCCACGATAACTGGTGGGGCAGACTACGGAAACCGTATCGAATACAGGCAATTACAGACCCAAATGCAATTGGATAAATTAAATTACAAATTGAACCAGCAAGGATACCTTCCTACTGCCAATTTGTCTGCCAACTTGGGCGTATTCAATCAAAGCCCTGAATTTGATTACTTGACAAAAGGCCATGCATTTTACAATTACGGCACGTATTCCTTCAATGTGTCGATGCCCTTGTTCACTGGTTTGGGAAGGGTAAAACGTACCCAACAAGCTAGATTGAACTATGAAAAAACGCAAAACAATTTAGAACGATTCAAAAGTACGGCTGCCATGCAGACGTCCACTTCTGAGATTGCTTACAAAAACAGTTTACAGGCGCTAAGTGTACAAAAGCGGAATGCAGAATTGGCCAAAGAAGTGGCGAGGGTCACCCGAATTAAGTTTACTTCAGGGACAGGTCCCAATATCGAAGTGGTCACGGCAGAAGCGTCGTTGAAAGAAGCCCAGATCAATTATTACAGTGCCCTCTACGATGCATTGGTGGCTAGAGTAGATTATGATAAAGCATTAGGAAACCTAAAATAAAGAACACATTGAATACCTATAACTTAAACAATATGAGATCCATTTCATTCACCGCCTTGGTCCTAGTTGGGTTGGCGGCATGTACCCATAAGCCCAACAACGAGGAAAAACTGGCATCGTTGAAAGAACAAAAGACAGGCTTGGAGAAACAATTGGAGGATCTGACCGTCCAAATCAAGGCCTTGGAAAAGGCTTCAGGAAAAGCGAAAGTGGAACAAAAGACCGCTTTTGTCCAAGTAGAACCCGTCAACCCCGGTACGTTCCAACATTATATCGAAGTACAAGGAAAAGTGACCTCGGACAATAATTTGAATATAAACCCCAAGACCTCAGGTGAAATCACTAAATTGTATGTACACAAAGGACAGCAGGTAAAAAAAGGCCAATTGCTTGCCTCCTTGGACGTATCTGCCCTTTCAAAGAGCCGGGAGGAACTTAAGACCGCCTTAGAGTTTGCGACGCAAGTGTACGATAAGCAGAAAGGCCTCTGGGACCAAAAAATAGGAACAGAAATCCAATACCTTCAAGCGAAGAATAACAAAGAGGGTACTGAGCGCAGGCTTGCTACACTCAACGAACAAATTGCATATGGCAGTGTGACGGCTCCCATCAGCGGCGTAATTGAAGAAGTCTTCCCAAAAGAAGGCGAAAGTGCCAATCCTATGTCTCCGATGTTCCGTTTAGTGGGAAGTGGTGACTTTAAGATCTCAGCAGATGTTTCGGAAGCCTATTCTTCTAAATTAAAGGAGGGCAGTGAAGCGGAAGTATTTTTCCCGGATTTAAACAAAACCATCAAAACGACCGTGCGGGTAGTAGGAGACGAAATCAGTGCGTTGAACCGTACCTTTAACATCGAATTGTATTTGCCTTCTTCTCTTCCCGGAACCAAGGCAAACATGATTGCCTACGTACGGGTGAAGGATTACGAGAACAAAAACGGAGTGGCAATTCCTGTAAGCGTGGTACAAAAATCGAACGAAGGGACATTTGTCTTCGTTGCCAACGACAACAAAGCGACCAAGCGTTTGGTAAAGACAGGGCAGACCTACAAAGGATCGGCAGAAGTACTAAATGGCTTAAAGAAAGGCGACACGTTGATCACTGCCGGCTATTTGGATCTTATAGAAGGGCAACCAGTGAAATTTTAAATAGAGGCAGCCTGCTTGACTTGTTTAATAAAAGCATTCAATAGAGGGGCTTTAGGGATAGCAAATTGAAAACAGATGGGGCTTCAACTCTCTAAAAAATGGAGGCCTATACAAACTGAAAGAAAATGAAAGAATTTAAACCCAGTAGCTGGTCGATCGATAATAAGACCAGCGTCTATGTACTCGCGGTGATTGTCACATTGGCCGGCTTTTTGTTTTATCAGAGAGCACCCAAAGAGCAATTTCCCGAAATCGTGTTCCCTCAAATGTATGTGAGCACCATTTATCCAGGGACGGCACCGACCGACATGGAGAACTTGGTCACGAAGCCTTTGGAGAAGCAGATGAAATCGATCTCGGGGGTGAAGAAGATCGTGAGCAATTCTTTCCAAGACTATTCCAGCGTTTTGGTGGAGTTCAATACGGATGTAGATGTGGCAGTGGCCAAGCAAAAGGTAAAAGACGCGGTAGATAAGGCCAAAAATGACCTTCCCAAAGACATGGACGAAGATCCTCAGGTGATCGAAGTGGACGTGTCCCAAATCCCGATCATGAACATCAATATTTCGGGAGATTACGACCTGAATAAACTGAAAAAATATGCGGAAGACCTCCAAGACCGTATCGAGAGTTTGAAGGAAATCACACGGGTAGATTTGGCGGGCGATTTGGAGCGTGAGATCCAGATCAATGTGGACAAATTTAAGATGGAAGCGGCAAAAGTCACGCTGACCGACATCGAAAGGGCTGTTTCAGGAGAAAACTTGACGGTGACGGGTGGACAAATAAGCATGAATGGCCAAAAGCGGAACGTTTCCATCAAAGGGGAATTTACGGACCCTATGGTTATCGAAAATCTGATCATCCGTTCGGGGTCGGGAGCCGAAGTATATTTAAAGGACATTGCGGAGGTAAAGGATTACCATAAAGAAAAAGAAACCTTTGCGAGGTTAGACGGGAAAAATGTGATCACCCTGAACGTGATCAAACGGAGTGGGGAAAACTTGATCGATGCCTCGGATAAAATACAGACATTGATCGAAGACATGGAGGATAACAAGTTTCCGACCGATCTGAAAGTGACGATTACCGGAGACCAATCCAAGAATACGCGGATCACCTTACACGATCTGAACAATACGATTATCATCGGGTTTATTTTGGTGACTATTATTTTGATGTTTTTTATGGGGACCACCAACGCCATTTTCGTAGGCTTATCGGTTCCGCTTTCGATGTGTATTTCGTTTGCCCTTGGGTTCCCCCTTGTGGAAGGATTGACAGGACGGGACATCACCATCAATATGATCGTACAATTTGGGATCCTGCTCGCATTGGGGATTGTGGTGGACGACGCCATCGTAGTGATTGAAAACACGCACCGTATTTTTGACAACGGCAAAAAGACCATCAAAGAGGCTGCGAAAGAGGCTACGGGGGAAGTGTTCTTGCCCGTTCTTTCAGGAACGCTCACTACCTTGGCTCCTTTCTTCCCCTTGTTGTTTTGGCCAGGGGTGATGGGAAATTTCATGTGGTTCTTGCCTATTACCCTCATTATCCTTTTGTCTTCTTCCCTCATTTCTGCCTACATCTTCAATCCTGTATTTGCAGTGGATACGATGAAGGCGCATGACCATGAAGAGACCAAAAAAGTGACACGGGGGTTTAAAATAACCTCCGTCATTTTTGTGGCCTTAACCTTGATATTTTACTCTGTGGGTTCGATGGGGATGGGCAATTTGACTATCACGGCCTATGCTCTATATGCCTTAAACAAATTCGTGTTATCAGGTTGGATCAAAGCATTTCAAGAAAGGATATGGCCAGGGGTGCAGAATCGGTATGCCAAGGTGCTCACATGGTGCCTGAAGGGATATAGACCCATTGGAATCATGGTGGCCACGGTGGCTTTGTTTATTGGTTCTTTTATGTTCATCGGGGCCATGATCGAAGCAAAAAAAGTCGGAGTGGAATTCTTCCCTTCGTCGGATCCAAACTTCGTGTACGCCTACATTGAAATGCCGATAGGTACAGACCAAGTCGTCACCGACTCTGTCACGCAAATTGTAGAAGGCAAGGTAATGCAAGTATTGGGGAAAAATAATCCTTTGGTAGAATCCGTGATCGCCAATGTGGGCAAGAATGCTGGGGACCCAAGTCAACCTGATTTTTCTTCTACTCCTCACAAAGGAAGAGTTTCCGTCGCTTTTGTGGAATTTGCAAAACGACACGGCAAATCGACTCGTGAATATTTAGACAAGATAAGGGAATCAGTAAAAGGGATTCCGGCCACTACCATCACAGTGGATCAGGAAAGAAGTGGGCCGCCTACGGGAAAACCGATCAACATTGAAATCGCTGGGGATGATTATACCGAACTGATCGCTACTTCGGAAGAATTGATCCGTTTTATCAACGAGCAAGGCATCCAAGGAATCGAAGAATTAAAGTCGGACGTATTAAAGCACAAACCTGAGATCGTAGTAGATATTGACCGTGATAAGGCCAGTAGGGAAGGGATTTCCACGGGTCAAATGGCCATGGAGATTCGGACTGCTCTGTTTGGAAAAGAAGTATCGAAGTTTCGGGAAGACAATGATGAATACGACATCACGTTGCGGTTCCGTGAAGACCAACGCGAAGACCTTGATGCGCTTATGAACTTAAAAATCACCTACCGGGACATGAACATGGGCGGTCAATTGCGTTCCGTACCCCTTTCTGCCTTGGCGACTGTACGTTATGAAGATACCTATGGAGGAATTAAGCGCAAAAATCAAAAACGCTTGGTTACGGTGGCTTCCAACGTACTTTCTGGTTACACTGCCAACGAGGTGGTCGCAGAGATCAACAAAGCACTGCCAGATTTCCATGCTCCTCAGGATGTCACCATTGCCATGACAGGAGAACAGGAAGATCAAAAGGAGACAGGGAATTTCTTGGTAGGTGCTCTTCTTTCTTCCGTCATGCTGATCTTCCTTATTTTGGTGACACAATTCAACTCTGTCAGTAAACCGTTTATCATTTTATCGGAAATCCTGTTGAGCTTGATCGGTCTTTTCCTCGGTTTTGGGATTTTTCAGATGAATTTCTCAGTCGTAATGACCGGAATCGGAATCGTGGCATTGGCTGGGATTGTGGTACGGAATGGGATTCTGTTGGTAGAGTTTACGGAATTACTGGAGAAAGCAGGAGTATCTACATATGAGGCAGTCATCGAAGCAGGACGGATCCGTATGACGCCAGTATTGATGACTGCCTCTGCCACGATTTTGGGCTTGATCCCCTTGGCAGTGGGCTTGAACATCGATTTTGTGACCTTGTTTACGGAATTGGATCCCAAAATTTTCTTTGGCGGGGACAATGTCGCCTTTTGGGGACCTTTGTCTTGGACCATGATATTCGGACTAGGATTTGCCACGTTGTTAACCTTGTTCTTGGTGCCGGTGATGTATCTCTTGACACATAAATTGAAAGTAAAATTGAAGCTGACCAAAGAAGTAAAAGAGGAAAAGCACGTCTCGGAGGTACATAATTTGGTATAAGCAAATTCGGGACCTAATGCGTGGGCTTTCGATCGACATAGGAAATACACGGATCAAAGCGGCACTATTCGAAGGGGCGCGACTGATCGAAAAAGCAACATTCGAAGAAACGCACGAAGTAGAAGCTTGGTGGCGACAGAAAGACATTTCATGCGCCATAGTGGCAACAGTGGGAAGAGAGTGGGAATTGACCACTCCTTTCCCACTGTTTTTTTTTGGAGATGAGACCCTTAAAATTCCTGTTTTAAATTCCTATGAAAGCCCTAAGACCTTAGGGAAAGACAGATTGGCTGCAGCCATTGGAGCGTATTCCCTATTTCCGGCTACTCCCTGTCTGGTCATTGATGCGGGCACTTGCATTACCTACGATTTTGTCACAGAAAAAGCCGAATACCTGGGCGGGGCCATCTCTCCTGGCATTCGCATGCGTTTTCAGGCCATGCACCAATTTACGGCTCGTTTACCATTGATCGAGGAGATAAAAAGCAAGCCCAATTTAATTGGGAAAAACACGGAAGACTGCATGCGTTCAGGAGTTTTGAACGGAGTGCTTTTTGAAATGGAAAAAGCCATCGAAACATACTCCTCAGAACATCCAAATTTGAAGGTTTTGCTTTGCGGTGGGGATGTTCAATTCTTTGAAAGTATAATAAAAGGCCACATATTTGCGTTCCCTGATTTAGTATTGCAAGGGCTCAATCACACGCTGCTTTATAATGCGCATTTATAAATTTCTTCTTTTTTTAGCAGTTCTTGGAATTCCTACCTCCGTAAGTCTTGCTCAGAATCTTGGTGCTTCTCCCTATAGCCGTCTCGGAGTAGGAGATTTGGCCGACCCCTCTTACAGCAGAAATGCTGGTATGGGAGGAGCAGGAACGGGATTATCACACGGGTATCAAGTGAATTTTCTAAATCCTGCTGCTTTGGCCAGCATAAAATTGACCAATTTCGAGTTTGGAATCGTAGGGAAAAAGGAAAGATTGCTCACGAACGATGGTTCCCAATACAGCACGGGGGGCAACATTCATCATTTTTCGCTCTCATTGCCATTGCACAAACGGTATGTGACCCAAATTGGGGCCAGGCCTTTCAGTTCGGTGAATTATCAAGACGTGATTGACTACCAATTGAGAGAGAAAACTTTCGAAGTCAGTTATCAAGGGACCGGAGGATTGGGAGAATTCTTTTGGGGAAATGCATACAGGTATAAAGATTGGCTACAAATCGGTCTCAATATAGGCTTCGTTACGGGTGAGATCACCTTTAACCGTAGCCAGAATGATGTGGGAAACAATTTATATGTCACCCAAACAAAGCTAAACGAAAGCTATCTGCGCTTTTCTCCAGGAATTCTGATCACGCGCAAGCTTTCAAGTTTTCATCCAAAAGAAAGTGTGCAAGATTCCATCGTAAAAGAC
>FTBA01000027.1_pt1 | contig 20200 bp, 14 predicted proteins | sample 1639221 | NCBI WGS metagenome assembly FTBA01 (sample SAMEA3914864, study PRJEB12502) | metagenome | biome: forest; material: soil | place: USA | collected 2012-03-12 | depth 0.3 m | reverse complement strand
GGCAAAAAATTGGTCATTGTCGTGCATCCTCCTTGGTGGATGACCTGGTGGGCCAAAATAGTGTTTTGTTTGGCAGGGGCTCTTCTGCTGATCATGATTTATTATGGCAGGGTGAAACAAATAAAGTTGAAAAACAAGCGACTGGCCACTTTGATCCGGTATCGGACCAGAGAGCTGGAAAGCGCGAATAATTCCCTCAAAGAACGCAACGAGGAGATCACGCAAATGAATCAGCATATGGTGGAGCAGCAAAACGAAATCCTTTTGCAAAAAGAGCATTTGGAGAAGAGTAACCTAGCTCTCAATGAGTCCAATGCAACCAAGGACAAATTTTTTTCCATCGTGGCCCATGACTTGCGCAATCCGGTCTCCGCCTTGAATGCCTTGACAGAAATGCTGCAGAACAATTACAATTTGTTGAGCGAAAAAGACCGGGCACAAATCGTAGGCCATATCCAAACGTCCTCCAGTTCTCTCAAATATTTGGTAAACAATTTATTGGATTGGGCCCTCATTCAAAGCAAACATCTGAAAGTGGTGCCCACCATCGTAAACGTCCACAAAAACGTGGAAGAATGCTTCAAAGTACTCCAACAACAGGCGGAAGACAAAGAAATTGTGATGCAAAATCATTGCGATCCTCGTCACCTCACTTTGGTAGACGAGAACATGTTGAAGACAATTCTCCGCAATTTGATCAGCAATTCTATTAAATTCTCCAAGAAAAGAGGGACTGTCATCGTCACCAGCGAACGCGTAGGGCCCACCAAAGTCACCTTGAGTGTCGTGGATACCGGCATCGGGATGACGGAAGAAAAACTGGAACAGCTTCGGTCTATAGGCAAGTTGACCAGTTCTTTCGGCACTTCCAACGAAAAAGGAACAGGCATCGGCATGGTCATTGTCAAGGAGTTTGTCGAAGCCAACAAAGGGCATTTCGAAGTAAGGAGCAAAGTGAACGAAGGCACTTTGTTTTCCATGACGTTCCCTATGGTCGTCAATACGTCTGCTTCCCAGTCCGCTCCTGAGCAGCCTACGGTACACATCACATAGTTTCTTTCCTGAAACATTTCGGTTTTCTCTCACCATTGTTGGAATGTCTTTGTTACCATGAGCAGGTGTGGCATGTCTATGGATGGATTCTTTGTTTGTGACATCTATGCCCCCTACTTCTCATTCCTATTACCCAGCTTTAGACAGCCTCCGTGCCATTGCCATCCTCTTGGTCATCATAGGCCACTGGCTGCCGTACGATCACACGTTGAACTCTTTTCTGACAAATGGCCCTTTGGGGGTCGTGTTGTTTTTCGTCCTAAGCGGCTATTTGATCACGGGTATATTGCTGGGCGAAAAAGAAAAATTGGATGCCGAACAACGAAGCATAGGCCAAATTTTCAAAAGCTTTTACCTGAAACGCTCCCTCCGCATTTTTCCCATCTATTACCTTACCTTATTATTCCTCCTGTTTGTTTATCAAATCCCGGACGTAAAAGAATATTTCTGGTGGCATTTCTTTTATGCTTCCAATTTCTTGTTCTACCTGACCAAAACATGGTACAGCGAATATGTTTCCCCTCTTTGGTCTTTGTCGGTAGAAGAGCAATTTTACCTGTTTTGGCCTTTTGCCATCCTCTTCAGTACAAAACGGAAATTCCTCTGGTGGCTCATCCTCTGCATAGCGGCTGGTACGCTTTTCCGGATGCTTCCTGAAAATGTGCATGCGAAGCCTTATTCTTTTTTGCAGTTTCTCATGCCTTCTTGCATTGATTGCTTTGCCTTGGGAGGACTTATCGCCTATGTCCAACGCTTCTATCCTGAAAAATTGACTCTTTTCCGACGTGTTTTCCTCCTCCTCACCGCTGTGGGCTTGTTTTACTTTTTGATTATCGTACAGATGTATGGGTTTCAGGATTTCGTTACAGCCGTCTTCAACCGGAGTATTTTTTCGTGTTTTGCCGCTGCGTATATCCTGTATGTCATCTCGCCCCGTCAAGAAGAAACGGTGCTTTCCAAAACCTTGGAAAATTCCCTCTTGGTGTTCATCGGGAAAATCAGCTACTCCATGTATTTGTGGCACAACCTGATTCCCTACATGCTCCAGATCGAGTCGCAGGAAAAGCGCTTCTTGGCCAGATTGGGCATCTTGATCGCTGTTTCCACCTTCTCGTATTTTGTCTTGGAAAGGCCCTTACTTTCATTGAAGAAATACGTGAAATAAGGCCAACACTACAATTTTGCCTGCAAACTGATTTCCTCGATAGAAAGTGTCCCGGAAAGATTGTCGACGCCCAAGATGTTGACAAATATGAGAATCGACTTTACTTTGGCAGGATCTACGTAGCGGTCGGCCGATTTGATCTCGTTTGTATAATCGAAATAAAAGGTGACATAGTCCGATCCGGAGCTGACCATTTTTGATTTTTCCGGATAATAGGTTTTCCCTCCTTTTTCGTCTGTAAAACCTGGAAGGATATCGACTGCGTTTGCCTTGCCCGTACTCACGAATTTCGCCTTTACTTTTATCACAGGGCTGGCACTGACGTCTTTCGTGTCGAAATACAAGCCAAAGCAATTGCCTTTTGCCTCCTTTAATCCTATTTGGAGCGCCCCGTTTGAAACGGACAAGGAAGGCCAGTCTTTTACGCAACTGTAATTGGCATTTAAATCCAGTGCTTTTCCCGATCCGCTTTTACCCGGGGGACTGGCTATTTTGGCCGGAAGTACTTTCTCGTCCAATTGTGCATCTTCGAAAGAAACACAACTGATGAGCATCATGGCGAAAGAGAGGAATTTGATCATGGTGAAATAAGGTTTGTTTTTCATTGTCACGATGTATTTATAGGCCGCTACGTATGAGTCTATGTTTTGATCGTTTGCTATTTGAGGGTCGATCCGTTCAGAGGTTTTCCCGTCGTCAAAATGATGTAATCTGTATTAAGTTGTGTAGTGGCGGTTGACGTATAGGCGATCAATGCCATGTTCATCCCCACCAAATGGGAAGGTTCTGGGTCATTGTCGCCCGTACCTGTGCTGTCGTCCGCAAAGCTTCTGTAGGCGATGGCGATCTTTTTCCACCCTACCCAATCCACTTTCAGGGAATAGGTGTAGGCATCGTCCTTGGAAGCACTGTAACTTCCGGAGCTGTCGTCGTCTTCATACAACTTAATGGCCAGGCCTGCCTGATTTTCAATGGTTCCATATACGGACAGGTTCAAGTACAGCGCGGAAGCATCGGTTTTTCCCACCTTTTTTGCCAAGGCTTGGGAAGCTGTGTTCACGCCTCCTATCCAATAGTTCCCGTTGGCATCTATTCCGGAGAGCAAGAGACTGCTATTTCCCTGGACCTTGACAGAAGAATCCCGAAACGAAATACGGATCTCCTTGTCGCCCGCATCGGTGTATTGGGAATCGATCCCCACCTTTGCAGCAAGCGAATTTTCTTCAAAATCATCTAATAAAATCCCCTCAAACACTTTTTCTTGGGAAATACGGAAGGTATCCTTTAACGTCAGCGCGCTATTGAAAAAGGTCAAAGTCGCCACACATTCTTCCTGGGTTTTAAAAAAATAGACACTATCGGCCGAACCGTCCCAAGAGGCATTTCCTAGGTCCAATGTTTGGCCAATGCCTGCCATTCTTTTCACTGCCTTGCTTTCCAGTCCGACAATGGAAATGTACCATTTTACGTTATTGGAAAATGTGGCCAGAAAATATTGGTCCTCCTTCCCAAAATCTACCGAAGCATATCCCGCTTTAAATAGTCCCCCTTGAACAGAAAAATTTTCGGGCGTGATTTCCGGACCCAAAAATGCTTCGTTGGCAGCAGGGTGCTTGCATTGCGTCAATACAAGCAATCCCACCCAAAGCATGTGATTCCAATTCCTTCCTTTCATTGTTAGAATCCTACGGTGTACATGACAAAATATTGAGAAAATCGGTAAGATTGTGTGTCATTGTCCAAGTGATTGGCATTGTTCGTGTAATTCGCCTGCACCGTGAAAAACGACTTGTTCGAAAACCGGTACCGGATCCCGCCGCTTAACGTCTGTTGCAGGTTGTCGATTTGGAATAGGGAAAAATCCACGATCTGATTCAAAGCGTTTCGTGTGGCCAAATATTCATTCCCGTCGGAAAACAATGATTTGTACCCGGCTATAATATCCAAATTCCGAATAGTCTCGACGGTAAGGCCCAGATCTGCTTGCCTTGTTTGCAGCGAAACATGCGCAGGAGCCACTCTGGATGTATTTTCCAATTTCCCTCCCAACGAGAGAACCAAGAGCCGCTCGAAATGGAAGGCCTTGTGTAAATTCAGGAAAGTGCCTGCCCGCAGCAATTGGAAATGCCGTAAAGAGGCCGTGCCCTCCCCTATTATTTCTGTCAATAGATCCAAGCGAGCAGAGGCATTTACTACTTGGTCCGTCCCACCTGCCGTCAGTCCTGTCACAAAGCCTTTCCGATTGGGCGTCGCGTCTCCATAGGGCAATGCATTCCCATATTGCGGCAAATAGAACATAAGCGTGGGCAACAAAGTTTGGTTGTACAATGCCTCTTGGGTCGTCCTATCATAGAGTAATTGGTCCCTTACCACCAAGTTATTCTGAATATTGGAGAAAATGGCAGGGGCCCTTGTCATATCGATGCGCAAGGTTTGGGCAGCGGGGCTATAGAATTGCGCCCCTACTTCCCTGTATCCTCCGTACCATTTGAGTTTAGCAGGCTTTAGCTCGATTTCTGCTCTCGCATCCACAAAATAATCGTGTACCGACAAAGAAGTATCTACGGTTATACTGCGTTGAAAATAAGAAGTGCCCATCTCTCCTTTTACACGAAAAAGAAAAGTGCGCGTACTCTTTTCCAATGCAAGACTCCCGGTAAGTACATCGTTGCCATACGTGCTCGTTTGGCCTGTCGTTTGTTTGACCAGTTCGAAAAATCGGGTATAGTGCACCCCGAAGCGAAGCCCTTGGACTATCTGGGCATTGGCCGAAGCCCCTACCAAGAAACGGTCAGGCAACGTGCTGTAATTCGTCGCGCGTGTCCTTGATCCAAAAAGATCGAACTTGATCCGGGCGGGAGTTCCCTTTACGAGCATGGCGGTACTTGCCTTTGCCCCTTGCACACGCCAATTGTTGCCTACATTGAAATTTTCATAATAGACGACCTCCCGTCTTATTTTAAATACGTCCGCTTCAAAGGCGTTGGAAGAATCTACGCTATTGAAGACCGTATAAGGTGTCATCATGACGTCGATATCGCCGATGGCATATTTTATTTTCTTTGCCAGGATTCCTTCGATCAGTACTTGTCGAAATTCTACTGAGGCTCCCTGTCCGTAAAAAGAGCCGAATTTGCTCTTGAGACGGATGATGGCTTTTGCCCGCAAATAGTCGTAGGGTTGAAAGTTGACTCCCATATCGAACAAAGCATATCCCTCCGTACCTCGATTGGGCGTAGCCGTATCGTTTTTCAGGACATTGCCATCCAGGGCATCGTGGGTAACCAAGGCCCTCCCCAAACCCGTAAAAAACACCTTTGAGTTTTGCGCTCGTAAAGAACCGCCCAAAACCAAAAGGGAGAAAAAAAGGAAGATTTTGTGTCGTTTGCTCATCAAAAGAATACTTTAAGCTCCACCATGGTCTCCGTGCCTTTAAAGCGATCGGCCGTAAAATTTTCGTCTTTCTGTTCCATCCAGCGATGACGCAGGAAAATCCCTGCATTGGACGCAAAATCATAGTCAATGCCGAACCCGAATCCTGTTCCGATTTGATCCAGAGGTTTTCCGTTTTCCGCAAGCTGGGTCTGCCCATTGGCCTTGTTGATCTGGATACTATAAAATCCCAAGAGCATCACATTCTTTTTCAAAGGGACATAGGCAGAAAACTCCTCGAAAAAACTGCGGACAAAGCTGCCCGTGTTCCAGACAGGAATGGGGGAAATCGTTTTCCCCACCGATCCGGCAAAGCAATAATTGCTCAGGATGATGTCCCGCTTGAACAAACGGATTTTCATTTTGAGTGTCAAATCTGCCGAGTTGAAGGCTTTTTTGTAATTTCCCGAATCGGTGATGGCCAATGTCTCAAAAGACCGCCGAAACCGGTTGTTGATACGCCCATACGGTCCCGCATTTTGCGTCCAAGGACTAAAACGGGACCTGGAAAAGGCGTTGACCATTTGCTCGAAGGACACCCCTTGAAAAATATTCTGCTTTTCTTGGCTTACCGCGTTGCCCAGTTCTACTTGAAATCGGTCGGATACCTTGTCGATTTTCAAGATGGCCCCATTCCGGTTATTGCTCATCATACCTACTTCCTGGAGAAACGCCGGGTAATACCCATTGTTGTACTTCGGGTCAGTCCCATATCCTCCTTGTACCACGGAAGCATTTGCATTCAGTACCGCACTTTCCAAGGCTGCCACATTGACATCGACCGAATACACCTGCAAAAACAGGGGAAGTCCCAGCTTCGTATTGTACAAATTGAATCCCACGCTGATGGCGGCTCCTGTGGCTCCCGAACTGGCAGGGTTGTGCACACTCCCAAAGCCGCCTTCCATATATATTTTGTAACGGGATTTCTTGATCAAAAAATCAGCCGTCACAATTTCCCGGGTATCGTGGATGCGGTGTACACGATCTGTAAAACCCATGAGATTGTAATAGTTGAGCCCTAATTTTCCGGTGCTGTCCTTGCCTTTGTAGGCCCTGCCCGCCAAGATTTCCACTGGAAAACCTTGGTCTACGCGCGCCGGTGTCGTCGTAAACTGCTTCTCCCATAGAACGCGGAAAATCCTGTGCTGCCGGGCATGTCGCTCCCTTCCAAAATAAAGCCTTGTGTGGCTGTATTGGTCAAGTAAGAGGTATTTGAAGTAGCAGAATACTTAAAAAGGTCGTTGTATTTTTTGGATGCGTCTGTATACCAATCCCAAGGCAATTTCTCGAACATCGGCTCCCGGAAGTCTTTGTTGAACATGGTGAAGGGCGACATGGAATAGTTCATGGCACCTCCCCCTGCCGTTAACAGAAAATTTCCATGACTGGTATAGACGTTGCCGTGAAATTGCAGGACATTTTGAACATTCAGCTTCTTGGAAGAATCGCTCGCTAAACCGGTGTAGAAATGGGACATCGCATACTCGATGGCAAACGAAGTCCCTGCAGAAGGGCTGCCGCTGATAAAGAGATTCAGCAACGGTTGCCGATAGAAATTGGCATTGTACTGATTGCCCCCTGGATAGGGTGTGAATTCCAAATCTTTCATGGGAGAAGCCATGTCGGGGTAGGCGATGGACATATTTCGGTAAAAAGAAACAAAATCGACCGTTCCGGAATACCCGAGGTTTTCTAGTCGGGTGTTTTCCAAAAAAGGGAGCTGGAGCACCTGTTTGGTAGGCCTGCTCCCTAGATTGGAATGTTTGAAGAGCACTTTTTTTGTAGAATCGCCTTCGCCAAGTGTTCCAGCCCACGAAAACGGAAGAATCAGAACGCACCCCATAAAGGCCAAAAAGAAAAAAGGGAGGTACTTCCAATGCGACATTCCGGGACGTTTAGGCAATTTTAAATTTCTCTCCTTCTTCCTTTCGTTTCCCTTTCAAGCTCAAAAATGGCTTCTCCACATAATGCCAGCTCAAATACGCAAAACACAATGTAACGATCATGCTCAGGATAAACAACAGGGTTACGTCCATGTACTTTTCGAAATAGACGATGATCAACTGCTGAATGGGCCAGCCATACAGGTACACGCCGTAGGAAAAATCGCCCGATTTGGCAAAATTTTGAAACGAATAGTGGGTGGAAAAGGCAAAATAGAACAAGACATAGCTTCCAAAAATGGGTTGTGTCAACAACAATCCTTTGAATAAGCAAGTGGAAGCAAGGAGCACCGCCACAGAAACCACCAAGAGCATCCTAGAACGGGGAATGTGGTTACGAAACACATAAAAACACATCCCGGCAGAAAAGTAGGTGATAAAGCGTGGGAAAAAGTCCGGTTTTCCGATGATGGGAAATTCCTGCCAGCCGAAGAAATACACTTTGTGATAGTACTGGACTGCTTGGGCAATAAATGCAGCAACGAAAATCCCGACAACTGCCCACTTATTTTTAAACACTCCTATAACCCATAGAAGGGGGATCAACAAATAACAATAAAATTCATAGCGGATTGTCCACATCGGGGCATTGATACTTCCTTGGATCGGTGTGCTGCTAAATGTCCATGGCACTGCGGGTTCTCCCAATTGCAACAATCCAGAAAACAAATCCGACACCCTTACATTTTGCAGATACAGTTTCCAATAACCCAAAGGCATAAACCAATCTGCGGTCCCTAAAGGAGCAAACAAAAAGACACAGGCCAAGGAAGCCACAATAAAACCTGGATAAATACGCAGCACCCTTTTCCGGAAAAATTCCGAGAAACGCGTGCTGTGGTTCCAGCTTTGCAAAATCAAAAACCCACTGATCGTAAAGAAATAATTGACCGCAAAGCTTCCAATGCTGAGCTGCCCCTTGGAAAAAACCCACAGCGGTTCCACAGTTTCTTCTGTTCCGAAATACAGGACATAGCAATGACAGAAAATAACGGAAGCTGCCAGAAAAAACCGGATAAAATCGAGGTTATTGACCCGGGTAGCTTCTGCCGGACAAAGCAAGCCATTGCGCGTAGTGGAAACCTCGCGTGAGAGGGAACCAAGGAGTTGTACAGGAAGCGTGATCATGATCGTGTTGGATGAGTGGGTTGTTTCTTTTTGGGCACAGGAAAATGGACATTGATGGGATGCGAGATAGAGGAAACGTTTCCTAAGTCGTCGTAGACATAGAGATACAATCGGTACAATCCCGGCTCTAAGGGTATTTTCATGAAAATCCGCTTTCCATCGTGGAATTCCCGGACATAGCCCGGATACTCTTCCATCGTTGCTTCTTTCCGCAAGTACCATTCAAAGCGCAATGCTTGTTTGCCCAGTTCCCCTTCTTTGACATGAAAGGCCGCATATTTACCGGGAATCAAGGTATCCTGCTCCCATTCAATGTCAAACCGGGGGATCGAGGGATGGCTTTTTTCTCCTGTCCATATTTCCTGAAGTGCGTAATAAAGCGGTTTTTTCCTCCCTTTGTAATCGGTAATGCCGTACCAGGTGGCTGTTCCTTCCAAGCGGTCATGCCAACAATAAGCTACTCCTCCTACGTTATGGCCTTGATAAGGCGTCACATATTCCTTCCACTGTTTCACGTAATAGGCAGCTTTTTCCCTGTCCCCTTCTTCTTCGATGATAGAATCGCTTTTCAGTTGGCTCAGGTATTTGTTCCAATATCCTTTAGGGCCAAATTCGGACACTACGTAAGGCTTATCAGGATAATAATGTCCTGCGATGGAATCCAATACCCGGATGTTTTCAATGTAATAGGAATTAATGCCTGCCATGTCGATAGAAGAAGCGAGTTGGTGGCATTCCTTGAGCTCGGCAGGAAGTTCTTTGGTGTGCTCCATTGCCGTAAGGACAGGCCGTGCCGGATCCAGTTCATGGATCCGCTTTGCCGCCTTTTCCAAGAACAATGTATACCCCTTCCGTACCTTCGAAAGATAGGGCTGCACGAACGAGTGCTTGAGCAATCCCCATGTTTCATTGCCCACGCACCATGCCACCACAGTGGAGTCATTTCGGTAAAGCGTCACTTTTTCTTCTATTTCCTTTAAATAGGCAGCCTCTTGTTCACCGTCCACATAATAATCTACCGTGGGATCCACCCAAAAGCCATACAGTACTTTCAATCCATTTTGTTTGGCAGAGAGCAGGATATTGTCGTCGTACAAGCTACTGCTGTAGCGGCGAATCGTATTGGCCCCCATCTTTTTGATGGCCGCAAAATCTTCGTCTAGTACTTTTCTGGTCAAGGGAATATTGCCATCCCGCCAATCTGAACCTGTGTTGTAGGCGATGCCTTGGATGTAAAACGGTTTTCCGGAAGACATTAATTGAAAACTTATTCCGTTGCGCTGTATCCCAGTGGCATGCGACACGTCTGAAAAAGAAGGCAGGGGCTTCACATTCGGAGCCTGATCGTAGGGAGCCATAGAATAGTAATAGTGGAGAAGCTCCAAACATTTGTTCCGGTTGGCAAACGTCCAATCGATGTATCCGTTGGAATCTTTGGGCCGCCAAGAAGTGGTCCAATTCCGGTCTAGGTAGCTATAGAAAAAGGTGACGGATTTGATTTCCTTGTATTCATTCCCGATCGTGTACAAAGCCTCGTTCAGCCAAGCTTGCTGGTCACCTCCGTAATTGGTAGACCCAAATTCAGCCACCATCACTGGCTTATTATGTTTCAAAAGTGTTTTCCGGAAAGGCTCGTAGATTTGTTTGAAGCTTCTCCATTTCCCATCCATGGCGGCCGAGCCATAGTTGAGGCCCGTTACGCCTATCCAATCCACAAAATCGTCGCCAGGATAATAGGCTTCTGCATTTTTATCGTTCCATGGATTGTACACCCATGCCACATTGGCCACTCCCCGCACGGCAAAAAAATTGACCACGTACCGATGCGCCTCCCTAAACTCAGCCGCCGTATTGGCCCCTGCTTTGGACCATGGGTATTGCGGATTGTCCGGTTCATGGGCGAAGCGTAGGAAGACGGCTCCAGGCAAAGCGCGGATTTTTTCGCAATAGGCACTTAAATAAAAATCGAATTTGCCCTCGGTGATGGCGGCCATTACTTTGCGATCGGTGGCCAAGTTGAAATCCTCTTTAAATTCAGGAAACGTACTGGACCAAGGCTCCCATGTAATCATGGGGGTCATCCCCTTTTCCCGCATTGCGATGTTCAAAATGCTGTCGGGAAAATCCGAGATACTTTGAGGTCCCCAAGCCTGATAGAAAGACACAATGTTGACGTTGCTTCCTGTAGCCGACTCCCAATCTGCCACCTCGTCCAATGAGATGGCTTGTGCTGGATTGGCGATATAGACGCCTTTGTAAAAACCACCCGTTTTTTTCATCTCTTTGGATAAGGCATGGACCATTGATTTTTCAGGTGCTTTTTTAGAGAATTGATAGTACGCAAAGGAGGCCACCATCACGATCGACAGGGTAAAAGCCATTTCGCGGAGTTTCAAATACACGGCATGGCGCCATTTCCAGAGGATGACTTTATAGGCGTAAAAAGAAGGAATCCCCGTGATGCGGTAGACAAACGCTTTCAACTGTGCCATTAGCTTTTGTTGGACAATGAGCGAGAAGGAAAGCAAGAATACAGCGTTTACGAGGGCAAATCCGGCCATAAACACGCTATAGGGAGTCAAATCTGTCATCAATCCATAGGCGATGGCCCCGATGGAAAGCGCCGCCGCTATCAAATTGGGCAAAACGATCTTCCAATTATTTTCGATGCTCCCTTCTTTGGGAGTCGGGATGTAGGGTACTTTGACACGGAAAAGGCTGTAGACGAATCCTACAACGTACACCCACCAAGTGCCCAGTTGCAGCAGACCGCCCCGCATATGGAACCCCATCTCGCTTTCTTCCATGAGCCATTTTTGGGAATACTGACGAATAAGCAGGGTCATGAACAATAGGGGCGAGTAAAAGAGGATAAACGTTTCGATGTCTACCTTCCAAGGAAACTCTCCCAAGAAAAGGGCCAAAATAGGGATCAAGATGTTGATCAAATTGGTGACACCCGACAAATAATAGACAGGTGCCATCAAGTGATGGAAACGTTGCCTCCAGGAAAGTTGTGAAAATAAACCAGGCAGCACCTCTAAAAACAGCTCAAACGTTCCTCGTCCCCACTTCAATTGTTGCTTGTAAAAAGCAGAAACGGTGGAAGGCACCAATCCTTTGCTCAACATTTCAGGCACATACATTGCTTTCCAGCCTTTGGCCTGCAACTTCATCGAAGTGTGCATGTCTTCGGTCAATCCTGCCGCATGGCCTCCGATGGAATCGAGAGCCGATCTGCGAAACGTACAGTTGGCCCCAATGGCCTGCGAGGTACCGTACGAATGCATGCACATCATCATAGGGCCATAGAAATGATAGGTTTGTTCTGCCGCCGCCTTGGCTACAAAACTCTCCTCTTGGTTGTAATACCCTTGCACCACTTGCACGTAGCCTACTTGCTCGTCCTCAAAATAAGGAAGCACCCTGTCCAAGAATTCTGGGATGGGCTCATGGTCGGGATCCATGATCACGCACAGTTCTCCCGTTGCTTGCTGCAAGGCATTGTTTACATTGCCTGCTTTGGCGTTCTTTTTTTCTGTACGCGTTACGTGCACCACTCCCAATTCTGTACAGACTTTACGCAAAACGGGATCATCGCCTTCGTCACACAGATAAGTAGTATGCGGATAGGTCACCGCGACCATTTTTTGCAACGTGCGGATGATCATGGCGCGCGGTTCTCCGGGACACGCGGTGGTCAACATGTCCACATTGAATTCACGGGTCCTTTTTGGTTTTTCCGGAACACTAATGTCGAAATAGTGGTACCATTCGTAGGCCCTTTGCATGAGTTTCAAGATCAAGGCAATGGTAAGAGGCCAGTAGAGACAGGGATTGCCGATCCTGGGCTTGCCAAAAAACCACCAAATGAAAATGATCAGCCAGAAGAAAGAGGCGAGCACCATCACGCGCAGGGTCCACTTCTCCAATTTTGTGGGGGTGACGGCTTTTAAAATATGTCTGGACGGAGAAACGGCCTCTGCGACTTCCATGCGTTTAAAAAGGTTGTTTGGTCTAGGTTTTGGGGACTTCCGGGGGTAAAATCCGCCTTTTTGCTTTCTTTTGACCGATAGACATGGCCCAAAAACAAGAGGTAACATCTTTCGAAAAGAAAGAATGAAAAAAAATACTGAAGCTGTACTTTGGGGAAAAGTAAAGACAAAAAAAAGCCGGCAAATGCCGGCTTTTTCATACTATAAAATACAATGTATTGCTACTCTTTTGCCGCCGATTCCAATAGTTTGGAATTGAAGGTAGGCTGGTTGTTCATCCAGACTCCTTCCAAATTCATTTTATCCCCTTCATTGAAGAGGACTTTCTTCCCTTCGGAAGTGATCACATACCCCATCGCGGACACTTTGCTCCCATTTTCCATGGTCATTTCGTGGTCCATCTGGATTTGGATCGTATCCCGTACAAGGACCATTTTTCCGCCTTGCATCGTGACATATTCTGACTTAGGCAAGCTGCTCACTTGGCCATCCAAGTTGATCCGTTGCCCCTCCGATAAGTGGAGTTTGGTTCCATCCAACTTGATGATCGTACCATCCGGCAAAACCTTGGAACCATCCAATAAAGCAAGGGAGTTGTACATACGGCTTTCTTGTCCGTTGTTCACTTGGTACACAATGCCGTCTTTCATGAGGGCCCCGGATTCCAATTTCTGTTTTTCCCGTTCGCTGTATACACGGGTTCTGGCCAAACTGGCATGCGGATCTCCATATTGTGCGTGTGCTCCTGCCATACAAATCAGGCAGGAACAAATAGTCAATACCTTTTTCATGGGTTTTCTTTTTTAGGGTGCTGTTTTGAATCCCTTAGAAAAAAGCGTGCCTCAAGAAAAAGATGGCTCACATAAAGAGAAGTTGCACATTCTGATGCCTTCGATTTTTAACCCGCCAAGAACATGGAGGAAAAAGCAAAGGGCGCAAAGGAGAATTGTATTGTCCATTGCACGAAATGTGTAATGCTCCTTCTTCGTGCTTCTTTGCGAAAACTCGGCGATCTCTGCGGTAAAAGAACATCCAGCTCACTTAAAATCCGTTTTCTTTCAACCAGGTAAGCGAATAGCCGGCTATTTCCTTCCATCGGTGATCCACGATCAAAGAATGTCCGCAACCTTCAAACAATTTAAACTCGGTCTTCACCGAAGGAGAATATTTTTTCATGGAGGCTTTTCCTAGGATCGGAGGGGCAATATGGTCTTTGCTTCCCCCTGTGATGAGCAAAGGGCCCCTCGTAGTGTTCCCTGTATCTACTTTTGTTTCGCTCCCGGCAAAACTGGCCATGGCCGCTTGAAAAAGTGGGCGGGCAGGTGCCGGGATTGTCCACTTCCCATACAATTCTTTTGCTTCTTCTTCCGAAACGGCATTAGCAAATCCATACTGAAATTGAGAAAAGGTAAGGGAAAGGGCTTTTTTGAAATGAAATGGGTTCCAAAGCACAGGGAAAGATGCTTTTAAGGCAGAAAACGGCAATTGCCACACCCCTTTCATAGGAGCAGGGTCGATGGCAATGGCGGCGGCCGCTACTCCCCTGCTCAACAACACTTGGGCAATAAGGCCTCCAAAGGAATGCCCGATAAGGATGGGCGGACTTGGAAGCGTGGCGATAAAACGGGCATATGTGTCCGCGATTTCGGTCACGCCCCGATTGGCAATGGCCTGCGGATTTGCCCGACACTCGGCCACTGTGGAAGAATCCCCGGGCCAGCCAGGGTTGAACGTTTCATATCCTTCCTGTTGGAAGAACTCCATCCACGCTTGCCAGGAACTGGCGTGGATCCATAGTCCATGAATGAACACAATAGGAGGTTTTGCCATTTTTTTAAGGTTTAGGAATCGAATTGCAAAGAAACAAGATAGGACTTCTCCTTCTATTTTTTCAAAAAAAGAAGCCCTAACTTTTACTGGCTAACAAATAGTTACATTCCCATTTAAAGAGAAACTTTGTCAAAGTTTAGAACTTTGATAAAGCTAAACGAATCCTACTACCCGTTATTTGATCCGATACCCTACGTTCACTTCCATGGAGTTTTGCCAAGCGGGCGTGTCGCCGGTGATCGCGGTGTTGTAGGCAAAGGACAACAGCAGGCGGTCTTCGTGGTAATGCGGCTCCAAGGCCAAGAAAAAGGTGAGACCTTTTCCTACCCGCCAAATACTTCCCACTTGCGCTCTATCTACATACGAAAGGCAGGCCAACACATACCCTTGGTCTTGCGTGGCAGGCAAATGACGCCAAAGCACTTGTCCTTTTACCTTCCAATCGAGCCCCAGTGGCAACTCATACCGGGCATGAACATGATAGTAGCGCCCGAGGACAAGCGTGGCCGTATAGGGTTGCGCCGAAGAATTGAACATTTGAAGGGCGGCGGCTCCAATGGTAAAGCGGTCGCTTTTGATGCCCGCCCCGATTCCCCCATCCGGCAAAGTGGTGGCTTGGTTGCCGGATGAACCTGGAACCGAATAATAAGCTCCTGCCAATCCTAAGATGGCTCCTGCATACACTTGAAGATTCTCTCGCAGCGGAATTTGGTAGGCATAATTCAGGTACCCACGTGGTTTGGAAATATAAGGGCCCTGCTTTTCGTTGAAGAAAAGAAGACGCAAGGTTTGAGCCATCCCACTCTCCTTTCGGAAGGTTCGATCGGCAGAAAAAAAGGAAGAACTCACGTCTTTGAGTGCGCCTGTTTGAAACTTATGGCCAAAAAAGAGATCACTTCGCCCTTCTTCCGATATATAGCCTGGGTTTAGCAACGCTTCGTTGAAGAGCGTTAAGCTCAAGATGTCGGGATAGGTGGTAAACGACTGGGCACGCAGCAAAAGAGAGGGAAAGAGAAAGAGGAAAAATACCCAAGAGCGCATTCCGGCCAAGAATCGTTTAGCCAGTAAATTTATGCCTAAAAAACTGTTACTTGCCCAATTTACGGGATGTCTTTTCGTGGATTATCTTCTAAACCATGAAAAAAGCACTTTTACCTCTCCTCCTTGGATGCCTTGCTCTCCCTGCAATCGCAAAACACGCTACCCCTTCCTTACAATCCTATCTCTGCAATAAGACGGGAATCTTAAGTACCTCTCCTAAAGTAGATTCTACCTACTCTTACGCCTACCAAAATAGCACCGGGAAATACGATACGACGAAATATATTTTCCAATCTACCACTTTATCTTCCGGAATATCCACTTCGGAAGCCTATTATTCTTTGGATTCCGCTACACATACGTGGGTCGGCACCTCCCGTTCCGATTACGTATATGACGACAAGGGGAACACACTTTCGTATACTGATTTCTATTGGGATGCGAGCACCCACACGTGGGTAGCGGATGAAAAACAGGAATACACCTACAACAGCCAAGGGCTAAGCACTTCGTATCTCGACTCGTATTGGGATGCGAACTCAAAGACGTGGATCGGGACGATTAAATACGAATACACGTACGACAACAAAGGAAACAAACTCTTGTATGTGGACTATTATTGGAATTCCAAGAGCAAAACATGGATCGGCAGTGACAAAATCACCTATGCGTACGACAGTTCCTCTCATTTGCTAAGCCAAGTGGACCAAGCTTGGGACACAAATGCAACTACATGGGTAGACAGCAGCCAATACCTCTACACCTATGACAGCAAAGGAAAAGAAACTTCGTATGCCGATTATTACTGGAATGCCCAGAACAAGTCTTGGACAGGCAATTCGAAAGAAATTTCTACCTATGATGCCTCCGGCAATTTGACCTTGTACGAGACCTCTTATTGGGATTCGAACACCACTACTTGGATAGCCAGTACAAAAGACGCTTATACCTACACAGGCACTCAAAATACTTCTTTTGTGGAATCATATTGGAACAACAGCACCCATGCATGGACTCAAAGTACCGAATATACCATCCAATATGATTCAGCAGGTCATAAAACCTCTTACACAGACTCTTATTGGAACAGCAAAACCAATACGTGGGTAAACAGCGACGAATACCTTTATATGTACGATGCCAGTGGCCATATAACCGAGGGAGTATATGCTACTTGGGACACTACTTCCCATCTTTGGGTAAGTGTAAGCAAAGACACCTATGTGTACGAAGCAGACGGAAACATTATCTCCTATGCCGATTATTATTGGGATGCAACCGCCAAAGCATGGATAGGCTCTGAAAAAGACGAGTATACATACGACGCCGCTGGCAACAACACCTCCCTCATCACTTCCTATTGGAACAGCGTTTCCAACGATTGGATGTATTCTTCAAAATCTGAATATACCTATACCGCATCCGGTCAAAGCCTCACAACCACCGATGCCTATTGGGATGCCTCGGACAGCACTTGGATCGTGAGCGATCTGTACGACATCCAGTACGACAGCACAAGAAACAAAAGCGCGGAAAGTTATTACTATTATTTAGGCAACAATGACTGGCTTCTTTCTTCCGCCACTACCTATTATTACAGTCAAGAAAGTGCATTGGGCATTGAAACGAGCGCACTCCCGACTCCTAGTCTTGTTCTATATCCAAATCCTGTTCAAGACGTTTTGCATATTTCTCTCCCCGATTTGGAAGGATATCAAATCTATTCCAACACAGGAGAATGCATGCTTACCCGACTTGCTACAGAAGCGGGTTCAGAAGCGGACGTCAGCCAATACCCAGCGGGAATCTATGTGTTCACTACGAAGAAAAATGGAAAATCTGTCAGCCAAAAATTTATTAAACAATAGATGTTCAGGCACATGACCTCTCCATCTTGGGCCGCAGACAAAAAATTATCCCTAAAAAGATGTTACTTGTGCCTCCGTGCAGATGTCTTTGCTGTGTAAATGAAAATTCAAGAAGAGCACATTCCCTCCTTGATAAAAGAAGGAAAAGACCGCGAGGTACTTTCCTTGTTGTATAAAGAAGTATTCCCACAAGTGAAAAAGTATATCGTACGACATAACGGAAACCGAGAAGACGCATACGATGTGTTTCAGGATGCGATTGTCTACTTTTACAAACAGGTCATGAAAAATGAGTTGAATCCAACCTATAAGATATTTGGCTATCTGTACCGCCTCAGCCTCAACCGCTGGATCAACAAATTGAAAAAAGACAAGCGATTCACCTTGTCTGAAGACATGCATGCATTCGATAGCCAAGAGCATTTGCCCGCGTTGGAACTCATCAATACCCCTCAGGAGAATTTATTGGTCACCTTATTCTCAGGCATTGGCGACAAATGCGTGGAACTGCTCACCTATACGATTTATTACAACCTTCTGTTGGAAGACATCGTGCTACGCATGGGATTTTCGTCGGTAGACGCGGTAAAAATGCGGCACATGCGCTGCAAAGAGAAATTGGTGCAAGAAATAAAAAACAATCCAAGTTTGATCAATCGACTAAAGGGATTATGAGCGCGGCGAAGTACACCTATGAGCAAATAGAAGAGTACCTTTTGGGCATCATGACCAATGCCGAAAAAGAGCGATTCGAGCAGGAGCTTGCCTCTAACGACGCCTTGCGTTCCGAACTTGACATCCACCGTTTGGCTAGTGAGTTTGTGATCGAACACCGCATCGTAGCGGTCAAATCCCAACTCAGCGCCATTGATACCCAATCCCGTGCCCGCGCGTCGAAAAGAATTATCGGAGGAATCTCTGGTCTTTTGCTTCTCTTGGGAGGCACCTATCTGTTACTAAACCAAACCAAAACTATCACGACGCCACAACAGCCCCAGATGACCCAACCGGTCCTAGAAAAAGTTGCCAAACCGTTGGACGCCCCTCAAACTTCTCCTGCTTATTCGGACAAGAAAGAGGGAAAAATCGGCATTGTTTCGTCTCCCCACCCTATTTCAGCATCCTCTCCGAACAAACAAGAAGCAGAAAAAACGGCCCTTCCTTTGGCAACGGAAACGCAGAAAACCGCCCCACTTCCTGAACCGATGCCTGTCAAAGAGGACCTTCCTCAAGCCGTAAAGGCACTCAAATCAGAAGCTGCGGCACCGACAGTCCTTCCGGTAGACCCTTGTAAACTTGTACAATTGACAGCTCAGATTTCCACCCATCCTTCCTGTGCAGACAAGAAAGAAGGAATGATCCTGATTTCCCAGCCCAAGGGAGGAACAGCCCCGTATAAGACAAGCATACTGGATGAAGAACAAAATGCGGTAGCTTCCACGCACACGCTTTCTTCCGGCTATTATACGGTGATGATGGCCGATGCGAGAGGGTGCGTGCAAAAATTCCAACGTATCTTTGTCCCCAGTAAAAACTGCCCATTGTCCTACTCCTTTAATCCGTTCCTTGGCGAAACATGGGAAATCCCTGTTCCGAAACAGAACGCCACACTGAGAATCATGGACAATACCGGAAATCTTTACTTTTCTAAAGACCTAAAAGCCAACGAAAAAGAGAATTGGTCGGGCCAGTCCTTGCACGGGGAACAAAAATCAGGTTATTTTCCTTTTGAAATTCGGTATGAGGACGGAAGTTCTGTCCAAGGATCTATTACCATTGTAAAATAATGCGAAGGAGTTGTGCCATCATATTGTTCAGTCTCATCCCCTTGTACATGGGGTGTTTTGCACAGGGAGGGCCTCAACCTGATTCTAAATTCTTAGCATTCGTAAAAGAAGTATTCCCGTGGACCGTTTCACCAGACGGTCGCATCATTCCGGACAGCGCCGCCACTGTCAAAGGAGAATTCAATTGTTCCAACCGAGGACTTTCGAGCTTGATGGGGATCCAGTTTTTCAAACACATCACCTCGTTAAATGCTTCCGGAAACAACTTCGCGCCTCAAAATGGTCCTAATTTCCCTGCTATCCCCACTTTGGATTCTTTAAAAGACTTGACACGGCTAGACCTTCACAATAGCCAATTGACGTATTTGCCCAATTACCTAAATCTGCCCAATTTGACGTATTTGGATGTTTCGAACAATTATATCGTCAACCTGCCTAGCCTGCAGCAACTTCAATCACTGCAGACGCTCAATTGTTCCTCCAACCGGATCAGCAATTTTCCTCCAACGGACGGCAATTCCCATTTGAAAACCTTGAATATCAGCCACAACGCAATTCAATACGCCCCTAATTTTTCCTACAACACACAGCTCGATTCACTGGACTTTAGCTACAATAGATTGAATCAATTTCCCACATTGCCTTACACCGACAGCTTAACATCGGTAGACGCGAGGGGAAACGACGATCTGGAAACCCTTACGTTCCAAGACCTTGTCCCTTACCCTTCCGACCATTTCCATCCCAATTTCATGTTGCCGCAGTCGGGCACTTCTCCTATCATTCCGAAAACGGGAGGGAATTTTGAGACTGTTGAAAACACACCTGTCACCCTCGTGACTTCCACCGATTCAGGGGTAAAAGGAATGCAGTATACGTGGTATTACGTAGCATCCAAAACGGATACTGTACGCGTAGGAACTGGAAATACTTTGGTGCTGCAACCGACGCAATC
>FTBA01000030.1_pt1 | contig 20279 bp, 16 predicted proteins | sample 1639221 | NCBI WGS metagenome assembly FTBA01 (sample SAMEA3914864, study PRJEB12502) | metagenome | biome: forest; material: soil | place: USA | collected 2012-03-12 | depth 0.3 m | reverse complement strand
TAAAAAGACATATCCATTAACGACGCCTTTTATTTCGTTAAAAATGTAATATTATCACATATTTTAAATAAATAAACATGTATGTTATATGCTGTTTTGTATCAAATAATAGCCTTTTTGTCGCTTGATCGAAAATGGAAAGAACCTTGTTCTTGATGTATATTCGCTAGACTTCGTTCACTGGCTTACCGAAATACGGTTCGATTCCAAAATAAAAGCAGAAGGAAAGTAGTTTTCCATATCCGATTGACGTAACTTTGCACTGCATTTTAAGCTCAAGTGCCAATCACAAGTCAGATGTCCTTATCGGCACTTGGTTTTGTTTTTACACCTCTCCTTAATTCACTTACTCTTTATTAGTTTTTTTCTCACAAGAAAGAAATTGCTAGAAAGCCAGTATGCACGGCGAGCACGAAATCTGTTCGCTCCGTCAAATTCAATCCATTTCCATTATTACCATTACAAAAAATGCAAGGAACAGTAAAATTTTTCAATGAAACCAAAGGCTTTGGCTTCATCACCCCTTCCGACAACAGTCAAGATGTATTTGTTCACGCCTCTGGCCTGATCGACGAAATTCGCGAAAACGACAAAGTAAAATACGAAGTAGAAAGAGGGAAAAAAGGCATCAATGCCGTAAACGTAGAAGTAGTACGCTAATCAGCTTTTTACGCCCAACCAAGCTAAAAACCACCTCCGGGTGGTTTTTCTGTTTCATCATTCATCCTTTAACACCCTAACATGGCAAAATCGACGAATACTTACTTAAAGAACCAGCGTGCCAAAGAGAAAAAAGCGAAAAGAGCAGATAAACTAGAACGAAAACACAACAAAAAGAACCAAGCTCCGCAATCGGATATCCATGACATGTCCAAGTTGGAGTGGCCGGAAGGAAGTACACCAACACAAGGAGAAAAATCCGCCGGTATTTAAACTGTCTTTGTTCTTGTCTATGTAGAGGCCGAAAAGCCCACCCTCCTCTATTTCCACGACCTTATTGCTGTTATCTATCGAACGAAAACAAAGCGGATTGTGGATTGGGACGCCCTAAGATATCATCCCGGACAAGTTGCGCCGCCAAGGCACTGAATGTAATCCCATTGCCCCCAAACCCGAGCGCAAAGTAGGAATTCGGGTATTGCTTCACAGATCCTATAAAGGGGAGACCATCTTTTGTCTCCGCGAAAGTCCCGCACCATGCATAATCCGGATAAAAAGGGATAGAAGGGAATAATTTTTGGAAACTATATACCAATTGCTTGGATTTCCTGGACAAGAGCCTGTCCCGTTTTGAGGGACTATAAAATGGTTCGTCCTTCCCTCCCACCAACACCCGTCGGTCCGGCGTTGTCCTCAGGTACAAATAGGGAACAGCCGTTTCCCAGATAAGACAGGCTTCTTTCCAAAGGGGCACGATGTCTTCCAGAGGCTCGCTTACTACAGCATAGGTAGAATGAAGGGTCGCCACCGGCTTTTTCAAGAGCTCCAATGCTTCGTATCCGGTAGCATAGACCATTTTTCTCCCCCTTATCTGGTAGCCATCTGCCGTAATGAGTTCGACCTTTTTGCCTTCGTTCCGGATTTGGGATATTTCCGTATTGTCCAGAATAGGAAGTCCCCGTTTTTTGCATGCCAAAAGCAAGCCATGTGCAAGCCGATAAGGATCTACCTGCGCCGCCTTTTCGGACAAAAGAGCCCCTGCCGTGCGGATCCCGTACGCTGATTTCACGTCTTCGGAGGACAGTTTTTCCAAGTGGATTCCCATCTGCCTCCGGGCCGAAAATTCCTTTTCAATACTATCCAAGTCTGCTTTCCTAGAAGCATAATACAGGCTTTTCTTTTCTTCAAAATCTGCTTGGATATGTTCCTGTCGGCAGATGTCCCGAATCCTGTCGATGGCTTCCAAACAGGCTTGGTAACTCCGTTCCGCATGGTCACGGCCTACATAGCCGATCAATGTATGCAAGGGGGTATCGATTTCGTATTGCAGGAGTGCCGTGCTGGCACACGTACTGCCCATGCCCACGTTGCGCCTGTCTACGACAACGGCTTCTATGCCTGCGGAGCAAAGGGCATGCGCCACCAAAGCACCTGTAATCCCGGCACCCAATACAATGACATCTGTTTCCAATGGCTGCCTTACACTGGGATAACTTCGGAAGAATCCATTTCGAACCAGCCAAAAAGGGTAACCTGAGCGTAGATCCATGCGTCTTTTCCTTTTAAAATCAGGCCATGGAAAAATTGTAGGAGTCCGTACTTCGGCCCGAAAGATCGTTTTCACATCGTAACACAGTCATTTCGGATACGCGAGGCGGTGGTACACTTTTATATCCCCTTATTCAAATCTTCCGTTATGGCCCATATCCTGCTCATCCACAATGCTACTTCGGGCAAAGGCCGTTCGAAAGAGGAACTGATCCCCTTGCTGGAGTCCGTAGGCCATCAATGCCACTATGTCCAGGACATCGATGTATATCTCAACGATACGTTCAAAGAAGTGGATTTTATGGCAATAGCGGGAGGAGACGGTACCATGAAAGAAAGCCTCCTCAGCCTGCTAAAAAGAAAGGGACCCTATAGAAGTCTGCCCTTGGCATTTTTGCCGACCGGTACCGCCAATAATTTTGCCAGCTCGTTGGGCATACGGGGAAGTCTTGAAGAAATGGTGGCGAGTTGGAAGACCAGTACCGTGCAAAAGATCGATATCGGCAGCATCGCCTCCGAAATAGATGCCCCTTTTTTCATCGAAAGCGTCGGATTCGGCATTTTTCCCGCTTTTCTGGAAAAGATGAAAAAGGTACCTCCCAGCAATCCGGAAGAAAGCGTACGGAACTCCCTCTCTGGCTTTTTGGAAACTACTGCCCAAGCGAAGCCCCAGTCGTGCCGCCTTTTTATCGATGGGACCGATTATTCCGGAGCCTACCTCCTCATCGAAGTCATGAACACCTGTTCCATTGGGCCAAATCTGCTGCTTTCTCCCCAAGGAGATCCAGGAGACGGGTATTTGGACGTGGTGTTGGTAAAGGAAAGAGAACGGCAAATCCTTCTTTCGTATGCACAACACAAACTCGACGGAAAAGAAGGAACCTTCTCCCTGCCGTCCATCAAAGCAAAAAAGGTGTCAGTCTCTTGGTCCCTGAATGAAATGCACGTTGACGATGTGCTGCACCCTTTGCTAGGATCTCCTTTGTTGGAGATTACAATTTTGAATGGTGCTTTCCACTATTTAAAGCCCCGATAAGGTCCTAGTGAACTCGTTCGCTCACAGTTTCTATTCCATTTTCCCGAACATCCTTAGCTAGTTTCAGTCTTAGGAAATGTTAGAAACTCCGTTTCGGCCTCATTCGATGGCACGCTTGTTGCATAGTATCGACACTTGGGATCGTTTTTGCATGGCCGTCGTCCAAAGCGGCAAGGTCTTTTTCCCTGTCGGATGGCGGGATGAAAGAAACGATTCCGGTAAGACCCGGCTTCGCGCCGGGTTTTCTATTTTTACAATTGACACCTGCGGACGCCTGCGCCAGCGTGTGAAACAAGGATATACCACGTAAGAAGATCGGCTTTATTTCGCCAACCTTCTGGCCCAGAATCCAGTATACGTAGGGGTAATCAAACATGCAGCCTTGTGTGCGGCCACATATGCCCGACTTCCAAAATGTTTGAGTATTATTTTCCACATTATCCCATGCGCGTAGCTCTGCAAAAAAAATTTCGAGGGCTTCTCTTGTTCGGCACCTTGACGCTTATTCAGGCGGTTTCCTGCTGGGCACTTCCCAAAATGCCTTTGGTATTGAAAGAAGAACAGACGGCATACACATTGGATAGTGCACATTTTCTGGCTTTAGACAGCATCGGCCCAGGCCTCTTCACTGAGGCCTCTGAACCGGATCGGCAACTCTATTTTACCAACACGCATCCGGAAAAGAGTTATTGGTATTGTTTCACCCTCCAAAACAATCTGGACGAAGCCAAGGACTGGCTCTTGGTATCCTACAATTACGGCATCGACGAAATCGACGTGTGGAGCGACTACAAAAGCGGTCCGCAACAGTTCCGGCATACCACGGGGGTGTATGACCGGAAATTCGGGCATAAACAACCCGTGTTTGTCTTTCATTTCCTTCCGGGAGAAAGCAAAACACTGTATGTACGGATCAAAAATGAATTCTCGTACAAGCACGTGTTTGCTGTCTTTTCCTATTCCGAATTCTTTGTCCATTTCTTCCATGAATACCTTTTTTACGGCCTTTTCTATGGTTTCATGCTGTTTGTGATCGTCTACAGCACATTCAACGCGGTGATCTTAAAGGACAAAATCGTAGGACTGTATGCCTTGTTCATCACCTGCCAAGTCCTTCACATGACATTTCGGGACGGGACCGGCCTTTTCCTGGTACCTAACTTCCCGGAATACTCCGATGTCATCAAAAACCTGATGCGCTATGCCTTTTCCATTTTCCTGCTCCTCTACATGGTGGCCTTTCTCAAAATTTCACCACGTACTCTCCTGTTCAAATCCGCCTGTTTTTTGATGGTGATCCGCACTGTTTTCCTGGCTTTCCTCACCCATGATCCCCACAATGTCGTGTATCATGTGGAACTGTTCTTAGTGTTGTACTGTACCTCCATTTCCATTTATACTTACCGAAAAGGAGTGCAGGAAGCCAAGTACATGTCCATCGGACTTAGCTTATTGAGCATTTTCTATGGGGTATATTACCTTTCCATGTTCATTTTCCCTACGTGGAACCGGATCGGTTTCTTTGGGCTTTATTTCGGGGTTGTAGGAGAAAGTATTTTCATGACCTTGGCCCTGACCAACCGTTTTAGACGTGCCCAATTGGACAATTTCAAAAAAGAACAAGTAAACAAAGAATTGGAACGACTGGTCGAAGAACGCACGGCCACCATCCGCGAACAGCACCAAGCCTTGGAAGAACGGTCCGATGAGCTCAACTTGTTTTTATACAGCATTTCGCACGATTTCAAGGGCCCGCTTAAAACCATCGAAGGATTGTGCAATATGGGCCTACTAGACGCCAAAGCGGACCATCTGCGCATTTATCACCTTATTGCCCAGCGTCTGAAGCACTTGGAGTCCAACATCAACGACCTGAAACAAGTCTCCACGATCAAGAACGGGCCAGATACCAAGGAAAAGGTCGATTTTGAAGCCCTCCATGCCGAAATGATGGAACGGTACAAGGAATTCCCGGGTTTTCGGGAAACAAACATCCACTTAAATTTGATGTTCCAAGACTGTTATCAAGGTGATTTCTTTTCCATCCGGTGCATTTACCAACACTTGTTCGAAAATGCGATCAAGTTCCGGGATCCTGACAAGCCTTCTTTTTTAATCATCACGCTTCGAAAGGTGGCAGAACACATCGAACTCGTCTTTCAGGACAATGGAGAAGGCATTTCATCGAACAGCCTTCCCCATGTGTTCCAGATGTTTTACCGGGCCAGCGAGAATGCACGGGAGGACACGGGCATGGGCCTGTTCATCGCCAAGCTGGCCGCAGAAAAATTAAAGGGCACCCTCACGGCAGAAAGCATACGGGGAGAAGGAAGCACCTTCTCAGTGGTGTTCCCTTATGCGTGATGCATGTACCTTGATTGCCTTCCTACTCCCTTTTGTGTTTATATGGCATTGTTTTTATTCTCCGCTGCGTGCACCGTCGCCATCAGTTGTTTCATGGTCTTTTGAAACCCATCGGTAGAGCCATCCAGAAAAATGACATTGCCTTTGCCCTGCTCGGCAAAGTGTTTGATCGCCTCCGTCCACAATGAAAACAAGAGATAGGAAGAATCCAAGTTGGCGTCTTGAATCTCTTTGGCTGCTTCCGCCATGCCTTTGGCTACTTCTTGCCGGAACAACGAAATGCCCTGGCCCCTGAGCATGGCGGCTTCCTTTTCCGCCACCGCCGAAATCTTGATCGCGTTCCCTTCTGCTTCGGCCGTTTTTGTCTTGGTGATCAACAAGGCCTGGCCCTCGTTTTCCGCAGCTGCCTTCAGATTGTTGGACGCTACGACTTTCGCCATCGAAGCGATGATTTCCTCATCAAAGGTAATGTCGTTCAATTGGATGTCGATCATGTGGTAGCCCCAATCTTCCAAGGTCTCGTCCAAGTGTACTTTGACCTCTGTTACGATTTCTGTCCGGAGGCCTAGGATTTCCGCTTGTTTCTTGGTGGCCACAAAACTGCGGATGGTCCCTTCGAGGGTACGGACCAAGGCCTGCATGAAATTTTTCTCGTCCACGAACTTGAAGGCGACATTTTGGATCGTGGCTTCCGATTGATTGATCACGGCATACAGCAGCATGGCCTTGAAGTACACATTGGCTTGGTCTTGCGTCACCGCCTGAAACTGTAATTCTACCGACCTGTTTTGGATGGAGATACGCTTATGGACCACCTCGATGAAAGGGATCCGGATGTTCAGGCCGGGCCCCATTACCCGTTTGTACTTTCCAAAAACCGTGATGACAGCCACATAGCCTTGCTTGACCGTGACAAAAGAAGCCAAGAGATAAAACAAAATGAGCACTGCCCCAAACGCATATAGAAAGATCATAGGATGTATTTTTTAGGGGATTATACGGAGCATATGTCGAATAAGTTGGCTGTTCTGTCTACGCTTCTTTCATGTAGGGGAAAAGACAAGGAAGAAATTTTTTCATGCTTTTCGCGAAACCAGAAGGGAGGACGGACGTAGAAGGGTGAAAAAAGAAGACATGAATTACGAACAAGCCCTCGAAGAGATCAAGTCACGCGATCTGGATGCTTTGACAGACAAAACATGTCGCTTTATGGGAAATGCCTATCGTATCCAAAAGGTGTTCCCCATCCCTTCCGACCCTGATCAATTGAGCCTTTTTCTGGACCGCTTCGAAAACAAATCCTATTTGGAAGCCATCGAAGGGTTTAAAGGAACAGAACTTCAGATCGCCTTGCTCTGCACCGAATCACCAGACGGGATGGAGACATATTTTCTCCCTTTGAAAGAGGTGGAAATTCAATAGAACGACCAACTTGGTTCGTTTACTATAATTCGGTAAGATTTTTCACTTTCGCATTTACTTCTTTGAGGGCCTTCTCAATCATAAGGTAATTAAGCCTTCCTTTGAGATAGTGGATCTCTATCTTTCCAGAGTGAAGGAATACATTTAATTGATGGTAATTCTCGGTACTCACTGGATCTGTATACCAGAATAAGTTGAAAACTGCCCATAGTATCCAGCCCCACACTTCTACCCGATCGTCTTTCTTTTGAAGGCGTACTTTCTCTATGGACGCAAACGCATATTCCTTATTCGTTCCATTTGCTTCGACTAGGAAGCTATTGGGCAGAACTGTCACTTTTTCTCGGGATGTGATGCGGAAAGTCGTTTCCATATGTCCATACTAAACGTAGGCAACTAATGCGTTCGTATGCTTTTTGACAATTAGAACGCTGAACATTCATCACGCATACCTTTTAAACACCGCGATGGCATTGTGGCCTCCAAACCCGAAGGTATTGCTCATGGCGACGTCCACCCGTTTGGTGATCGCTTTCAGGGGAGTCAAATTCAAATAGGCAGGAAACGCGCTGTCCACTTCATGCAAATTGATAGTAGGGGGAATTTGCCCATTTTGCATGGTCAAAAGGCAGGCAATGGCCTCAATGGCCCCTGCCGCTCCCAACAAATGCCCGGTCATCGATTTCGTGGCACTGATCTGAAGCTTTTTGATGTGTTCCCCGAACACCTTTTCGACGGCTTTCAATTCGCTTGGATCCCCTACTCCCGTCGAGGTGGCATGGACATTCAGGTAGTCTACTTGTTCAGGCCGTACTCCTGCTTCTGCCAATGCTTCTTGCATGGCCAAAGAAGCCCCTAGCCCTTCCGGGTGCGTAGCGGTCATGTGGTACGCATCGGAAGAACAGCCGCCGCCTACGATTTCCCCATAGATTTTGGCACCGCGCCGAAGCGCATGTTCCAATTCTTCCAAGACCAAGGCCCCCGCCCCCTCTCCCAATACAAATCCATCGCGATCTCTGTCAAACGGGCGGGAGGCTTGCTCAGGGGCCTCATTGCGCTCGGAAAGCGCCTTCATAGCATTAAACCCACCGATACCGGCGGCAGTGATGGCTGCTTCCGAGCCTCCGCACACGATCAGGTCGGCTTTGTGCAAACGAATGTAATTGAACGCGTCGATCAAGGCATTGGTAGACGCGGCACAAGCAGATACAGGGGCAAAATTGACGCCATGAAAGCCAAACCGCATGGCAATGTGCCCAGAAGCCATATTTGCGATCATTTTCGGAATAAAAAAGGGATTGAACCTCGGCATACCGTCGCCTGTACCAAACGACATGACTTCTTCTTCAAAAGATTGAAGTCCCCCGATCCCAGAGGCCCAGATCACGCCGATCCGGTTCCGGTCTACTTTGTCCATTGAAAGAGCCGCATCACGCACCGCTTCGTCAGAAGCTGCGATGGCCAAGTGGCAATAACGGTCCATTTTCCGCATTTCTTTTTTATCGCCATACTGCAAATGATCGAATCCCTTTACCTCACAGGCAAACTGCGTTTTATGCTTGGAGGTATCGAAATGGGTAATCTTGGCAGCGCCGCTTTTTCCGGTGACCAATCCATTCCAATAGTCTGTTACCGTATTTCCAATAGGAGTGACGGCTCCTAGGCCTGTGACAACTACTCTCTTTAGTTTCATCTTTTTATTTAACAAACGTTTGGTAAAATCGTATATAAAAAAATTAGAACTCGTCCACAATTGCCTGCTGGGCTTCCTGTAAAATGGCCACATCGTCGTACAGTTTCATCATCATCACAGCTCCTTGGAGTTGTTGCGTACTGGACATCGCCCTTTTCTTGGATTCTTCTGGTGTGTATTTGGTCAGGTAAATCGTTTGAAGAGCCGCTTGGATGTCGTCAAAGACTTCTTGAAGGATGGAGCGGAAGTCCGGTACCAGCAGGGAAGTCTCCAAAACCGTATTCCCATATAGACAGGATTTGTACATGGACACTTGTCCGCCGATGCAACCCAACACCCAGGACAATTTTTCCTTAGGTGCCCGGTCCTCATCATGCACGACCGACAATGCCTGCTCTTTCAACTTCGTATGGGAATCGCGCAGCACCGCTTTCATGATGTCTTCTTTTCCCGGAAAATAATGGTAAAAACTGCCTTTCAATAGGCCGCACGCTTGGGCCAAATCGGCCATGCTCGTGTTGTAATAGCCTTTGCGGTGAAAGACTTCCTTGCAAGTTTGCACAAGGTCCTCCAAGCTTGTTTTTTTAATCGGCATAAAGCAAAGGTACAAAAAGTCTTTTACCAAACAACCGTTTGATAAAAGACTTCACTCTTATACAATTACCGAATAGGATGCTTATCGATTGACTATCAATTTTTGTGTATAGCGACCTGTCTCGGTCAATACATCACAGATATACAGGCCATTTTCCAACGACCCGATGTTCCATTGGTGCTTGTCGTTCAGGGAGACCAGTGTTCTTGTTCCTTGGGCGTCCACGAGTTCCATACTTAGGATGTTGGATGTTGAGGTCACCGAGGCGATGGAAGAGACTACTGGATTGGGGGAAATAAACACCTTGCTCTCTTGGGAAGAACTGAACAATCCAGTAGAAATCGGATGCTCCACGGCCCCGATGTCCAAGATGTTGACGATGCGGGAACCTCCTGCAAAGTCTTTGATCGGAAGATGTAGGGAATCGGGTGGAAGAGCACCTGCGTCGATCAATTTGACATTGACAGGAAAATAGTTCGCATCCACAGGAGTATTGGCATCCAAAACATTGGCTGTTCCGGTAAGCGATACGTTGGAAAAACAGTGGCTGAATTGTAGTTGACCATTTATGTTTACATAAGGTGTATTTCCGCCAAACAAAATGGAATTATACACATGGGCAGTTGCTTGGGAACCGTAGGACGAAAACTGATTAAGTATCGGCAAGTTCGAATTTCCCAAAAAGTCGCAATTTGCGATGTCTAAAGACTGTGTATTGGTAATGGCACCGGCCGAGTCCCCCAAATTGCCATCGAATACGTCGTTGAGGAAATACGATTTTCCTTGCAGGTAGCCTACTCCCGCACAGCCCTCGCCTGTGCAATGGTTCCCCTTGTACAGATTTCCGATCGATTGGAGCGTACCTTTATAAGAACTGTAAATTTGTCCATTCGGCATCCAGTTGTATGAGTTGGTATTGTTCGTAAACTGGGATTGACGTACGCGGAGGATTTGACCATCTTGCACACGGAACAAAGGGCTATATCCTGTCGTGTTGGCATCAAAGAGACTGGAATCGACCAAAACGCTGTCCACACCATAGTAAGAGAAGAAATCATAATTGTTGTCCACGACATTTTGTTTGAACTGGAGCTTAGAAAGCTTCAGCTTTTTGCCCCCGAAATAGATCAAGTTTTCATAATTGGTGCTAGAGGCATTGTTTTGCCATACGGAATTGTGAAGCGTCAATGTTGGGGACGCACAGGAAAAACTTTGGCAGGCATTGTTCAGGAATTGGCAACTGTCGAAGGTGACGGGACGAGTAGGACTATACACATAGGCCATGTATTTCTTGAAATTTTGAAAGGTACTTCCAAACACAGAAACGCCTCCTGTGGACCCATAGACAAAATAGGTTTCATTTTCCTTGTTCTGAGCATCGAATAGGCAATTTTTGATTTTCAATTGGGTATTATAGCAATAAATCAGGTAGTTCCGTGGATTTCCATAAAACGTAGACTTTTCTACCCACGTCACCGCATTGGTATCTCCTCCACAATAAATGGCATTTCCGCTGCCCATATCGAAGTAACAATTTTTGAAGATCGCATTGCCTTTGTCCCTTTGCACGAAATTCATGTTCCCATTTTGGGTCATTTTTACATTGTCTACATACACCAATGTATCTTTTGTGTACTGAATATCGTTCACCGTACTTCCGTTGATAAAGAAATACGAAAAGCTATCGTCCGTATTGTCGTGGATCAGGCAATTTTTCAGGATGAATTTGGCATTGTCGTAGCAGAAGACATAAGCGTAGGAAGGGCCGTTTCCAAAAAACTGGCAAGAGTCCAAGGAAAGTACCGATTTCTTTTTGCTGTTGATGCACGCTACCCGATACTGTGCCGCATTGGACCGAAAGTAGCACCTGTAAAGATTCACGACGGAAAAAGAATCTACCAACAACGCCCCACCTTTGTCATTGTCTGTTTTGGAAGAATTGGCATTGGCAAAAATAACCTGGTCGAATGACACTTGGATAGAAGGGCTCACATAGATCAGATTTTTAGACAACGGTTTCACATTCGGATCAAACGATTGCCCAGAAATCACCGTTTTGTCCGCTTTCCGTTGCGAAGCAACCGATTCTGTTCCTTGAAAGCCTCCGTAAATTTTGATAGAATAGAGAAGCGTGATTTTTTCCGTCGTATCCACGGCACTTAAGTACCGCACAGGATACGTGTCTTTGGTGATCCAAACCTCATCTCCTGTTTTGGCGCTTTCTAAGCCCGGTTTCAGGGACTTATAGGCCGTAGACCAGCTCTTCCCATCTTGCGTGGATGGGCTGGCATTTAGGTTGATGTAAATAATCTTTGCTTGGAGCAAAATGGGGGACAGGAAAAAAAAGAACAGGAAATGCGTAATGCTTCGTTTCATAGATGGGGGGATAATTGATTTATAAAGTGGTTATACTGTTTTTTCTATTGAAAATGGGGCGATATGACGTTCTGCTGCATCCAAAAGGTCCATTTGTCCTTGAAGCACCGTTCGCTGTTGGTCATAAAACCCTTGGTTCATGTGATCCAAAAAGAACTGCATCGCGCCGAATAAATAATCAATGGCCACATTGTTATAAGCAGAATCTACAAAATAGGTCCATTCTTGGCTAAAATAAGCATCCAATTCTTCCTTCATTTGTTCGTTCAGCTGTTCCTTCACCTGTGGATCCGAAAGTATAGATGCTAATCGGGGCTTAAAGGTTGCTTCCAGTTCATAAACCTTGGTAATTTTTTTCTTTATTTCCTTGATTTCTTGGGTGTGTTGGGTAAACTGAACGGATACCGCCAACTCGTTATACAGCGTATGATCCTTCCAAAATTGGTCCAAATAGTGAAAATAGGCGTTATACAAATCGGTCAATTCTTTTTCCTTGCCTAGTGAGCTTGCTTTCCGATAGAAAAAGCGAAAGGCCGTTTGGTCTACTTGATCTAATTTCTCCTCTACATTCCGAAGTTGGTTTTTTACTTGCTCCAACAAACCCAGCGCTTGTTTTGGCAGATAGCGCTGTCCTGCAAAATCAAAACTTTTCACGTCCAATTGCTTGTAGGCAATTTGCTCCAAAAGGGAAATGTCTCCTTGAAGGGCCTTTTCGGTAAACAGCAATTCCGTGCTCTCCTCATTAAAGACTTCTTCGATCTGCCGGGGTTCTGACGTTTGGGAAGCCATCACTGTTTCTTTCCAGTCAAATTTCGAGATCCTTCGTTCCTCATAAAACCGTTGGTAACGCCTGTCAAACACATGCTTGTTTTCCTCTTCCAGATACAGCGTTGCAAATTCCTGGAGTGTCAGGTTTTGGGGTTCTTCGGAATATGCCACGTGTTCGAACAAGTGATCCGTAAGTTTTTTCTGGATATGCTCCTGATCCGAAAAGTAATTCCAGGCAGGTCCATTGTGCAGATCAGCCGTATATCCTAAACTGTTCAGCCTGGCTACCCGCTCGTTTGTGCTAGGATGGGAAGACCATTGGTCCTTGATCACCAATTGGCTCCGGTGAAATTTGTTTGCCGCCTCTTCACTGATATACGGCAAGTGATGTTGCATCGGCAACTTGTAGTGCAACGCTAGATTTTCCATGACCCATCGATGGTCGGGATAAATATTCTGTGTCCGTTTGTTCTCCGAAATTTTCTTCCCATAAAAACCCAGTGTACCATCCATGGCTGAATCTGCAATACTTAGCCGCAACAAGGAATCTACTAAAGGAGCAGAACCTACCACCGAAGCCGCAATTTCGTCGGCCTCAAATTCCATTTCCCTCGATAGTTCCAAATAGCTTAGGTTGACGAGCGCATACAACTTGACAAGGATCCATCTGATCCCGTTCACTATTCTGAGAGCCATGGAGGCAAAAAAGGAGAAATAGCTATTGACGGAAGCCCATTGCTGCACGATGGAATCAAAGGACGCATCGTCTTTTAAAAGATCATAGATTACATGGTTCACGTGGTAGACATAGCTTCCGAAACGCATGCTTTTTTGGCTAAAATGGCCAAACTCGTGGGCTAAGATGGCTTTTAGTTCGCTTTCGGTCACAGAATTAACCAACCCCAAACCTATTTGAAGATTTTTGCGGGTGGGAACAAACATGCTCCAAAATCCTGAATCATAGAAAACAGAAGCATTGACATCGGAACTCAGATAGATGCGTTTAGGAAACGAGGTTTTTATTTCGTTCGAGAGACCCCGGACAAGGGCAAAGAGTCGCGGTTCATCTTTTTCGAAGATTTCCACCATCCTGGACCGGTCAATTTTGTTCCGTTTAAATAAGAATTTGACAAGGAAAAACAGGAGCAATCCACCCATCCCGATCATTCCCAATCCGATCATCAAGGTATAAAAAGCCGGTTTCAAGGCGATGAGCAAAATGCCGGCATATCCTCCTACCAAGGTGAGTCCGATAGCAGAAAGAAACAGGATGCAATAAGAGCATATAAAGAAGAGGATGGCAAAAAAGGCCTTGGTCGCTTTTTGTTTCAGTTCGATTTTCCGCATGGTGTCGTTGTTAAAAAATAACCTATATTTTGCTTGTACTAAAATCCAGATACTCCCCTTTTTCCCTTAGGGTCCACTTTCTTCGTCTGTACGTGAAATAAAAACAAAAGGTTTTCCCTTATTTTATATCGAAAAAAATGGATCAATGGCCTTAGAAGCCACTTTCAAGGAATCAAGAACATATCCGTTCGGGTCGTATAAAAAACAAAAAGGGGACCGATGTCGGTCCCCTTTTTTAATCCTACTACTCCTTGCTTACTTTTTCACGACAAACGTGAAATAACGTGCATTTCCATCCGTGGCCGCATCTTGCGTCACATCGTCGTTGTACGTGTGCGCCACGTACATCGTATCGCTGGTAATGCTGACGATATAATAAGTATACCGGTTTTCAAAATATCCCATATAGCTTCCGTTGGTCAACGTAAAAGCATAGCCCGTACCGGGAGTCCCAGCATTTTTATTCAGGATCCAGTGGGCAGGAGCCTCTTTGGGATCTTGGTACTGGATATCGGCATACTGTGCCTGGTGCATCCCGAAGAATTTATTGGCCGCATCGAAATGCAACGTGGCATAATTGTTGGCCGGGTTGAATTGGTAATTTTTAAGGATAAAGGTGAAAGAGTTCTTCAATGCTCCTTCTGTCCACGTCGCACCGCTCAATCCGTCAGGGTAATGGTAATAGGAACTGTTCAAATTGTTCTTATCCCCTACGTTGGTCTTGTACGGACCAGGATCAATGACCCATGTTTTTCCGTTATCTGCCGTGCAACCGCCCGTCAAATTGGTAATGACTGGATCCGAGCACAGATCAAAATTGGGATCGTTTTGCGCCACGTCGATGGCCGTATTGATCACAGTGGATTGCCCTTTGCTAGAAACCGATGTAAGTTTGATCTTATAAGAACCGGCAAATGGGAAATACACTGTATCCACCATTTTGGTAGATGTTAAGCCGTTGTCAAAATCCCACTGGGTAGTACCAGCCACTAAGGTATAGGTAGAATCGATCACTTGATAGTGGTACTCATCGATCTTCGTGATGTTGATCTTCGCACCATAAGGACTCGTTTCAGGCACCACCACGTCCATCGAAGTAGTCGCGTATCCTCCTTTTGAATTGGAAGTCAAGGTAACTGTATAGGTACCTGCCACTCCAAAAAAAACAGTGTCTTGGTATTTCCTGGAGGTCTTCAAACCTGCAAAATCCCAAATGGAGATGTATCCACCCGATGGAGTCGCATTTGTGAACACATAGATATTGGGCTCGACCGTGGTAAACGAAATCACGGGTGTTTCAGGTCCTGGCAGATCTTTGCTCTTTTTGCACGCCCACATCACACCTAGTGCCAGGGCCAATGCATAAATAGTGTATTTTTTCATGTTTTTGGAGATTAATAATTCGGATTTTGGATCAGCTTACCTTGTGATAAGTCTATTTCGGATTGAGGGATCGGCCATACTTCGTTCTTTCCTGCCACGAAATTATGTCCTTCGGCAGTCGCCCCGATTACTTGCGCAGCCCTTCCCTGCCGTACCAAGTCGAAGAAACGGTGTCCTTCCATGGCAAGTTCTAGCCGACGTTCTTTCCAGATCGCATTTTTCAGCGCGTCTCCGGTATATACAGCCGGTTTAGAGCTTAATTTTGGCATCTTTACCCTGGCTCTCACGCTGTCTACATATTTCCGAGCCGTGCTTTCATCGCCCAAATTGTAAGCCGCTTCGGCAGCCATCAACAACACATCCGAAAAGCGGATGATTTTTTGGTTTGAGGGCCCGTTCGTCACATAGTTGACAATTGCGCTGGGCAACACAAAATACTTGCGCGTGTAGTAGTTGACACCTTGGGTCAATGGAGCGCCACTGGCATTGGTCGTGGTCACGAGTTCTCCCATTACTGAATCCCCGTTAGAAATAATAGTCTCCTTTTTCCTAGGATCCATTTTTCCCCAAAGTGCACTGTCTTGTTTGAATTCATTTACCAATTCGTCGGAGGGGACATTCAGCCCATAGCCACCATCGTTACGAGGCGTGATGTACTTGTCCATGAACGTCCCTTCGTTTTGGCGTTCGTCTCCCACTGCCAACGCATTGGTGGCTTGGATTTCAAACAACGACTCGATGCCATTTTCCTTTTTAGAATCGTATGAGAAATTGTCGCCGAAAACAGGTTCCAATCCATACACTTTGGAATTGATGACGTCTTCTGCCGTGGTAAGGAGGTCGTTCCATTTCGATTGGAACAAGTACACCTTGGCCAACAATCCTTTGGCGGCACCGCTGGTGGCTCTGCCTAATTGGATATCTCCTTTTTTAGGAAGAAGTGAGGCGGCATCTTTCAAATCTGCCTCCATTTGACCGTACAGTTCGTCCTTGGAAGCTTTCGCTTGCTGGTACTCATCGGCTGTCAACAACGAAGTGATCAAAGGAACTCCTCCAAACATTTCGGTCAGTTTGAAATAATAAAATGCCCTCAAAAACTTGGCTTCCCCTGTTACTTGGTTCTTGATAGCATCTGAAGCATTGGAAAGCGGTGCTTTCGTAATGACCAAATTACATCTGTAAATGCCCACATAGTACTTTTTCCACAGTTCCGAAAGGCCCACATCCGTGGAGTTTACAGAAAACGTTGAATAGGGAAGTACCCGGACTTCGGCCCCGTTTCCTCCTGCGATCGCATCGTCGGACGCAATGTCGCCAAAGAAAAAGTTAAAGTACACGATGTTGGTATTTTGTGAAGATTCCCAACCGAGTGGGTCATAGGCCGCGTTCACAGCCGAGATCATGTCGTTGTTGGTTTTGTAAAAGTTTTGGTCAACCGCCACCCCTTGTGGTTGTTGGTCCAGCTTTTTTGTGCAATTGGTCAAACTGGCTAGACCAAGAAGCGGAATTATATAGAATATCTTTTTCATTTTCGTTCGGTTAATGGATTAAAAGGAGAGGTTAAATCCAAACTGCCAGGTCCTGGCCTGAGGATAGTTTCCACCACGGTCTATCCCGAAATCCAAAGGAGAAGCAGCAGGAGATGCCACTGCATTGGAAGTGTTGTTTGTAGTGGCGTAGTTGTTGTTTCCGATCTCAGGATCGAGGCCTGAATACTTGGTAAAGGTCAACAAATTTTGTGCACCTACAAAGATCCGTACCCGTTGCAATTTGGCGCGTTGTGTCCACGCTTCCGGCAACGTGTATCCGATTTGCAATACTTTCAGACGCAAATAAGAACCACTCTCCACGTAATAATTGGAAATAAGAAGGTTGTTTGGGTCATTTTCTGCCACCCTAGGGATGGTATTCGAAGTTCCTGGTCCTGTCCACCTGTCCAACATTTTGACGTCCTTGTTGTTGTAATTGGTCATATCGGAAGATTCCAATACATACTTCGACCCATTGAAGATCTTGTTGCCGTAACTTCCTTGCCATAACATGGTAAGGTCAAAGTTTTTCCAATTTACATCGGCATAAAAACCATACGTGAATTTGGGAATGGGACTGCCGATATTCGTACGGTCATTCGCATCGATTTTACCATCGCCGTTCACGTCTTTGTATTTAAAGTCACCCGCTTGCACGCCAGGTTGGTAAGATTGGAGCGCCTGCGCTTCGGCCTGTGTTTGCACGATGCCATCGGTTTGGTACCCATAGAACTGTCCGACCGTCCCTCCATTTTGCGTCACGTTGATCAAATTCCCTCTAAATTGACCATCGTAAATAGGGTCTCCCACGTCGATTACCTTGTTCTTAATGAAGGTAATGTTCCCTCCGATCCGGTATTTCACATCTTTATATTGGTTGCGGTACTCGGCGGAAAGTTCCAACCCTCTGTTGGTGATTTTGCCACCATTCACATAAGGGTTCACTTCCAATCCCACTACAGAAGGCACTTTCTTTTGAAGCAACATGTCGGTGGTCGTTCTGGTAAAATAATCCACTGTGAAGGTCAACCTATTGTTGAAGAAAGCCATATCCAAGGCAATGTTGGCGGTAGTGACCGTTTCCCATTTCAAATTCGGGTTCCCAACACTTTGAGGGGCCGATCCTGTTGCCACGCTGTCGCCAAACGAATAGTTTTGTCCTGTATACACGCTTGTCGCAGTGGGATAGTCCATCAATACCCCAGAAAGATTCTGGTTTCCTACTTGTCCCCAACCACCGCGTAGCTTCAAGAAGCTGATGGTAGAGCGAAGAGGCGCAAAGAAATTCTCTTCCGAAATTTTCCACCCTGCCGCTACAGAAGGGAAAAGTCCCACCCGGTTGGCCTTGCTGAATCTGGAAGTAGCATCCCGACGGATATTGGCAGTCAACAGATATTTATTTGAATACTCATAATTCAACCTTCCCAAATAAGACAAGAGGAAACTTTCCGACACTGTTCCGGAAGCTGTAGCGGACGCGCTGGTAGCAGCACTTAAATATTGGTTGGAAGCATCGTTGGAAGGTGTATTGGTCGCTACCGTCTTTACGAATTCCAAACGTGTATCTTGTACGCCCCATAATGCCAAGGCTGTGACGTGGTGTTTATCCAAGAAGGTATCGTCAAATTTCAAGGAGTTTTCCCACAATACAGAACCGTTTTCGTCTATTTGCTTGGTGATGGAATTCGCGCTCTGACTTTGACCGGGTTTCAAATAATAACTATTCCGAAAATCGCTGGTATTGTTATTGGAAAAATTGGCTCCCACATTGGTCCGGAAGGTAAGGGATTTTAGGATTTTATATTCTCCATAGAAATACCCGAGGTACGAAAGTCCTTTTACCCTGTTGGTCCGGTTGTTGATCTGGGCCACAGGGTTGTAGGCATCGCCTTGAGGGTGGGCGGCATAAATGGAGTCCCCTCCCCTTCCCGAATAAATGCCTGTCATCGGATTCATGGCCAATGCGCCTGATAAGACCGAGGTATAATCTCCCGCATCATTCGCGACCAAACGATCGGAATACGAAATATTGGAATATGCCCCCAGTGTGATCCGCTTGGTCGCATTGGTCACTACGTTGACATTGAAATTGTAGCGGTCATAGGACGAGTTACGGACAATCCCTCCTTGGCTCAAATACCCACCTCCCAAATAATAGGTCGTTTTTTCGGTCCCACCTGCGGCAGACAAGAAATAACTGTTCATCCTTCCTGTCGTAAAAATCTGGTCTTGCCAATTGGTGCCTGAGCCGATGGTATCAGGATTATAAGCAGGCGCTTGCCCGTTCCCCATCAAAGATTCGTTCTTCAATACGGCCCATTGATTGGCGTCCAACAATTGGTAACGTTTCCAAGGTTTGGAAAAGCCAGTCAAATAGGCAAAGTCGAACGTAGCTTTCTTTGGAGATCCTTTTTTAGTCGTGATCAAAATTACCCCGTTTGCCGCCCTGTTTCCATAAATGGCAGCGGAGGAGGCATCCTTCAAGACATCGATGGACTCGATGTCATTGGTATTCAAATAGCTGATGTCGGTCACCGGCATCCCGTTCACCACATAAATGGGAGACGCGTTGCCCACTGTTCCGACCCCGCGCACGCGGATGCTGAGCGGAGAACCAGGCGAACCCGAGTTTTGGGTCACGGTTACACCTGGGGCACGACCTTGAATGGCCTGCGAAGGATCCGTCACGACCACTTTGGCCAAATCAGCTCCTTTTACAGAAGAAATCGCACCCGTTACATCCTCCTTTTCTTGAGTACCGTATCCCACTACCACGACTTCTTCGATTTCGACATCTTGCAATACCAAATCAAAATTAGTCGTGGTGGCCAATGGGAGCTCCAAGGTAGTATATCCTACATAGGCGATCACGAGTGTCCCACCGGCATTGGCCTCGGGAACCTTGACCGTAAAAGCACCATTTTCATCCGTCACGACACCAATGTTGGTTCCTTTGACGGATACTGTAGCCCCGATGACGGGTTCGCCCTTCTGATCTTTTACAACTCCCGAAATGGTACGCTCCCCAACTTGTGGAGGCACGGGAGCAGGCGCGACAACAGGCGGTGGCGCAGGGGCCTGTTGAGGTGCTCCAGTGGAATCAACTCCCACCTGTGCATAGGAGTTTAACGAAATAGTCCCTGCGAGAAGCAAAAATAGATTCGGAAACGCATTTCCAAAAAGCCATGGCAATAGTTTTTGTTTTAGTCTAAATTTAAGCATGAGTGAATTATTAAGTGTGCAAAAAATATTGATATTAAAACGTGCAACAAAGTTTAGAAAAATAATGCAAAAGTCTACTAAATTTTTAATTGAAAAGAGTATTACAGTAATACTATTGACAAGCGAAACCTAGCGTGCGGAATCGTCACAAAATTAAAATTTAGATTAAAATTACAAACGGCCTTTATTAATTAAATTAAATAACGTTAAAATACAATTTAAAGAGCCTTAAAATTGTATTTTGAGAAGTATTTTCCTTTTTTAATCTAAAACTAATCCCAATTTAATCGAAGAGCGCCTCCTTTTGGCAGGAAAAAAATAGCCCCAAATGTTGTC
>FTBA01000184.1_pt1 | contig 20420 bp, 18 predicted proteins | sample 1639221 | NCBI WGS metagenome assembly FTBA01 (sample SAMEA3914864, study PRJEB12502) | metagenome | biome: forest; material: soil | place: USA | collected 2012-03-12 | depth 0.3 m | reverse complement strand
GAACTCTGTTATAGACCAAACGACAAGAAGAAGTATCAGTTTGACAAATTTGCAAAAAACCAAAACGAACCCCAATAAAAAAAGCAAGCTATATAGCCTTGAAAATTTTAACCTCACACTTAGCTATAACGATATACGAAGCAGCAATTACCTTACGGAACTCTATTTTTTCAAAAATTACAAGGTTGGCATAGGATATTCGTACAGTAGCAGCCCCAAACCATTCGAGCCTTTAAAAGCGATCAAATCAAAATCCAAATATGTACAGCTTATTACAGCGATCAATTTCACTCCATTGCCGAGCAACCTGACCTTTCGGACAGATTTGGATCGGAAGTATGCGGTGACACAGTTGAGGTCGGGAAACTTGAGTACCGCAGATGTGGCCCCCGTTTATCAGAAATCCTATTACTTGAATAGGAGTTATGGACTTCGATGGGCTTTCACGAAAAGTCTGGGCATGGATTACAGGTCCAATGTCAGTGCCATCATTGACGAACCTATGGGAGAGATCAACGATGATTTGGCCAACCCGAACAATCCGAATTCGACTGTTACAAAACGGGATTCGGTACGCAAAAACTTGGAAAAACTGGGACGTATCAAGAATTTCGACCAGACGTTCACGTTTACCTATAAGACCCCTTTAGATAAAATCCCGATTTTGGACTGGACCCAGGCCGATATGAACTATTCCGCAAATTACATTTGGAAGGCAGGAGCAGTAGGATATGCAGATTCACTGGGGAACCAAATTCAAAATACGAGGGCCATTACCATGAATGGGAAAATGGACCTGTTGAAATTCTACAATAAGCTGAAATTCCTGAAAGAAATAAATACCCCATTGACGCAATTGAAACAAGCGAGGAAACAAAAGGTGGACCAGTGGAAAAAAGAACTGGATAATCCTAAATTGAATCCTTCCCAAAAAGATTCGTTGAGGAGGCTGATCGACAAAGTCCCCTTGAGTGAGAGAGCTCCCGTGAGGGGAGTGTTGCAAGCCTTGATGTTGTTTAAGAATTTCAACATGACCTATGAACGGAATGAAGGGACCATGCTGCCTGGATTTCTTCCAAAGCCGAAATATTTCGGATTGGATGAAAGCGACATGGCCCCTGGGATTCCATTTATTTTGGGAAGCCAAGATGTCGAAACGTTAAAGCAGGAATCGAGAGATAACAATTGGCTTGCCAGTTCTAGATATCAAAGCAATCCTCTTGTCCAGACAAAATCTACACGGATCACCTACAGGACAAGCGTAGAACCGATCAAGCAATTCCGGATTCAATTTGACGGAAAACAAGAACAAACCCAAACGTACAATGAATATTTCCGGTATGCTAACGTGAATGGTCAAGATGTCATTGAAACACAGAATCCTACACGGAGTGGAACGTTCAAAACTTCCTATATCACGGCATTGACTGCCTTTGTCAAGGACGATCCGGTTACCAATAAAAATGCCAATTTTGAACGCTTTTCCGACAATACCGCCATCATTTCCGAGAGGCTTACGAAGATACATCATACCACTGCCAACGCACGGTATGATACAGGTTCTCAAGACGTGTTGATTCCCGCATTTTTAGCGGCCTATACCGGGCAAGATGCCAACAAGGTGTCTCTTTCTTCGTTTCCTAGGATACCTGTGCCAAACTGGAGGATCGACTATGGAGGATTGTCCACTGTTGGGTTTATCAAACAATATTTTTCGAGTGTGAACCTTTCCCATAGCTATACCTCGACCTATTCCGTGAACAACTACACAAGTTCGCTGACGTATGGCTCAGACTTTGTCAAGTCCAATTCCAGCATATTCAATGTTCCATTGGGCGATTCGTTGAATACCCAAGGAACGTATACCCCTGTATATGTCATCAGCGGCGTTTCCATTCAGGAAGCTTTTAGTCCGTTGCTAGGCGTTACGATGAAAACAAAAAAGAACATTACGATAAACGTACGGTACAACTATAGCAGGAATTTGAATTTGAGCGTATCCAACGCACAAGTTCAAGAAATGAGGAAAAAAGACTGGACGGTGAGTGTGGGGTATACAAAAACAGGGATGAAACTTCCCATTAAATACAAGCAACGGGTAGTTGTCTTGAAAAATGAGACTACGTTTAGGCTAGATATTTCCATCAGCGACAGCCGTACTGTGCAAAGGAAGATCAACGATGTAAACGTCATTACCCAAGGGATTGAGCAGATCCAAATTAAGCCTACCATTAATTATAGGGTGAATGACCGGCTTAGTTTGCAATTCTACTACGATGAGACCATTACCATTCCCCGTGTTTCCAATTCCTTTAAGCGAACGAACACCATTTTTGGTTTGCAAATCCGTTTCAGCTTATCCTAAGAGGCTAGTTTTAAGTTAGTTTCACTTATGTCCGTTTTTTGCGAAAAGCCAATTTGCGAGAAAGAAACCAAGAAATTTGACGCGACATGGTAGGGTAATTAAATAATCTGAAATACGTAGTAATAAAAAAAATAAATTTTAACTTGTATTCTGTTTTGGTTAAAAGGTGGGCAAACAAAAAAGTAGTAGTGCAATTTTTTTTCAATACCTCTGTGTAGGTTTAGTTTTGGCACTGGGTATCGTTCTGCTCTGGAAATTTGACTATCCGATACTTCTCTCTGTACTTGTCATCGCCTATAACGTAGTTCAAGTGCTTCTCTTGTGCATGTTTTTGTATGTGTACCTGCCCATCCTTGTATTTGTTTTCAGAAAATCGACTCTTTCGAAATTGATTCATGGAAAAACGGAAAAACAACCTGTCCCTGTTCCATTTCTTATCCTCATTCCTGCGCACAACGAAGCCATATTGCTGCCTACTTTATTGGAGAGCATTCACACCCAAAACTATCCGAAAGAATATTTCAACACGATAGTCATCGCGGACAATTGCATAGATACCACGGCAGATATTGCCAGATTGGCCCATGTGCAATGTTACGAAAGGAAAACGAATGTTCCCTCCAATAAAACTCAAGCACTTCGTTTTGTTTGGGAACTCTTTCAATCGGATCCGAAGGCCTACGAAAATGTGACCATTGTACTGGTAGATGCCGACTGCCAATTGGAACCTGATTTTCTTTTGGAGGTAAGTAAAAAGAAAGGTGAAATCAATGCCGCAACGGTTTTCCAAAGCTTCCGGTATGTACGGAATGCAAAACAGTCCAAGATTTCCCTGCTGGATGGTGCTTCCGAGGCATTGAGGCAATGGGTAATCTTAGGAAGTCGAAAGGTGTTGGGTTTGCAAAGCTTTCTATGTGGTTCCGGTGTGGTAATGCCCTATGCAGTTTTCTCACAGTTGATGGAGAACGAACACCAATCTGTGGTAGAAGACAGGGTGTGGCAAGGATATTTGCTCAAAAAAAATATTCGGACAGATTGGTGCCCAGGTGCCAAGCTGAATTATGAAGTAGTAGAAACACACCAAGATTTTCAAAAGCAACGAAAGCGCTGGATAGGAGGCCAGTTGAGCCTAGGTAAAAGATATGGGGGAGAAATGATGGTGAGAGGAATTTTGGAAGGCAATTTTTCTAAGATAGACTATGCCCTGTCGTTGCTTCAATTGCCTAGGGCAGCCATGATGGCCGCCGCCTGTATTGTCTCCTTGTTTGCCTATCTCTTCCCCGCCTATTCCCTTTTTCCTTGGTGGGTGATGTATGCGCTTGGGATGCTGTTCGTTGTCTATTTTGCATTAGGCCTACTCTTGATCAATGCTAAATTGGAAGAATATCTAGCGGTTCTGGAAGGCCCCAAAATTATTTTAGGATTAGTGAAGTCTACTTTTTATGGGATCATTGGGAAAAGGACTCCTACTTGGGAAGCGACCAGGGATCTGCCCAAATCAAAGCCTACCAAAATAAAAGAATTGAGATAATTCAGGCCATTTCTAAATGGCTACTTTTGTGGGCAATGGAGGGAATTCCGATCATAATGTACCATGCACTCCTTCCTAGAGAGGACCATGCGGCACATTCCGTGCACATACCTGTTGCCAATTTTGAGGAGCAAATGAAATGGCTATCGGAAAACGGCTATTCATGTGTTTCATTTCACGATGCTGTGGCACTTCTGCAATCGGAGAGAAAATGGGGGGAGAAAACGGCCGTTCTTACCTTCGACGATGGCTATTATTCGTTGTATCAGTATGCATTGCCCATCCTAAACCGATTTAAGTTTAAGGCAACGCTCTTCTTGACGACCCGTGCGGTAGGACTTCCCAGCTACACGTTCATGCAAGGGTACCGAGAAAATAGCCACCCTGCACATGACCGCCCGCTTACTTGGAGAGAACTAGAAGAGATGAGGGCATGTGGTTGGGCAATCGAAGCACATGGCTGCAGGCATGAAAGCCTTCCTAGCCTGAAAGAAGGAGAAATGCGGCAAGAAATCTCCGCTTCAAAGCAGACCATAGAAAAGCACATAGGCCAGCCCGTACGCTATTTTGCCTATCCCTTCGGGGAATATAATCGGTCGGTACTATCGGCAGTAAAGGAAAATTATAAGGCTGCCTGTTCTGTTCATACTGGCAAGGTATATCGGGGCCAGGATCTATTCAGATTGCCCCGCATAGAGATAAATACCCAAGACACATTGGATAGATTCGCACGAAAAGTATCCTTTGGATATGTTTCCGAATTGGAAAAGAGGCGGTCACAACTACGGAATTTCCTATACCGATCGGTGTTGGTAAAAGACATACTGCAATCCTTCTTTTTGTGGAATAAAAGCTGAAGAACCCTTCCAAAAAAACGTAAAATCGTTGCGCATATGAACACATTATTTCCCGTTTTTCTGAAGCTGGAAAACCTTCATACTCTTGTCGTGGGAGGAGGAAATGTAGGGTTAGAAAAATTGACAGCCATCATAGCCAACTCTCCCAATGCGAAGGTGTGGTTAGTTGCCCCAGAAATCAAGGAAGAAATTGTGGCATTGGCAGCCGCTCATCCCAATGTTTCGCTTCTTTATAAAGCATTTGAAGAAAGTGATTTGGAGGATAGAGACATCGTGATAGCGGGCACTGGCCTCAGGGAAGTAAATGCAACGGTCAAGGAAGCCGCAAAGCGAAGAAAAATCTTGGCAAATGTCGCCGATACTCCGGATTTATGTGATTTTTACCTAGGTTCCGTCGTACAGAAGGGAGATCTTAAAATTGCGATTTCTACCAATGGCATGTCTCCTACTTTGGCGAAAAGACTCCGTGAAATGTTTGCCGAAATTATCCCAGAAGGAATGCAGCAATTGCTTGACAATCTCAAAGCCGTACGCGATCAATTAAAAGGAGACTTCGACTACAAGGTGAATAAGCTAAACGAAATCACGTCTGTGATGAAGGATAAAAAAGAATGACCCGTATCAATGAGTATTTTCAGGCAGATACCTCGCGTATTTGCAAATCAGGGTAGGGGCAATTTTAGAATTCTAGCAAAACATTTGCCTTGTTTCTACAAAAATCAAAAAATAAGCGAATATTGTAGTTTCAATTGCCCAAGTACATGAAAAGTATCGTCGTCTCCTTTTTGATTGTGGCTTCTCTCTCCTTGATCAAAGCCCAGCCATTAGAGCCATTTTTGGATGTGTGCAAGCAACGGTTTGAGAGAGCGTACTTCATTCCTACTACATCGACTTGCGAGAAAATCCTAAAAGCGAATCCTAAAAACCCAGAAGGTTACTTTTGTATGGGAAAAGCAAAATATGGCAAGCAAGAATATGATAGTGCCTTGTTTTATCTGGACAATGCAGTGAAGATAAATGCAGCCTTTCATGAAGCGTTGATGGCCAGGGGATTCATCCGTGCTGTTGTGGGGAATTATGGAGGCTCTCATGAGGACTTTGCCAAGGTGCTCCGAATCTCACCCGGCGATTCCAACATCAATTTCTTTGGAGGGTATGCATATATGGTCGCCCGGAAATTTAAGGAAGCAGTAGGAGAGTTTGATTTGGCTATCAAAGTAAACCCTCTGGATGAAGATGCCTATGTAGAGAAAGGAGAGGCGAAAGATTTTCTGAAAGATTATCCGAATGCCTTGAAGGATCTTACAGCTGCCATGCCCAAGTTTCCCAAAAGCTCTAGGCTGTTCAATTCACGTGGGCATGTAAAATACAGGATGCGTGACTTTCCGGGCGCCATCGCCGATTACAAAAAAGCCATTGAACTGGCACCCGAAGATCCCAACTCAGACAAGTACGAATACTTGAACAATTTAGGAAATGCTAAAAGCGAGGCAAACGACAATAAAGGGGCGATTGCGGACCTTACCGAAGCCATTACGCTCCAACCAAAAAATGTGCGCGCTTACAACAATAGGGGAGTGGCCAAAACCATGATAAGCGATTTCAAAGGGGCCTATGAAGACTATAATAAAGTAATTGAGTTGACTCCCAATGAACCTTCTGCCTACCATAACCGTGCCCATATCCGAACAGAGTTAAAAGATTACAAAGGGGCTGCAGACGACTTTAGCGTGGCCATACGATTAGACCCAAAAGAACCTTCCGCATTTTATTACAGGGGTCTGGCCAAGTTAAAGCTCAAAAACAAGCAGTCGGCCTGCGATGATTTTCGTTCCGCGCTTCATTTCGGAATGCCTGAAGCCAAGGATGAAATCGATAAAAATTGCAAATGAGACGTTCTGTAGAAGAATTTTCATCAACAGCATTTAAAGCATCCCATGCAACTATTTTTTAGAGAATCTGGAGAAGGGCAACCTCTTCTGGTGCTTCATGGCCTGTTTGGCTCAGGCGACAATTGGTTGACAGTATCCAAGCCTTTGGCAGAAAAATACCACCTCTATCTGATCGATCAGCGAAATCATGGAAGGTCTCCCCATGCTCCCAGCCACAGCTACAAAGAAATGGCCGAGGACATTTTGGAGTTTATGGAGCAACACCAGATTCGCCAACCTATCGTGTTGGGCCATTCCATGGGAGGCAAAACGGCCATGTATTTGGCGTTACATTACCCGGAAATGCTCGAAAGATTGATCGTGGTGGACATCGCACCCCGTTATTATCCTCTGCATCATCAGGATGTTATCGCAGGTTTTCAGACCATCCGGTTAGATTTGCTTGCTTCCAGGGAGGAAGCCGACAAATTGATGTCAGCCGAAATCAAAGAAGTGGGCGTGCGGCAATTTTTGCTCAAAAACTTGTACCGAAATGAAGCCGGACATTTTGCTTGGAGAATGAATTTGGAAGGCTTAGTGGCCCAAATCGAAAATATTGGGGAAGAGAGCCAAGGAACTCCCTTTGAAAAGCCGACTTTGTTTATCCGCGGGGAATCTTCCAGATATATCCAAGAAAAGGATATACCGCACATCGCGCAGCTTTTCCCCCACTACAGATTGATCACGATCGCCGGAGCCGGGCATTGGGTACAAGCCGAAAAGCCAAAAGAGTTTTTGGAAGCGGTGCTTTCCTAGCGTTTGTTTGCCAATTGTCGGTAAAGGTCCGCATAACGTCCTGCCACCTCTTGGGCGGAGAACCTTTTGGCATTTTGAAACCCTTTTTGGATCAGTTCTTCCCGAAATGCGGCGTTCTCGATGACCAATTCAAGCCCATTTCGAATGCTTATCGGGTCAAATGGATCCACTAGGCAGGCAGCATTTCCTGCAATATCGTCCATCGGGGCAAGCTGGGAGGTAATCACGGGCCTGCCTGTCAATTGTGCTTCTAAAATAGGCATTCCAAACCCCTCGTACGTGGAGGCAAAGAGCACAATGTCCGCCTCTTTGTACTTTTGAGCCATTCTATCATTGTTTATACCGACTTCATTCGTATACTGGATGTGATGTATTTGCAATAATTGAACGTCTTCCTCTGACAGTGGCCCTATGATATGCAGGTGGCACGGAAGTCCATGTAATGCCGTAATGACACGTCCCAAATTTTTGTTGGGGGTAGTGCCTATATGGAGGATATGAGGGCATTCTGCTCGAAAAGACAAAGGACTTTCCGTAAACAGCGATTCGTTCACGACGGTGGGGATCACTACGATCCGGGAGGGGTCCACCTTCACGTAACGGAGGACCTCTTCTTTTGTTTTTTCAGAGATGCAGGTGATATAAGAAACCTTTTTGGAAGGAAGTGTCAACCAAAACAATTTCAACACCTTGAGTGCCCATTTAGAGGAATGTTTCATGAACACGCAATCGTGGATCGTAAGGATGGTTTTTTCTTTGGGAAGGAACAATGCGAGGTAATGGACATCTCCCGTGATGTGGAATACATCTGCCTGATAGGAAGCGGCTTGCAACGTATTGAAAAGGCGTTTGGAAAATCCTTGGCTGATGTATTTGCACACCACGACGATCGCCTCGATCCCGAAGTGCGGCAATTCCTTCCGGATGGCTTCAAAACTGTTTTCAATACTGAAGTACCGTTCGGAAACTGGTTTGCGTTGGAAATGGATGACTTTCAAGACAAAAGAATATTTTGGGCAAATTTAGGACAGTGTACAAAAATGGACTAATTCTTATCCAGAAAGTTCGGGGGTCTCTGCTTGGATATATCTGCGATGAATCGAATATTTGTAGAACCTTATCAAAGGCGCAACAGTTATTCATTTAGCGTACTTAGCAAACATCTCTTATGACAAACGAACACATTCAGTGTCTGATTATAGGTTCCGGGCCAGCCGGATATACCGCCGCCATTTATGCCGCACGTGCCGGGCTGAAACCAATTCTATACACAGGAGGCCAACCGGGAGGGCAATTGACGATTACCAATGACGTAGAAAATTATCCAGGTTATCCAGAGGGAGTCAACGGTCCTCAAATGATGTTGGATTTCCAACAGCAAGCGGAACGATTCGGAACCGAAGTACGCTATGGTCTGGCCACCAAGGTGGCTTTTTCGGACACCATAAAGAAAGTCGTCATAGACGAAGAGCATGAAATAACCGCAGATACAGTTATTGTGGCCACGGGTGCTTCTGCTAAGTGGCTAGGACTGCCTTCGGAAGATAAATTTAAGAGCAATGGGGGTGGCGTGTCGGCATGCGCCGTGTGCGACGGCTTTTTCTTCAAGGGGCAAGACGTAGCCATTGTAGGTGCCGGGGATACTGCCTGCGAGGAAGCCTCTTATCTGTCGAAATTGTGCAACAAAGTATATATGATCGTCAGAAAAGAGGAAATGCGCGCCTCCAAAATCATGCAAAAAAGGGTATTGGGAGCCCACAATATCGAAATCTTATGGAATACTGTGACGGAAGAAATCGTGGGGGATGAGTTGGTAGAATCGGCCATCGTGAAAGATACATTAACAGGAAAGACGAGAGAACTGGCTGTCAAAGGATTCTTCGTCGCCATCGGCCATAAGCCCAACACGGATATTTTTAAAGGGATATTGGAAATGGATGAAAGTGGCTACATTATCACAGAAAAGGGGTCAAGCAGGACCAACATTGCAGGGGTTTTTGCCTGTGGGGACGCACAAGATAACATATACCGCCAAGCGGTGACCGCAGCAGGGACAGGCTGCATGGCAGCTTTGGACGCAGAACGTTATTTGGCCGCGATCGAAGTAGAAGCCTGAAAGCAAAATTTTTGACATCCTAGACTTGATTTTCAATTTGAAAATCAAGCCTTTGTGTTTTATGGGCACGAAAAATTCCTGGATATGGGCGACAAGACAACCTCGTGGCATGAAAGTACACGTAATGATGTCACCACAGCGATCTATAAATTCCTATATTCGCAGCCAATTTGGTTAGTTGAATGGCTCTAAAAAGGTATATCTCACTGCTCTTGGTCGTACTCTGCACATTTTGTGCGGTGGCACAGAAGAAGAAATCCAGAAAGAAGCTTAGTTCCAAGGCAATAAAGGCGGCCCAAATGAAAAAAGCCGCGCAAAAAAATACCACGAAGCAACCCCCAAAACAGGTTTTTCAGGATTTTAAGCAAATCGTTGCCCCGAAAATAAAATATACCCGTCCTGACACAGCCAGTATCATCGAAGAAGAAGTGGACGGTGGCGAGGAGTATAGCGAAGAATCGGAAGAGGAAAAATCCTTGTTTACGCCCGAGAAAAAACCCACTATTGTCAGTGAAGATACTTCCGATTTGGCCGATGGAGAACTCAGTGTCGTCGAAGTGGAAGAAGAAGTGCGTTTCAACGACAGTACGTGGGTAAAAATAGCCGAATATTATTCTATTTGGGACTCACGCTCCGTCAATCCCTACCGGATCGATGCCACGAAGTTCAAAGATACGGTAGACATCACCCTGTTCGATACGACAAAGGGAAGGCTTTGGCACCCACCATTGCGGCGTTCTGTGATCAATTCGGAGTTTGGGATGCGCTGGGCCCGTTTCCATTATGGGATCGACTTGGATTTAGAAGTGGGGGATTCCATTTTCGCCGCATTTGACGGCATCGTGCGTATCTCTAAGTACGACAGAAGCGGCTATGGGAATTATGTACTCTTACGCCATTACAATAGCTTGGAAACACTCTACGGACACATGACCAAGCAGGCCGTCTCTCCTGGCCAATACGTGAAAGCAGGAGACCTGATCGGTTTTGGGGGAAGTACAGGACGAAGTACAGGACCTCACTTGCATTTCGAGGTCCGCTTCGAAGGCAACGCCATCGACCCGGAACATTTTTTCGATTTTGAGAAAAACCTGCTCAAGGACAGTAGATGCCAAATCACATCCAAGCAATTTGAGTATCTGAAGAAGGCCCGTCAGGTCGTGTATCACAGGGTACGTTCGGGGGAGACGCTTTCCCGGATCGCACGCAAATACCGTGTACCCGTGTTGCGTATCTGCAAACTAAACAGGATTTCGACTAGGACGATCCTACGGCCTGGTAGGAGACTGCGCATCCGGTAAGCTTTTTAAAACAAGCGTAATTGCCCTTTTTCGGGCCGTTTAAAATGTTCCGTCGAAAGGGGAGGGTAAATCCGGCCTTTCAAATACTTTTCCTTTGCTGCCCTGAACAACATGTCGATTGTTTTGGCATAGTTCCCTTCTCCTCTCATCCGGGTGCCAAATCGGCTGTCGTTCAAGTTCCCTCCATGCACGCTTTGGATTTGGTGCAATACTTTTTCTGCTTTGTCCGGGTGGTGTTTGTAAATCCAATCAGTGAAAATTTCCCCGATCTGTCCATTTAGTCTCACGACAGTATAAGCGGCAGAAAGTGCTCCCGCTTCGGCAATGTGTTTCATGATCTCCGGGATTTCATGGTTGTTTATCGACGGAATAATTGGGGCAATCATCACATTGACCGGGATATTCGCCTTGGAAAGGGTTTCCACCACTTTGAGCCGCTGTTTGGCCGTAGTGGTACGGGGCTCTAGCATGGCCCTTGTTTCTTCTATCAAGGAGGTAATGCTCACATTGACATGCACAAGCTGGTACTTAGCCAGCTCTTGGATCAAGTCCATATCGCGCAAAACAAGGGCATTTTTCGTGATCATGCCCACAGGATGGCGGTATTTTAAAAAAACCTCCAAAATCTTGCGCGTGATTTGGAATTTACGCTCTGCAGGTTGGTACACATCGGTATTGCCGGCAAGCATGATGGGAACAGGCTGCCATTTCGGGTGGTCAAATGTGGCTTCTAAAAGTTGTGGGGCATTTTGTTTGACAATGATCTTCTGCTCAAAATCCATCCCGGCACTAAATCCCCAATAAGGGTGTGTGTTGCGGGCATAGCAATAAATGCACCCATGCTCGCATCCTTGGTACGGATTCATGGAAAGCGCGGGCCCTACATCCGGGCTATCGACCTTGTTGACGATGGTCTTCGCATTTTCCATGTAAAAGGTAGTTTTGGGATTTTCTTCAAACGCTTCGTCGATCCCTTCTATGTGTTCCGTGACAAATTCCCGTAAAAGAAATTTGTTTTTTGTGTTGATTTGGGCTCCCCTGCCCTTGATAATTTCGTCCGACATTTGATTGTCATATTTTCTGACAATTTCGCGATTTTTTTAATATAAGTTATCCACAAATAAATCCGAAGTTTGAAAAATAATCTTTCTCTCTTGACCTCACGGAATAAAACTGACCATCTCCTACGCGTCTGTATCTTTGGATGCGGGTGGCTGGGTTTCCCGTTGGCCAAGCACTTGATCCAAAATGGGTGTGAAGTGGTCGGGACCACGACCAATCCCATGAAATTGGATGCTTTGAAGCAAGCAGGAGTGGAGGCAATCCTATGGGATGCCACACAAGAAGAGGATCTTCCTGCCATCGTGTTGTCTTGCCAGGTCTGGGTCATGGCGTTTCCCCCTAAAACAAAATCGACCGATGGGGAATGGTATTGGCAAGCCATCTCACATTTAGCCGAGCAAACAAGGGACCAAGGTATCGAGAAACTTATTCTGCTGAGTTCCACTTCCGTCTATCCTGATACACCGGCGGAGGTCAGCGAAGATGACCCGATAGAAGAAGAAAAGACAGGCCATCTTGCCCTTTTCAAGGCGGAAAAGGTACTTGCTCAGACAGAAGAACTTAAAACATATATACTAAGGCTTGGCGGGCTGGCTGGGCATGACCGTGTCTTGGCACGCCACATGGCCGGGAAATCTGGAATAAAAAATGGCCTGGCTCCCGTAAATCTAGTACATCTCAAAGACGCAGTACACGTGGTGGCACTTTTTGCTCAGGCTGATTACGAAGAGGGAATTTACAACGTATGCTGCCCCGAACATCCTACCAGACAGGCGTTGTACACAGCAGAATGTGAAAAACGGGGTTGGCCTATTCCTGAATTTATTCCGGAAGGGAAGGGCAAAGTCGTGTCTAGCTCCAAACTTTTGAAGGAAACGGAATATCAGTTTCTTTTTCCCGACCCAGCCCATTTTGAATGAGAAAAATTTGCAAGAGAGCAGCAACCATTTTGGTTCATTTGAGTACAAACAAGGTAGGTTCAGCATGGGCGGATAGAGAGAAACAATGAAAAAAAGAACGTGTATATTTTTATTTCTTTTGCCGTTGGCATGCCTCGGCCAAATGGGCGCAAAAAAACTCACCTATGACATTCCCATCGAAGAGCTTACCAAAATAAACGTCGTACCCAAAATAGAGGGAGAAATCGGCCATGATTATGACCTCACATTGGAAGACCTGTCGAAGATGGAAGTCGTGAAAGAGATAAAAGTGGAAAAAAAGGTGGGAATCAATTATGACCTGAGTTTGGAAGAACTAATGCACATGGAAATCCACGTAGTCAAGAATGAGGTTTCCCCTTCTTTCGACATGCCTTTGCATGGCTTGCTGAAATTGGATGTCAAAAAAGAGTACGAGATCGTGGACAAAGTAGAGATCGCCTATGACCTTTCGTTGGAAGGCCTTATGAAACTTACCGTCCAGTCCAAAAACTAGCAGGTTTTATCGGCCATTTTTTTTGGAAAGTGTATGTGCGTACACAATCTGCCCAAGCCTTCTCAAAAAAGGAAGGCCTACAGTGGTATATTCGTATTTCCCGTCATTTAAAACTCCGTCTTGGTTCACGTATAAAACGGCGGAAAGAAAAAAACGCAGCTTTTGACGGTCATCTTCCAGGTACATGCAATCGCTTATAAATCCGTGGGCAAGGCCTACTTTGTTATAGATGCGCCAATCTTTTGGAATCGTATCGGCAGATCCCATGATGTATTTTGCATAGTTATCTTTGTAGGGTACTTTTTGTGTGCTATCCGTAAAATATTGGCTGGGCAACGTGCGCATTGCTTCGAGCAATTCGTCACGTTGGTCCTCCGAAAGATGGAATTGTTTGTTTTTTTCTACTTCTTTGGGCAATACAAGAGAGAGAAGTATTTGATGCAGGTCCTGTAAAGGAATGAAATTCGAGTTTGAAAAATCCTTGGGAGAAGCAATGTATTTCCCATTCCAAAGATATCCCTTTCCTACTTTGGCGTTGACGGCCAAAGGAGCAGCCATAGGAGCAGCTTGCCTCCCTTCGATATGGATAAGATGTTGTTCTGGGTTATAAAAAGCAATAGGACCGGTAATCCTGTTGCCAGTACCGTCGCAACGGGCGATTTTTTCCACGATCCGCGCTTTTGAATAGCCCATCTCCTGCAGCCTGTCTTGGATGTACTGCTGCCCGCAAAGTTCGTACAGGTAATTGAACGCTTGGTTGTCGCTGTAGACAAAGACTTTATAAACGAGGTCTTTTACAGATAAAGGAGTTGCTTTTGCGTTCCCTTGGCATTGAAAGTCAGACAAGGGCACAAATGGGCTCGTTTTTGAAATTCCGTATACACGCAAGTCGTTTATTTTTTCCAAGGCAAAGGCTGCGACGGGGAGTTTCACTAGGCTTGCAGGAAAGAAATATTCAGCAGGTTTGTTGCGAAAGGTGGAAGTGACCAACTTGGGATGATACGGGGAAAAAAAAGAATTCTTTTCTTCTACTTCTGTCAAAATAATCTGGAGGCGGTATGTGGCAGTATCGGCGAGTACTTTTCGCACGATTTCCGAAGTGTCGGCAAACAGAAGCCGCTCCAACACTTGGCATTTTCCACCTGTGGAAATGAGGAGAATAAATACGACAAAGGCACGCATATACAAACTTACCATTCTCCTTCAAATCTCGTTCCAAATACGTAGTTTCGTGTGAATTTAACTCCATCATGCGCATATTTGGTCTTGTCGGATATCCTCTTTCCCATTCGTTTTCAAAACGTTATTTCACAGAAAAGTTTCAAAAAGAGGGAATTACAGATGCCTCCTATGAAAATTTCGAGCTGGCATCCATAGCAGATTTTCCATCCATTGTCCAGGCCCATCCTTCTTTGAAAGGGGTAAATGTGACCATTCCCTATAAGCAAGCCATTCTCCCTTTTTTGACGCGTTTGGATAGTTCGGCCGAGTTTGTGGGGGCCGTCAATGTGGTCAAGCGATTGGACAATGGAGAATTGGTAGGATACAATTCGGATTATTATGGATTTATGGAGTCGCTCAAGCGGTTTCTGCCTTCTGGGTACGTCCCTCAAAATACCCTTATTTTAGGTACTGGAGGAGCTGCCAAGGCAGTGGAAGCAGCCCTTACCACCCTTGGCTTTCCTTTTGAAAATGTTTCAAGGCAAGGGAGGCAGAAGTGCCTGTCTTATGATCAACTCAATGCTGATACCCTCCATACAAGTCACTTGATCATCAATACGACACCTTTGGGAATGTACCCCAAAACAGAGGAGGCACCCGCATTGGATTATTCCCAAATCGGCAATCAACATTATCTCTTCGATCTGGTATATAATCCCCTTTCTACCCTTTTTATGCAAAAAGGCGAGAGCCGTGGGGCTTCCGTAAAGAATGGGTTGGAGATGCTGCAACTTCAAGCCGAGAAGGCGTGGGAGATTTGGAACAGTTAGCAGTCAAAGAGGCAGAAAAAGCGAGCGGGGTTGGATGCACTATCCAACCCCGCTCGCTTTTTCTGCTAAGAAAACCCTTACAGGCTTTCTACAGGCAATATTTTGATGATCCCTACAAAGGAAAGCGCTTTTATTACAGGATATGTAGGGTCAAATTCAAACCATTTCGAGGCGAAATTTGGGCGCAAAGGGTGTTTGTGGTGATTGTTCTGGAACAATTCTCCGCCCATCAAGATGTCGAATACCAACGAGTTTTTTGATTTGTCGTTGTTGTCATAATTACTGTATCCGTACATGTGACCGCACCAGTTGACGATGGCACCGTGCACGGGACCCATCAAGAAGTGGATAGGCAAAAGTAGGTAAAGGTACCACATGCCGGCAGGGACGAAGTGGATATAAAACAACACATACAAAGTGCCAAAGAACAAGCGCGACACCCAAGTGTCCCCAAATCTTTCCAAGGTTTTCCATTCTGGGATGTCTTTCGAAAAACGCTCTTCTGGTTTGCGGGTATATGTGAAATATTCGTTGTAAATATTTTTCGTGTCCCACATCATTTTAAACAAGTTGTGGTTGTTGTGTGGTGAATGAGGATCTTTAGAAGTGTCGCTATATGCATGGTGCATGCGGTGCAAGATGGCATAAGCACGAGGGGAAAGGAAAGAAGAACCTTGGGTGATGTAAGTGAGAAAATAGAAGAAGCGTTCCCAGAATTTATTCATAGTGAATAGTTTATGGGCAGAATATCGGTGCAAATAGAATGTCTGGGTAAATAAAGACAAGTACCAATGAGCAAAGAAGAAGATGAGGATCGCCGCCATTAATGTGATTGTTAACTGCCACGCACTGTTGCGAATAGCGAAGTAAATTTAGCGCAAGAAATCGAAAGCTCTAAATTTTTTTAGGAAAAGAAACGCCATTTAAGGGTTGAATTGTACGCCAAGGAAGAAGTTTTTAGATGTAAGTTATTGATTTTTAATTGCTTGTTCTGGTGTTATCAAACTATGAAGACTACTTCGGTTTTACCTTAAAATGTGTAACTTTGCGCCCTGTTTTTAAAAATCAATTTGTAGATGAACATCCAGTACCAAAAAACGGGAAATGTGAATGCCACCTTGACAGTTTCCGTGGCAGAAGCCGATTATGCTCCAAAAATAAAAGAGAAAGTAAAAGAATATACAAAAAAGGTTCAATTGAAGGGCTTTAGGGCTGGGCAGGTACCCGCGCCGGTGGTGGAAAAAATGTTTGGCGTGAACATAAAAGTAGATCAAATCAATCACCTCCTTTCGGAAAGTCTCGTCAATTATATCCGTGAAAATAACTTGCAAATCATAGGGGAGCCGCTTCCCAAAACTTCCGATACCATTGATTGGATGACCCAAAAGGATTTTCAGTTCGAATATGAATTGGGCTTAGTAGGAGATTTCTCGATCGACAATAGTTTGAAAGGGACCTACGACGCATATTCCATCAAGATCACAGAAGCGGTCATCAACGAAACCATCCAAAATCTGCGCCAACAGTTCGGCAAAATGGCAGATGCCGACATTGTGTCGGAAGGCGATTTCGTAAGCGGTCAATTAAGATCGGCCGATGGGAGCTTTGACAAGAACACCATGCTTCCCCTCAACAAGATCAACGAAAAGGAAGTAGGCCATTTTTTAGGAAAAGCAATGGGAGATACTATTTCGTTTGATCTCCGCAAGGCGTTTAATGACGACAACGATTACATTGCCCACGCTTCTGGGGCGACCAAAGAGGAAGCAGCCTTGATGAATGGGCTATATGAATTCAAGATCGAAAAGATCAGTCACCAAGCGTTGGCTGATTATGACCAAGAGTTCTATGACAAAGTGTTCGGGAAGGACGTGGTGAAAACTTTTGAAGAGTTTACGCAAAAGCTCAAAGAAGACATTGAGCGTAACTACAGCACAGAAACGCGCGAATTCCTAAAAGGCCAAGTATACAAGAACCTGTTGACAAAAACCGATATCGAGCTTCCTCAAGAATTCCTGAAAAAATGGATGTTGGTACGAAATGCCGATAAAGTGACGTCAGAAACGATCGACAAAGAGTTTGGCCCATTTTTAGACGGATTGAAATGGAATCTGATCCAAGGGAAATTGGCACAAGAAGGTGGAATCAAAGTGGAGAATGAAGAGGTAGAGGCCAGGGTAAAAGGCATGTATCTCAATTACTTTGGAAATGCGCAACCTACTCCGGAAATAGAAGATCTCGTCGATAAAATGGTAGAAAAATACCTCACGGAGCAAGAGGGCAAGAATTATAACCGCCTTTTGGAACAAATTGAGTTCGAAAAGACGTTAGATTATATCCTTAGTAAAGTAACAGTCTCGGAGAAACCTGTTTCGGTGGATGAATTCAAAGAGATTGTGTCAAAGGAAAATAACAAAAACAACAACTAAATTAAATAAGGGAAACATGAATTTTGGCCAAGAGTTCAGGAAGTACGCGATCAAGCACGAAGGAATAAGCAGTTTGGTGGTAGATCAAATCATCGATACTAACATTCAGAATTTGACTCCCAACATTATTGAGGAACGCAGGATGAATGCGGTGGCGATGGACGTTTTTTCCCGGCTCATGATGGACAGGATCATTTTCTTGGGAACTGCCATCGACGATTATGTGGCCAATGTGGTACAGGCACAATTGCTTTTCCTTCAATCGGTAGAAGCGAAAAAGGACATCATGATGTATATCAACAGTCCTGGAGGTTCCGTGTATGCAGGTCTCGGCATCTACGATACCATGCAATTTGTTACGCCGGACGTAAATACAATATGTACTTCTTTGGCAGCTTCTATGGGAGCTGTCTTGCTTACGGCAGGCCATCCCGGCAAAAGATCGGCCCTTCCTCATGCCCGCGTCATGATCCATCAACCTCTGGGTGGGGCGCAAGGCCAAGCATCCGACATTGAGATCACGGCACGGGAAATCCAAAAATTGAAGAAAGAATTGTACGAAATATTGGCAAAACATTCTGGCAAAGACTATGATACTATTTGGCAGGATTCTGACCGTGATTATTGGATGATCGCCGAGGAAGCAAAACAATATGGCCTGATCGACGAAGTGCTGGAAAGAAAATAAAGAAAACTTACACGGCGGGAGCGAGCGGGGTTTTAACCTCTCGCTCCCGCCGTACGTACTACACCTATACTAATATTGAAACAGATGTCCGTTAGCAACCGTTGTGATTTTTGTGGGAGGAATAAAAAGGACGTGGCCTTGCTCATATCCGGCATCGAAGCCAATATCTGCGATCAATGCGCCGAAAAGGCCCACAATATCGTGCAGGAGCATTTCAAACAGGATAATAGCCCTAAAAAGAAATTTCCTACACAAGCCAAATTGTTGAAACCGATCGAACTGAAAGAACATCTGGATCAATTCATTGTAGGGCAGGATGATGCGAAAAAAGTATTGTCGGTAGCGGTATATAACCATTTTAAAAGGTTGGCAATCAAAGACCTGCAACATGAAGACGATGTGCAGATAGAGAAATCGAACATCATCATGGTAGGGGAGACAGGTACGGGCAAAACGTATCTGGCCAGTACCTTGGCGAAAATTTTGGAGGTGCCGTTTTGTATTGCGGATGCCACTGTCATCACAGAAGCTGGGTATGTAGGAGAGGACGTAGAGTCCATTTTGACACGTTTGCTTCAGGCGGCCAATTACGACGTGTCAGCAGCCGAAAGAGGCATCGTATACATCGATGAAATCGATAAGATCTCCCGAAAAAGCGACAATCCTTCCATTACACGCGATGTAAGCGGAGAAGGAGTACAACAAGCCTTATTGAAATTGCTGGAAGGCAGTGTGATCAACGTGCCTCCACAAGGAGGGCGAAAACACCCTGACCAAAAGATGATCCAAGTAAACACGAAGAATGTGTTGTTTATTTGCGGGGGTGCTTTTGAAGGCATTGACAAAAGGATCGCCCAACGCCTTGACACAAAACCGCTTGGCTTTAAAACAATCAAAGAGTTTAACCAACCGATCGATAAAGGAAATCTATTGCGGTACATTTCTGCCATGGACCTAAAGGCATATGGCCTTATTCCGGAGCTTATTGGTCGCTTGCCCGTTCTGACGCATTTAGATCCTTTGGACAAGGAAACCTTGAAAAAGATCTTGACAGAACCCAAAAATGCGTTGGTCAAGCAATATCAAAAACTCTTCAAATTGGAAGGCGCAAAACTTACCTTTAGCGAGGAGGCATTGGATTATATTGTAGACAAGGCATTTGAATACAAATTAGGAGCAAGGGGTCTAAGATCCATCTGTGAATCTATCATGACAGACGCCATGTTTGAGTTGCCTTCGCAGGAAGGGGTGGACTTTTTCGAAATAGATGTGAATTACGCCAAAGAGAAATTCGAGAACTCAAAATACGTCAATTTGCAGGCGGCATGATCCCTAGGGAAAAATACCCCCTTTGGTTGAGAATCTTTCTTGCATTTTGTTGGTACGGTGTTATATGGTGCATTACGGAACTCCCTATTTCCACCACAGATAGTACAGGGACCTTCTGGGAGTGGATTGGCCTTCCCGCATTAAATGGATCGTTCCGTGTCCTTTCCCACATGTTTGTATTTGGAGTACAAAGTCTCTTTATTTATTTCGTCTTCAGTCCTATCTTCTCATTTTCGAAGAAATGGATATTTTTTACACTCCTTTTGGTAGCCTTGTTAGGAATCGTCGACGAGGTACATCAAAGCTTTAAACCTGGGAGATTCCCTAGAGCCTTGGATGTAGGCAAAGATGTAATAGGCGCCACATTATTTTTATATGTGACGGTAATGTCCAAAAAGAAAGGACGATCTCTCCTTTTTCGATAAGTACGCATTTTTTGATCAAATTCTTACATCCATGTTACATCTGCCTGTCGTGGGCAGGACAAAAAAGTGCTTTTGCTTCAACACAATTCGATAGGGCAATACCACTTGGGAAGCGTACAGAATAGGGAAAGTATTGCCTACATCAAGAAAAATCGAGTAAAATAACAAGGAAACCCGCAAGTAAATAATTTTTAATATAAAGTGT
>FTBA01000060.1_pt1 | contig 20967 bp, 13 predicted proteins | sample 1639221 | NCBI WGS metagenome assembly FTBA01 (sample SAMEA3914864, study PRJEB12502) | metagenome | biome: forest; material: soil | place: USA | collected 2012-03-12 | depth 0.3 m | reverse complement strand
GCCAAATGCTTGCCTTCAGTCATGTCCGAGAGGTCGATAAGGGTCTCCAATTTGGACGTGGCGGGGTTGATAATCGCCAATTGGGAGATCTTCATGATCGTCTCAGGTTTCGACTTAGTAGACATCCCGATGTCGCCATTCAAAGCATACAATTTGTCGGTTTGGGCATTGTATTTCAATCCCACCGTGCTGATCAGCCTTGGATCGTCACAGGCGACCTTAAAATTTCCTTTTCGGTCTACGGCACCGATTTTGCCGGTGACAATGGAGGAAACATAACACACGTTCCGCTTGGTATCATACGCAATTCCTTCCGGATATTGCTGGGGTGCTTCATAGGAAATGGGCGTGCCCAAATAGTGTCCTACGAAAGAGGAAGTCAGGGCCACACAGGCCACGGAAATCCCAAGTGTCAAAGTTTTGAGGCGCATAGACTTTCAGTTTTTGTGAGACAACAAAGGTAGGTGGCCCACTGCCCTGAAAAATAAGGCCAAGCGGTCAATCTTTACTGTAGAACGTCCAAACTTTGGCTTTGGTACTCCTTGGGCGTCATGCCATACGTTTGTTTGAAGGACTGGATAAAGCTGGAGAAGTTTTCGTATCCTACTTTATGGAAAACTTCGCTGGGCTTTTCTTTGTGGTGTTTGAGCAAATAGGCCGCTCGTTCCATGCGTTTGTGCAGCATCCATTTGTTCGGCGAAGTGCCATAGAGCTTGGCAAACTTACGTTTGAAGGTGGAAAGACTCATGTGGCAAAGAAACGCCAATTCTTCGATGCTGATCGGTTCTTCCAAATGGTTTTCCACGGTCTTGCGTAGTTCGAATTCTTCTTGTCCCACGGAAACAAAACCGCGCAAGGCATACATGCGGCTTGGGAAGTGCTGGCAGAGGTACAGCATCAATTCTTCCCATTTCAATTGTTTCATTTCCGGGCTGACAGTTCCTTGTGCCAAAAGCACATCAAGCGATGCGATGAACTGGTGCAAAAACAGGTCCCGTTCAAAATGCAGAAAAGGTTCCAAAGGTCCTGTTTCAATGCATGGGGAGAACAAATTTGGGTACTTGAGGAAAAATTCTTGCAGCAAGGAAGGATCGAAACGCAGGGCGATGCTCCGGTAGCTCCCGTTGGCGGGCAGGCGCTCCGTCATCAGGTAGTTGCCCGCCGAAAGCAGGAAAAAACTGGAAGGATCCGCGGACGCTTTCTGGGAGGCATAAAACACCGATTTCCGCCCTGACACCGGAAAGGTGAACAAGTGCTGCTGCAATTGCACTTTGGTTTTACTTCTTCCTGCTTCGCTGGTTTCAAAGCTGGCGAGCTGTATTTTTTCCTTTGGAGGAGGAAAAGATACAGAAGAGGGAAGGTGGTCTGACAAAAGGGTTTTCAACACAGACGTGAAAGAATACCAAAGATAGAGATTTAGGTATAGAATGGAAAGGCGGAGAGGAGAGTCTCCGAAGGGACCATGCGTTTTTCAAGCATGCTTAGAAATAGAAAATGTGGGAAGAGGAGAAAGGGCTGAGAGAGGCAAAATAGATTTAGTTTAATTGAATAATTAAACTGTAGGTTTCTAAATGAGTTTTAACTATTTTATAATTAATGATTTATGGCACTGCCTGCGGCCAGGGCTCTCACTGCCATCTTTTGCCCGCCCGCTTTCCGTCGCCGCAAAAGGATGTACGTTCGATCCCTAGTGCGGGGACCGTACTTCCAGAGAAGAAGTTCCTTTGACAAATTCCTCATTCACGCCGGAATGACCCCGGAGTTTTAACAGCCAAGAACGCAACGTTTTTCGCCAAGGGCACTAAGGCAATCTTTGCGTTCTTCGCGCATTCCTTTGGGTTCTTTGCGGTAAAAAGGGCTTGGCAATTTTAAGATAATGAAACTTTGAGTCTCAGCAGGGTCTTCGAAGGGACCCTGCGTTTTTTACGCATGCCTAAATAAAAATATGGGAAGAACTGTCTCGAAAGGCAAATTCATTGTCTATTGATTTTCCTTTTTATACTATCTTTCCAATGCCAGTTTTCTTTGGAAGCTGGTATTTTTTATTCCAATCATTTGTGAACTGTAGAATCTCTCACTACTCTAAAAGCAGGCAACGGCATAGCCGCAGTGTGCCGGGATTCCTTTGGATCCTTTTTTTCCTAGCTGGAATACTGCCAGCCCTTTCCCAATCGACAGAGGTATTGCACCAAACATTACAGTCCCTACATCAAGGATTGCTGGATCATCCAGATCCGAAAAAAGGGGCATTGGTCACCCATCGCGCCCTAAATCTTGTGCTGGCCAATAAGATAGGTTTTTATTTTTCCGATTACGACAACTTAAGTTATTTCAAGAATACTACCAGCTTTCATAGCCTAGATGGCTTTTTCTCCCTTCAACACAACCTATTTCAACCCTCCCAAGGAGACCAGTGGGTCCGGTCTTATGTATTGATCGGCGTCAGGGCGAACATCGTGGGCGAATGGCGGGGACTTTTCAGCCAAACCCCCGTGCCGCACGAAGTGGGCGCGACGCTTTCCAAGTCTTGGATCGCTTCACCTAAGATCCGCTATCAGGGAGACGAAGCCCATCCTTCGGTTCTCCCCGACCACAAACAGGAAATGGACCTGCAGCGTGCCTATGCCTTGCAACAAGTAGAAGAGCAGATGAACCGCGAAGAAGAGGCGTTTGCCAAGTACTTTTCGAAGCTATCTCAGAAAGATTTTCTTGGACAGGATACCGCAGAAGCCAAGGCAAAGCTCCGTGCGATTTTCTACAAAGACCAGGAAGCGAAAAGCCAATGGAAGTTTGCCTATCTGCAGGCACAAGCTCTGTTGACCACGCGCTCTTACCTCTCTATTTCCACGCATTGGACCACCCTGAGCGGCTATTTGCCTGTTTTGCCCTTGCGTTATTCCATCGCATCCTCCAGCGGGACGGCATATAAGATGAGCTATCCCTTCGAAATCCGGCTTTCGCATACCCGTTTTCGGGAATCGACCCAATGGGGAAAATTTTATTTGACTTTTTGTGGAGGGGTGCTAGGCAACGATTCCCCTCGCAGCAAAGCACTGGCGCTATATGGCACCGCCTTGGCGACTGTTGCTCCTTCCAGCCGGGACGATTTTCGATATTTTGTCACGCCTTTTGTACGGGGACACGTAGTATTTTTTCCTCCAGAGTCCCACATCGGCGTCGATCTCCTTTTGGAACAGAACATGGGCACTTATCATGCGACCAATGCGCAAATCGGGATCCCTATTGTCCTTATCGACAAGGAGCGCTATCCCGCAGCCAATTTTCAGTTTCTGCTTCGCCTGCCGGATCTAGGGGACAGCATGCATTCCGGCAGGAGCCTGTCCGACAAAATGGTGCTGGGCCTTTCCGTAGGGATGCCTTTTAGCAAGATGATCTATTGAGGAAGTCGGGAAAAATAGGAGAGGGGGATTGGGCAAAAATAGAAAAGCTCCTTTTGGGGGAGCTTTTCTTGGATGAAATCCATACATAGCGCGTTTTGTCACGCTTATTTAGTCAAGGCTAACAGTAAAGTATCCAATTTTTCCAAAGTAGCCATCATTCCTTGTTCCATGCCCATCTGGATTACTTTTTCCAGATCCGAGAGCGATTGGTAGGTGACGACGGTTTCCACCAGGGCGTTTTCTCCTTTGTCGGTAAAGGTGACGCGCCATTCAGCACGGGGTAGATCTGGATTGATTTCTCCTTCCGCATTGCTGAATGCGTCCAATGTGGTGTAATAATCAATCGGGCGGATAGTGCTGTATTCCGTATAGCCCCAGTACTCCGTGCCGTTGGGTTCTACCATTGCATAATGCCAATGGCCTCCTTCGCGGAAATCCATGGATTTGGTCTTGGTAGTCAAAGGGGAAGGCGCGAACCAGCGGTCAAGCAGTTCGCTTTTGGTATAGCAGTCCCATACCAGTGCACGGGGAGCCAAAAACTCGCGCCGGATAGTCAGCGTGTTTTTTTCTTTGTCCGCTACAAAGTCGAATTGCAAAGTGTGTGTCATGGTTTTTTGGTTTGAATCGTGGATAAAAGGTGGTCAAGTTGTTCGAAGCGGCTTTCCCAAATCTTTCGGAATTGTTCCAGCCATTTGTCTATCTCTTTCATTTTGTCGATTTCTAGTTGATAATAGATCTCACGGCCCTGATGGTCTTGTCTCAGCAGCTCACACTCCGTCAAGATCCGCAAGTGTTTGGAGATGGCTTGCCGCGACATATCGAAATGCTCGGCAATCGCATTGGGCGTCATGGCCTGCAAGGCGATCAAGGCGATGATGGCCCTCCGGGTCGGGTCGGCCACCGCTTGGAAAATATCTCTTCGTGTCATAATAAAGTAGCGATTGTTATGCGAATAGTAAACCAATCGGTTGCAAATATATGTGCAACTATTCGGTTTCGCAAAAGTATTTTTCAAAAAAGGCAAAAATAGATACTAATTATTTGATTTTCTGTTGTTTAATAATGTGATGCTGGTTCTGAAATGTAACGAATGGAATACGTTACACTATTTGTAAGGAGAAAAGTAGCTTTTTGATTTGTTCGGTTAAATACGTATCCTTGAAAACCTAAACACCACGTCATCATGAAAAAAGTAACCGGTATTGGAGGAGTCTTCTTTAAGTGCGAAGACACGAAAAAAGTAAAGGACTGGTATGCCAAGAACCTCGGCATCGTGGCTGGAGACCATGGGGCGGGGTTTGAATGGCGGGAAAAGGACGATCCGGAACAAATGGGTTATACCGCTTGGAGCACTTTTCCGGCCAACACAAAGTATTTTGATCCTTCCAAAAAAGATTTTATGATCAATTACCGGGTGGCCAATTTGGAAGCCTTGGCGGAAGAACTCAAGAAAGAGGGCGTGACGTTCGTAGATGAGATTGCTACCTACGATTATGGAAAGTTCGTACACATCCTTGACCCGGAAGGCAATGTGCTAGAACTCTGGGAGCCGATGTAATCTGATCTCCGCATTTTATACGAACAAAATGCACCAAGAAGTTTTATCCCCTGAAGTGCTCCAGGATACCATCCGTTGTTTTTGGTACGAAAGCAGGGAAATGGGAGAACATCGCTCAAGTTTTGAAGTCATCCCCGACGGCTACGCCGAAATCATTTTTCATTTCGGGAATGGCTGCAGTATCGCTTCCCAAGAAGGCTTGCAGCCTTTGCCGTCCCCGTTTTTAGTGGGCTTGCTCAATCAACCTGTTCTTTTTTACACACAACACCGTATGGAAATCATCGGCGTCCGGTGCTTTCCATGGACCGTATTCGATTTGTTGGGATTGCCGTCAGGTAGGGAAGGGGTATATACCTTTGAGCATCCCCTTGCGGAGCTTCATCCTATGTTGGAAAAGTACCTAAAGGAGGATAGGGTAGCGGAGGCGTTGACGCAGATCACCCACTATTTCGTACAGGCACGGGCACAGGTCTCCGTAGACAGCATGCTTTTCAAAGCAGGTGTGGCGATGAGGAAGGCCAAGGGCACCCTGTCGGTACGCCAAATAGCGGAAGCGGCACATGCGACAGTCCGCACATTGGAACGAAAGTTCAAACAATCTTCTGGGCATACAGTGAAAACCGTGTCCGGTCTGATGCGTTTTGAGCAGGTACGAAACCACCTGTGGCATTTTCCGGATTCAAGTCTTGCCGGTTTGGCGCACGAACTCGGCTATACCGATCAGGCCCATCTAAGCAGGGAATTCAAACGCTACAGCGGCACCACGCCTGCGGCATTCGCACGAAAAGCAAAGAAAGGAAAACAGGCAGTCAGACCAGATTTGGTTACATTTATACCGGCCTGAATAGGAGTGCAGCACCATAAGAGGAGGGAGTGGCCGGGTTCCAGAAAAGGAATTCCTATTCAGCCTACTTGGTTCTTTTTCAAATTGGTAGGGCTATAACCAAAATGTTTTTTGAAAGTCGTCGTAAAATAGGAAGGACTGAAAAAACCTGTCCTGGCCGCAATTTCAGAAATGGTCAAATTTTGTTCTTTCAACAGGCCTAAGGCCTTGCGCATGCGTATGTTCACGATAAAATCATTGGCAGATTGGCCTGTGAGGCTTCGTAGCTTTCGGTAAAAGGAAGAACGGCTGAGGCCGGTTTCCCGGGAAAGAAAATCCACATTCAGGTCTTCTGATGTGAGATTGTCTTCGATCAATTTCAAAATTTCGGCCAAAAATTGTTGATTGATAGGGTTTTGGGTAAGTTGAGGGACCGTCAATTCTTCTTGGAAGAAGCGACGCATCTTTTTCGTCTGGTTTTCGAAATAATTGCAAATGTAAGCGAGTAGGTCATCTGTTTTGAAAGGTTTGACGATAAAGCCATCCGCGCCTACTTTCAAGGTTTCCTTGCGTGTTTCTGCTACCTCATCGCCCGAAACGAGGATACAGGGAACATGGGCTGTTTTTGGTGATCGTTTGATCTGACTGCACAGTTCGATCCCCGAAATGCCTCCCATGTGGATGTCCAATAACGCCATGTCCGGCGTATGGTCGTGCAACCATGCCAATGCCTCTTCCGCGCTTCTCAGTTCTTTTATTTCCACGTATTGACTCAACACACGGGCCGTATTCCACCGTATTTCGTCGTCGTCGTCTACCAACAAAATATGTCTGCCTTTGAGGTATTCTGTTTTAATAGAAAGAAGAGGGGAAGACTCTGGGATTTTTTCCGCCGCTTTTTCCTGTTGGGAAGAAACAAATGGCAGATAAATATAAAAAGTAGCACCGGAACCAGGAAGCGAATCGGCTTCTACGCGTCCGCCGGTCCGTTTCATCATATCATAGCAGATGGCCATGCCCAATCCGGCGCTTTCCTTTAAGTGAGAATCCCTCAGTCCAGCAAATGCCTCTCCTTGAATGAGTTGGTTTACTTGCAGGGCATCAATGCCTTTTCCATAATCCGTAATCCGCAAATACGAAATGCCTTTGTCCTTTGTGCCTATTTCTATTTCGATAATTCCGCCTATTTCCGAATAACGGATGGAATTGGATAAAATATTGCGAATACAGGCCAATACGATGGGTGGCACTCCTTTGACTAGGCAATTTTCTTTTACTCGGATCGAAAAAGAAAGTTTCTTTAGTTCATAGGCGGATTGTACTTGTTTCTTCGCTTTTTCTACGATCTCCAGCCAAGAAAAAGAAACGTATTCAATAGTCCCTTTTTGGGACTGGAGGCTGGCCCAACTGAGCAAATCTGTCGCGAGCAACGACATGGAATCTGCACTTTCCTTTAGTTTTTTCTTGATCCATCCCTCCGATTCGTTGTCCTCCATTTGCAATAAAAGCGAGAAATTTTGCAAAGGACCGCGAATGTCGTGCCCAAGGATTGCGATAAGGCGGTTTTGGAACTGTCCCCATTCGGTCAATTGTTCGTTATTTTTTTCGAGGGCATATTTTTTCTCCAGCAATTCCTTCTGCTGGGCCAAAATCTTTTCCGTTTGTTCTACCGCATGGTCTTTTTCGATGCTCAGCAACTTATTGGTTTCCTTCAATTCGAACGTCCTTTCGTTCACCTGCTCTTTCAACCACAGATTGCGCAGGCGAATGGCATGGGTGCGCACGTAAAAAAGGCCGACAAGGGTCGACAAAAGGAAAAGTGCCATGCTTGTCCTGCACCACCAAGTGGCCCAAAAAGGAGGCGTGATCGTAATTGTAAATTGGCTTGCGTCACTTCCCCATTCTTTTTCATTGTTGGAAGCCTTCACTTTAAATGCATACGTTCCAGGATTTAAGTTGGTATATTTGGCTTTGTGTTCCTTGCCGGCGTAGATCCAGTCTTTGTCAAATCCTTCTAATTGATATGCATAATAGTTGCGGCGAGGGATCGCAAAATTCAAGGCAGCGAATTCCATGCTGATCGAGTTTTGATCATATTCTAGGCTTACTTCGGTCGCTTCGGAAATCGTTTTCTTCAAGGGGGAAGCCGGATTTCGCGGATGCATGGGAACATTGAACAGGCGGAATTCCGTAAGGACAACAGGAGGAAATTCTATCTTTTCGGTCGATAAGGAAGGATCAATGACAAGGTATCCGTCGTTCATTCCGAAGAAAATTTTGCCCTTTTCATCCTTGTATTTGGAATTGTAGTAAAAAGAACCTGCGGGAAGTCCATCGTCGATTTTGTAGGCACTTGCCTTCCTGGTGGTGATATTGAATTTAGTGACCCCGTTATTGGTCGCCAACCATAAATTGCCTTTGTTGTCTTCCAAAATACTTTTTACGGAATTGTCGGAAAGTCCTTGGTCGGTCGTATAGGAGGTAAAGTGTTCCGTATCACGGTCAAATAAGACCAAGCCTCCTCCATTGGTTCCCAACCACAAATGATGGTGGCTGTCTTCCAAAATATCAAAAACGTAATCTTGGTCTCCAATGGGCCCTTTTGCATTGAAAAGATAGGTCTTGAACTCATCCTGTTTGGGGACATATTTGGCAAGTCCTTGAAAAGTGGCCATCCACAATGTGTTCCGGCTGTCGATTTCAAATTCGTAGGTCCAATCGGAAGGAAGGCTTCCTTTCTGTTTCGGGTTTGCACGGTATTGACGGAAGGAATTGCTTTTTTTGTTATAGACGCTCAAGCCTCTCCCATGCGTGGAGATCCAAATCTCGTTTTGAAATTCACACAACGCTTTCGTTTTGTCCCAAGCCAAGGAAGTCGGATCGTTTTGGCGATGGCGGAAAATAGTGACGTTTCCATTAGGTCGGATACGGGAAGTTCCCCCGGCGTAAGTGCTGACCCAAATATCTCCTTCTGAGCTTTCCATCGATCCCACAGGAGCGGGCGAGGCGATGAGGCTTTTGTTCTTAATGCCGTCGTAATGAAGAAAGTAGTCTGTCCCTTTTTTTCGCACATTCAGACCTCCACCATCGGCTGCAATCCACCAATTTCCTTTTGAGTCTTTTAGAAAGGACGTCACGACGCCATTTTTGACACTTTCCGAGGGACTGGTATTGTTTTTTACCGCTACGAACAAGTTGGTGGCGACATTCGAAAGGTTGATGCCATTGAGGAATGTGCCCGCCCATACATTGTTTTTAGAATCTTTGTATAAAGCAGTGATATTGTTGCTGTTGAGCTGACAACCTGATTCTTTGTTATAATGGGTGAACTGCTCGGTCGTAGGGTCGAAAAGGTCTATCCCGCTTCCGTCTATGGCGATCAAAATTTGTTTTCCGTAGGGAACAACACGGATGGCATTGGTTCCTTGGATACTGTTTCTGGTAGGGTCGTGTCTGTAAGAGACAAGTCGCCCGGAATGTCCATCGATCTTTTTTAGCCCTTCTATGGTCGCCATCCAGACCGTGTTTTTTGGATCGATGTAGATGCCCCTTACTTGGTACCCTTCTCCATATTGGCTGTTTAAAGGATAAAATTGGAGGGTGCGGGTGTCGAATTTCAACAGTCCGTTGTACGTTCCGATTAAAAAATTGCCTTCTTGATCGGTCGCAATGCTCACAAACTGGTTGTCTTTGTGGATAGGGTATTGAAAAAGGGTGGGAGGCAGTTGGGTAGACGTGATTTTATAGAGCCCGTGCGTGCTTGTCAAGATCCAAAGGACCCCCTTTTTGTCATGAAAAATAGCTTCAATATCTCCTTGAATGTATTTTAGCACGGGGTATTGGCTGGAACAACGGGCATTGTAAAACCGTTCCCCGATGTGATCGTACACATTTACGCCCAATCGTGTCCCGATCCAAAGGTCTCCATTGGGAGCATTGTAAAAACATTTGGTATTGTTGCTGGTGATCGAAAAACTGTCGGCCGGATTGCTTTTGAACACGGTAAAAGTGTAGCCGTCGTACCTGTTCAGCCCGTCTTCGGTCCCAAACCACATGAACCCTCTTTTGTCTTCTACGATAGCCCGCACAGTTCCTTCGGATAAGCCGTCCTCTATGGACAGTTGGTGAAATACCAAAGAAGGGGGGGAGGCATGGGAGATGAGCGAAAAAAAGACGATAACGAAGAACGTGAAGAATCTTCCAACCCTGTTCATTTGTTTGATGCGCTTCGCCTACCTAATCCAAAAGCAAGATACTCAAATGTCTCATGTTAACCAATGAAAAAGAACTTTAGAAAGAAATAATAGTGCATTTCCTAGTTCTAGACAGGCAGTTGGCCTTTTTACTAGTATGCACAATTGATCCAATACATTTATTTGGGACTGGTTGTTTTTAATGTCTGGTAATTATATGTTTAGACTTTATATTAGATAAAGGAAAATAAAGCATCATTTCCTGGCTCAATCCAACGGGAAGAAATACACCGGGCATATATCTCCTCCCATCAGACAAAACCACCTTATTTTTGAAATTTGCAGGTCCGTGCCGTGCCGTCTTCCAAATGGATCAAGACAATGTACATTCCTGCTTGGAATGGCTCCCCAAAATGGACTATGCGGGTGTTTACATCGTTTTCTTGCAGTACCAGAGTCCCCGCCATGTTGTACACACTGAATTGCCGGATGTTTTGGGCTGCCTCCAAGATGTATGCGTTTCCGGAAGGATAAAGTTTCACATTTGACGCTGCGAGCGCCTCTTCTTCCAGGCCTGTTACAACTGAGGTAAAAGAAAGGCGATTCAAGTTAAAGCCACTATTGGTAAAAAGGACTGTGAGCTTAGTCTTGGCCTTTTCTGAAAGGTTGATTTCTCCTAAGGAAACGTCGGTCCAGTTTTGCCAGCCCCCCGTAGTAGGTACCGTCACTTCATTTCCGATATTCGCTCCGTCCAATTGCAGGCGGAAACTGCCTCCACCATTCAGTGAAGCAACCCTTGCTTTCACATTGTAGTTGGCATTTGTCTTGATACTCAAGGTATAAGTTAGCCATTCGCCTTTTTCGATATAGCCCACACTAAATCCGCCACCCGCATCTGTGCATGTTTCGATATCGACTCCGTCCGTCCTGTACTTGCCACCCTGATTGGCGGCATCTGCATCATGGTAGCTTGAATCGGCGCACCCTGTATCATAATTTTCTGCTTCCACAATTCCCGGTAGGCTCATCGCCAGATAGGGAGAGGTCTTGACAGTGCAAGGAAGGGGCACGGTATTCCAGGGCCAGTTTCGCATGTAATCGCGCACTTTCGTGCCAATGGAAGTGAGGTCTGTGCTTTTCCAGGTTCCTGTGGAGCTCGCCCCCGCTTTCAAGGCCGATGAAGGCTCGTCTTTTGTAATGATCGACCAATTGCACCAGCTCAACTTATTGTTCTTCATAAAGGTTACCCACATGTCCAAATCTGCATCGCTGCCCCAAAGTCCCCATTCGCTTACAAAAAGCGGTACGCCATTGTTCAAGGCTTGTTGGGCTTTGTTCAATAAATCTATCCCATGTGTTCCTACATAAAAATGGAGCGTATAGGCAATATTGGGCAAATTGATCGGATCGTTTCCTGCTTCTACCACTTCTTGGTCCCAACTTCTGGTGCCAACCAATATAAGGTTGTCGGGATCGATTTTTCGAATTTCGTTGATCACATTTGTCGCGTACGGTTTGATAGTCTGGCTCCAAGAATCCGTATCGAGAGGTTCGTTATACACCTCATAAATGACATTCGGATAAGCTCCATATTTTGTGGCCATTTCTTTGAAAAATCCGATCGCTTGAGAGGGATAATCCTGCGCGTGTTGGGAATGCCAATCGATGATGACATACATCCCTTGTGCGATACAGGCATCTACGACCGTCATTACTTTTTGCTTTTCGGAATCCGGGTTAGTAAGGTAGCCATCTGTATCTTCTACGCCCATTGCGGCACGTACGATGCTGCAATGCCAATCGTCCTTCAACCATTTTATGACAGAGGCATTGTAGAATTCTCCTCCCCATTGACTAAAGAAAAGGCTATTTCCAGCAAAAGAAACGGCAGTATCCGCATTCCCCACGATATGACTGCCCTTGGTTTTCAGTTGTCCGTGAAGGGCTACCGGAGAGCCAGTTGGATTTTGAGCTATTAGTTGAAATGTGCTTAGGATTGCACTCCCTATTACGAATGCTCTCATGCCTGCTGTTAGTAATTTCATCCTATTATTTATTTTTATTGTGCAAAATTAAGAAGGGCTAGATTGCAGGTATAAAGAATGGACCACAATCCTTATCCAATGCTCTGTTTTTTGGATATAAAACCAATAAAAAATACGTTATAATAATGTATTGATAATCTTATATTTGAATCATGAAAATGCCTATAGTATTTTGCACATTTTGCGCTTTGATTTTTACACTGTCAGTTCAAGCTCAAAACAGAGAAATTTTTGTGGTAGACAATGAAAAAAGTACCCCGATTGCCTACCCGTATTTACAGTATCGAATGACTGTCTCTTTGGATTCCGGTTGGATTTCTGCTCCTTTATCTTCTTCCTCTATCCCGCCTTTGTCAAAATTTGAAGGAAGATTTTCATTTATAAACAAAGCGGGGGGTGATCTGATAGTGGAATGGCCTGACAACAAAATCGAATTCTTGGCAGCAGTCGTTTTAAATAGGGAGGGAGATACCTGTGCCTTGCTTCGCTATGACGATCAAAATGGGTATTTCTCCCCCTTTTTCATAAAAAACCAGGCGTTGAATATCGCCCACCCTTCACGGGATGCCGTTTATACCGTCCATTATACACTTTGGTCACACAATCCCTGTTATCCGATTTGTTCTGTCCAGCCTTCTGTCCCCTTTTTTGCCCGTTTTATCAAGGAATATACGTGGTATGGGTTGTTGGCTGGCATCGTTCTGACAGTATGCATCCTCAATGTATTGCTCTATTCCAGCCATAACGAACGTACGTTCCTTTGGTACGCTTTCTATACAGCAAGCTTGGGCATTTTTCAATGGTCTTATACAGGCGTAGGATTTCAGTGGATCTGGCCTTCGTGGGCCTTATGGAACAGGTATTCGTACATGATTTCTTCGTTCCTGATGCTGTGCTTCCAGTTTGCTTATTTGTATCAATATACCAAACGTTTGCAGCCCATCCGTCCTTGGTACCTTCTGGGCGTTATTTTAATCCGTTTCCTTATTTTGGCTTATTCTTTATGGCAACCGGCTTTTTCCAAATGGCATTTGCTCCTCGATTTCCTTACCCTTGTGTTTCAGTTATGGGTCATGGCCAAAATCCGCCTTTCGCAAACCTTGCATGGTCGGCTCTACATTTTTTCCATCGGTACATTGGCTTTTAGCTACCTCATCTTCATTGCCGCTTTTTATGAGGTGATCGAAACGAATTATTTCAGTTACAATGCGTTTGCTTTAGGGGGGATTGTGGATTTGATCGTCGGCATGCTAGCCTTGGCTCTACGATTTAAATATTTAAATGATGAAAAGGGGAAACTCCAGCATCAAGAAATCGAATCGTTGAAAGCTATTTCGGCATTGAAAGAACAAGTGGTGTCGGAAGTTCGGGAAAAAGAGCGTATTCAAAGGGAAGTGAACAAAGAACTGGAGGCCAAAATCCAGGTACGTACCTTGGAGTTGGCGCAAAAGAATGAAAAATTGGAAGAGCTCAACAAGAAGCTGTTAGATATGAGCAGCCAGTTGGACAAGCAGAATTGGGCACTGAACAAAGAGCTTGTGGAAGACAGGCTTAAGTTGATGTGGGGCAAAGACATCCCGTTTGGGGAGTTTCAACATACCTTCCCTTCGGAAAAACATATTTTCAGGTTCATTGCTACCCTAAAATGGCAACAAGGTTACTGCTGCAAAAAATGTGCTAACGCAGAATGGAAGGAGGGAAGCCAATACTTATCCCGCAAATGCACCGGCTGTCTTTATGAAGAATCCGTAACGGCCAATACGCTTTTTCATGGTGTCAAGTTCCCTCTTCTGAAAGCACTTTACATCAGCCTGCACACAGTGTTGCATCGCGATGAGGTCCCGATTCACGTATTGAGCGAAGAAATAGACCTTCGTGAAGCTACGGTATGGGCTTTTCGCAGGAAAACGTTGGAGCGGCTTTCCACAAAAGGCAACGCAAAAGGGGATGTCCTACTGTCACTGGTCATGTAAACAGGCTAGAATACAATTTTTAAGGAACGGCTTTTTCTACTTCCAAAATGGGTTCCCTCAAGGAAGCAACGGGCAGGTAAATAAAGAAGGTAGCTCCCGACCCCGGTAAAGAAGCTGCTTCGGCCCAGCCTCCCGTCCGTTTGACCATGTCGTAACAAATGGCCAACCCGAGTCCAGCACTTTCCTTTAAATTACTGTCTTTCACTCCTGTAAAGGCCTCTCCTTGAATCAATCTATTGACTTTTTCGGCATCAAAGCCTTGGCCGTGGTCGGTAATGCGCAAGCCTGCATAACCATCTTTCCGGATCCCGGTTTCCAACTCTATGGTTGCACCTTCCGGTGAAAAGCGGATAGAATTCGAGAGGATATTGCGCAAACATGCCAATACCATGGGAGGGACGCCTTTTACTTGGTGTGTCTCATTGTCTTTAAGGACGAATGTCAATTTTTTTGATTTGATGGCAGGTGCCAATTGGGCTTGGGCTTTTTCCAATACTTCCGCCCAATTGAATTCGGAATAGGCCACTTCTCCCTTTTGTGACTGCAGGCTGACCCAGCTCAGCAAATCGGTGGCGAGGATAGAAAGTGAATCTGCGGTCTCCTTGAGTTTCGTTTTTACCCAAGCTTCCGACTTCTCGTCCTGGAGCTGCAAAAGCAAGGAAAAGTTCTGCAAAGGACCCCGGATGTCGTGTCCTAAAATCCCGATCAATTTGTTCTGGAATTGGCTCCACTCCTGAAGTTGGGCGTTGCTGGCTTCCAATTCATTCTTTTTGTCCAGCAATTCTTTGGTTTTTTCCCGTACCTGTTCGGAAAGCCACCTGTTTCGGTCCCTGATCCGTTTTGTTCTGGCATAAAACACTCCAAACGTGCCGGACAGGACGAGCAGGATGCCCGCTATTTTAAACCACCACGTATCCCAAAAAGGCGAATCGATGATGATGACGAAATCATAGGTGTCGTTTCCCCATATTTTCTTGTTGTTGGACGCTTTTATCCGCAATACATAGCGGCCAGGATCTAGGTTGGTGTATTTGGCCACCCTGTTCTTGCCAGAATAGTTCCAATTTTTATCAAAGCCCTCCAATTTATAGGCATAATAGTTGTGTTTCGGGGTGTTGAAATTCAGGGCCGCAAATTCCACGCTCAACGAATTTTGATCATAGGGAAGCTGTATTTGCTTGGCTTCGGAGATATGTTTGTTCAAAGGGGAATGGGGGGTTGTAGGCCCTACCGGTGTGTTGAAGATCCGCAATTCGGTAAGCACAACCTGCGGGTAATCTGTTTTTTCGTTGGCCAACGCAGGATCGATGACCAAATAGCCATCGTTCATCCCAAAATAGACTTTGCCTTCTTCGTCGATGTATTTGCAATTAAAGAAGAAGGAGCCTGCTGGCAGTCCATCGTTGATGGTATAAGGCGTGGCTTTTCGTGTGGCTATGTCGAACTGGCTTATCCCATTGTTCGTGCCTAGCCACAAATCCCCTCTGTTGTCTTGGATGATGGTGCGTACCGCATTGTCCGAAAGTCCGTCATTTACAGTATAGGAAGTAAATTTCTCGGATTTTCGGTCAAAAATGACAAGCCCCCCGCCATTTGTCCCCAACCAAAAATTTTTGTTCTGGTCTTCGTAAATGTCGAAGATATAGTTTTTGTCGACAGAAGTGCCGTGAGGATTGATCGGATAGGTAATAAAGCTGTCTGTTTCAGGGACATATTTGCACAGGCCTTCGAAAGTTGCCAGCCACAATGTCCCTTGGCTGTCTTTCATGATCCAGTATACCCAATCGCTCGGCAAGCTTCCCTTGCGTTCTTTGTCGTAGCGGTAATGTGTGAAATGGTCCGTTTTTTTGTTGTATACGGTCACTCCCATGGCATACGTAGCGGCCCAGATTTGGTCTTGGTATTCGCAAAGTGACTTTAACTTGTTCCATCCGACAGAATGTGGATTTTTGGGGTCGTGACGAAAAATCGTCTTTTTTCCCGAGGCATCTATCCGGGTCAAGCCTCCGGCATAGGTGGCGATCCATTTTGCTTTTTCGTTGTCTTCGATGACACAAATCGCGGCATTGGAACCTACCATCGGATCCTTGTCGGAGGCGAGGTAGGTTTCAAATCCCAATTGTCCTTTCCTTCGGATATTTACACCGTTCCCATCTGTCGTGATCCAAAAATTGCCGTCCGAATCTTTCAGAAAACAGGTAATCACGCCGTTTTTGACACTTGTAGAAGGACTGGAATTGTTTTTTACGGCCACGAAAAAATTGGTGGACACATTCGAGAAATTGATGCCGTTTAAAAACGTGCCTGTCCACAAGGTTCCTTTGGAATCCCGAAAAAGGGCCGTGGTGTTGTTGCTGTTCAATTGAGTCCCGTTCTCTTTCGTATAGTGACGGAAAGTTTCCTTTTTGGGGTCAAATAAGTCGATCCCACTGCCGTCGATGGCAAGCAAAAGGCCGTTTTTTTCGGGGAGGATCCGGATAACGTTGTTGCCGTTCGGGCTATTGGGATTCAAAGGATCATGTTCGAATTCTTTGAGCTCTCCGGAATACCTGTTGAAGCATTTCAAGCCCTGAATAGTGGCCAACCATACCCGTTGAGTGGAATCAATGTAGACATCCCGAATTTGGTACCCGTTCCCGTATTGGCCGCGCAAGTCCCTGAATTCGTTTTTCTTCGTATCGAAGAGCAAAAGCCCGTCGTTTGTCGCCACCCAAACGTTATGGTCACTGTCCTCGTCGATATCCATGAACACGCGGATATTCCCCTCTTCCTGAAATTGGAATTTCTGGGGTTGCTTTTGCAGAGACGTAATTTTATACAGCCCATCTGTACTGGTCGCGACCCAGATATTTCCGGCGCGATCCTGCATAAAGGATTCGATGTCTCCCTCGATGTATTTTAAAAATGGGTACTCGGTCGTGTTGGCACTGTAAAATCGGTCCAAGATGTAATCATAGAGATTGACGCCGTGACGGGTTCCAATCCAGAGACGGCCTTGGGAATCATTGAAAAAACATTTGATATTGTTGCTGGTGATGGAGAAACTGTCTTTCGGATCGGATTTGTAGACTGTAAACTTATATCCGTCGTATTTATTCAAGCCGTCTTCCGTGCCAAACCATATGTATCCTCGTTTGTCTTCGGTAATGGCCCGGATCGTACCTTCCGATAATCCGTCTTTTATGGACAACTGATGAAAGATGTAGAAAGGAGCCTTTTCCCCGAATGTCAGAGGGGTTGCAAAAAGTACGAAAAAGAGAGCGAAAATCCTTTTATGGAAAATTCTCATTAAAACCAAACTATTTTAAAGAATTATACGAAAAGGGGGAGAAGTAGATGGGACCATGTAAGTTTGGTCACGTAACTAAAGGGAAAGCTTTTTTTCGGCATCAGGTAAATTCCTTACTTAAAATCCCTTAGCTCCCTCTCTGTCTTGCTATCCCACATTTTAACGAGAGAGTAAAAAACAAGGACCATCTTGCAGGGCGTTTTACCATGTAAGGGAAGCAAGACCTATTTGCCTCTCCTGTTGAAATCCTTACCTTGCTTTCGTGAAGAACAAATCTGTATGGACGAACGCTGCGAGTGGACGAAAGACGATCCGTTGATGATCACTTACCACGATACGGAATGGGGAGTTCCTGTCCATGAGGACAAGAAGCATTTTGAATTCCTGGTGCTGGATGCTTTTCAGGCTGGCCTTAGTTGGAAAACCATTTTGTATAGGCGGGAAGGCTTTCGGAAAGCGTTTGCCAATTTTGACGTAGAAAAGGTCGCCCAGTTTGATGAATCTGACATAGAACGTCTTGTGCAGGATCCGGAAATCATCCGAAATCGGGCCAAAATCAAAGGTTCGGTGCAGAATGCCAGAGCATTCGTCGAAATTCAGCAAGAATTCGGTTCTTTTGACCGCTACATTTGGCAATTTACAAATCACACAACCATCCAGTCACAGCGGAAAAGTTTAAAAGACGTCCCTGCCACGACGATGGAGAGCGATGCCATGAGCAAGGACTTGAAAAAGAGGGGGTTCACATTTGTTGGTTCTACCATTTGCTATGCCTACATGCAAGCCGCCGGGATGGTCAACGACCATGTGGCGCATTGTTTTCGGCATGCCCATTTGCGTTAAGGCAATTGGGCCATTTTCAATACAGTAGGCCACATGAGTTCTGTCCATTGCCTGTACTGGAGCCCGGAAGGATGCAACCCATCGGCAGCCACGAGTGCGGGGTTGGAAAGCCCCTTCCGTGAAATAGGCGTGATGTCGAAATACTGGATTCCCAATGCCTCTGTTATTTGCTTGTTCGCTGCATTAAAAAGGTCTATTTGGCGGCTTATGCTAGGTTGATTGCTTTCTCCAAAAGGAGTGTATCCATAATCCGGAATAGAGACCACGAATACTTTTTTCGTGTTTCCCCCTGCGAATTCGACGGCTTGTAAAAGCAATTCTTTGAACTGTACCTTGTATTCTTCGATGTTCTTTCCTTGGTATTGGTTGTTCACTCCAATGAGAAGGGAAACGAGGTCGTATTTTTTTCCTTTTATTCTGGCTTCTGTAATGGCATGTTGTAAATTTTGGGTAGTCCAGCCAGTAGTAGCAATAACCGTAGGTTCGATGATAACGCCGTTCTGGCGAAACCTTTGGGCCAATTGGGAAGGGTAGCGTTCTTTCTCCGTGACACTTTCACCAATGGTGTAAGAATCTCCCAAAGCCAAATAGGAGAGGGTATCTGAAGGCATCGTTTCTTCGGAAGGTAAACGGGAAGAAAGCATGGCGTTATTTTTAGATCCTATGGAAAAGGCCATAGAACAGATCAAATATATCAAAGAGGTTTTCATCACGGGAATTCTTTCTTCTATACGTAGTAAAAACCTTCTTTGGATGCGACGAATAGGTTTCTAAATTGCTTTTCTTTTTTTGTTGCCATCGAAATTTGCCAACTTGACAAGATGAACACAGCCTCACTTCAAGAGATGAAGAAAAAGATGGGCGAATACGATAAAAAAGACCTTATCGCCCTCTGTCTCCGGCTTTCCAAATACAAGAAGGAAAACAAAGAACTCTTGGCCTATTTGCTCTTTGATTCTCAAGACGAGGAAACTTATCGGACCTCGGTCAAGGAGACGATGGACGAGCAATTTTTGGATTTTCCCCGATACAATGCCTATTTGGTGGGAAAAGGGCTCCGAAAGATCCTGAGGGGCGTAAACAAGTACATCCGTTTTTCCGGATCTCGCCAAACGGAAGTAGAGCTGTTGCTGTATTTCCTCCAGAAAATGAAAAAAGCAGGCATACGCTACCAATCCAGTGCTTCGTTGTTCAAAATCTATGAAATGCAAGTGAAAAAGATCGAAAAAGCCATCGGTTTCCTGCATGAAGACCTTCAATACGATTACAAGGAAGAGCTTAAAACGGTGCGCTAAAAGTGGGAGATGCCGTGGAGCATGACATTTTCGGAACGGATGGCGATCGTATTGTAGTACCCGGGTTTATTGTGGTCTTTGAACATATAGTGCCGGAATGTCTCCTTTTTGCCTTTCAGGTCCACTTCTCCTTGGAATACGCGCAAATTTTCAGATGAGGAAGGGAGGTCCGCTATATCCTGGGGCAGGCTTTTCTGGATGTCAGTGGCGTTCAAAAGAAGGTTGTGCAGGCTTTGGGACGCTGTCAATTCCTCCACTGTTCCTTCTGGTGTGAATGTATAGCGAAAGACAGGCAACAGATCGAGCACATATTCCATCATCTCCTGCGTGTCTTGAAGAGAAGTTTCTATTTTCTTCAATTGGGTGATGTCTTTGGTAATGATCAACATGCCGGTCACTTCCTGGTGGTCGTTCCGGAAAGGGATCCGTGAAGTGGAGGCCCAAGCGACGTTTCCGGTAGTGCTGAATACCATGCGCTCCTCCACATTCAACAAAGGCACGCCCGAATCGATCATCGCCTTTTCTTCCCTCATGGCTTTTGCGGCGTGTTCTTTGTCGAAAAAATCATAATCTGTTTTCCCTAAAAAATCATCTGGGTGCATTTTCATCCGATCTGCCTTTGCCTGATTCACCCGGATGATGCTGCTGTGCTGGTCTTTATAGGTGATCCTATCAGGCAGGAAATCCATCAATACATGGAACATGGCTTTTTCCATTTCCAATTTTGTTTGGATTTCCTTCATTTCGATGGTTTGGCGCTGCAGTTCTTCCTGTGTCGCTTGCACTTCTTCCATATTTTGCCTCATTTCTTCTTCTTGGCTGCGCAGTTCTTCCGCCTGTTGCTGGGAGGCCTGCAAAAGAAGTTTCGTCTTGTCGCTGATCCGTGATTTGGAGATTTCGGAGGCAATCACTTCGCCTACTTTTTCTACAAATTCGATTTCATGGGCTGCCAAACGGTGGAAAGAAGCCAATTCGATGATCCCTTCCATGCTGTCGTTTACTTTCAACGGGACGATGAGCAAGGAGGACGGAGTGGCTCCCCCTAATCCGGAAGTGATGTGCACATAATGGGACGGGATTTCTTCCAAGTAAATGGTGGCTCCTTCGAGGTAGCATTGCCCTACCAACCCTTCGCCTAATTCTACTCTCTTTTCCAGGAATTTTTTGCGCTCAAACGCATAACTGGCCATCAATTGGATATGAACGTCATGTTCCACATCCCGATTGACGATGAACAGGCCCCCTTGGTTAGCACGGGTGTATTTGACGAGCTCCGAAATGACCGTATTGGCTAAAGACGTATACCCTTCGTTTTGCCGCATGATCACGGCAAATTTGGCCAAGCCTTCCGTGCTCCAGTTCCGTTTTTTGTCCAGTTCTTGGATACTTTTCAATTTATCCCGCATATGGAGGAGGGCATTTCCAAGGACGTCCTTTTCGCTCAAGGGCTGAAAAGGGAAATCGACATGGCCGTCCCCGATATGCCGTGCAAAATGAGTGGCGTGCTGAATGTTGACACTCAGCCTGTTGGCTGCTTCCATAAGGAT
>FTBA01000165.1_pt1 | contig 21915 bp, 18 predicted proteins | sample 1639221 | NCBI WGS metagenome assembly FTBA01 (sample SAMEA3914864, study PRJEB12502) | metagenome | biome: forest; material: soil | place: USA | collected 2012-03-12 | depth 0.3 m | reverse complement strand
TGATCACTGCCCATACTTGGAGAGTACAAGAATTCGCCGGTTCAGTAAACGGATCATCGAGCACAACAGAAGCGTGTGACAAAGACAACACGATTGTATTCAAAACAAATGGACAGTACGTGGAAGATGAAGGAGCTACAAAATGTAATGTGGACGATGATCAAACCACTACCGATACTTGGAGATTGATCTCCAATAACAAAATTGTGCTTGGTACAGGAATCGATGCCGATACGATGAACATTCTCAACTTGACAGACAGCAATTTTGAGCTAGATGAGAAAAAAAGTGAGTCAAGCTATACGTACGAATTACATGTCGTCTTGGTGAAGTAACCTTTGAATAACGAATTGCCTTTACAAAAGCTCCGGATTCTTTTCGGGGCTTTTTCTTTATTGACACCATTTTGCTTTTCTCATATCCGCTTCTACTAATCAAAAAAAGCCCCTGTCGAAAGGCAGGGGCTTTTTTTGATTGTGTCAAACAGGACCGGCTTAGTACATGCCGCCCATTCCACCACCGCCCATAGGAGCTGCGGGTGCTTTTTCTTCTTCTTCGTCTGCGATGACGGCAGCAGTTGTCAACAAAAGGGCTGCGATCGACGAGGCATTCTCGAGTGCAAGGCGTGTTACTTTTGTAGGATCCAACACTCCTGCTTTGATCATATTCTCATATTTGTCGTCACGGGCATTGTATCCGAAGTCGTCTTTCCCTTCTTTCACTTTTTGTACCACTACCGAACCTTCGCCGCCGGCGTTGGCCACAATAGTACGCAAAGGAGATTCCAAGGCAATACGGATGATGTTCACCCCTGTTGCTTCGTCTTCGTTGCGCGTTTCCACGCTTTCCAACGCACGTAGGGCACGGATCAAGGCTACACCGCCTCCAGGAACGATTCCTTCAGCTACGGCAGCTCTCGTGGCATGCAACGCGTCGTCCACACGGTCTTTTTTCTCTTTCATCTCTACCTCGGTAGCAGCACCGATGTAAAGGATGGCAACGCCACCTGAAAGTTTCGCCAAACGTTCTTGTAGTTTTTCCTTGTCATAATCTGACGTCGTGTTGGCTACTTGGTTTTTGATTTCGTTGATACGGCCTGTAATCGCTTCTTTCTTACCTGCCCCGTTTACGATGGTGGTATTGTCTTTGTCGATCACCACTTTCTCGGCAGTACCTAGGAACTCCAAGGTAGCACTTTCCAACTTGAACCCTCTTTCTTCTGAAATCACAGTTCCACCAGTCAATACAGCGATGTCTTCCAACATGGCTTTTCTGCGGTCACCGAAGCCAGGTGCTTTTACGGCGGCAATTTTCAATGCGCCGCGGATTTTATTTACGACCAAAGTAGCCAAGGCTTCGCCTTCTACTTCTTCGGAAATGATCAACAAAGGCTTGCCTGTTTGTGCCACTTGCTCCAATACTGGAAGCAATTCTTTCATAGAAGACACTTTCTTGTCATAGATCAAAATGTACGGGCGGTCAAGTTCCGCTTCCATTTTGTCCGGGTTGGTGACGAAGTAAGGAGAAAGGTAGCCACGGTCAAATTGCATTCCTTCCACTACTTTTACTTCTGTTTCGGTTCCTTTGGCTTCTTCTACTGTGATCACGCCATCGTTTCCTACTTTCTCCATAGCGTGTGCAATCATCTTGCCGATTTCGCTGTCGCTGTTGGCAGAAATAGTCGCCACTTGCTCGATCTCCGCGTTATTGCTGATTTTTTTGGATTGGCTTTGAAGGTCTTTCACGACCGCGCTCACCGCTTTGTCGATACCGCGTTTCAAATCCATCGGGTTGGCACCTGCCGCCACGTTTTTCAAACCAGCAGTTACGATGGCTTGGGCCAATACCGTAGCAGTCGTCGTACCGTCACCGGCCGAATCAGCTGTTTTAGAAGCTACCTCTTTTACCAATTGAGCTCCCATATTCTCGATGGGGTCTTTCAATTCGATGTCTTTGGCTACTGTCACCCCGTCTTTTGTGATGGCAGGGGCACCAAATTTTTTATCGAGAATCACATTGCGTCCTTTTGGACCTAAGGTAGACTTGACGGCATCCGCCAATACGTCCACACCTTTTTTCAATTTTTCGCGGGCTTCGCTATCGAATAACAGTTTTTTCGCTGCCATAATTTTAATTTTTGGATGAGTTTAAAGATGAATGAGGTTGTTTTGTTTCAATACCAAGACGAAAGAGGCATCAAAATTAAAGGACGGCAAAAATGTCAGACTCGCGCATGATCAAGTACTCTTTTCCATCCACAGTGATTTCCGTGCCGGAATATTTTCCATAGATCACTTGGTCTCCTACTTTCACAGTGATAGGCTCATCTTTTTTTCCATTGCCTACTGCTATGATAGTTCCTTTTTGTGGTTTTTCTTTCGCAGTATCAGGAATGATGATGCCAGATGCTGTTTTAGATTCTGCCACAGCTGGTTCTACAAGAACCCTGTCGGCTAACGGCTTAATGCTCACGTTTGACATATCGTAATGAATTGGTTTTTTGAATTAAAAATCTGATAAGGGGGCTGGCATATACTGTGCCAAACCCCAGAGTGTGTCATAATTTCAGGCAAAGAGAGAAAATTTGGCATGAAATCCTACATTTCAGCCCTTTCCTTTGACTTTTTGCATCCAATTTCGTAACATTAAGGTAGTGTAAACATTTCGTTATGAATACTCTAAGCGCGAATTGGTTAACAGAAGGCCTTATTGATTTCGAATATAAAAAGTACCTTCTCCTCGGATATTTTCAGCAGGTAAAACAACACTTCCACGAGAAAAAATTATATCCCTTTCTCGCAGACCTCGTGTTCCATTACCAAAACTTGTTGGCCGTAAAAGACAACAAAAAATGGATGAGCGAGCAATTCCCTTCCAAACTCAGCAGTGCCGACATCGAAAATCTTACCCTTGCCTATGAGAAGATCGTACAGGATGACGATATCATGCAGGAGATCGAGGAAACGATCCAATATTCTTTGCCTAAGTTCAAGGATCATGTGATAGAAGGGAAGGATATCTACGAATACATTGAAAAACGGATGGAAATAAGCCCGATCGGGTTATCGCCTTTGTATCCGGACGAAGGATATTTGTTCCTCGGACAGCACTTTACCTCCGACACCCTCATTTACGAATACCGCATGAGCATTTTCACACAGGCTGATGAAAAATACCGCGGCATTCATCTTCATTATCTGGAAACAAGACCAAAATCGATCGCCTACACTTACGAAAACATTAAAACAGACTTGGTAAAGCGCTTCAAAGAAAAACCCAACCCAGCCACTTACTTGATCCAAGTAAATACACAAGCCCCTCTGAATGAGACCTTGCTACCCATTGCCAAACGAGTATTGGTTCGTTATCTTTCTACAGGTGGTTAATTCTTCACATTAAAAAACCCGTTCGACCCCTGTACTTTTTTTAGCATCCAATTCAATTTTTATCTTTGTCGGCTCGTGACATTACTTTAACGGTTACCTTCATTGAAACAACTTTATATTTTGTGCATCGGACTACTTTTTTCCCTGCACGCTTGGGCTCAAACCAACACACTCTTCGGCACTTCCACGCAACACAAAGGAAGCCTATATGTCTTTTGGGGTTACAATCGCGATTGGTACTCTAAAAGCACGATCACATTCAAAAACACGACGACCGACAATTACAATTTCACGTTTCATGATGCACATGCCAGCGACAAGCCTGACATGCAGAACTTTTACAAGCTGGACCAATTGACGATTCCCCAATACAACCTACATCTGGGATACTTTTTCAACAAACGGCCCAGTATTGGCGTAGAGCTAAGCTGGGACCATCTCAAATATGTGGTCAACGACAACCAAGAAATTAATGTGACGGGATATGCCCGGGAACAGCAGTTCAATGGCAACATGATGGTCACTCCAGATTTCGTTCACCTACAACACACAAATGGCAATAATTACTTGATGGCCAGTTTTATGAAACGCCTTTGGCTGATCGATAAAAAGAACTTTCAGGTGTACACAGTAGGCAAGATAGGAGCCGGTGTTTTGTGGTCGTATACCATTTCCACTGTTTTGGGAAATCACGACAATGGATATTTCCATTTCCACGGCCTTTTGGGCGGAAGCGAACTGGACCTCCGTGTAGAGTTTTTCCGTTACTTTTTTATCCAAGGGTCCATGCAGGGAGCATTGGCAAATTATACCAATACACGTCTTGGAGCCGACCACAAAGGAATATCCAAACAACATTTCTACTCCTTACAAGCCATCTGGGGAGCAGGGATTTCGATACCGGTTGGGAAATAGCATTCAGCTTTCTTCTTACCATTTTTAAAGAACCTTTCAGCAAGGTTTTTCACATGGCTATCTTATCTTCGTAGCTCAGAAACACCTTGCGTATGACCATCAGGACCTTTGCTTGTCTTTTTTTCATTTGCACAGGGCAAATTTGTCTTGCCCAAACCGACAGCTTGGGCAAACCCAACGCGGGAGAAAAAGCCTCGGCCTATGCCGCCCTTTATCAACTGAACGATTTCCTGAACAAATATGCGGGAGAAGAATCCGAAGAAGACCGCAAACAAGCAGCATTGGTATTGATCAAAGAGGGATTAAGTAGTACTTCGGTGAGCTTGCCTAACGATTTGGACGAAAGCGACAAAAAAGAATACCCTGTTTTGGAGTACGGCAAACGCTTAAGTGCTTTGTCGAAAGGAAAATGGACTCTCCAATTGACGCATTTTACACCCTATCAGCTCGCCTACGACAAGCTTCGCCACAAGTATTTTTTAATAGTGAAGGCCGATAAAATCACGGAAATAGAAAGCGTGGAAGAAGGCACGGGAGACACCTTGGTGGAAGAAAAAGTCCAACCTTTGCTCTTTTATTTCCGTTTCGACCGGATCCAAAACATTTCCTCCCATTTCAAACTATTCGACGTGGCCAAACCAGGAGAACCTTTTCAACTGGAACCTTTGTCCGAATTGGTCGAATGGTGGCTTGGCTTGGAATCTGCTTGGCGGGATTATTTCAGAAAATCGGCCAAACTTCCCGAATTTCCTTCTGAAGTGGAACTTCTGCACCTTTTGAACAAAAACAGCATTTCGCTGGAAAAATCAAGTTTCAAAAAATTAGAGCCGCTCAAAAAATTCCCCAAGTTGCAGGTCTTGAATCTGCGCCACTCTGAATTGAGTGATCTTGCCCAATTGCAAGGCTTCACCCACTTGCACACTTTGTATTTAGAAGGCTCAAAGGCCACTTCGTTAAACGGCTTAGAAAACCTGAAAGGGCTACGAATTCTAACTGCCTCCAAGATGGGGATCACTTCTGTAGAACCGCTACGCAGCTTGGTCTACTTGGAAGAATTGGACCTAAGCGAAAATTTGATCACCGACATTACTCCCTTAGAAGGCCTCGTCAATCTTCGGAAGCTCAATCTTTCGCTCAATGACAAGATCCGCAATGTACAACCTTTGGCAAAAATGCGCGCTGTCCAAGAGCTCTCATTGGCGAAAATCGACATCAAAAACCTCGATGTGTTGAAAGAGATGGCCTTTCTCGACAAATTGAACATCTTTAATACGGGCATCACCAGTTTGGAACCCCTTCGCGGTTTGACGAAACTTTCCGCATTGGACATTGGATTCAACGTGGTCAGCTCTTTGGATCCCATCAAAGGCATGCTGTTCATCCAATATATGAACGTGGCCGGAACCGCGATCACCGATTTGAACGTATTGGGCAATTTCAAATTCCTAAAGACGTTGGATTGCTCCAACAATCCGAGATTGACTTCCTTGGGTCCTGTGATCGGACTAGAAGACGTACAAGAATTGAAGTGCTTTTATACCAAGATCGACAAAAATGAAGTGCAGCAATTCAAGCGCAAGCATTTGCGTTGTAGGATCACTTTCTATTAAACTGCCTACTTACTCTTTTAAAAACATAGAAGCTGGAGCCTTACTTCTATGTTTTTAAAGAATCTGGACTTTTTACTTGTGAGAGATTCCAATGAAAAAATCGGAAGAACTGTCTTATTTCGCGTTCACCAATTGGTGGAACATGGCCTGATTGGCCAAAATCTTGGAAAAACCACGTACGTCGTCGCCTGACCACGTATTGTTCATTTCCCCATAAGTCCCGAACTTGCTCGACATCATATCATGGGCAGAAGTGATGCCCACCACATAGAAACGATAGGGAGCTACATGCACTTTTACAGTTCCTGTCACACTTTCTTGGGAATCTTCCAAGAACGTTTCGATGTTCCGCATTACTGGCTCCAAATATTGCCCTTCGTGCAACAATGTACCATACCAGTTGCCCAGCATTTCTTTCCAATACATTTGCCACTTGCTCAGGGTATGTTTTTCGAGGGCATGGTGGGCTTTGATAATGATGAGAGGGGCTCCCGCCTCAAAACCGACCCTCCCTTTGATGCCAATGATAGTATCTCCTACGTGGATGTCTCTCCCAATGGCATAACTGCGCGCAATGCCATTTAGTTTTTGGATAGCATCTACCGGGTTTTCGAACTTCACTCCCCCTACTCCTTTTAATTCCCCATTTACAAATTCCAATTCGATCTCCTCCTCTCCTTGTTTCTCCAATTGGCTGGGAAAAGCAGATTCGGGCAGATATTGATGGGAAGTAAGGGTTTCTTTTCCTCCGACAGAGGTACCCCAAATGCCTTTGTTGATCGAGTAGGCTGCTTTGGTCCAATCGCGCACTACTCCTTTTGCTTTTAAATACTCTATTTCCGCCTCACGCGACAGTTTATTGTCCCGAATGGGAGTAATAATTTCCACGCCAGGCAGCAAAATATGGAATACCATGTCAAAACGTACTTGATCATTTCCTGCCCCGGTACTACCATGTGCCACAGCGTTTGCTCCTGCTCCTTTGGCATATTCGGCCACTGCCAAGGCCTGAAACATGCGCTCTGCACTCACAGACAAAGGATAGGTATTGTTCTTTAGCACATTGCCGTATACCATGAAGCGGATGCATTCTTTATAATAGCGATCTACCATGTCGACACAGGTATGCTTCGCCACGCCCAGTTCATATGCTTTCCGTTCAATATCCTGTAACTCTTCCTTTGAAAACCCTCCTGTGTCTACTAGAACAGTATGCACCTCAAAACCAAGGTCTTCCGACAAATATTTGACGCAATAGGTGGTGTCCAATCCTCCACTGAATGCCAATACAACTTTCTTTTTCATAGTACTTGAAAATCAGGCTGCAAGATTAATGAAACAATCGCAATAGTGGAATTTAAGAATTCATGAATTTGGGCAAAACAAATAATTTTATTGTTTCCGGAAAGAAGTGACCTTCCACGCTATTCCTTCTCGTTTTCGGATAAAAGAGTGTGCATACATTAAATCGGCAGGGAAATAAGGCGGGTTTCACATAAAAAGAGCCTAAAAATGGAAGGAGGGGACCGAAAAAGCGGCAGAATAAGAAGTGAAAGAGGTCGATGAGTAGGTTCCTAAAATATGGGTATTCCATTCATATAGTGCTTACTAGCTGAATTAAGGTTACCTTTGCGAAAATTAAAGTGGGGCGATCACTGCCCTTATTATCAGTTATGAATGCAATTACCCAAGATGGATTACAAAAGATCCAAGAGATCTCGAATAGATATGGCTTGAACACCAATGCTACATTAAACATGTTGCAAGCCGTTGTGAACGGAGGCGGCACCATGGCCCAATTCAACATCCCAGAACTTGGCGGCGGCGGCCAATGGATGCAAGGCGGCATGACGATGGTCGGCGACATGTTCAACTACTCGCTTAAAAATACTGTGAACAATTTATGTTCGGAATTGTCCAACCTACTCTATTCCCAAAACATCTTTCTTCCTCCTGTCTATGAACCGGGACAGCCTTTCCAAAACGGCGGCAATTGGTGGCCTTCCGAACTTGGACATCCTTCTTCCAGCGGATCGCAAAACAATTTCAAATACGCCTATTTCCCGGATCCAGTACGCCGCCTTGCCATTTTGGACAATGGCAGATTGCGCGTATACGACACATTGAACCATCATATTTCAGGCGTATCGCAACAGCAAGGATCCAACGACCGTTTCTCTGTAAGCAGCCAGTTCGGCTGGGTAGACATTTACAATCTTCCACTTGTTTCAGATTCGGCAAACGGAAATTCCCAAAACGTCCCCGCACAGGTCAATGATCAAACAAACGGTTCTTTTTATGCTGCTTCTTCTGTCCAAGAAGAAGACGTCTTTGCCGCGATCGAAAAATTAGCTGGGTTAAAAGAGAAAGGCTATATCACCGAAGTTGAATTTCAGTCCAAAAAAACCGATTTGCTGAACCGTCTTTAAATAAGTCCTTGGCATAAAAAAGACGAGGGCGGTACCAGTTAAAGTACCGCCCTCGTCTTTTATTTCCCCAGAGCCGATTATGCCCAAGCTCCCGGCCCCAGAATTAATAGGCTCTCACCAGTTTTCCTTCCATGAAATTGATAAAGGCCTTGTTCACGATGCGGGTTCCGCCAGGCGTCGGATAATTGCCTGAAAAATACCAATCGCCCGTGTGTTTGGGGCATGCTTTGTGCAATCCTTCGATCGATTGGTACACTACTTCTACTTTGGCATGTAAATCTTTCGGGGTAATGATTTGTGCGATTTTAGCGGAAAGCTGATCGTCTGTATAATGATTGTATAGCTCTTGGAGATAATTGATGACGAAAATCTCTTCGTCGTCATTTTCCAATTCTGCTTTGCACTTTTCGTATGTCTCTTCCAATTTATAGTCCAAATTGTCCTCTTTTAAAAGTTGGAGCAAAGCCCTAAAAGAAACAAATTCTTTTATTTTGGACATGTCGATGCCGTAGCAATCGGGATAGCGGATCTGCGGCGAAGAGGAAACAATGACGATCTTTTTGGGGCCATGTTTGTCCAGGATCCGCAAAATACTTTTCTCCAAGGTTGTTCCCCGTACGATAGAGTCGTCCATGACGACTACGGTGTCTCCTGGCTTTACCGTTCCCAACGTGGTGTCATATACACTGGACACCATGTCTTCCCGATGGGTGTCGTCGGTGATAAAGGTACGGAGCTTCGCATCTTTGATGATCAACTTCTCGATCCTGGGCGAGAGCGACACCGCCTTTTCGATCTCTTCCTTTTTGGCTTTTTTGTTGCTTAGAATCTCTAACCTTTTTTGGGCAGCAAAGTCATTTATACCTTCCACTAATCCTAAAAAGGCCGTTTCTGCCGTGTTCGGAACATAGGAAAAAACGGTATTTTCAATGTCGTAATCGATTGACTGCAGCACTTTGTCTGTCAAAGTCCTGCCAAGCGTCTTGCGTTCTTGGTAGATTTCGGGGTCGGCACCACGTGAAAAATAAATCCGCTCAAAACTACACGACTTTTTCGGCTTCGATTCGATCAATGGAAATTCATTGTAATCCCCGTCCTTGTTGATGATCAGGGCATGGCCAGGCTGTATTTCTTTGATGTCTTCGTATGTACATTTAAAAGCTTGTCGAAGGGCAGGTCGTTCAGATGCCACCGCTACTACTTCGTCATCGGCATAGTAATAAGCGGGGCGAATGCCATTTGGGTCACGGGCTACAAAAGAAGCTCCATACCCTGCCATCCCCGCCATGGCATAGCCGCCGTCAAAATCCTTTACAGAGCGCTTTAACACCCTGTGTAAATCAAGGCTCTGTTCAATTATTTCCGAAATTTCCAGATTAGAATACCTGTCCTTCAATCTATTGAACAATAATTGGATTTCTTCGTCCAAAAAATGCCCGATTTTTTCCAACACTGTCACTGTGTCGGCGATTTCTTTGGGGTGCTGCCCCAGTTCGATCAGTTTTTGAAAAAGCTGATCCACATTGGTCATGTTAAAGTTTCCGGCCAACACCAAATTGCGGCTCCGCCAATTGTTTTGGCGCAGGAAGGGGTGGCAATTTTCCACACTATTCATCCCATGTGTGCCGTAGCGAAGGTGGCCCAAAAGGACTTCGCCCATAAATGCCACATTTTCTTTCAACCAATCCGCATCATTGGCCTTGTCCTTATTGCCTTTCAGCTGCTTCTTTACTTTCTTATTGATCTTTTCGAAGATATCTGCCACCGGATTGGGTTCCATGCTCCGATAGCGGCTGATGTATCGGATTCCGGGCGGAACTCCTATTTTGACTACTGCCACCCCAGCTCCATCTTGGCCTCGATTTGTCTGTTTTTCCATTAGGATGAACAATTTGTTCAGTCCGTAATAGGGCGTACCATATTTTTTGATGTAGTACGAATAGGGCCTGAGTAGGCGTATCATGGCAATGCCGCACTCGTGTTTGATTGGTTCGCTCATGGATGGCGATAATTACCCTTCTAATTTAGTTAACTTTATTATAACAAACACCCAATCGGGTTTGAAAAAGAACAACAAAAGTAACGCATTTAATGTAAGGATAAACGCTTTTTCGCTTTTGCTTAATATCAGTGCCGCGTTTTCGCCGTTCCCTCTGAAAAAGGCATAAAATGGCATCTTTAGATAATAAAAGAGAGAGAGTACTGTATTCACGAGCGCGACCAACAACATTGTGAGCAAATGAAGGTCTTGCTGATTCTTGTAGGCTTCGTACACGCCGGAAAACATGAACAGTTTCGCAGAGAAACCAGCTGCCGGTGGCAATCCTGTGAGTGAGATCATCGTGATAAGCAAAGAAGTGGCCAGATATGGATTGCTTTTCCCAAGTCCGGAAAAGCTTTCAATGTCTTCACTTCCCTTCCATTTGGCTATTACCTGTAACAAATGGAACGCTGAAAAGTTCATCAGCAAATAAATACACAGGTAATAAATGACCGCATCGAAACTAAAAAGAGGACCCGATGCAATTCCCATAAGCAAAAAACCAGCATGGGAAACGGAAGAATAAGCCAGCAAGCGTTTGCTGTTTGATTGTCCCAAGGCAAGCAGATTGCCTACTGTCATGGACAAAATGGAAATGACCACCAAGGCCGTATGGATCAAAGGATTCTCCAAGAGATCCACCAATCGGATAAGCACGCAGAATGCCAGGGCTTTGGGAGCAATTGAGAAAAAAGCGACCAAAGGAGTTGGAGTTCCTTCGTATACGTCCGGCGCCCAAGCATGGAAGGGAAAAGCGGCGATCTTAAAAAACAAGCCGACCAACAACAGTAAAAGTGCCATCGCCGAAAGGTGGGTAGGCGCATTATGTATCGCGTTGCTGAGCTTTTCCAGATCCAATGTACCTGAAATCCCATACAACAAACTCATCCCAAATAACATGATAGCGGCAGATGCTGCGCCAAAGAGGACATATTTTGTGGCCGATTCGGTACTCTTCTCAGAAAATCCGAAGGCAGCCATGCAATAAGCAGGAATCGTCATGCACTCAAGCCCCAAAAAAATGGAAAGCAAATTGTCGCTCACCGCCAAAAAGCCCATCCCCAACAGAGAGAAAAGCACCAACGCATACAGCTCTGCTTTTTTGTCAGACGTCGCCAAATCTGAGTACTCTATCAAAAAACAGGTAAGCCCACCGGACGCCAACGACAATAATTGAAAAAAATACGAGTACGAAAACGTGGCAAACAAGACATGTCCCCGAACACTTTGTTGCGGGAAGAAAAGAGAGCCTGCGATAGCGGCCAAGAAAAGGAAGCATGGCAGATAACGAGGCATCTTCCTATACGCGATAGCCGCCAAGATCAATCCCACTATTCCTGTCGACAATGCATATTGTCCATAAAAATAGGGGAGTAATTCGATCAGTTTAAGGACTTCCTTAGTTTGATTTATTTGAAGAAGAGGATTCAACCAAGAGAATTGAACCGCAAAAATAATTTTATTCTTGATATGGGCAGTGAAAGTAAGGGCTTTTGATCTATAGGCTAGCCTAGTATTTTCCATATCTTTGCCCCAAAACAGGATTTTGCAAGTACGTCTCTTATTTTTTCTTCTTGCCAGTATCTGCACGGTAGGCCAAGCGCAAATCGTCCAAGAAGATTTTGCAGAAGACGAAGCATTCGCCTACAAAGCCGAGTTTACTGCCGGGATCATGTTCAATACCGTGGGAGGAATCCCCGGTGGCATCCGTCTAAAATATGCTTGGCAACGCGAAAAAAAGCCCAAACAATTCCACAACATCTCATTCGACATCGTCAATATCCGCAATCCGAAGGAATTTCGTTACCCGACTGATTCAGGAAGTGGGTATTACATCTATGATAAGGCAAACTACCTATTTGTCCTACGGCCCAATTACAGCAGGGAATTTTTGCTCTTCCGCAAATCTTCCGAAGACGGCATCGAACTGAAACTCGTACTGAGCGGCGGCCCTTCTTTTGGATTGGTCAAACCCTATTATGTATCCGTGAGCTATGGACGTGGACGTACTGCCACTGTACCTTATAATTCCAGTTTAAACCGAGGTTCTATCTTAGGCAGTAGTTTTTTTTCAGGATTCGACCAAACGAGCCTCGTCATGGGAGCCAATGCCCGTGTTTCCTTAGAATTTGGGATCAGTGCGTTCGACACGTTCGTCACAGGAATAGAACTGGGCTTCCAAGTGGAACAATTTTCGAAGCGAATTGTGTTAATAGCCAATGAGAAGGGAAGGGCCAACTTCACTTCTGCCTTTGTGAATATTTATTTCGGCAAAAGGTATTAACTTAGTAGGACCAATAGGAGATTTCGCGATGATCGAGTTGCCAGTTGTAGAAGGAGAAAAACAAAGAGCCAAACGGCCTGATTGGCTTCGGGTAAAATTGCCCGTCGGGAAAGAATATGCCCAAGTGCGGCAATTGGTGGATCAATATAAATTGCACACGATTTGCGAAAGTGGAAATTGTCCCAATATGGGTGAATGTTGGGGCGCAGGAACCGCTACCTTCATGATTTTGGGAAACGTCTGTACCCGCAGCTGTACTTTTTGCGCCGTCGCTACCGGTCGCCCAAACGAATATGACCAAGACGAGCCGCGGAGAGTGGCAGAGGCCATCAAGCTCATGCAGGTGAAACACGCCGTCATCACTTCGGTGAACCGGGACGAACTCAAGGACAAAGGAGCCGAAATTTGGTACCAAACGGTGATTGAGACTAAAAAATTGTCTCCCGAAACGACCATTGAAACCCTTATTCCTGACGTACAAAACAATTGGGATGCCCTCATCCGCATGATCAGTGCAGGACAAGAAGTGGTTTCCCACAATATGGAAACCGTCCGCAACCTATACCGGCGCGTGCGTCCTCAAGCAAAATACGACCGCAGCATCGAGCAGCTAAGACGGATCAAAGAGTTTGGGAAACGCTCTAAAACAGGCATCATGTTAGGCTTAGGGGAAACGCAGGAAGAAGTATACCAAGCCATGGACGACTTGGCAGCTGTCAAATTGGATGTCCTCACCTTGGGACAATACCTCCAGCCTACCAAAATGCACTTGGAAGTGGCCGAATTCATCACCCCCGACCTATTTGCCCATTATAAGGAAGAAGGAGAAAAACGGGGGATCAAATACGTAGAATCAGGTCCTTTGGTGCGATCCTCCTACCATTCAGAAAAGCACGTGAACGTATAGCGCACGAAACTATTTCCAAATAGTTGACAACTCGCATTTTTTTGTTACCTTTGCGCCCGTAATTGTCTAAGCTAGGGGGGAAACGGATTCCCCTCTTTCGTTTTATATGCTTTTGAAAGAACAATTGGCTGATTTAGCACAAGAAGTAGTACGCCACCACGGCTGCCAACTTGTGAGTTTTCAATTGAAAGGCAATGCCCAACTTCAAAAGATCCTACTTCTGGTAGACAACGAACCAGGCATTACAATTGAAGAATGCGGGAAAATAAGCAGGCAATTGGATGCGCTCATAGAAGAGAAAGCATTAATGCCCAATGCCTATGTACTGGAAGTTTCGTCCCCTGGAATTGACCAACCCTTAAAAGAAGTGTGGCAATACCATAAAAATAAGGGCAGGATACTTGCCGTAAAATTGTCGGATGGCAGGGAAAAGTTGGGGAAATTGACAGAAGTGACAGAAGGCCATATTATCTTGGAGGGAATAGGAAAGCCAGGAAAAATTAAGAAGGAAGACAAGATAATCGAGATCAAGTTTGACCAAATACTAGAATCAAAAGTCCAAGTTTCATTCAACTAAACAAAAATGGAAGCAGCGAGCTTAATTGAGTCGTTTTCAGAATTTGCTAAGCAAAAAAACATCGACCGTCCTACCATGATCAAAATTCTGGAAGACGTGTTTCGTGCTATGATCCGGAAAAAGTTCGAGTCGGACGAGAACTTTGATATCATCATCAACACGGACAAAGGTGACTTGGAAATTTGGCGTTTCCGTGAAATTGTCGACGAAGAATTTGCCGAAGACAGTTTTGATTTCGATCCCAATAAACACATTTCCATCGTGGATGCCCATAAAATCGAGAAAGACTTCGAAATTGGGGAAGAATTGGCTGAAGAAGTTAAATTGGAAGATTTTGGCCGCAGGACCGTTTTGACCGCGCGTCAAACGCTCATACAAAAAGTAAAGGATCTAGAAAAAGATCTTTTGTATCAAAAATACAAAGACTTGGTGGGCGAAATCATTTCCGTGGAAGTGTACCAAGTACTTGGAAAGGAAGTATTGCTTTTGGACGGCGATTCCAACGAACTTGTCCTTCCAAAATCGGAACAGATCGGGAAGGATCGTTTCCGGAAGGGCGAAAGCGTACGTGCCGTGGTGCATAAAGTGGACATGAACAACGGATCCCCACGTATCGTGTTGTCCAGGACTTCTCCTGTTTTCTTGGAGCGTCTGTTCGAACAAGAGGTACCTGAAGTATTCGACGGCCTTATCTCTATAAAAAGAGTAGTGCGCGAACCAGGGGAAAGAGCCAAAGTAGCCGTAGAATCCTATGACGACAGGATCGATCCCGTCGGAGCTTGTGTCGGATTGAAAGGCTCCCGAATCCATGCCATTGTGCGTGAGTTACAAAACGAAAACATTGATGTGATCAACTATACCGACAATACCGATCTGTTTATTTCAAGGGCATTGAGTCCGGCAAAAATATCCAGCATCAAATTGGACGGTGCCGGCAAAAGAGCCGCTGTATATCTAAAACCGGATCAAGTATCTATGGCTATCGGAAAAGGAGGCTTGAACATTAAATTGGCGAGCAAACTGGTCGGGTACGAAATAGATGTCTACAGAGAATTGGAAACAGGCGAAGAGGAAGACGTAGATTTGGAAGAATTTGCAGATGAGATCGACAGCTGGATCATCGACGAATTCAAGAAAATCGGCCTCGATACAGCCAAATCTGTCCTTATCATGTCGAAAGAAGAACTGGCAAGAAGGACAGAATTAGAAGAAGAGACGATTGAAGAAGTATTGAACATTCTAAAACGAGAATTCGAGTAAGATTTGTGCATTTGCTTTTGTAATTGTTTGAGTTTTAAGTTAATTGTACTATAATTTGTTGCTGCATAAGCATGTCAGAAGAAAAAGGATATCGTTTGGGTCAAGTGGCGAGGAAGTTGAATGTAGGAATTGCTACACTCACGGATTACCTTGCCGTCCGAGGCCACAAAGTGGAAAATAACCCGAATGCCCGGATTACGGAGGAGCATTACCAAATTCTATTGAAGGAGTTCCAGTCTTCGTTGTTGGATAGACAGGAAGCTTCCGAAATGGTCATTGGAGGCAAACGGACGGAAGTTCCCCCAATGAAACCTTCCTTCGAAACCGGGCCAACAAATTTCGATCGAAACAAAGAAAAGGAACAGGAAGAACCTGCTCCTGAATTGGCAAGTGCCCCAAAAGTAAAGCTTCAGGGCTTGAACGTGTTGGGCAAAATCGACTTGAGTGGCAAGAAACCTGAACCACCTAAACAGGCAGAAGTTGCGCCTCCCGTAACATCTCAAATCGAAACTCCCAAAGCTTCCGTCACAAAAGAACCTGTAGCGGAAGAACAACCACAAGCAACCGTGGTGGAGCCTAAGATAGAGCGTCAAGAAGTGCAAGACATCCCTCAAAAAGTAGTCGAGCCTGTGGCACCTTCGACACCCCAAAGTCCGGAATCTCCTGCAGGTCCTTTGCCTATCGAACTTGTAAAAGCGAAAGCAGACACCTTAAGAGGACTTTCGGTACTCGGAAAGATCGAGTTGCCTGTGGAGAAAGAAAAGGAAAAACCTTCCAAACCTTCCTTCTCCAGAGATGACAATGACAAAAAGAAGAGGAAGAGGATCAGCGGGCACAAGGCTGTGGTGGATTTTTCCAAAACAGGTCAAAATCCGAATAAAGACGGAGCGAAGGACAACAAGGCCAAGCCAAATACTCCCGTAGGCACAGGGAAAGAAAAAGGAGCTATTTCCAACAAGGAAATCCAAGGAAACCTGAAACAAACCTTGGCAAAACTTGGCAGCGGAAAAAGTCAATTCGCGAGCCGTACAAAATATAGAAAGGACAAACGTCAGGCGTTCGCCGATGAGGCAGAAGAACGCATGCTCCAAGAGCAAGAAGAGGCAAAGACCCTGAAAGTCACGGAATTTGTTTCTGCCAACGATCTTGCTTCCATGATGGATGTGTCTGTCAATGAAATCATTTCGATTTGCATGGGCTTAGGCATGTTCGTTTCCATCAACCAACGGTTGGATGCAGAAATGATCACCCTGATCACCCACGAATTCGGGTATGATGTGCAATTTACCTCCGCAGAAGACGAATTGCAGGTAGAGGAAGTCGCAGACGAAGAAGATGTCTTGATAGAACGTGCCCCCATCGTAACGATCATGGGGCATGTGGATCACGGAAAAACTTCTCTTTTGGACTATATCCGCAAAACGAAAGTAACAGCTTCCGAAGCAGGGGGAATCACCCAGCACATCGGTGCCTACGATGTGACGACGGAATCCGGAAAGAAAATCACGTTCTTGGACACTCCTGGTCACGAAGCATTTACTGCCATGCGTGCAAGGGGTGCCAAAGTGACGGACATTGTCATCATTGTCGTGGCAGCGGACGATAGCGTAATGCCACAGACAAAAGAAGCGATCAACCATGCCCAAGTAGCAGGAGTACCCATCGTGATCGCCATCAATAAAATCGATAAACCAAGTGCCAACCCGGATAAGATCAAAGAAGAACTTTCCGCACTAAACGTGTTGGTAGAAGACTGGGGCGGAAAATACCAATGTGAAGCCATCTCTGCCAAAACAGGGAAAGGCATCGAAAGTTTGTTGGAGAAGGTGCTTTTGGAAGCCGAAATTTTGGAACTAAAAGCCAATCCAAACAAAAACGCCGTGGGAACCGTGATAGAAGCATCCTTGGACAAGGGACGTGGATTTGTCACGACAGTATTGGTACAAGCAGGAACATTGCGCATAGGAGATGTACTTTTGGCCGGCCAACATTTTGGCAAAGTAAAAGCCATGTTCGATCATACGGGCACTAAGTTGATTGTGGCCGGTCCTTCTAAACCTGCTTTGGTACTAGGCTTGGACGGAGCCCCTCAAGCGGGCGATAAGTTCAATGTAATGGAAACAGACCGCGAAGCGCGCGAGCTTGCCACGAAAAGAGGACAGTTGCTCCGCGAACAAGCCATCCGGACCAGAAAGCATATCACGCTCGACGAAATCGGCCGCCGATTGGCTATTGGAAACTTCAAACAACTGAATATTATCGTAAAAGCCGATTTTGACGGTTCTGTGGAAGCCTTGTCCGACTCGCTTTTGAAACTTTCGACTCCTGAAATCCAAGTGGCGATCATCCACAAGGCAGTAGGGCAGATCTCGGAATCGGATGTACTCTTGGCTTCTGCTTCCGATGCTATTATCGTAGGCTTCCAAGTACGTCCTTCGGCCGGAGCCAAAAAGCTGGCAGATCAAGAAGAAATCGAGATGAGGATGTATTCGATCATCTACGATGCCATCAACGACGTGAAGGATGCCATGGAAGGCATGTTGGCACCTACCTTGGAAGAGATAGTAGTGGGAACTGCCGAGGTACGCGAAGTATTCAAAATCAGCAAAATAGGAACGATCGCAGGGTGTCAAATCACAGACGGATTCATCAAGCGCAACCTACAGGTACGCTTGGTGCGCGATGGTATCGTGCTGCACACCGGACAGATCGATGCCTTGAAACGCTTCAAAGACGACGTATCCGAAGTCAAAAACGGATTCGAGTGCGGGATCAGTTTGAAAAACTACAACAACATCGAGATCGGCGATTTGATTGAATGCTTCGATCAGAAAGAGATCAAACGGAAATTGTAATCATTCTATAAAACAAAGAGGGCTCCGTTGTCAATGACAACGGAGCCCTCTTTGTTTTACGACATCTTAATTTACCAGTTCTTTCTCCAAAGCCAACCGGACGAGTTTGACGATGTTGTCCACGTCAAATTTGCGAAAAAGATTTTGCCTGTGCGCCTCCACAGTACGCACGCTTATGCCCAAATGATCACTGATTTGCTTGTTGCTGTTCCCATCTACGATCATTTGCAAAATTTCTTGCTCCCTAGGCGTGATAGGGTATTCGTACTTGACAGATTTTAAAAGTGTGTTCATGGTAGGGGTTGTTTTAAGGTGGTACAAGATTACGACCCTAAAAGCGAAGACGAATTCCTGATTTGTACTGATTTACAATACGTAGTAAGTGTGCAGTTGCCTTACGTAGTGTTACGTAAGAAAAAAATTCACAGGTAAGTAGTAAAGGTGATTCAACCCTAACAAGGTATCCAAGAATGAAAATGAAACATTTGGATAAGCAAGCTCGGTGCATCGACACGTGTCAATACGTAATACAAAGCAAAAAAAATAGACGCGTTTAGTGCATCTGCTCACTCGTTTTTCGAATCTCCTCCAACCTTTGTAGGCCTATAATTTTTTCAACCGCTCCAACACCGGAGGATGCGAATAATGGAAAAATACGTACAAGGGATGAGGTGTCAATTGGCTCAAGTTGTCCACCGACAATTTCTTGAGGGCGGTCGCCAATTCCGGCCCTGAATACGTCCTTTTGGCAAATTCGTCCGCCTCAAATTCATTTTTTCGGGATACGGCGTTCTGAATCAACCCACTTACCATAGACACAGGAGAAATCAACAAGCCAAAGGCAATAAGATTGAGATGGACAGACAATTGGCTTCCGCCAAGTGCCTGCGACAAAACCGGATTGAATACAAATAAAGAAAGGATAAAAAGGATGATCCCCATTTGCAGAATGCTGGAAGCAAACCCTTGTAAAATGTGCTTCTTCTTGTAATGGCCCACCTCATGTGCCAATACGGCGACCAGTTCTTCTGTGCTGTGGTTTTTGATCAAGGTGTCGTACAGTACGACCTTCTTTTGAGGGCCCAGCCCGGAGAAAAAGGCATTGGCCTTGCTGCTTCTTTTGGAACCATCGATCACGAATACTTTTGCGCCTGGAAATCCCTCTTTCTGACAATACTGTTCGATGGCAGTCTTCAGCTCCCCGTCTTCCAGCGGGGTCAATTTGTTGAAAAGAGGCAGAATAAGGCTGGTATAAAACATGTTGATACATAACACCAACACCGTAGCGATGATCCAAAAAATCCACCAAAAATGGTGCCCGATGGTCAGAACAAGCCAAAGGAAAACAAACACGACCGCCCCTCCTATCACTATACCCAATACATAGCCTTTTATTTTGTCTATGACAAAGGTTTTCAAGGTAGTCTTGTTGAACCCGTGCTTTTCCTCAATCACAAAGGTACCGTAATAATCCAAAGGAAGGCCTACGATATCCGAAGCCAGAAAAAGGATCCCGAAAAATACCAACGAAAGCACAATGGGATCGGAGATGAATTGACGCAACTCCCTGTCCAACCAGCCAAAACCGCCTGCAAACAACATGATGGCAGAAAGGAGAAAGCTAAAAGCACTGCTAAAAAACCCGAATTTGTCTTTGTCTCTCAGATATGCTACAGAGGCCTGGTATTTCTCTTCCGTGTAAATGCCACGGGCTTCGTTAGGCAATTGGTCCGGAATCCGTTTGAAGTTGAGGAATTCCAGCAATTGTTCCCAAAAAAAATCGAGCACAAAGATAGCGGCAATAAGAAGAAAGAGGAAGTGCGGAGACATAAGAGGTCGAAAAGAAATGGGATGGATTATACGTGATGTTTTCTATGACGGAAAAGTTTGACCAATTTAGGCACAAAGTCTTCGTGTGTGAGTACTTGTAGGTAGCTTGCTTTGTTCCGGCGGCACACTTCCTCCAAATTTTTCCTATTTTCAATAAAGGTACTGTTTATCTTGCGCCGAAACCCGATAGAAGAAGTATTCATCCATACTGTACGCTTACTCTCCTTGTCAAATACGGGGATAATGCCCAATAAAGGAAACCGCATTTCGCGCATCTCGGAAAGTTGGATGGCTACTGCATCGTGCTTATTGCAAAGCAATTTGAAGTTGTCCAAGTAGTTTTCGTCGATAAAATCGGAAATCAGGATCACGATGCCCCGTTTTTTCATGATGCCCAGCGTATAGCGAATCGCTTCCGTTAAACTTGTCTTAAGGGAACTCGGTTTTAATTTGTATAGGGTGGAGATGATCTCATACCCATGTTTCAAGCCTTTTCCTGGCTTGAGGTATTTTTCTTTGGCATCGGAGAAACAAAGCACTCCCACTTGGCTATTTTCGCGTAAAGCCGAAAGTACCAAGACGGAGCAAATTTCTTTGGCAATGTCAATCTTTCTTCTCCCTGTTTTTCCGATCTCTTGCGAGGCACTTACATCCAACACAAAAAAAACGACTTGTTCTTTTTCCTCTTTGAACGTCTTTACATAGGTTCCATGGCCCTTCGCCGTGACGTTCCAGTCGATCGTACGGATTTCATCTCCGTACTGATAGGTGCGCACATCGTCAAATTCGATTCCTGAGCCTTTGAAAACGGAATGAAAATCGCCTTGCATCTGGGTATTCAAAGCCTTGCGGATTTGAATCTCGTACTGGCGAAGTTTTTTAAGGAGCTCCTTCATGGGCAGCAAAAATAGAAAAATCCTTTCTTCGAATTCAATGCTCGTAGACAGAATAATGTTCCAATTCCATTTCGATAGCCCCCACTGCCAACTTGGCCCTCAGCTTGAGCGGAATCCGTTCTTCATCGGTACTGATCCAGCATAAAATGGCTTCGTCTTTACTAAAAACGGAATTATCGGGCATGATGGGAGAAATTTTGAACGCCTCCTTCTTTCCATATTTTGTTTTGATAGATTCCTTCCCCAAATACCTGATTTGAAAAGAATAGGTAGAGTCTTCCAAAAAAACATGAAAGCCAAACATCCCATTCTCGGCTAAAGTATGGAGTGGGTAAGCATTCAAAGCCAAATAAGCACTCACCATGTCGTGCGCATCGTGAGGGACTTTAAAACTAGCGGCACTGTACTCGTCTTTGTCTGTTTTGGTTGACACGATGACGATGTCGTTGTCCCGGTCAAATTCCGTCAACTCCTCCTTTGCATAATCGTTTTCTTTTAACTCACGGATAAAGCGAAACGGAAGCCCAGTCGTAGAATCCACATACGAAATCCACCTGTCATGAATCGAGGCAAACGCTGCGGCCGCACCCGTTGTTTTGCCGATGATCTCCATTTTACGGCACTTCTTATTTTCTACGTAATGGTAGTTGGTATCCGAAAAACACATCAATTCCCCGGCTTCTATAAACCCATAATGGATCCGGTACAATACTTCCTTCTTTTGGCTGAAAAAAGGCTGGGCATTACTTTCCTTGGCCATAGTTCCAAGAAGGAGCAAGACGTATGCGACAAATGGAATACGGACAAAATGCAAAAACATAAAAACGAGAATAGATCTCAAGAGGACAAAGCTAGTAATTTACCCTTGAAGGAAGTGATTTTTCAAAATAAGCCAACAGGTATTATCGCAGTAAGGCCGTTGTTC